>Ga0307374_10000695_pt1 | contig 63659 bp, 46 predicted proteins | sample OX3MG_FD_202532 | JGI IMG/M metagenome (GOLD analysis project Ga0307374, IMG submission 202532) | Soil microbial communities from Risofladan, Vaasa, Finland - OX-3 | ecosystem: Environmental > Terrestrial > Soil > Coastal area > Acid sulfate soil | place: Finland: Risofladan, Vaasa | collected... | reverse complement strand
AGCCTTACACCGGTCCGGAGTCCGGCTCCAATGGCATGACACTGGACAAAGAAGGCCGCCTCACCGTTGCGGGACACGCCCGGCGTTGCGTCTACCGCGTGGAAAAGGACGGCTCCATCACCGTTCTCGCGGCGCGATACCACGGCAAGCGCCTGAACAGCCCCAATGACCTGGTTTACGCCTCGGACGGTTCGCTCTACTTTACTGACCCACCCTACGGATTGCCGACTCAGAAAGAAACTGATCGGTTGAAGGAGCTTCCCTTCGCCGGAGTCTATCGCATTCCCCGCGCTTTCGACCAAAAGCCCGGCTCTCCTCCCAATGACGCCAAATTGGAGCTGCTGGTGAAGGATCTGCTTCGCCCCAATGGTATTGCCTTCTCACCGGATGGCAAATTTCTCTACGTGGATAACTCCGAGCCGCAAGAACTTTACATGCGGTATGAAGTGATGCCGGATGGAACGCTGGCCCACGGCAAGGTTTTTTACGACGTCACGTCCGCCCCGGAAACTGGCAATCCCGACGGTATGAAGGTGGATGTGGAGGGCAACGTCTACGCCACTGGCCCTGGCGGTGTTTGGATCTTCTCACCTCATGGCAAACACCTGGGAACCATCAAGCCCCCGGAAATTCCTGCCAATTGCAACTGGGGCGGCGCGGATGGCAAAACGCTCTATATGACGGCGCGGACCGGGCTTTACCGCATTCATTTGCTCATTCCCGGCATCCGGCCCGAGTAAGTGTCAGGCAAACAGCATGGGACCCGGCCGGGAGTGACTGCGAGGCAGAGCTGAATGTGGGCTATCGCGCCTATGATACTTCCGTGTGCTGAATGGGCTACGAGAACGAGCAGGCTTATGAGAATGCGCGCCGCGCTCTGGAGGATGGATTCCGGACATTCAAATTGAGAATCAGCTCCCGTGATCGGCAGCGGGACATCCGGCATGCCCGCAAGGTGGCCGCCTACATTCGCATCGCTCCGGGCGAGCATGTGCCGATTCGCGCCATGTTCAAGAACTTCATGGAAGCGGATGCCATGCACTTTGTTCGAGCGGGATGCACCTGTGTGCCCGGCGTCAGCGAATCCCTTCCGGTTAGCCCGCTGGCGAAAAAGTTCAACCTGCCCGTTGTTCCTCATGTCGGTGATATGGGCCAGATCCACCAGCATGGGGTGCTCTTGAACCACATTGCAGTGGGGCATCCGATGGTGTTCCTGGAACACATTCCGCGTCTGCGCAGCTATTTTGTGAATCCCATAAGGGTGGAAAATGGCGTGTATTGCACGCCGCAGGATGCGGGGTGCTCCTGTGACTTGGTGGAGATTCAAGGTGAAGGCGTGGAGCAGCCGGCATGAGGTTGGGGAGAGCAAATCTGCGTATGGCTCGCCAAGTTGGGGAATCGGCTGTTGGAAGTGACGGGGAGCAGGGCAGGACTTGGAAGCTCGAGACGTTGGTCCGCTTATCTTACCGGGGATTGTGCATGGCACTGGCATGCTGCGCTGTCATTTTCACGACCAGCCTGCGGTGCTCCGGGCAGGACATTGATACCCTCATCACCAGCCAGACTCCTCGCCGGTCCTCCGTTCTTGATGAAGCCCAGAGTCCCGCGGAGCGAAGGGCAATACTCGCTCTCTACAAGGAGAAGGATGCCCCCACGCGAGCCAGGCTGGCCGAAGCCTTTATCAAGAATTTTCCGAAGTCCGGATTCCTGGCGGAAGCTTATCAGATTGCCGCTAAGTGGGAGATTCAGGTAGGGGATTACGGGGATGCACTGCATGACGCAGCACTTTCCCTGAGGCTCTATCCGGAGAATGAGTTGCTGCTGGTTTCCATCGCCGATGTGCAGGCGCAGCAGGGACTCTACTCACAAGCTGAGACAAACGCCCTGAGCGCATCGGACGACTTGCAGCGTTTTGTGCGTCCGGCTTCGGTTTCCTCGCAGCAGTGGAAGAGTTTGGAACCTCAACTGGAAGCCACCTGCTCCTTTATTTTGGGCCGGGCGCGGATGGCGCTCGCCATCGGCTCAAATTCGGCGGAGGCAAAACGCAGCGGCTTGAAAGTAGCGCTCAGCGACCTGGCCCGCGCAGCGGCTTTGAACCCGCGGGATGACGAAGTGCAATATTTGGCTGGTCTGGCGGAGGTCGCGTCCGGTAACACCCAATCTGCGGCGGAACATTTTGCCCGCGCCTACCGGCTGAAGGGGCCGCTTGCGTCCAAAGCCGCCGGTCAGTTGCGCACTCTTTACTCGGTCTCCTTCCGCGCCTCACGTCCAATCTTTGAGTCTTATCTACAATCGATTCCTGACCCGCCGGTGGCGACGGAGCAGGGCGCTTCAGCCCAAGTTGCTGATCATGACGGGCAACTCCCCGGATATGCCGGCTCCGAAGCCTGCAAGCAGTGCCATGCCGAAATCTGTCAAAGCTGGGCGCACACCGGCATGTCCAAAATGTTCAGGCCCTATGACCCCGCCAACGTTATCGGTGATTTCACGCATCACCTAACCTATGACGTGGGTGAAAGCATTGAGTGGAGCAACGGCCGGCTCACGGTGATACCACCCAAGATTAAAGTTCCCTTTGCGCGCATGATTGCAGAGCACGGAAGGAACTTTTTTATGATTCGTGATACCCACGGGGGGTGGCACAAGTACCGGGTTGATTACACCATTGGTTCCAAGTGGGAACAGGGTTATGCCACGCGCTTGCCCAATGGCGAAGTGCACGTCATGCCCATCCAGTACAACCGCAATCAGAAAAAATGGGTGGACTTCTGGCAAATCGCTGATCCGCCCGGCAGCCCCCGCGCCGACGTGACAGAGTGGCTCAAGATGTCTCCCCTCACCAGTTATCAGGCCAACTGCGCGGTGTGCCACACCAGCCAATTACGCAACGTGAAGGGCGGCGGCTTTGAGCCCCAGGGGCTGGAATTCCGCGAGCCGGGAATTGACTGTGAAATGTGTCACGGGCCTTCACAGAGGCACGTTGTGGCTATGCTCAAAGCACAACCTTATGTGAAAAGGCCGGTTGATCCACCGGTCGATTTCACCAAGATCACAGCGCAGCAGTTCATGGCAATTTGCTCCCAATGCCACATGCAGTCCGCGGTGAGATCCCCGGGGCCGGATGGCGAGCTGAATTATTCACGTGAAGGTGTTTTCTTCATGCACTACAAAAGCCGACCTTATGACGAATTCTCGCGCAAAGGATTTTACAAGGACGGACGCTTCCGCCAGACCTCATTCATTGTCGAGTCCGTGTTACGAACCAAGTGCTATAAGAAGGGGGAAGTGACCTGCGGCAGTTGCCACGATCCTCATCCAACGGATGCAGAATCCAATCCGGTCTCTTTGAAGTTCCGCAACCATCCGGATGAAATGTGCCTGCAATGCCACAGTGAATATCGCGAAAAGGCGGCGTTGGTCCGGCACACCCATCACGCTTACTATTCTGTCGGAAGCCGCTGCGCTTCCTGCCATATGCCGCGCATTGTTGACGCCCTGCTCTTCGAAGCGCGAAGCCACGAATTTGATCAGATCCCCAGCGCAGCGATGACGCTGCGTTTCGGCCAGAACGACAGCCCGAATGCTTGCCTGCTCTGCCATCAGGACAAGGAAGCCATCTGGGTTAAACAGCAGCAGACGGCCTGGCGGTCCTCGCCCGCGGACTAGCCCGGATCATTCACGATGTTTTGCGCGAAGACCGTCAGGGCATGGTTTTAACCGTGCCCTGACGGTCCCCTACTGGAAGTTCGTGAATAATCCGGACGAGTTGGCGGTGAAGAATGTTCGTTTGGACCCGTGGATGCGGGACCGGGAAAAACCGGTGGCTACGCGGCCGAGACCGTGCCAGAGTGGGGGCTATGCGGCGGGCTGCCCATTCACTCGCTGTGAATCCATCCCCGGATACCATTCCCGAAACGTCTCACGCAGATCTTCGTTCAATACCGAGGTCCGCTGTCGCGCAGGGCTTACATCGCGGACCGGGCTTTACCGCATTCATTTGCTCATTCCCGGCATCCGGCCGGACTAACTACACGCCGGGGCTTACTCCTCCGTTCGCTGGCGAAAGATGAGATGATCCGCTCAATTGACGATCGACCATGGAGTACGGGCGGCCAAAATGGCCAACAACTCTGTGAGAAGGATCGACTTGGATCGTTTCGGCGGAGAATAGCACGCGCCAATTAAGTCAAGCGGTAGACGCGAACGGCATTATCGTGGAACAGCTTGCGGCGGTTCTCTTCCGGCTGATTACCGACCAGTGATTCCAGGGTTTCCACCCAGTGCCGCAGAGTTGAAGCCAGCGTACACACCGGCCAATCACTTCCGAACATCACGCGGTCCCATCCAAAACAGGCGATAACGTGATCCACATAGGGACGAAGGTCTTCCGCGGTCCAATGCTCCGGGTCAGCGTAAGCCACGAGCCCTGAGACTTTGCAGACAACGTTCGGGAACCGCGAAATTTGTTCAATGTGCTCACGCCACGGATCAAGTTCTTTCTCTTTGACGCGCGGCACGCCGCAGTGATCGAGGACGAACGAAACTCCATGGCATTCGCGGACCAGATTGATGGCGATGGGCAACTGCCGGACCAGGACGCAAAGATCGAAGGATAGGCCCCATCGCTCGAGCGACCCGACATTGCTGATGAAAAGCGGCTGGCGGCCCAGATCGTCGGGTTGGGTGTGCAAGATCCGGCGCACGCCTTTGAGCTTGGGATGGCCCGCGATCTTCTTGATGTAATCTTCAAATTCTGGCTTTTCCGGACGGCAGCAAGCCACCACTCCCTCCAGGCGATTCTCCTGCTCCGCAAGCGAGAGGATGTGACGAGTCTCATGTTGCATGTAAGGCTCGTCTACGTCGCACTCCACATGCACCGACTTCTCAACGTTAAGGCCACGGACTGCCTCATCATAGTCGGTCAGGCGAAATGGACGGTCCAGGACGGGATTGCCCTTGCACCAAGCGTAAGGAAACAGGTCCGTATCCCACAAGTGCTGATGCGTGTCGACAATTTGCACGGCGTGAACTCCTCGTGAACAAGGCGCTGCCAAAGTAGGAAATGGGAAAATCAGAACAGGATAATCTATCGCGAAGAGGGGGTGTTCTTCAAGAGGGAATAAAGGCGGCAATGCGGGGAATTACGACCTTGCGTTCGCCACAACAGGAGGTTGGGCACAAAGGGTCAAAAAAACTTTTCGCGTCGCCTCAACCATGCGGAAAAGCAGGTAGTGTCTCAGTTTGTTTGCTGGTGCGGCGCTCTCTGAGCGCCGAACTTGGATCCTCAGCAGTTTCCGGCGCTCAGAAAGCGCCGCACCAGCAAATTGCGACACTACCGAAAAGCATCATCGCTTTACGGATTCGCAGACTTCCTGGCTTCGATCGCGGCAGCATCATGCCGGCGCTTTCGCGCTTTGTATTCCCGAAGCAGTGAGAGTGGTGCCCAGCAATAAAACAACCGCATGGCCAGGTCGAAGGTCCGGTAAAACGCATACAGCACTTGGTCCGAAAATCTTTCAAGCAAGCCCGTCTCCGCTGCCGCGGAGACCGGGAAACCGGTCATGGCAGGCCATCGGGCGCCATACTTCCGCCGCCAGTAAGCAACATACCTCTCAATCTTGGCCTTCAGTTGTTCAGGCAAGACGTCGAGGGGCTTTGCCGCCGCGACAATTTTGCCGCCCTTCACCAAAGTATGGTGTTCACCTTCATAGATCGCCGTCCGGTCAGCGTCTTCGAGGGTGGCCATTCGCGGGTCAAACGGAAGTTCCAGGAACTGGCAGATACCCACCATCGCTTTTTGAGGCTGCAAAGTCAGATCGTGGTAGGAAATCTCGTGCAACTGAGCCCGGTGGAGGCGAAGGCGGTCGCACTCGCTTCTCAGCTTTTCACAGCCAAGCAGCGCCCGGTGAGCGACTCCTTTTTTCGCAAACCACGGAGACCTTTGTGCCGCGCGCTGGACGCTGCGGCAGATGGATGCCGGGTCACGCCAGATGACGATGAATTTGGCAACGGGAAAAAAGTAGGCGACCCGGGTCAGCGAGTCATAATAGTTTGGAGACTTCTCTCCCCAAACGCTCGCGCCTTTTTCCCCGGCATAGCTCTTGTAGACCGCTTCGCTGGCTGCGGCTAGGTTTGATATGCCGGCCGGAATGGAATCCAGATCAACCCCGTGACGGCTGAGCGAAGTGTTCCAACCCTCAAACCGCGCCGCCCAATGCGCCGCGTTCCCGGGCCATTGGAAGACCGGATTCAGAGTCAGGAAATCCGCTTCATACATCAGGGCAATCTGGGGGTGCTGATTGAGGAGCGCGTAAAGAAGCGAAGTTCCGGAGCGCCAAATTCCAACCACGAAGAGCGGGCCCGGCGCGAACCGGGATGACATGGGTGCGGTCTCCATGATGTTGAAACTACCAAGTGTACCCATGGAGAATCATAAACCCGGCCTATGCCCAATGCAGCCTGATTCCCACACGCCGTTGGGGCGGGCCTGGTGCCCGCCCCAACGAGATATCCCCTTATCTAAACGGTATTGGCCCTGCAACAGGGATATTGATCAATTCGGATGACCTTCAAGGAGGATGGGCTTTGAGCCAATAGGCGCCGTGCCACCTGAAATCGGGTGGGTGTTCCCGGCCAGGTCACGGTACTTCGTAAATGGGCTGGTGTCGCGATAACTGAATGTTTGACTGGGGTCATAAGACCTGGACACATCCCACACGATTTTGGCCTGAACTCCTCCTGGCCTGGTGAGTCCACAGGACCACACGGTGTTGATGGCCGAGCACGGTTTGGAGAAAGTGGCGCCGGTCAGCCAGCCCGCCACTTGGCCAAAGGCAACCCCTGCCTTGCCAAGCCCAATTTCAGGACCCCACAGTCCGCCCACACCTCTTGGACGGCCACCATTGTCGTACAGGTACCAGATGGCCCTTGACACTCCGGCAGAAGCCTGAAGGATCAACCAACGGGAAACATAGGCCGCCTGCACGTCCGGATCAGGCAGTTGCAAATTTACGCCCCAACTGCCTTCAGTTGACCAAAGCGGCTTGCCGCGCATGCCGTTGTCATCCATGACCTTGCGCAGGGCGGCGATTTTTTGAAGCAGTGTTGCGGGACAATCCGCCCCGCCTCTGCCTCCCTGGCATCCGCTGCCCGCAAACGTTTCCGGAAACGGCGCCCTGTTAAGTCCCCAAAGGCGGGCCGCATAGGGATGGAAGGCGGCCACGTCAGGTAAATGGCCATACTGTGCAGAGGCCCGCAGGAAATTTTCAAGATAAACCGCGGCGGAACGGCTGTCGCCATTCATTTTCGTGCCAACATCAGCGGCCGCCGCCACCTCCGGACCCACCGTCGTGCAGCTTTGGCATTGCGATTTTACGGTTTCCACAAAATCCGAGCACAGTTTCGCCATCTCAGCATAAGATCCCGACCAAAACCCATCTTGATTGGGTTCGTTCCAGCAGGAGTAATATCGAATCTTGCAATCCTTATTGGGCGCCTTGCCGCTGCACACATGGTCCATCAAGGACGTGATAAATTCCTTAAAAATGCAGTCTGTGGACGTGACTCCGGCCAGCGGTCCCTGGCAAGGCTCTCGGGTGTTGAGGTCAAGGGGCGGGGTACAGGTTCCCCGGGGGCCTCGCGGCCCGTTGATGCACCGGTGGTCCGGTTGTGAAGCTGCCCAAAGGGGCGTATGGCCGATGGTGTAAAGCAAATCGACGTGATGCCGTTGAGCCCGCTCGATCCACCCGTCCAGAATGTCCCAGTTATATTGGTTCCTTCCGGCTCTTTCCACCAACCTCCAGGGCGAGTGGTCATCCCACATTCTAAGCGTGCCGAATGGAATGGTGGGCCAGGGCGTTTGCGGCGACGTAATATCCAAACCAAAAAACGCCACAGGCACGGGCTGGCGGGCGTAAATCACTTCAGCGGCGGACTGTTCGCGATCCGGCGACCCCCCTGTCCCAATTTCTGGGACCGAAGTAGAATAAGATGGCAAAGCCTCCAGCCGGAGAACGGGAAAAATACGCAACCAATGAAGTCCAGCGCAAACAGCGAAAAAAACCAGAATGGCAACGGTCACCCATCTTGATTTTGTAGGTTTTGGAACTCCGGCCATCCCAAGTACCACCATTCGCAATTAAGGTGACGTATTCTTGCAATGCTCTTCAATAACCCCCCACCCCCAGCCCCTCTCCCCGCAAGCGGGGAGAGGGTGGCGCACAGCGCCGGGTGAGGGGGTGCGAGAATGCGTGAGCGAACTTACGAAACGCTGCACTTAGCGTTCGGTCAGCATGGCTTCAAGATAGCCCGAAACCTGCTCCTTGTTCTTCGTCGCCACATACCAATCGATGGTGCGGTGCAAACCATCCATAAATTTGACCTGGGGTTCCCAACCCAGGAGATTCTTGGCGAGTGAATTCTCCGCCACGCGGTTGTAAGGTCCCGTCGGCATCTCCGGATGGGGTTCAATATTGGCAGTATGCCCCATATAGCGCAAAATTTCCCGGGCTGCGTCAATCACCCGAATGCGCTCCATGGTGCCCAGATTCACCGACGTGCCGTCTTCAATTTTTTCCGCCGCCAGGATGGTTCCGCGCACGATGTCGTCAATGTAGGTCCAGTTGCGGATCTGCTCACCCGTGCCCCACATCACAAAGGGATCCTTCTTCAGGAAAGCGCGGGCAATCATGGCGATCACCGCATGGTTTTCCACGCCGCGAGGACCGTACACCGTAAAGTAGCGGCAGGAAGCGGACTTCATACCCCAATCCTTGTAATAGGCTTTGAGCGTCATTTCCGCCATCAGCTTGGCCCAACCGTACATGTTGTCGGCATCATAGCCGGGGCCAACCTTATCTTCTGTCAGGTACAACTCTTCCTTCGGGTCGTTCTGAATAAAGTTCGGATAGACGCATCCCGAGGACGCATAGACGATTTTATCAACCCCTGCCTTGTGGCAGGCGCGAAAAACCAAACCATCCAACAAAAGGTTGGTGGCGCAAGCCGCCTGGTGAAGGTCCACATAACCACGCCCTCCGTGGTCTGCGGCAAGATGGAACACCACGCTCGCTCCACGGACGGCGCGTTCGGCCACGCCCGCGTCCCGCAGGTCGGCTTCGATGAAGGTCACTCGTCCCGCCTCAACGTGATCTCGAATCTGTTCAAGCTTCCCGCTGCTCAGGTCGTCCACGACACTCACGCGGGCGCCCCGCTGAATCAGCGCGTCAACCAGGCTGGAACCGATAAATGAGGTCCCGCCTGTGACTAAAACATTGCGATCATTCCAATCCATGTACTGCCTCCTCGTATGGGTGGTTGGTCATTCTCCAGGTGAAAGACGTAAACAGAGCAGCCCGGCCGCTCTTTGAAAATTGGAAAAAGCGAAAGTCACTCCGGCTTCCTCGAAATGGGAGCTCGTGAAGCAGCCCCAAGTCGCCGGGTCCCGCACCGGAAAGATTCCACCTTACGGGTAGTGGTACAATTTCGGTGCACTAGCGGCGGTCTCTGACCGCCGAACTTTATTTTTCAACGGTTTCCGGCGGTCAGAGACCGCCGCTACAGCAAACTGAACCACTACCCGGCCGGCAGGTTCTCCACGCTCTCCTCAGAAACGGCATCCACGCTGGCTTGGTCACGAGACCGGACGATGACATCGCTGATGACGACCATCCCCAGTAGCAGGACGAAATTTGCGCGCACCCGCCCTGCAAACGTGGCATTCGCCATCGCATTGATCAGTAGATTCAGGAAAATAGCAATTAAACCCGCGGAGAGCTGTGGGTACCTCTCCAGATTCGCGGGTTGGCGGTATGCCTTCCAGAGATTTCTGGCGATGGTTCCCAGGATGAGCAACATCAGGAGAAGTCCAACCACTCCATTGTTGTAAAGCGCCTCCAGAAAGCCGTTGTGGGTGTGGGTGGCGGCAAAGCGCATATCCACGATCTGATTGGACATAAACAGGGAGGCTACAAAGCCGTGCCCCAAAATAGGACGTTGAAGAATGCCGGAGATCGCCGACTGCCAGATGGCGGTTCTGCCCGTAAATGTGGAAGCTTGGCCCGATTGCAAATACCGGTCAAAATAGGCGCCGATGGGTGTAAACAGATACAGGGGAAGTCCTACAACCACAAACCCGCCCAGCAGTCCAATCGCTGGCCAGTATTTCTTCTGCAAAAGGTAGAACGCCACACAGCTAATAACCGCCGCCGCGATCCCTGTCTTTCCGCCGGACATCACCATGGTTGCAATGCCGACGCCACCCAGCGCCAGGGGCCACCTCAGCCGGCTTTCCGAATAGAGTGAGAGCACGAGCAGGACCAAAATTCCTGAAAGCGCCGATTGTTCGTCCGGGGCGAGCAGCCCACCCAACCGGCCTCCCTCCCCGAAAGCCTGCGATGGGTTCATGAATGACTGGAGGGTGGGAACAATGGACAGGAAGGCGAAGGCCCAAAGCGTCACCCGCAGAAACGACCGCAGATCGGCATAGTCCTGCATTTGGCTGGATAGGAGCTGAATCACCAGCGCCACCAGGCCCAGCTTAAACGCCCAAGCCAATGAAAACATGAAGTTGGGAGAGAGGATCGTCGAAGCCGCGCACAGGATCACGTAGAGCGTCATCCAGCCATAATGGCCGGAGACGATGTTCCCCAGATAGCCTGGGCTCCCCAGCGTTGCGATGCCCAACGCCACCAAGATTAGTATCCAGAAAATAGCCTCCTCGTATGCGGCAGGCGCGAAATTCCCCCCTACGGTCGCCTCCGGCGAGGTAAAACGCACAAAAAACTCCTGGGAACATAGCAAAAACCACCACAAGACAAGGCCAATTCTCCAAGCTGAGGCGGTTCGGGTGTGACTCGATCCCAACCCGGCCAATAGGACCGAAAACAGCAGGATTCCGACACCCAACAGGGGTAAAAGTTCCCAGCCGGACACGTTATCCGGTAGAAAGTCCAAGAGGGATGCTGTTACCAACGTTAGAGCGCCTACCGCTGCAAGGACCCACCACGCAGAAAGGTTTCCCGGCCGGAACCCGCCCCGTGAAGGGGCCTGCGCCATTCCCGGCCTTTCCAATGTGCCGTCCATGGTTTTCATCGTTGCCGCCGCCGGTCAGGGCCAGTCCCACGACCGCTCATATCCCTGCAACCATTCATCGTCAGATTGGGGCTTCACCAAGAGGCCACAGTTCTCGGAGTCCGAGGTGTATTGTTCCCTTCAAGTCAGGAACTGAGCTGAACACGGCGGGAGGAAACTATTGCTTCAGCAACCACTCCGCTTTCAGTATAACCGAGCTTCTCCATCACCTTACCCGCGTATTGCTGAATCAAACTCAATTGACTTCCCGAAAGCTCCTGCCGCCATCCACCCACAGCGCCACTGCGCACAAACCGCCCTCGTTTTGAGGCTTTTTGCGGATGGCGTTTCTCTTTCTCGCGCATCCGGTCCAGTGAGTTGTTCTCAATCGCCGTCTCAATCTTCTTGTCATCGGGGACCAGTCCATAGAATTCAATGATCTCGCAAAGCGTTTCTGCCGTATTGCGGCGCAAGTCCTCAAACCGCACCAGGAGCAGGCCGCCCCGGCCAGCCAGGGGCGAGTCCATCCAGCTCTCCGCATGACCCTGCCAGGAGCCAAATGGATTCACCTTTCCCTTCAAGAACCGCGGCAGATATTCCTCCAAGCCACCTTCCGCCCATCCGAGCGCCCGCTGATAGGCGTATTCCGACATGACGACATCGCGCAGGTCACGGACCAGCAAGACTGCCTTGCGGCATTCGCGCCGGTAGGGTTGATGGGTCTTAATCAACCGACCTGATCCGGGAAGCAGCGCCGGAGCCTCGGGGTGCCTTCCGACATCGGGAATCACCTCATCGACTCTGCCAAACTCGGAGGACTGTCCTGCCAGAATCTCCATCAATAGGAAACGCAGCCAAGTGCTGCCCGAGCGCGGATAGGAAGCTACCCAAGCGTCGCCAAGCCGCAGGCCACGGTGACGATACCAGACCAGGGGTTCGCGCAGCCGGGTCATAGAAAGCTGGTGGCGGTATTTCCGGATTGTTTCGGTCACTTGGTCCCGCAAAGGCGCTCCCTCTGGACATTGTAGAGGCCGCCTTCAGGCGGGCATCTGTTCTGGACATTGGTAGAGGGCATCTGTTCGTATCCACGATGCCGGCCTATAAGCCCGTTCAGAAATAACTGTTCCATCTTCCAACCGGCACCCCTCACCCGCCGCTTCGCGTCACGCTCTCCCCGCTGACGGGGAGAGGGCAGGGGTGAGGGGATGTATTGGGTCCGAAATGGAACAGTTATTATCTGACAGACCCTAAAGGCCACCGCTACCCGCAAAGTCCATCAACGGCCCAGCTTACGGGCACGAGTTGAATTTGAATGAAACCACCCGGGTATTCCAATTATTGGTTCCGGTAGAATTCAGGAACTCACTTGTGAACCAGAATGTGCAGTCATCCGAGGGATCGATGGCCATACTGCTGTAATCCCCCCATCGGAAGTCCGGCGAAACTTCCACGCCACTCCCCTTGACGACCCCAATATCACTTTCAAGCGTTCCCAGCGGGTCGGTCACCAGGCGTCCCGTGAATCGCATTCCGGGATAGGCATAGATGCCGGAGAAGCTGTAACCCACGGCCATATCCCCGGCGCTGTCCATCGCCGCGCTCCCTAACCAACGCGAATTCGCGTCGGGTGAGTACGTTCCCTGCTGATACACCATCGGATTGCTGCCGGGACTGCGAATTTCATACCATCGAATTCCAGCCACTGCCTGGGTCGGGGGATTGACGCTGTGGGTGACGACCAAGGATTCGTAGTCGCCAAAATTGCGATAAGCCAGCCGGTACATCAGCCGGTCGCCGCTGGAGTCCAGCACTTGGGTTGTTCCAGCCTGGGGAATACAAACATAATTTCTAAACTTGCAGGCACCTGTGAACGCCGCCACCGGGATGTTGGTGGGCCCCGTCAATGTCGAGTTCGAGGGATTCTGGAAATCCACGTGAAATTCCCACAGATCCAGAGAGTTAGTGTCCAGATTCAACAGGTAGTTTGGTGATCCCGTGGGCGGCGGCGTGTTTCCGTCCACATCCGCCGGCAAAAGGCTTTCGTACTGAGTGCTGGTCTGGAAACATTGGGCAGTGGCGGCTTGGCCCGTTAACATGGCGTTGCGGTCAAAAGCGCATACCAGTGAACCCAGGAAAACGTTCCCATTCGTGGGTGACAGGAGATTCGCCGTCTCATAATAAGCATCAGGCCAGACACCGAGTTTGGGATAATCGGGGAATTCAGCGCTTGAAATCTGGAAGGAATATAGATACCACCCCTGGGTCGCGTCAGAGGTTTTGGAAACTGCAATACACTGGAAATAGGGGCCAGTATTGGTGGCGCCGACGCGATGAGTGATGATCCAACGGCCTGCCGCCTTATCGTATTGGACGATCCCGTCACCGGAATTTTGGGTTGCGCAAGGTCCCGCAAAAACATTGAATAGGGAAACTCCCGACGCCGGTCCGTAAACCATCTTGCCATTTTGCTTGTTGTATACGGCGAACCGGGCATTCACCCACTCCACGTATTGGGTGGCGCCCACCGCGCCATTCGGGTCCGGCGCAGGATACGGCTCCCCTGGCCCCACCGAATTGATGCCTTCGAAGTTCAATTTCACGGTGACGGGTGGACTTGCTCCCTGAAAATTTTGAACGTAAACGTCAGGTTGCCCCGACCCTTGCGGCGCCTGGCTTGATCCCCCAGAATTACCTCGCAGGACATCCGGGGACCCATTATTCAAATTCGAGGGCGGTGTCTTCGCAGCGCTCAAAGGCGGAATTTCCGCGTGGCGAACCTCGTGAATGACGATGGGATTGCGGAGCGTCCCGGTGGATTGGCCGAACCCCGGCAGTGCCACGGCTACGGCCACCACCATCAGCGCCGGAAAGTTGGGATAAAAATGAAGAAGTCTTCTGATCATGGCTCTCTCCTCGTAAACGGTTGTCAGCAGGCCCGGAGGCATTGCTCCAGTAAGCCTTTGCGACAACTTTTGTTAACCTTCTAAATTATTTACCGCACATGACTCTATCTGTCCGTAACCCTCTCGTTCGCCCCTCGACGGACGGGAACTATCGCCCCAGACTCGTCGGGGAAAGGCTTTCAGCTTTGCGCCCCAGCAGCCACAACACCATTACAAATGAAACCGCATCGGAAATATTCATACCCCAAATGCCACCGCTCAGGCCAAACCTCCAGGTGGCAGGGATGCCAACCAACAAAGAAACCACCGCGGCAATCGCAAAAGCCCAAAACAAAGATTGCGGTGATTCCATCCCTCGCAACACGATGGAGGGGCCGCTCGCTGCGCTCCAGAACAAGGACCCCAGCGCCACGACTGGCAACAGGTTGGCGATCCCCAGGTAGTGGGTTCCGTAGAAAAGATGGAACACCGGCTTCTTCAACATAATCACTACCGCCCAGTATCCGGCCGTCATGGCAACGGAAATCACTGTCAATCTGACGCTCAAACCCCGGCTGCCGTTCATTCCGTGACGCCCTTGAACCCTCGCAGCGTGAGGAATAAATAGCATGGAAAGCGCCGCCATTACCTGATTTACAGGTGAGGCGAGGTTCATGAGCGCCTTCAACTGCCCGGCGCTTGCCATTCCCGACATCGCGCTAAGCAAGGGATAGTAAATATAAGCAGGAAGCCAGGAGGCGATGGATGCCGCGAGCGCCCACCGGCCATATTCCCAATGGCGCCGCCAAGCTTCGCGCCATCCCGGTCCGGCCAAGCCCGCCGGCAGGTGCCGGGCCAATTGCCGGAACAGAACCACGCCGGTGAACGCCGCGGCCACTCCCATCAGCAGAAACGCCGTGAAGGGAGTGATCAAGCCCCGGGCATGTCCCGCAAAGAGCCCGGCCAGGACCAAACCAAAATAAACCAGAGACCCCAACGCCGCGCGAGCTGGCGAAAGCTCAAAGTAAAAGCTCCGTCGCGCCATCCAAAACAGCAGGATACAAGGCGCTGCAAGCGTTAACCCGGCCAAGGCCCCTGCCAGGCCGTCCGTGTGGCCGAAGGAGTTGGCCAGCAAGCTGCCCAGACCCAACGCCAGAACGATCAGCACCGTCATGGCCAGGTGAATCCTTACCAAAACCTTGATATAACCGCGCAGGCACAGTTCGTAAGCCGACCCTCCGAACACCGCCAGCGGCTCAAGCAGCAGGGCTTGATAAACCCGAGTCAGAAGAATGAAAATCGCAAAAGCCAGAGCATAAGCGCCGTAGCGTGAAGGCGACAGCCAACGCCCCAGCAGAATGCTGATGACAAAGTTCGATCCGGAGATGATGGCTTGGTCAGCAACGGTGAAGCCGCCTTTTGCCACCCACGGAGCGAGCCTTCGGATCAGTCCCACCGGCGCCCCAGAATTTGTCCCGTGGGAAAATGCCAAGGGTTCCCTCTCCAGCGGAATTTCAACGGGTAACGTCATGGATTGTTCAAGATCAGCTTTGGACAAGTCTCTTAACCCAGATTATTCAGGAAGTTTTGCTTGATGACCGTCAGGGCACGGTTTTAACCGTGCCGTTTCAGCACCGGAACTTCTTTCTTTTGTCTCGCCTTCCGAACGGTCCGTTCGAGAATGATGCGCACGGGTGAACCAGAGCCCCTCACCCACCGCGACGGGAAGCACTGCTTCCCCGCGGTTCCCCCTCTCCCCGCCTGCGGGGAGAGGGCCGGGGTGAGGATCACGGCTTGCACGGCTTTCAACAACCTCCCTCTCCCCGCCTGCGGGGAGAGGGCCGGGGGAGGATCACGGCTTGCACGGCTTTCAACAACCTCCCTCTCCCCGCCTGCGGGGAGAGGGCCGGGGTGAGGGGCCAAGCGACGCCTCTGACACCAACATCATGGGAGTCGCCTTAACTGAACAGTATCCGGGTTAAATCCTGTTACAAAATATCCGGGACCGCACTTCGAACCTCCCGGTGTGCAATCAACCGCCAGACTGAAGCATTGCGAAAAGTCCAGCTATCCCGGAACCGGGTCGTGGTACCTTCTCGCGGCTGTAGCGGCGGTCTCTGACCGCCGAACTTCATTCTTCAACAGTTTCCGGCGGTCAGAGACCGCCGCTACAGCAAACTGCCCTGCTACCCGGGAGCCGGGCTCGAGTTCGCCTGTTCCCGGCCAGCGAGTTGTTCTGCAGGTTCCAGCGTCAAGGTGGAGTTCTGCGATCTTTTGTCCGCTGGGACATGGCTCGATCCAGGCATTCGCGGATATTCTCCGCCAAGTTCCGCACCAGCGGTTCCCGCATGATGCTTCCGTGGTCTCCAGGAATCTCATGGACCTCGACCCCCTCCGTAATCCACCGGCCCCAGACGATTGCAGGGTCTTGAGAGCTGCGTATTGATTCCTTGCTGGGAATGAATAAAGCGGCCTCGCCCTGATATGGCCGCAACCGGTAATCGCGCTCCGCCTTCGAGCAAGCGTGCCATGCATTCTTAAGAACCTGCGGAAAAGTGGCGATGGCAATCCAATGCTTAATCAGTCCCCGGCTCTTCCGATAGAAGAATGAAACCCAATCGCCCGGCGAGTGGCTGAGCAGGTTCAGGAGAAGCGAGGTGTTGGACTTTTCCTTTTCCGGGAAAGTGTCAAACAACCCCAGCAGCCCTACCTCCTGGCCTGCTTGCCGCAGCCGCCGCGCCATTTCCAAACAGACATAACCGCCAAACGAATATCCGCCGAGGTAATAGGGTCCCTGCGGTTGAATGCTCCGCATCTCTTTCACGTAATGCTCGGCCATGTCCTCAACCCGGACATGGAAAGGGTGAACACCGTCAAGACCTTGCGCTTGCAGTCCATACACCGGCTGATCGGGTCCCAAATATTTGGCAAGCGCCTTGAACAGCAGCACCGTCCCACCCAGCCCATGCACGCAGAAGAACGTCGGGCGCGTTCCCTGCGATTGGATCGGAACCAGCGACGACCATTTTTGCGTCCGCCCCTGCTGCCGCAGAATTCCGCAAACCCCTTTGACTGTGGGTGCTTCGAGCAAGGCGGAAGTGGGCAGGGTTTTTCCAAAACTTCGCTCCACCTTGTAGATCATCCGCGCTGCCAGCAATGACGTGCCGCCCAAATCAAAGAAGTTATCTTGCAACCCAATGTGACTCGTGTTCAGGACCGATTCCCAAATCTTCACCATCCGGGCTTCGAATGAATCCCCGGCCAAAGGCTCAGGGCGCGAAGTCCCGTGCCGCGCCTGTTCCGGCGCGGGCAAGGCTCGCCGGTCCACCTTGCCATTGGGCGTCACAGGCAGGGACGGAAGCGATACAAAATGCGCGGGTACCATGTACTCGGGAAGTTTGGCCCTCAAATAGTCCCGAATAGTTGAAGTCGCCGGTGGATGGCTCCGGCCGGCGACAAAATAGGCAGCCAGGCGGCGATGGCCGGGCGTGTCTTCACGGACGATGACTGCAACCTCATCGATGCCCGGACAAGCACTGAGAGCCGATTCAATCTCTCCGAGCTCCACCCGGAAACCATTGATTTTGATCTGGTCGTCACGGCGCCCGTGGAAAAGAATATTTCCATCCGCACCGAAGCAGGCGAGGTCACCCGTCTTGTAAAGCCGCGCTCCGGGTTCCAAGCTGAAAGGGTCAGAGATGAATTTTTCCGCCGTCAGTTCGGGCCGGTTCAGATAGCCTCGCGCCAAACCCCATCCTCCAATGTGCAATTCCCCGGTGGCGCCCACGGCGACGGGCTCAAGCTCAGAATCCAGAATGTAGGCTTTGACATTTTCGACGGGCCGGCCGACCGGCAACTCGGATGGAATCTCACGGCCCGGATCCGCCTCGGGATCATAAGCCGTGGCAATGACACTGGCCTCCGTCGGTCCATAAGTATTGATCCAGCGCACGTGCCGCCCCGCCAATCCCTTCCAGGCTGCGTAGGCGCTCGCCGAAGCCTTTTCGCCACCCACAATCACCAGGCGCAGCGTTTCGGGAAGCGGCTTGCGCAATTCGGCGAGTTGATGCACCCATTCGTGCCAGAATGCTGTGGGTAAGTCAACCACCGTGATGCCTTGATGCCGGAGCCAGCGCATAAATCCCTTGGCCTGAAGCTCCAGCGCTGGATCGCGCAAGACCACACAACCCCCCGCGCTCCAGGTTGGGAACATCTCCTCAATGGCAATGTCAAAACTGATTGAGGAAAACTGCAAGACGCGGTCTTCGGGGCGGAGGCTGTACAGCGCCATCGCCGCCAATTGATGGTTGGCGATCCCACGGTGTGGGAGCTCGACGCCGCGCGGCGTGCCCGTGGATCCGGAGGTGTAAATGACATAGGCCAGATGCTCCGGAGAGACCTCCAGTGCAGGTTTTGCGGAGCTTTCCTCTGCCAGACTCTTCAAGCCCGGCGTCAGCAAAACCTTCTGCGGGACAAGATCCGTGAGTTCTGGGACCAGGCCTGGTTGGGTAATCAAGATGCGGACCTTGGCGTCCAGGCACATGAATTCCAGCCGCTCGCGGGGATAGCCGGGATCAAGCGGCAGGCAGGCGCCTCCCGCCTTGAGCGTTCCGAGCAAGGCCACCGCCATTTCCGGTGATCGCTCCATCGAGACTCCGACCGGCTCGTCCGGCTTGACGCCAGCCTTGATCAAAAAATGTGCCAGTTGATTTGCCCGCGCATCCAAATCACCAAAGCTCATTCGCCGTCCGCACTGCTCAACGGCCGGCGCCTCTGGCGTGCGCTTCGCTTGCTGCTCAACCAAGCCGTGGACGGTAGCGCCCGCCGGCCGGTCAACCTGGGTATGGTTCCACTCCAGGAGAATCTTCCGGCGCTCGGCTTCGGAAAGGATCTGATGGTTCGCTACCTTTTGCCCGGGGTTGGCAATGAAGCTTTCAGAATGGGTCATGAAGTGGTCAGCCTGTCGCTCAATATTTGCTGGTTCCAAGTGGATCTAAGAATTCCGTCGCATCCCCTTCAGATAGGACTGTGCCCATCTTTCAAGGAATTGAACCGGTCCTGATTGAATGCAATGCAAACAGGAAAGTCAGGTAGTAGGTCAGTTTGCTGGTGCGAAAATGTACCACTACCGAAAATCATCCAACCGCCAGGAGAGGATGGCGGCAAAAGCTGTCACTCATAGAGCTGGGCCATCGCGCGCGATGGCAAGGTGGAAACCTGTAGACCCGAAGCCGAGTAAGGCCTTCGCGGCACTTGAAAAACCAGGCACCATTCCCGTCTGGACTCCCATTGCCGGTCCTGACCCTCGAACCTGTCTGATCCGATTAAAAATCGGCAATGCCAGGTGCATTTGGATTAAAGTATCTCTGCTTCTAAACAAAAGCCGCGGGGCCACCCTTAGCCCCAATGCTGTTCACTTAGTACCACCATTCGCAATTACGGTAACGTATTCTTGCAACGCTCTTCAACAACCCCTCACCCCCAGCCCCTCTCCCCGCAAGCGGGGAGAGGGTGGCACGCAGTGCCGGGTGAGGGGGTGCGAGAATACGTGAGCGAACTTACGAAACGTCGCACCTGGCCAACTGTCCCATTGGAGCCTGATTCCCACGCGCTGTAGGGGCGGGTCTGGTGCCCGCCCGTGGGCAACCACCCGCCATCAGAGTCAAGCTATTGAACGTGCATCCTCACCGTATGTCCATCCCTCGGAATCGCGGCGAACACCGGGATATCAAGGTAATCCTCCACTTCATTGGGAGTCCGGAAGGAAGGATCCAAATAATCCAGTGTAAAGGCCAGTCCCATGCTGACCATCACCGCCAGCAACAGCCCCAGGCCGACGTAGAGCCAGGGCGAGTGAACCGGCAGTTCCGGCAATGTCGCGGCTTCGGCAATGGCAACGTTCACAATTCGCTTTTCATCTAGAGCCTCAGCGATGCGGGCCTCTTCACCCTTATTCTGGTAGAGCAGGTAATTGACCTCCTGCGCCTTGGTGGTGCGAAGCAGGTCGCCCTCCAGGAGTCCTTTCTGGTTCAGCGAAATCGCTTGATTTTGGTAGTTCTGGACGATTTGGGATTCCGCCCGTTCCTGGGCTTCTTCGGACGCCAAATCGGTCTTGGATTTGGCCAGCTCCTGGGTAACCCACTGGTAGGTGGGGTTCTGATCCGTGTCCTGTTCGCGAACCGGTGATTTTTCCGCCGCCTGGATCGCTGATTTGGTTAAGGCGATCTGGGCTTCCACGTCCTGCACGGGACGGTAATTCTCGGAGTAATTGGCAATCAGCTTCTGGCGCTGGATTTCGAGGGTCAGCAACGTGGACTTCATTTGCTGCAAAAGTTGCCCGTTATCGGCGGTCCGATCCGTGGTGGTCAGGCGCGATGGGGTTGAACCCAATTCCTTTTGTAGCGCCCCAATCCGCTCCCGCGTGGCGGCCTCTTGGGCGCGTGTTTGCTCCAGGTTGGCTTGGAAATCCGATACCTTCTGGAGCGTCAAACCTACCATGGTGGTGGGGGAGACGGCATCTTTCTGCTTTGAGAAGTCAGCCAGTTGAAGTTCAGACTGGTCAAGCTGCTGGCGGAAGCGGCTGGCTTCCTTTTCAAAAAAGTTGAACGCCCCGTGGGGCTGGTGGACCGCCACGTGTTTCTCCAGGTAGCCGCTGGAAAGCGCCTGCAGGACTTTGGTCGCCAGCTCAGGTTTGGATGATTTGTACCGGATAGCAATGAGGTTGGTCTTGGGCATGGGAGAGACCTTTAAGTTGTCCCTCAACCGCTCCACGGCCATCGCAACGCGGTATCCGTGGTCCCCGGAATTGGAGGTCAGAATCCGCGCCATGAACGATGGGGGCTTTTCCAGCCCGCACTCTTCAACCACTTTCTCCAGCAGGTCCTGGCTTAAGATCAATTGCACTTCGGAGTTGATGTCCTCTTCGGTGACGGACGCTTGCATGACCGGAGAATAGGTGTTGGCGACTGGCGTTACGGGAGGATTGACGCGATCCCGCTGCACCAGGATCTTCATATGAGCCTCGTAATGCTTGGGCCAGACGAAGGCAAAGGCCAAAGCTCCAATGAAAATTCCCAGAAAGGTCAGAACCATCAGCCGCCGGTGGCGGAAAGCCGTCGCGGTCACGTCCCGCAGGGTCGGTGAGAACGGCCTCTGTCCCTTCCCATTTCCGTTTCCATTGGAATGTCCGTTATGATTCGCTGCCATCACTTCCTCCTCTTCATCTTCGGGCGAATTTTACACCGCCGCCCGGATTGCGGTATTTCCTCCAGCGCTGTTTTAGCTAGAAGCTATGCCCGTAAAATAAGCCCATGCTGGAGTAAGGAATAAACCGGCTAACCGTGGCAAAAGCCGACTTGGGAACCCAGATCAGGTCTCCCGGCTTGACATCCAGGTCTTCCTGCAAGTTTCCTGCGGTCATCATCTTCTTCACATCGACTTTTTTAACTTGCACCCATTGTTTTGAAACACGATGGAACAAAAAAACATGGGAGGATTTGGCTTGGTCGCTCAGGCCGCCGGCGATGGCCAGCGCCTCCATCAGGCTGGTATCACCGCGCAAATCGTACTTCCCGGGCTTGGCCACTTGGCCGCTGGCGATAAAGTAGGGCATGTTGAATTGCTTGAGGGTTACGGTAACGTCCGGATTGTTCATGATCTTGGCGTAAGCGGCGCGCAACCCCGCCTCAATCTCAGGAACTGTCTCGCCCTCCACATGGATGTCCCCCACGCCGCGCACCGAAATAAATCCGTCTGGCTGGATGGTTAGCGTCTGATTGAATTCTGGCGTATACGGGAAACTCAAGTCCAGAATGTCTCCATCCGAAACTTGATAGCGAGGATTCCGCCGCTGGAGTTGAGGCGCGCTGCTTGAAGACGGAGAGCTAGCCGTTTTGTCTCCCGATGGGTTCCCATCTGCTGTTGATTGGGCGGCCCACCCTTGCCCCGCGGAGAGCATCCATCCGGCGAGCGCCAGGATCATCGCCGCTTTTAATGCTACTTGTTTCCCTTTCATCGTGTTTCCTCCAAACTGAATACCGAACCGAATCATCCATTGCGAAAGTCATTCGGGCCCGGACAAGGCCCGAGTTCAGGCCTGTCGACGTAACTTTTTCCCTTGTGCTCTGGGCGTTGAGGAGAGATTGCTTCGCCACAGATTATAACCCAACCCATCCAGAGCAACAAAAAGAAAAGTTAGCCCTGATTTCGCATCATCCGTCCTACAGAACCCCCCATCATTGAACCCTGGGAACCTGTGCCCGCTATCGCCACGGTACTCCCCCGGACCGTCCGTTCCACCGAGGCTCCATCCACCTCGACCGCTGCTGATTTGCCGAGCATTTCGACTGAGAGCACCAACCGGAAAATGTTCTTTTTGCGGACAAGATAACCTTCAACCCCCGCCAGCGCTCCACTCTTCACTCGAACCCAATCACCGCACTTTAGGAATGGGTACGGCTCGATTTGCAGATCGGTCTCCGAAACCCGCCGGATCGATTCGAGTTCCCCTTCTGGAATCTCGGCCGGCTGCCCCGCAAATGAGACCACGGAATGAATACCCGGAGTGGTGAGAACTTTCATCCAGTCCGCTTCGTTCCCACAGCGTACAAATACGTAACACGGGAACAAAGGCAGGGAAACCTGCTTGGTCCGGTCCTTCCATTGATGCGTTGCGGCATAAAGCGGAAGAAATGTTATAAAGCCTTTATTATCTAGCGATTGAGAAATCACCTTCTCGTGTTGGTGGCGGGTATAAAGGGCATACCACTTTCCATCCCACCCTTCTTTGGTGACCGCAGAATCTGGCGCCTTCATAAAATAGCTCCGCCCTGTGGCTTACAAACCGTTAGCCGTTCGAATGCGACGCGATTTTCCCTTCGACTGGCAGCACCTTTCGAGACTTGTCCACTGCCACGGTTCCAATCCCCGGCATCTCAGAGGAGAAGTCATCACCGTTTCCCGGCTTTTCCAAAACTCAGAGCACTTGTAGACTCATGGTCGGACGGCTTAGGGATCTGCACGTCCCTTACCATTCTTCCACCCCGCAGGTTATTGAAAATAAATACGCTAGTGCAAGACCCGGCAGGGGCATGGTGCATGTTTCGGCAAAGGGATTCCCTTTATTGGCAAAATATTTCCACAGCTTAAGACCGCAATTTGCACATTTTTCTAATCACATTAATATCGGATTGGAAATAATTTGGGGGGATAAATGCATCCATAAAACTCAAAAAAGGTGAAGCCCGCTGCAATTCCTTCTCGAGAGTCCGCCCCCGTGTCGTGCCCGAATCACTCAAGAGCCTATCATCAGGAAATCCTCTGCGCTCACCACACTTATTTGCCTGCGAAATGAGCTAAAATCAAACTGATGCTCGATTGGCACCGCTTTGCCTTAATGATCCCCATGCGCCTGACAAACCGGCGAAAAGCGTGCCGCCCGGATGCTGGCCGTTTGCCCTTAGCGCCGTTCGGCCGGGCTGCCGTTGCCCTGTTGACCACCTTTTGGCTTTTCGCGCAGAGCGCGGCCGCGACCGGTCGGAAGCCTGGCGCACCCACCTTTTATAAGGATGTGCTCCCCATCTTGCAGCAGCATTGCCAGGGTTGCCATCGCCCCGGGGAGATTGCGCCCATGCCCTTTGTGACCTATCGCCAGACGCGACCCTGGGCCAATGCCATCCGTAACGCCTTGAGCCAAAGGAAGATGCCACCCTGGTTTGCCGATCCGCGCATCGGCCATTTTTCGAATGATCCTTCGCTCACTTCAGCACAAATCCAGACGGTTTCGTCTTGGGTGAAGGCCAATGCCCCCGCCGGCAGCCCGCAGGACGCTCCATCCCCGCCCCGCTGGGCTAAGGGCTGGAATATCCCTCGGCCGGATCGGGTGGTACGGATGCCAAGACCGGTCAGTCTCCCCGCCAAGGGAGACGTTGAGTACACCTATGAGATTGTGCCCACAGGATTTACACAGGATCGCTGGGTGCAAATGTGCGAGATTCGGCCCTCGAGCCGCGCCCACGTGCATCATGCCGTGGTCTATATCCGCCCGCCGCAGTCCAAATGGCTCCAGCAGGCGCCCATTGGAAGTCCCTTTACGGAATCAAGCCTCAAGGATCCCCACGACCGGCGCGATGCGCTATGGACCGACAGTGACATCCTTCTGGTCTATGCGCCGGGCAGCTCGCCCGATCATTGGGGCAGCGGCATGGCCAAGTTCGTTCCGGCCGGTTCAGACTTGGTGTTCCAAATGCATTACATCACCAACGGCCATCCAGCCACCGACCAAACCCGCATCGGCTTGGTCTTCGCCAAGACGCCGCCCGCCCAGCGCGTCTTGACCTTGCAGCTCACCAACGACCGGTTTGTAATTCCTCCCGGCGTTGACAACTTTCGCGTGGAAGTCCATGGGACCCTGCCCAACAATGCCACCCTACTGAGTTTCTTTCCGCACTTGCACCTGCGCGGCAAGCGGTTTGAATACAACATCATCCACCGAAACGGCCGGGTTGAGCCACTGCTGCGGGTGAACTACAACTTCTATTGGCAATTGAGCTACCGGCTGGCCAAGCCGCGGTTCCTCAAGGCGGGCACCGAACTCCAGGCGATTGCCTGGTATGACAATTCGCGGAACAATCCGCACAATCCCGATCCGGACGCGGCCGTGACTTGGGGAGATCAGACGTATGATGAAATGATGGTTGGGTTTTTTGATGTCGCGGTGGCCGCGAACGTCGACAAGTACCAGTTTTTTGTTCGCCGGCCCCGGAAATGAACCGGCGCGTTCCAGCCAAGACCGCAACGCCCAGGTGGTGGGTCGGTTTGCTGTAGCGGCGGTCTCTGACCGCCGGAAACTGTTGAAGAATAAAGTTCGGCGGTCAGAGACCGCCGCTACAGCAGCGAAAATGGTCCACGACCAACGCCCGTCGCCAATTGTAGGGACGGTGCTGGAGGGCGTCGGCGCGATGGAGAGTGCCGGCAAACCCCACACACACCATGATTGGAGGTCTTCGATGAACTTCTCACGGCGCGATCTATGCTTGCTACTACCTGGAATCCTCGCTGGCATCCCAAGCCTCGCTGCCGATGGCCGGGCACTGCCCGCGGCAGCGTATCCATTTCAAGAGCTCCCGGTCCGCAACCAGGGAAGTAACCGCTTCAGGCCGGTTTTGGACGGATCGACTCACTCTGGAATCCACATCGAGCTGCATGAAACCGACCTTGCTCCAGGTTCGCGGCCCCATCCCCCGCACCACCACCTGCACGAAGAAATCTTCTTGATTCGCGAAGGGATCGTGGAAGTGACACTTGCCGGGAAAAGCTCAAGCCTCGGTACTGGCTCCGTCGCTTACGTTGCCTCCAACGTTGAACACGGAATTCGCAACGCCGGAGATAAACATGCACAGTACTTTGTGCTTGCACTGGGACCTGACCGGAAATAGCTCTCGCGGCAATTCGGCCGGTCAGCAAAATTCATACCACTCGCTCACTTCAAGTATTTCGGCCTTAAAACCCGTTCTGCCACGCGGGCGGCGGTGCTTCGTGGCAGGAAGCGATGGGCTTGGGCGCTGATGCGGTTCTTGAATCCGGAAATCACGCAAGTCTTGCCGGTCGCAAGTCCTGCCAAACCCACGCGCGCCACTTCTCGAGCATCCTGCTCTCCCAACTTCTCACCGTCTTTGGATTTTGGAGTTCCGGCCACTTCGCCAAACTCCGTGGCGGTTGGGCCGGGACACAGAGCACAGACGTGAACGCCGTAGCGAGCCACTTCCTCCGCCAGTCCTTCGGCAAACAATAGGTCAAAGGCTTTGGTGGCAGCGTAGGCCGAAATATAAGGGACAGGTTGGAATGCCGCGGTGGACGCCACTATCAGGATGTGACCCCGCCGCCGTTCCACCATTTGCGGCAGGTAGAGATGAGTGAGATGTACCACGGCCGAACAGTTCACCTGCACCATGCCAAGTTGGCCAGCGAGCTTTGTGCCGTAGAACTCACCATAAGCGCCGAAACCGGCGTTATTCACCAGCAAATCCACGGCAATGCGTTTCTGTTCCGTAAAGGAGAATATTTCCTCCGGCCCCGTGGCTAGGGCAAGATCGGCCGTCACAATTTCAACGTTAGCGCCGTTCGCGGCGCGCAACTTCGCCGCCAGCTCTTCCAGCCGTTCACGCCGCCGCGCCGTCAGCACCAGATTTGCGCCACCGGTGGCAAGCTCTTCTGCCAGCGCCCAACCAATCCCGGCGCTTGCGCCGGTTACCAGTGCCCACTTTCCACGCCACAAGTCCATGGATGATCCTCCGATTCGCTCACTCCAGATGCTACCACGACAGAAGCGGAGACGCTTCAGCGGCGGGCCGGACCGCTAGCCTGGATTTCTCGTCCGCGCCGCGAAGGGCGGGGTTCATGGATAATCTGGGCTCGAACGCTCCGTTGGAGGCAAACGGGCGTATACTCTTGACCGCCGGAAGGCCAGAATGGAAATTCCGGCCGAACCAAACTGGAAAGGGAGGACAAGCTCATGCGATTTCTATTCAAGATTTCATTCCCCGTTGAGGCTGGGAACGCGGCCGCGAAAAAGGATGGCCTCAAAGTGATCCAGAGAATCCTCGAGCAACAAAAGCCGGAAGCGGCCTACTTCATGGCCGAGGACGGCAAGCGAACCGCGATCCTCATCATGGATATGACGGACGCATCACAAATCCCGGCTATTGCCGAGCCGTGGTTCCTGGCGTTGAACGCCAGCATCGAGACAACGCCGGTGATGGTCGCTGCCGATCTCCAAAAGGCCGGTCCGGCAATTGAACAAGCGGTGAAGACTTACGGATAGCAAGTAGCGCAGACCCGTTCTTCGGGTCTGCGGCTTGTCTGTTTTCGGCCAGGAAAGGCCGCGGACTTTTACGATACGTTCGCGCTTGTTGTATATACCCGCTGCTGGAGGAGGTTCTTCTGACCGCTATTGGGAAGCCTTGGCAGAGATAGCCGTCGCCTCGGAAGTCTTAGAAGCGAAATTGAACAGCCTCATTTCGGCCATCGATGCTCTCGAAGCTGGTAGCCACGACGAGCGTTTTTTCTCGTCGTGGGCTTTTCCCTGGATTCAGGCACGGCCCCCGTGAAAGGCGGATGCTTCCGGCGAAGATTCACCGTTACAAAGAAAATGCGGTCGCCGAGCCTTAATCGCCGGACGTGTGACATGTCGAAAACAATATCACAATCTGAAAGGCCCACGACGAGGTAAGGCGCTCGTCGTGGCTACCAGCCTACTTCGAGCAAGGAAATTGCTGAGCAAGCATCAACTGAAACGCCGTCGAAGCCACGGTCAACGCTTTCTTGGCCGTGGTTTCTTGCGCCGGCTGGCGCAGAGCGTGGCTCTGCGTGCTGGGAGGCCGGGAGTAGGGACCAAAGGAGCCGCTGTACTTTAACGATGATGTTCATGGTGATCGGTTTCCGTAAGCCGGAAATCCGGACTTCCTGAAATGAGGCATAGCCGCCCACTGGAGAACTGTCAAGGGCTCTGTGGCCTCGGCACGTGGATCAAGCGGCGGTGGAGCTTCTTGAACGAACAGCGGACCTACAAATCAGGTCCGTGCGACCTCGCTCCGTTCCCGGAGCAGCCGAACGGTAACGAAAAAGAAGCGATCGGAAAGAAAAGGGCGACGCAGCCGCGACCTGGCGCTAGAATACAGCGCCGTAGACTGGATTGCCAGACAAGCCGCAGACCTGAAAGACGCAGGTCTGCGCTACTTGCTACCCGCTACTTGCTGTAAACTGGCATAAGGCGTGCTGTTTGCGTGCTATTATAGCGGAGCGACCGGATATTGCTAACGCCCAAAGCTACGTTCTGCGCCAGCCGGCCGGAAAGACCCATGGTCACTCGAAGGCGGACTCCGGCTGAAGCGCAAAATCGTTAGGGCGCCTTCCGTGGCGTTTTAGGCTGACTGGCACAGACCAGAAAAGAAAGGTCTGCGCCAGCTTGCCGTGGAGGTCGGTTGTGGCTCGCCGGGATTTCTGGCATGGCAGATCAACCGCTATGATCGGGATCATTTGGAGTCCCACTCCGGGCTGCTTCGAAAGACACCTGCAGCGCAGGTACAACAACCCTCTTTTCCCTCCGAACCGCCGGATTGTCACCCAGTCAGAGGTTGAGGAAGCGCGGGCGCGAGACACCATGGAAGCTGAGTCACTTCGGGGCGAAGTTAAAGAGGTCTTGAAACTCTTTTTGGACCTGAATCCTGGTCAGAAAATAGAGATGACACTCGGGCTCGATACGGCGAGGCGACTGGATGGCTTGATAGAGAGGGCTGCACGGCTTGGAGGCGATTCTTCAAAAGAGGAAGCTGACCTGATAACTCTGCGAAAGGCTCTGGCTGCCGACATGAAGAGAGGAGCCGAGGAGGCTAACGCGCCTGGTCTCCGAGAAGCCCTTGGCGAACTTGACCTGTTTCTTCAAATTCTCGTTAAGGGATGGAGTAACCGTTTCTTAGCGCAGATGGGAAGGAAGGACTCACCGATCCTACCGGAAGATGTGGTGCCGTCACTTCTTTCTGAGGACAAAGAGACAATTCGTCTCGTCGTGGAATCCTTCGCCAAGCAGGTGCCGGAGGTAGTCCCGCCGACCTTTTTACATGACCCAGACATAGCTCGCCGGGCCTCGGAGGTCGTTAACAAAAGTCTCAATGCTCTAGACAAAGTTCGTCAGGCAGCCTTCGCGCTGGTTGCGGATTTGGAAGCCAAGGGGGAAAGCACACAAGAAATGGATGAGAAACTTCGTGTTTTGGGCGCGATCTAGAATCGATGATGACGAGGGGCGCGCGGGTGGTGCCGACATCGATTTTCATGTAGGCCCCCCTGAGCAAGCTGGGTTCTTCCTTACCGCCAACATCTGTGTTCTGGGAGAAAGGCGAAGCCCGTAACCGGGGCGTAGACATGGACGGCAATGTCTGCGCCACCCGTCGACTCGGCTGAACCTGGTGTCACTTCCATCCGTTTGACTTCCAGGCTAGGCTCTTGAGGATGCACCCTATGGACAAGTATAACATCAAGCCACCAAAGGCCGGGAAGGGTGACATAGCCCACACAGCCGCGAGAACAACGGTGAGCGCGGTTCCTTATGTGGGTGGGGCCGCGGTTGAAATATTGAACATGATTGTCGAGCCACCCTTAAACAAAAGGCTGCAAGAGTGGAGAGAATCAATTGCCGAGGCAATCGAAGAGTTGCAGCAAAGAGTTGAAGGCTTGACCCCAGAAAATCTGCAGGACAATCCTGCGTTTATCTCAACTGTTGCCTACGCCACACAAGCAGCGATCCGTACCCATCAAGAAGCAAAAAGGGAGGCACTGCGTAATGCAGTTCTAAACACCGCCGCCGGAAACGAACTTGATGAGGATCTCCCATTGATGTTTGTGAACTTGGTTGATAATTTTAGTCGGTTCCATCTGCAACTGTTGCGGTACTTTAATGATCGTGTGTCCCTGCCCGTTGAGCATTTTCCCATCCTCCAAGAAAGCCCGCAACTATTCGATCAAGTCGTGAAGGAACTCTGGGATCGTGGACTTATTGCTATGGGCCAGGGAACTGTGCCGAGGACCCCTGAGGCCTTTTACGAGAAGAATCTACACAGCGGCCATCTTGTTTTCCGAGGTCAGATCACCTCCCTGGGCGGTCGATTCATAAGATTCATTTCTTCACCTATAACTCAGCGGTAGTGGTGCGCAGAGCAGCAAGTAGCGCAGACCTGTGCTTTTCAGGTCTGCGGCTTTTCTGGCGGGCCGTGACCGGCGCCGCTCAGAATCGGGTTTTCGGATCGGGAGGCATGTTCAGGCGGTCCATCGTCAGTCCGCAGTGCCGTTCTTGATCCTCGACGCTCACGCCAGAATATTCCTTGATGCTGGACCACCGCCAGTCCCGGGCGTGGGTTACCGGGCCTCGCTTCACCGGGGTCAAGTGCATAGTCTCCACCGTTTCATGGTATTCCTTCACGCTGCGCAGGGCACGATCGAAAAATCGGCTCTGCCACAGACAAGTGGCCCACGGACAGTGTCTTCCTGTCCGTGGGCCTTTCAACGCAGGACAAACCCACGGTCAGTCAAAAGCCGATTGGCCGTAGCTACTTGCTCTGTGCTGCCTGCTGCCGGCATACTGTGAAAGAGGAGATCCCCGTACCGTAGTCTTATGGTCATTTACCTGGATGAAAGCTACGACTGGCGCGGAGTGTATTTCTTGCTGGGTGCGCTTTTCGTCACAAGCGATCACGACATCTTTCTCGAAGCGTTCAACAGCCTAAAACGCGAGGAAGGCTTTGGGCGACCTGAGGCACGCTACGTGAACTGAAATACTCAAAGATAAATTACGGCAAGTACGAGAAGGCCGCAATTAAAGCCATTCAAGCATTCAAGGCTCATTCTTGCTACCGCGCTGTGATAGTCCCGCTCGCCCAGTTTGATCTCAGGCATTTTGGGCAGCCATACGAACCCGAAAAAATAAAACGGGCGCGAGCATACAAAAAGTTTGCGGAGATGCTGATCGAATACAACACGCCCGGACTGGCAGAAGGAGTGCTATTCGCCGACAATCTCACTCGTTGCAAGGGGAAGCTTGCCCGGGGAGACGAATTCATTGAAGTGATGAAAGAGAGATTCCAGCGTGTCATATATGATCATGACCTCAATGTAACGCAACCGAAACTGAAGCACATTCAGGAAGTCAGTTCAGCAGACGCGACATACGGGTTGATGCAGGTGTGCGACGTACTCTTGGGTTGCACGCTAAACGGGATCATTAAGACCGCAAAAGGACCGGGGATGGTTCACAAGAATAGGGTGACAGAGAGGATGAAGGAAATCTTGGAATTGCCAAGCTTGGAAAGGGATTACTGGCAACCCCTCACAAGGCTCTACGCACGGGAGTACCGAGAGGGAATCAAGATGGCCGATTTCGTCAGAGCCACGCACTACAAGTACCGACTGTGGTTCTGGCGACCAAAATAAAAAAGCCCAGAGATACGGCTTCTTCGGTCTCAGTCCGTGTCAAAGACACCCCCGAGATCTCGACCGCATTCAGGGCCACTATTATGATGCTACAAAACAGTGCCCTGGTCAAGCAAAATGCGATGTTGTACAAGTCCATTACAATGAGCACGTTAGATCACCTAGTACCGGTTGGCGCAGAGCGTAGCTCTGCGAATTGTTGGCAACGCTGAGATCAGACCCTCCCAGCCCTGCCCGGGCTTCTCTGTAGGGGCGGACGAAACTGCTCGCGAGCGTGGCTCTGGCCTTGGAATATGAAGCGATCTGCCGCGAGGCGGAGCACCGGCTGGCGTCGGGACTGTCTGATCAGGAGGTTGATGTCTTTCTGACGGCGGTCATCGCGCTGGCCGAGCCGGTCGAGACCCATTTTCTGTGGCGTCCCCAGCTTCGCGATGCGGCAGATGAAATGGTACTCGAAGCGGCATTCAATGGCCATGCTGACGCTCTGGTCACTTTTAACGTGCGGGATTTTGGGATTGTGCCTTCGCAATTTGGGATAGAAGTCCTGCTCCCGCGTGAAGCTATCAGAAGGATCAAACCATGAGTGAGACAAGGACCTATCCTCTGCGGTTGCCCCGGTCGCTCAAGGACGCGGTCGAGCGGCTGAGCCGGCAGGACGGAACCAGCATCAACCAGTTCGTCGCTACGGCGGTGGCGGAGAAGGTGTCTGCTCTTGAAACCGCCCGGTTCTTCCAGAGCAAGAGAGCGCGGGCGGATTTCAAGGCTTTCGACAAGATCATGAGACGCCGCGGCGGAAAGCCACCCCGCGAAGGGGATGAAATGCCGGGATAGCGCCGACCCACTCCTCTGCGGCTTTTGGCCTGCAACGGATAAATGCCGCAGAGCTTCGCGCCAGTTCTTCCAGCCGTTCACGCCGCCGCGCCGTCAGCACCAGATTTGCGCCACCGGTGGCAAGCTCTTCTGCCAGCTCCCAGCCAATACCGGCGCTTGCGCCAGTTACCAGCGCCCACTTTCCCCGCCACAAGTCCATGGATCATCCTCCGATTCGCCCACTCCAGATGCTACCACCCTAAATCTGTGATTTGAATTTTCTCCCGGCTAAGCGCGGCATTTCGTAATTTCTCTGACGTATTTTGAACCCCCCCTCACCCCCAGTCCCTCTCCCCAAAGGGGAGAGGGACTGAAGCTCGTTGTATGAATACGTCACCGTAATTACGAATGGCAGGACTAAGGAGTGGTGCAGTATGGTTGCTCTGGTGGTGGCGTTTGACCGCTGTTGCAGGCGCGGCTCACGGAGAACTTCTTGCGCTGACCAGCGGGAGGCATATAATCCTACGAGACTCAATCCAGCAATTTCTGCAGGGAGAGATTCGGAGGAGGCAGTCATGGTGGAATTCCCGGTAAACCCGACACGGTTTGATCCATACAAGAATTTCAAGTTTCGTGTGAAATGGGACGGCCGGTACGTTGCCGGCGTGTCAAAGATCAGCGCGCTGCGCCGCACCACAGACGTCGTGCTCCATCGCGAAGGGGGCGATCCAAGCCTGGACCGGCGGTCGCCCGGCATCACGGCTTTCGATCCCATCCGGCTGGAGCGAGGCCGCACTCAAGACCCAGAATTCGAAAAATGGGCGAATTTGACATGGACCTTGCACGCCGGCCTGGGTGCGGAAGTCAACCTCAAAGAGTTCCGCAAAGACATTATCATTGAATTGCTTAACGAAGCGGGACAGGTGGTGATGGCATTCCTGGTTTTCCGCTGCTGGCCTTCGGAGTATGTGGCGCTTGCCGACTTATCTTCGGAGGCCAACGCCGCCGCCATTGAGTCAATGACACTCCAAAACGAAGGCTGGGAGCGGGATGCGTCGGTCACTGAACCCTCGGAACCCTGAACGGTTGAGCCGAAATGGCTGTCCCTGGGATGAGCAAGTAGCGGGGATCCATTCTTCGCAGAGTTGCAGCCTCGGCCGACCGTCGGTGAGGAAGAGGCTGCAAGTAATTTTGATTAGGCTCTCGGGCCGGTGCCCTTGGTGCGATACTCGATTCGAAAATACGTCTTAGACACTTAACCGAGTATTACTAATAGCTCCTGAATGGGTATTGATCGGCCCGGCCCAATTCTCATTTAATTTCTCTTTCGCTGCGAAGGCTATTTCAATTATTGAATTGCTTTGGTCTTGCCGCGTCACTTGCGGTTCATAAGGTCAACCAGGGCTCGTGTCACCACCCCGGAAACGTCAGGGCCAGCCGAGTTTATCTCGCCATACCAGCGGGTCTTGCTGCCGCGCAACCAGGGCGGTTGCTTGTCCCATTCGGCCTTGGGAATAATATATCCCAATTCATCATCGGCGAGACCAAAAACAAACTTGTAGGAGCTTCTCATGGAGGTGCGGATTACTGGCTCAAAGGGGGCATTCGGAAAATCCGCTCCGGCATACCGTGCGATGCCGCCGTTCACCAACTCCGGATAAATCTCCCCCGGAACCGTTGCAATTTCCGCCACTGGCTCTCCGCGCTTCAGCAACTGGATATAGTCTACTTCGCTCCGAAAATCCTTGCCGGTCGATTCGCGAAGCTTTCCCATGCCCGGAACGTTCTTGACCACAAACGACGGGTCCAACTCGCCGTCAGTATACAGACTCTTCCTTCCCTTGAAGACTCCCATGGCCCCAGCGATGCGGAAGTTGTCATTGTCCACCGGGGCGAAGATCGCCGCCTTGCGGATGACGATGGAATCAACCGGCGCCGTCTTGCCCAGGTTGACGGCTCGCTCCGCAAGCAGGCCGAGCATATTGCCCACCAACTGCGCCTTGTCCCAAGTGCCATCCTTGGCAATCTCACCGTTCCCCGGGTCTTGGATGGCGACCTCATCACCCAGCGTGGAGAGCAGCCCGCCGATCGATCCATTAAAGTAGATCGCCGTGCCCCCCAGATGTGATTCAACGTAGGAGCAAAGCCAATGCGGGAAGTCGGCGGTGATCAGGGTATTCTTGCCGCCGAGTGTCTCCGGGTGATCGCTCCAGTTGATCAGCGTGGCAATCGGAACGCCCGATCCCTCCGCCACCAGGCGCATCACCAACAGATGCGGGTCCTTGACGTAAGGCGGACGGGAATCATTCTGCAACAGCGCCAGCAAGGGGTTATCGTCCTCGCCCAAGGTCAGCCGGGCGTCCTGCATGGAACCGACCGCAGCCAGCGCCGCGCCGGCGATCTTGTGGTCCACCTCGTCCAAGTATTTCCCATCCATGCCGGACTGAAGGGCGGACGGTCCCCACAGGCCCAACGTGTCCGGACCCTCATGATCGTGCGTGGAGCCGACGATCACCTGCGTAACTTGCGGCGCGGCGGCCTGAACCTGTTTCCGAACCTTCAGGACATCGTCATAGAACAGGCCGATCAGGTCCGCCTCGCACAGAACCAGCGTCGTTGGTTGGGCTTCGAGCGCCAGGCAGCGAACGGTGAGGTCATCATGGACGCCAGTGGCCACGCGGTTATGGCCGAAACCCGCCATATAGACTTTTGCCCGGTGAACGTCGGGCGTGATGACCGCTTTTGAGGCCCCGGCTTTGAGACCCCGGGCTCGAGCGGTCGCGGAAAATGCAAGTGCGCCGGCCAGCGCCAGAGACAGACCCACGCCTCTTAAAGTAACGGGTTCATTTCGACGATTCAACAAGACCGAAAACTCCCTCCCTTGAAGTCCATGGTGAGTGTAGGCAAACTTTAGCACAGAATGCAGCCCAACTTTCACAGTTGGCATATTTTTAACCGGGATGGGCCTGGGTGACTGAATCATCGCTCATCCTTCGATCTTCGTCTTTGCGAGAGACTTTGTAGTGTCGGCCTTGTAGGTCGCTCTGTTGATAAGGAACCGTTTAGGCGCTTATCGCCGAACATGAAAGAAGAATTGTCGATGTTCCGGCTGGCCTGTTCCATGTAGGGGGCGGGCTTTGTGCCCGCCCGAGAGGGCGCCCCCAAGGGGCGCCCCTACAATCATCGCCCAGTGGCGGCCCCGCAAGGGCCACTTCCTGCGAGCGAAGTCTGGCAAAAAGCGTAGGCGCTCGCGATCCCCTCAACGGCGAAAGTTAGGCTAGAATTTGAGACTGAATGCAAGACAAGGACTCGCAAGCCAGAAGGTTAGCGGAAATCAAGGCTCGCGCCGCTCGTGGAGTACGACGCGCCATGCTCTTTTGCGCCTTTGCATCAATCATGGGCGGCGCAGCGAAGGCGCAGACGGCCAACTCCCGGTTTCCTGCTCCGCAAATCGATCCCCGCCAACTGCTGCGGCAGCTAGATTCGGTAACTTTAGATCCGTCCCAGGTTTATTCCTTGCGGAACGCGGCCATCACCCGCCAGGGAGTCCGGATTTATTTTAACCGGGGCTTTATCGGCTTCTTCAAGCCGGTTGCCGGCGAAGTCACGGGGGCGCTGTTCAGCGGCGAGGGCGAGGTCCTGGTGAGGCCGCCCAACGCGGCGGAGAGGCAATCGATGCAGTTCTTTACCAGAACGCCGATTCTGGAGGAGCAGTTCACCACAATCTACATGCGCTTCACGGATGGCTCCGCCCGTGAGCTTCGAAAGCTGGCGCAGCCGGTAGATTCCCAAGCCACTGAACAGCCTGGCAGCATGGCTGCCGGCGCCACGCCGTTACTGGAGCGGCTGGATCCCGCCTTTTCCCTTCGCATCCTCGAAGATCTGATGGGTGACCGCACCCGGCCTTACTTCCATGCCCGCGTTCAGGGCGTCCATCTGGGAGTTTTTGAGATTAACGTGGACGCGCGGCACCCGGAGCCTGTCGCCGTCGAGGCGGCACGAACCACGGCTGGAATCACTTACCAGGATGTTTGGTGCTCCTTCCGGCCCAGCAGCCCTTCGTCAAACCCCCCTCGGCCTTTTGAACCGCCCGCGCGCGTCCTTTCCTACAAGGTTCGCACCCGGATTGAGCAGGACAATTCGCTGCAGGGTCGCGCCGTGTTGCAGTTGATCTCCCAATCCGGCACGGACCGTGCCATTGGCTTTGACCTTTCCCACCGCCTCAGGGTGGCCAGCGTCAAGGACCAAAGCGGCAAAAATCTCATCGTCTTTCAGAATCCCTTTCTGAATCAATCCCAAGCGCTGAGATTCGGCGCCAATTGGTTAATCGTGGTTCTACCCACGCCCCATCCGGTGGGGCAGAAGTTCACATTAACCTTTTCCTACCAGGGTGACGTCATCGCCGCCGCCAGCAACGACCTGCTGTATGTGGGGGCGCATGAGAGCTGGTATCCGAATTTAGGTATTGACCCGGCTGCGAATTATGATTTGACCTTTCGCTATCCGGCCCGGTTAACCCTGGTCGCAACCGGGCGCCGCGTTGAAGAAAGCAACTCCAACGGATGGAAAAATAGCCGATGGGTTTCGGATGGTCCTTTCCCCGTGGCTGGATTTAATCTCGGCGTCTACAAATCGCGCACCCTGAAGCAGGATGGAATCACCCTGGAGGTTTATGCCACCCATGAGGTGGAAACCGGGCTTGAGAACCGCTATGTGATGTCTGAACTTCAAAACCCAGGGCTGGCTCCGCAAATCAGCTCGCCCCAGTTCGGCACGAAACCGTTGCCTCCTCAAATTGTGCCGCTCGACCCCGCTTTGCTTTTGCAAGCGGTGGCCAAGACAGCCGCCCAAGACATCAAATATTTTTCCGGACTCTTCGGGCCGCTGCCTTACTCGCGCCTTGCCATCTCGCAAGTACCGGGCGATTTTGGGCAGGGCTGGCCCGAGCTGGTTTACATGCCCACTCTGGTTTTCCTTCCCGAATCGACGCGGACAGAAATGGTTGTCGCCGAAAGCGGCAAGCCGCTCTATAGCCGGCTTGCCGAAGCTCACGAAATCGCCCATCAATGGTGGGGAAATGCAGTGGGATGGAAGACTTATCACGACCAATGGCTCTCCGAAGGCTTCGCCAATTACGCCGCAGCACTGCAATTGGAATCCCAGAGGAATGGGAGCCGGGCCTTGCGGCAACTCTTCGAAAGCTACAAAAAGGATTTGCTGCGCAAGAATCCCAACGGAGAGACCATCGAGTCCGGCGGGCCGATCTGGCTTGGAGAGCGCCTTTCCAATTCCTTGAATCCCGGCGGTTATCAGGACATCGTTTATAAGAAGGCCAGTTGGGTGCTTCACATGCTGCGATTTGTTTTGGAGGATCCAAAATCCCATTCCGACGCGGCATTCTTCAAGGTGCTGCGCGATTTCTCCCAAACCTATCGCGGCCGCGAGCCTTCCACTGAGGATTTCGCGCGCATGGCAGCCAAGTATATGGACCGTTCTGCCGATCTTGACCGCAATCACACGCTCGATTGGTTCTTTAATGAATGGGTTTATTCCTCCGGAATTCCCCGCTACCATTTGAAAGTTTCCATCCGGCGGCTGGGACCAAAACGGTACTTGGTAGGGGGCAGCATCAAGCAAAGCGGCGTCCCGGTTAGCTTTGAGATGCCCGTACCGTTGCAGGCTGTTTATGGAAAGAAAATGACACAGAAGCTTGGCCGCGTCGTGGTGACCAGCGATTCGGGCAAAATCCGCTTCATCACCTCGAGCCGCCCCTCGCGGGTTCAGATTGACGATTCCACCATCCTCGCGGTGATTGACTGACGAAGCTGGTAGCCACGACAAGAAAAAGCGCTCGTCGTGGCTACCCACTCATCGCTTATCAGCTCTTCCGTCGAAGCGGCCCGCCGCCTATCCCGGCGGCCAATGAAACACGCGGCCGCCCATCACGTGGACGTGAAGGTGGAACACCGTCTGTCCCGCCCAAGTACCATTATTGATGACGGTGCGATAGCCCTTGATTGCAATGCCCCTTTCGCTCGCCAGGCGGGCCGCGATCAGGTGGAGATGGCCGAGCAGAGATTCATCTTGGGGCGTGACTTCGTTGAGCGAGACCAGGTGCCGGCGCGGGATTACCAGCAGGTGAACCGGCGCCTGGGGGCGAATATCCTCGAAGGCAATCGCCTGGTCATCTTGATAGACGATTTTGGCGGACATTTTTCCTTCCACAATTCTGCAGAAGATGCAGTTTTCCATAGGTTTCACTCGATCTTGAATTCCACACCAAGTTTCAATTGTGATGATGGGGGCGGGCCTTGTGCCCGCCCGACGACCGTGATGAAGTTTGCCCGTTGGCGGGCGACCACCAGGGTCGCCCCTACGTTATCTGAACAGTATTGGGTTTCAACGGCGTCTTCGCAGTCCCCTCAACGAAGCTCGTGAATAATCCAGCTTGAGGTCCATGGCTGGACTGCCAACAACTCAATTCAGCCTGACCACAAATGTAACCGAGGTGAGATTGGCCTGGCGCAGTTGCGCGGCGAGGGCGAGGGCCGCGTCCTCCGACCCAACCTGGCCGACGCGAACGCGATAGAAAACACCAGCCCCGCCGTTGTAGCTCTGGATGGTGACCGGAGAGAATCGCGGCTCAATCATGGCCCTCAGACGCTCCGCATTGGCCGGGTCTTTGAACGCCCCCACCTGCACCGCGAAAATGCCGGGCACCGCCTCCGGGCCGTTGACGATGGCCGGGTTCAGGATTTGAAGCCGCACCAGGGTTGTGCCGGGACCTAACATGCCGATGGATTGGGCAGCGGAGTAAGAAAGGTCAATGATGCGTCCCTCCACAAACGGGCCGCGATCGTTAATGCGCACGTCGACGGAAGCACCGTTTTCCAGATTGTAAACGCGCACCCGGGCGCCGAATGGAAGCGTGCGATGGGCGGCGGTGAAGGCGTACATGTTATAAATCTCGCCGTTCGAGGTCTCTTTTCCGTTGAAGGTGGGACCATACCAGGAGGCGATGCCTTCTTGCCCTTGCTCGATGACTCCTCCGGGCGGGCGGGGCGGTCGCTGGGGTGCGGGGTAATTTCCCGGCGGCGGCGGTTGAGTGGGAATCTGGGTGGTCTTGTGATGGTGACGATGGAGGCAAGCGGCGCTGGAGAGCAGCAGGACAAGGATCAATCCCACCCGGAACGTTCTGCTGACCGCCCGAACAAAACCCTGGAGTGGGCCAAAGGCCTTTTTCATCGTCGAGTGCACGGCCCCGGTCGCAGGCGTCACCTTCGCTCCACGCTTATGGGTTGGCTTTGTCGATTTTTTCCGCCAAATCCGCGAGATTCTTTGCGGCCTTTCGCACCACCTCGGCAAGGTCACGGCGGGTTGAGGGCTTGAGCTGAGACTCGAAATAATTGACCAGCTTCTTGAGTTCCACGTCAATCACCTTGCCGGCTTCTTCGAAATTCATTTCTTTAGTCCTTACCCATCCATTCGAGACCCGCCGCCAGGAGTCCATCTTGGGGACAAGGCCCGCGTTTGGGAGCATCGGTCAACATTCACATTCTAAACAAGCATGACGGCGACTCCAAGCAGATTCTGTGCCACCCCTTTGACTTTGCGGGGACTAAGCGGAAGGACAGGGCCGCCCCTATGGATAGCTACCATCAATTTGTTTTACTTGACTCAAACCTACCATATTTGGAATATGAGAAAACGGAATTTGATTTGGGTGCTGGTTCATATTGTTCACGAGACTAACATAAAGTTATTAGAATGAGCAGTAGTACTCAGATTTGGATTGGCAACGATTTTGCTTGACACGAATATGGCAGTTGTGTAAATTCGCTGCATCTAGTCAAAGTGTTAGCCAGGAAAAGTTAGGGGGCCGAGCCTTGTGGGCACGTGAAAGGCTCACGCACTACTCAGACCTGAGTCACGAAATCTCTTCGTGATTCGCGGTTCATTTCGTGGGGAGGGGTTGGCGCGGAGGTCAGTCACACTTAGGAAATTCAATTTGGGCATTACAAGCGGCGCGATCTGCCTTTACCGGAGGAGGTAAGGAACATGAAGTATGATCGGACTCACAGGATTCTGCAATTCATTATTGGACTTGGCTTTATCGGCTTGCTTTCGGCCGGAATAGCTCTTGGTCAAGCCACCAGTTCCATTACGGGCGTGGTGAGCGATCCCAGCGGCGCCGTGGTTCCTGGCGCGACCGTGACTGTAACCAATCAGGCCACAGGAGTCACCTTCACGCAACCTACCAATTCGTCGGGCGTGTACTACTTCCGGTCCTTGATTCCCGGTACCTACACCGTGAAGGTGGTGGCACAAGGCTTTGAGGCTTACCTTAGCAACAACAATATCCTCTCTGCAGACCGCGTATTCGGGCTGAACGTCACCCTGAAAGTGGGCGCGGAAACCCAGACGGTGACGGTGGAATCGGCGGCGCCGATGGTGAACACCGAGGAGGGCCACCTTTCAACCCTGGTCAGCGGCTCCGAGGTCGCGAATTTGGCCCTGAATGGCCGCGACATTTACCAGCTCATGAAACTGGTTCCGGGAGCTGTAAATTCCGGGCAAGTTGACTTTGAGGGGGGTGACAGCGTCAACATTAATGGCACTCGGGCCAACTTCAACGGCTTCCTGCTGGACGGCGTGCCCAATAAGGACCTTAGCGGCGGTTCGCTTGCTCAGCCCGCGCCCGACTTCGTGCAGGAATTCCGCATCATGACCAACGACTTCTCGGCCGAGTATGGCTCCAGCGCCGGGTCCATGACCGATGTCAGCATCAAGTCCGGCACCAATCAGTTTCATGGTGACCTGTGGGAGTTCATGCGCAACGATGCGTTGAACTCCCGGAATTTCTTCTCCGGCGCAACCGTGAGTCCGTGGAAACAAAACCAATTCGGCGGCACCATTGGCGGCCCGATCAAAAAGGATAAACTGTTCTTCTTTGCCGGTTACGAGGGTGAGCGCTTCCGAACGAGTGTTCCCTCCCAATTCACCTTTGAAAGTCCGCAATTCCGCAGCGCCGTGGAAAGCCTGTTCCCAAATTCGCCGGCGGGTGTTCTCTACAAGAATTTCCCTGGCCTCAGCCCGACTTCCCAACTTCAGACCGTCTCCCAGGCGGCCAATGCAACCATCGTGAACGACATCGGCGCTCCAATTGGATCACCGTATGCCGGCACGGCGATGCTGAGCGACCCCGTGATGGGTTACACCGATCCATGCTTCTTGAACCAATTTCTCGGCGTCGGCACTCCCGCTTTTTCGGGCGGCCCGGCGTGGGGCAATGCTCAGACCATGGCTAACACCATGGCGGCGATCGTGGGAGTGAGCAACGGTGAAAACGCCCAGATTCAGAAGAATATTGCAGGGACGCCCGGCTGCGCGGGAATGACGGCGCCGGGCGTGCAAGCTGGCGCGCTTGGCCCGAACGGCATTATGCAAGGCCTCGTGAACGGCCAAAATGCCACCCGTACGCAGGGCGTATTTTACAATGGCGACCAATTCACGGGCCGGATGGATTACCAGGGGGATCGGAACCGTCTTTTTGGCCGCTTCTATTATTTCATGCAGAAGGACCCCAACAGCAGCCCCACCACCGGAATTCGGGGCTTCACCACGCCTTTCTCGGCTTCTTTCCCCGGCGCAGCGTTTGGCTTTGTTCACAACTTTTCCGGCAATACCGTGAACGAATTCCATGCCGGCTACGTCAGAAGCCAGGCGACGACCCAAGTCAGCCTGCCGCAATACGGCGTGCCGGACATCGGCTTCGACTCCGGCAATGCGCAGTTCGGCGCTTACAATGGCTACCCTCAATACTTCATTGAGGACATCTTTGACTTTAGGGACATGGTGGCCACCATCAAAGGTAATCACTCCCTAAAGATTGGCTTCGAAGGCCGCAGGAACTATGAAAACAGCCAATTTGATGTGGGCCGGCCCAGTTACTATTTCTTCGACCCCATGTTCTTTGCGGCTGGCCTGCCCTATATCGAGGCTGCGGGCGTCAATCCTGAGTTGGGTACGTCAACGCCTTCCCATCTCGACACCAACATCCGTGCCTTCCGGAATACGGATGTCGCTGCGTTCCTGCAGGATGATTGGAAGGCTAAGAAAAACCTGACCCTCAACCTCGGCGTGCGTTGGGATTATTTCAGTCCCAGCACTGAAAAGTACGGGAAGGCCACCCAATTTTCGAATTACTTTAATATGGCGCAGGTCAACTGCCAGACGTTCCTTTCCGGCAAGTGCCTGGCACCGGCGGGGGACACCAATACGCCCAACGGCGGATTCACTTCCGCCGCCAGCCTGTTCAAGGACCGGCTCACCAATTTCGAGCCTCGCATTGGATTTGCCTGGGATCCCACGGGAAAAGGCAAGATGTCCATCCGTGGTGGTTTCTCCTTGCAGTATGAGGAGAGCTTTTACAACGCCCTCTCCAACTCCCGCTGGAACCTCCCATACTATTCCTTTAACGAAGCTTGCCCGATTTGCGGGCTTGCCGGCATGCCCACCTTCGGCCCGACCTTGGCCAACGGACTTCCCGCCACGGGAATTGCCGCAACTTTCTCCGGCTCTCCCACCCAGCCTGGCGCTATCGGCAACGGCCCGGGAGGGCTTGGCTTCGCCGGCAACATCATGGGCTGGTACCCCGGCAATTCCAACCTGGCTGCCCTCACCGGCATTCCTAATCCCAATTACACGCTGCCATATTACGAGAATGCCTTTTTCGGCATCCAGCGTGAGTTAAATCCCTCGACAGTCCTGGAGGTAGACTACGTGGGCACATGGGGACGGCACCTCTTCTGGGCAGAGGACCCCAACCGCGTGGTCGGGGGAATGCAAGCAACGGCCATAACACCGATTACCAATCCCTGCACCGGCGCGCTGGTCGGAGGCGGTCTGACCGCCCCCACCGGGCTCTTGAATCCCTGTTTTGGGGTGATGCGGAGTTGGGACACCTCAGTGAACTCCAACTATAACGCTCTGCAAATCCAGGTGAACCGCAGAGCCGCTCATGGCCTGACGTTCAATTCCAACTACACCTATAGCCATTCTCTGGATTACCGCTCCACATGGCACGCCCTATCCGGCAGCGGCTCGGCAACCGATTCCAATTCAGCCGGTGAGGCGGGCTATTCTTACGATCCCAACAAGGTGTTTTTGGAGTACGGCAATTCGCTGTTTGATTCCCCCCACAAATGGGTGTCAGAGGTCATGTGGGATTTGCCCTGGATGAAGGCGCAACACGGATTCGTCGGGCGTGTGGCAGGAGGCTGGAGCGCCAACTCGATTATTACGCTTCAATCCGGTTTCCCCTTCACTGTGGCCGCGCATCGTGACTTCAACGGCGATGGAATCCGCGGCGATCGCCCCAATGCGCCTGCCTTCGGCAACAGCATGTCCTTCAGTCCCTATGCCTTCGAGGCGGGATCAGGGCCGAATGGCATGAGCCTGATGCAGACCATTGGTCCGGCCTTCGCGGGCGCCACCTGCACCGGCGCCAGTGGTTGCTTGGGAGCCTTCCCGATTCCAACACCCGGAACGGATGGCAACCTGGGCCGCAATACCTTCCGTGGACCGGGTATTGCTGAAACCGACTTCTCGTTGTTCAAGCAGATTCCGATCAACGAGCGCTTCAACATGCAGTTCCGGGCCGAGTTCTTCAACCTGCTTAACCGGACCAACCTGAATCCGCCCAATGCGCTTCTTACCTCGGCCAGCTTTGGGCTGGCGAGTGAGGCGCTCGACCCTCGGGAAATCCAGTTCGGTCTGAAACTCTTCTTCTAACCGGTTGTGGCTCGTTTGGCTGTGGACAAAAAGGGGATGGCTTCGGCCATCCCCTTTTTTGTTTGTCCTACCCCGTGGCGGACGTAGGGGCACCCCTTGTGGATGCCCGCTGTCATGTGCAACGCCCAAACCGGGCGGGCGTAGGGGCACCCCTTGTGGGTGCCCGTAATAGAATGCCGTTAGAAGGAGGGCGACCACCAAGGTCGCCCCTACGCATGGATACGAAATCCGACCTTCCTTATCGACGATCGATCCGCTGGCGCGAGTACGACTATTCATGGCCGGGAGCGTATTATGTGACAATCCGCATTCAAGACCAGCAATGCCTATTGGGCGATGTTGTTGATGGTCAAATGCAGTTGAACGATGCAGGGAGGATGGTGGATGCCGCGTGGCGGGAGATTCCGATCCGGTTTCCCGCAGCGCGGCTCGATGAGCACGTCATAATGCCCAACCATATGCACGGAATCATCCATATCGGGCACCCACAAGGGGTGCCCCTACGTTCCGGGCGACCACGAGGATCGCGCCGACGTTGGGGTCTATCATCGGCGCGGTTAAGTCCATCACCACTCGAGAGTATATATTCAGTGTTGAGCATGATGGATTGCCGAGGTTCAAGAAATCCTTCTGGCAAAGAAACTATTATGAGTTATGTGATACGGAATCAGGATGAATTGGGTAAAATCGGGGAATACATCCGGCTGAACCCTTTGTTATGGACCACTGACCGGTACAACCTGGAGCAAACAGTTTTGGTTGTTGACGAAACCGGCCGCGCTGTACCATGGGATCAATCGTAAGGGCACGTGCCCGCGTTTTTGTAGGGGCGACCCTTGTGGCCGCCCGCTATGAACAGGAACATCACAACCGGGCGGGGACAAGCCCCGCCCCTACGGGAAGCAGCTGCGGTACTGAGCGCATAACCTTGCGTCCTGCTGACAGACTTGGCCAAACTCCCGCCTGGCCGCTGCGGTATCCCCCATCTTGAGATAGGCAAAAGCCAGATTGAGGCGTGCGGCTGTGTAAGCGGGTCTGAGGCGGAGGGATTTGTTAAACCTTTGAACCGCTTCCTTCAAATGGTTCGTATTCTCCAGCGCAATGCCCAGGTAATTGCAGAGCTCAGCATCCTGTAGCCCCAGCGATTCCGCTTCCTCAAGGGGTTTGAGGGCTTCCGAATAACTCCGCATTTCCACCAGCAAGACTCCCAACTCTTTTTGCGAAGGAGCGTAGTCCGGCTTGATTTCGACGGACCTCGCGAAGGCCCCGCGCGCGCTGCCGGCATCGCGTCCGGCAAGCGCCACCAATCCCAAAGCATAATACGCCAGGAAATCCCTGGGATTGTTGTGAACCGCAAGCTCAAACCAGGGGTTTGCCCTGAAAGCGTCGCCGGAATTCAAGTAACTCCGGCCCAGCCCCATGATGGCCTGCTGAAAATTTGGGTTGATGTGCAGGCAAGCCAGAAATTCCTTTTCGGCGGCGGGCCAGTCCTTCATCTGCATGGCATTTTCGGCGCGCATAAATGGGACCAGATAAAGATTGGAATCCTGCGCGCTGATCTTGTCCAGGAGTTCATTGGATTGGGCGTAGCGCCGCGCGCTGGAAAGATCCTCGGCACGCAGAATAAGGTTATAAACACGGATTTTATCCTTGGGGTCAGCCAGTTTGCCGGAGGGCGAAACCGGGGCCGGGGCCGAGTACGCCAGATACCCCAGCGATTTCAACTTCTCCACCGTTGCTTCAGAAAGAGCCGGTCCCGCAGACACCGTGTTGGGTGCTGATCTTGAATAGCGCCGTTCCACTCCTTGCAGTTGCGAATGCAGCCCCGCGGCCTCAGCGCTTTTGGTTACAGCCATGTTGTGATTTTCGCCGGGGTCCCGGCGCAGATCGTAAAGTTCCGGGCGCGGTGCCTGGATGAATTCGGAAGCGCCGTTTGAAACGGAGCGCAAAGGGCTCCATCCGAACGAATCGAAGGGATAGTAAGTCTCCGAATAAACCGGAATGGCGGGTTCCGTGCCTTTGCCGAGAATCGCTGAAGCCAGGCTTATTCCCTGGAACTGGCGGCTGATGGGATCCTGCATGTGCAGAAGATCGAGCAAGGTTGGGGAGACGTCCACCGTCCCCACCGGAGCGTTGATCACACGGCCTTGCTCAACCGCGTCCGGCAATTTGAAAATGAGGGGGACGTGCAGCGTCGAGTTGTAAATGAAGAAGCCGTGCTCTGCTTCGCCATGCTCGCCGAGCGACTCGCCGTGATCGCTGAGGAGGACGATCAGAGCGCGATCATAGAGTCCCTGCTTCTTGAGGAAACCGAACAAGCGGGCCAGTTGGCTATCCGTATAAGCCACTTCGCCGTCATAAAGGCGCCCGGCGTAGCGGCTATGAAAAGGTTCTGGCGGGTCGTAGGGGCTGTGGGGATCGTAAAGGTGCACCCAGATGAAGAACGGCTTGCCCGAAGCCGCTTCGCTGTGAGTCTTGAGCCAGGCCAGAACATGGTCCACCGTCACGTTGCCTGGACGCCGGATCTCCCCGGGGTTTCGCGTCTCGTATTGCCGGGCTTCAAACTGATCGTCGTAGGTGTCAAAGCCCCGGTCGAATCCCCAGGTGCGATCCAGCACGAAGGCGCTGACAAATGCCGCGGTCAGGTAGCCGTGCCGGTGGAAAGCCTCGGAAATCATTCCAATGTTCGCGGGGAGTCCGGTGCTGGTGAAGTCCCGGACGCCGTTATACATGGGATAAGTTCCGGTGAGGATCACGGCGTGGGAAGGCAGGGTGATCGGGACTTGGGAGAGCGCATCGGAGAACCGAACCCCGTCCGCAGCCAATTGATCCATGGCCGGCGTGCTGACGCTCTTCGCTCCGTAGCAGCCAAGGCGGTCCGCGCGCAGCGTATCAATGGTGATCAGGATGACGGGAGTGCGCGCCGTCTGAGGACGAGGGTCCGGCCCGGCATTCAGAATTCCCGAATGGCCGGGTAGGATGAAACACAATAAGGCAAGCTTTGAGATCAGTCTTTGCACGGGGTAATTTGTGGCGGCACATCCTGCCTGATGACGGTGTAGGGGCGCCCCTGGTGGGCGCCCGTAATACGGATCAATTCCCAATCGGGCAGGCACGAGGCCCGCCCCTACGTGCCTAGTGTGGAATCTCCGACCGCAGGCGCTTGGCCAGCTTCTGAATCTGCTTGAGGTTCTGCAAGAGGTCCTTGGGCAATTGGCTTTTTGAAAGCTGATCCACCTGAGACGGGACCTTCTGCGCGAGGGTTGCAAGTTGTTGAGCGTCCTTCCGAGCCTTCGCCGGGTCGAACTGTGGCGCTTTCGGGCCTTGATTTTTCGGACGCTGATCCGTAAAGTCACCGGGCAAGGGTGGTGGCTTAGGAATCACGATCTCCGGCGGATTCGGGTTTTGTGACAAGTGTGCCACGCCCGGAGCCGGCCCAATGGCCAAGGCCACCAGCATTGGCAGCGCAGCCCGGAAAAACAGAGAACGATCAATTCTCATGGCAGTCCTCCCTGAGCATTGGCGGGGACAAGCGGGAACCTGAGAAGGGAGCGCGAAGCTTGTCTCCGCGAACTTAACTGCACTTCGTAGTGGCGGGCCTTGTGCCCGACCTCCGGGCGACCACGAGGGTCGCCCCTACGCCTTGGAATCAGCCCGAAACCCTTTCACACAACATCACGCGCTCTTCGGAATCAATCTCCCGCAAGCGCACCTCAATCACTTCGTGGTCTGCGGTCTGCACGGTGCGGCCCACGTAATTGGCTTGAATCGGCAGCTCGCGGTGGCCACGGTCGATCAGCACCACCAGCTCGACGCGGCGGGGGCGGCCGTGGTCAATCATGGCGTCCAGCGCCGCTCGCGTGGTTCGTCCGGTGTAGAGCACATCATCCACCAGGATTACCGTTTTGTTTTCGATGTCGAGCGGCAGGGGCGCGTGCTGCACCACCGGCTTCTGATCGATGGTGGAGAGATCGTCGCGGTAGAACGTAATGTCCAGCGTTGCCACCGGCGGGCTGGCCTTTTCAATCTCCGCGATGCGCTTCGCCAGCCTTTCCGCCAGCGGCACGCCGCGCCGCCGCACGCCAAGAAAGACGACGTCTTCAACACCGTTGTTCCGTTCCACAATTTCATGGGCCAGGCGCATCAGCGTGCGGTCAATTTCCGACGCCGACATGATCTGATGTTTTTCCTGAACGTGGGCTTTGGCTTGAGCTGCTGGATTGGGTTCTGTCATGGCGATATGCGCATTATACAAGCATCGCGGGGCTGGTACAAATTCCAATCGGATAAAGCAGAGGCTCTATCGGCTCTATCCTCGCCAAGGCAGCGGCCCGATGCGGTGTGGTAAAATGCCTGACTCGAACTTTTCCGGAAGGAGTGACCATCGTGGCGGAAATTGATCTGATTACGGCGCGTGAAATCCTGGACTCGCGGGGCAATCCCACCGTGGAAGCGGAAGTCAGGCTGCGCGATGGATCCGTGGGCCGGGCTGACGTGCCCTCCGGAGCATCCACCGGAGAGCACGAAGCCATCGAGCTGCGCGATGGCGACAAGAGGCGCTACCTGGGCAAGGGTGTGCTGAATGCTGTCGAAAATGTGAATACGGTATTGGCGCGTGAGCTGGGCGGGCATGACGCGAATGACCAGGCGGGCATCGATCACCTGATGATTGAGCTGGACGGCACGCCCAACAAAGGGAAGCTGGGCGCGAACGCCATCCTCGCCGTGTCCATGGCCGTCTGCCGCGCTGCGGCGCGGTCGGGAAACGTTCCTCTTTACCGCTATCTGGGCGGCCTTCAGGCCCATCTGCTTCCGGTTCCTATGATGAACATCCTGAACGGCGGCGTCCACGCCGACAACACCGTGGACTTCCAGGAATTCATGATTATGCCGTTGGGAGCGGAGCACTTTTCGGATGCCTTGCGCACGGGTGTTGAGACTTTCCACACCTTGAAGCAGGTGCTGAAGCAGAAAGGCTACAGCACCACGGTGGGCGACGAGGGCGGCTTCGCCCCAAGCCTGAAATCGAACGTCGAAGCCATCGAACTGATCCTCGAAGCCATCGAGAAAGCGGGTTACTCGCCGGGCGAAGACATTGCCATCGCGCTTGATCCGGCGGCGAGCGAGCTCTACGAAAACGGCCGCTATGTCTTCTTCAAGTCCGATAAGTCCAAGAAGAGCGCCAGCGACATGGTGAAGCTTTACGCCGATTGGGTGCGCCAGTATCCCATCGTCAGCCTGGAAGATGGCCTTGCCCAGGATGACTGGGAAGGTTGGGCCGAACTCACTTCCGCATTGGGCAGCAAGGTGCAATTGGTGGGCGATGATCTGTTCGTCACCAACACCGAACGGCTCCAGCGCGGCATTGAAGAGGGTGTTGCCAACTCCATCCTGATCAAGCTGAACCAGATCGGCACGGTCACGGAAACCATCGCCGCCATTGACCTTGCCCATCGCAGCGGCTACACCGCGGTGGTCTCGCACCGGTCGGGTGAAACCGAAGACGCTTTCATTGCCGACTTCGCCGTGGGCCTCGCCACCGGGCAGATCAAGACCGGCTCGGCCAGCCGCACCGACCGCATTGCCAAATACAACCAGTTGCTGCGCATCGAGGAAGACTTGGGCGCTTCGGCGGTTTTTGCGGGGCCGACAGCCATCAAGGCCGGCGGGAAACATGCCGCCGCGGCGGCTAAGAACTAAATGGACCGAGCGGGGATCGGGATAAGTTAGCGTCAAGCATTGTCGCGGGTGGTCAATGAGAACACGTCTTGCAGCATTGCGGCTCGCAAGTGACCTAGTCATCAAAAGCCACCGGCTGCATCGGGAGAGACCGGCTTTACGTTATCCCCCGACGGTTAGGACCCGTTGATGAGTGTCTTGACGGAACTGAGGCGGCAAGCAAAGCCTTCCATTTTTGAAGTGATTTTGCATCGTAAAATCTGCCCTCATATTTGCCGTGCAGCAAAGCTGTGAAGGACTTTCTCTCGGGTCGGAATTGACCCTCGGCCTCGTTTGAGTGGTGTTTGAAAATCTCGTAGGCTAGGTAATCGGCCGCCTGTAGCGGAAGCAGACTTCGCCTATCCCCGAAGTGGATATCGAGTATCCTCCACTTTCGGCGTCCACGTTCATCCTGCGATGCTTGGCGGTAAAGCTCCGAAGTGTCGTTATAGAACTTGTTGCCTTGGTCAAAGAAAAGATCAACCTCATCCTTTCTCCAATGCCTTTTGGCCCACTCTGAGATGCCGGTGATGCACTGCTGGCAGCAGAACCCGTATGGACTTCCCATTTTAGCTCTTCCAACCGTATCATTCGCGACGGATGAGTAAACCTGTACCGGTACGGCGTGCGATACCCAATAGATCGTCCTCTCACGGATAACGCTCGCCAAGCTTCGCTTGAACATATCTCTTTGAACCTCAGTCCACCCCGTAAATTCGCCCCTGAAGGCCTCGCACTCAGAGGCATGAAAAGTCTTAATCCCATGAGAGTTCAGAACTGTGCTCCAGTCGCGAGCGAACATCCTCCATTGTGCAGCAGTGGACACATAGCCTGCAACCGCTAGAACCGCGGTATCCGCTCCGCCGCTCTCGTCCAAGTACGCACATAGCATGTGGTGAAAACCTCTTGAGGCAAGGGAGCAGCCCGGAGTAGCCCGTTCAGTGTGATTACCGCCGATGGAGGTAATTTTTGGCCCCCATCAAATACACGCGAACAGAATAGTTAAAAAATTAGCGGATCGGTCACGCTAGCTTCGCCCCCGAATTGCCACAAACATTCGGCACTACGGTGCACCGATTGGGTCGCGGCAATAGAGGCCATGAAACGGATTGTGGCACTCGGCCCCAATAGCAGACCTCACAACGTCACCTTCTCCAGATACTGCGGAATCCGCACGTTCCAACCCAATTGCGCGGCAATCTTTTCCTTCAAAGACTCCGCGGCTTTGGGTTCGCCGTGAACCATGAAGGTGGTTTGCGGCGCTTTCTTGAAAGCTCCCAGCAGGCGCAGAATTTCTCCGTAGTCCGCGTGCCCGCTCAGGTTGTCCATGGTCTCGACGCGGGCGCGGATGGGAACCATCTGGCCGAGCATTTTCACTTCCTTCGCCCCGGATTGGATGGTATGGCCGCGCGTTCCGGCGGCTTGGAATCCCACCAACAGTATGGTATTGCGATGATCCGGCAGGCAACGCGCCAGGTGATGGACGACGCGGCCGCCACTGGCCATGCCGCTTGCAGAGATGATGATGGTGGGGAAACGGGTGTCATTCAGCGCCTTGGACTGCTCCACGGTGCGGTCAAAATGGACGTAGGGCTGCGAGAAAAGGCGCAAGCCGTTGCGCTCGAGGTCTTCGGCCGCCAGGTTATGGTCCTCGTGATGACGGCGGTAAAGATCCGTGGCGTCAATCGCCATGGGGCTATCCACGTGGATGGGCAGTTCATGCATTTTGCCCTGCTGGATCAGCTCGCGGAAGAGAAATAGCAGCTCCTGCGTGCGGCCAATGGCGAAAGCCGGAATGATCACGGAGCCGCCGCGTGCCGCAGTGCTTTCCACGATCGCAGCCAGCCTCGAGCGATAATCGTCATCAGGATGAAGGCGGTCGCCGTAGGTGGATTCGCACAGCAAGTAGTCAGGTTTCGAGTCCGGCGCCACGGGCTCGCGAATGATCAGTTGATGGGTGCGGCCGATGTCGCCCGAGAAGAGCACCGTGCGCGTGATATTGTTTTCCCGGACCGTGACCTCAATCATGCGCGCGCCCAGGATGTGCCCGGCGCGAAAATAGCGCAACGAGAAATGCGGCGAAATTTCAAACGGGCCCGGTCCATTCAAGGCGCGGAAGGATTCGAGCGATTTCATGGCGTCGTCATGGGTGTAAAGAGGTAAGGCGGGTGCATGCTTGCTGAATCCCTTGCGGTTGGCGTAGGCCGCATCCTCTTCCTGCAGGTGTCCGGAGTCCGGCAGGACAAGGCCCGCCAAGTCGATCGTGGCCGGCGTGGCCAGCACTGGCCCGCGAAAACCATCCTTCACGAACTTCGGAACGTAACCGGTGTGATCGAGATGAGCGTGGGTGAGCGCCACATAATGAACGCTCGAAGGCGAAATGGGCAGCGGGTTCCAGTTGCGCAAGCGTAATTCCTTCAGGCCCTGGAAGAGGCCGCAATCAATCATCAACCGCTCGCCACCCGCTTCCAGCAGGTACTTTGAGCCGGTTACCGTGCCGGTTGCGCCCAGAAATTGCAGGGTGGCCAAGGGAAAACCTCCGCAGTGGATTCGATATCAAGAAATGCTCGAATGGCTCTCACCACGATCACATCAGGGGTGGAGATGAGACGTCACGAATGACCTGAATGGCTCGTAAAAATTCTGCCTCAAATTCTTATAGTCCAGGGCAGAATAACCCTTCATCTCGTACCGTGCGCTCCGAGAAGCGGTCGTTAGAATGTTGTAGCAATCATACGCAACTGAGGCATGCTTTAGTTGTGGGACGGACTTCCAGGCCTCCTCCTCGCTATCCTTTCCTTTATACCGTTTAATCTGAAAGCCTTCCTGCGCGGCCAGCGCTCGCAGCAAGTGCACTGCGCAATAGTACAAGACTGTAATCGCCCAGCCTGCAAACTCGCCCTCAGCCAGCGCATACTCGTTGAGAAGCTTTTCATTGTGGAGTGCCTTGGCTCGATGCTCTGCAGGTGTAGCCATGGTCAACGCCTATAGAGAAAGTCAAGATCATCTTCGTTAAACTCTTCGCCACCAGCTGGGACTTCCGCCGTATTGAAACCGAACGAGGTTTCCGGATGCCCCATCATCAGCCGCCACTGTGCCCTGTATATAGGGATCTGGTCTATACGGTCTGGGGAATCAATGTAAGTCCAAACGTTGATTCCATCTGGATCTGCCGTCGCGCAGACTGCCCAAACCTTGGCATTGTCTTTAAGCATTTCAACAAACTCACCCATCACTGCCTTGGTCTTCTCGCCCCGCTGAGGTAAGTCGTGGCTGCTCTCTCCGGCCGGCCACCCGTTGCCTGGCAGCGAGGAGGCGTCCGGCAGAGCCTTGAAAGCCTCGTAAGCATTGGGGTGTAGAGGAGCCAGGGACTGCGTGCTCATGTCAATTTACCCTCCCTGCTGCTCAAGGACGAGCTGTGTGGTCGCCAGGATTTGGCAGCTTGTACCTTGGCTTCCTCGATCGAATCCGGGTTGGTTAGAACCGGGGATTCGCCGCGTGGCGTCGTGGGGCTTAATGTCGCCGCTTTGAGTCAACTCGAGCGTGTAGTTTCCGGGCGTCTTGAAGAGAGAATAGGCAAGTGCCCATAAAGACTGCATGAGGCCTACTTGCTCAATTGAGTCACTCCATGTCCCGCCTTGCACTTCGTTCCCTTGCGGATCGATAGCGCGCAATGAAATAACACAGGGCTCTAGCACCTCAACTTTATAGTAAACAAAGAAAATGGTGTCCTTTCCATGAGGAACCGGGATTTGCGGCAGGACAATTTTGTCGAAAATGTCATGTACCGTCACCTTGTCGTCCGGGCCTCGGGTTGCCTTTTCACAAAGTAGAAAGGCAAGCAGTTTGGCTTTCGTCATGTGCAAACCATAGCAAATGCAGGATAGGCCGTCAAACTACCACCGATTCCTGATACTCACCAAAAACCTTGCGCAGGGCTGAGGCAATTTCACCCACCGTAGCATAAGCTTTCACAGCGGTGAGAATGGCGGGCATCAGGTTGGCTTGGGTCCGGGCCACGGCTTCAACCAGGCTGAGAGCGGACTGGACGGCGGCTGAGTCGCGACGCGCCCGCAAGCGGCGCACGCACTCCGCCTGGGTGCGTTCGATTTCTGGATCAATGCGCAGGATGGGCGGTGAGGCCAACTCGTCCGAAGCGTAGCGGTTGATGCCCACAATAACTTTTTCGCCGCATTCCACAGCCCTTTGATACTCATAGGCCGCCTGCTGAATCTCCCGCTGCATGAAGCCGGATTCGATGGCGCGGGGAACGCCGCCCATTGCGTCGATGCGGCGGATATAATCGCGCGCGCCTTCTTCAATCTTGTTGGTCAGCGATTCGATGAAGTAGGAACCTCCTACCGGATCGACAGTGTTCGCCACGCCGCTTTCGCAGGCGATGATCTGCTGGGTGCGCAAGGCGATGAGGGCGGAAGCTTCAGTGGGAAGCGCCAGGGCTTCATCTCTTGAATTGGTGTGGAGCGATTGCGTCCCGCCCAGCACTGCCGCCAGCGCCTGCAGCGTAACGCGCACGATGTTCACGTCCGGCTGCTGCGCGGTGAGCGTGCTGCCCCCCGTTTGGGTGTGGAAGCGGAAGACCCAGGAGCGGGGATTTCGTGCCTGGAACCGCTCGCGTGCCACGTGAGCCCATAGGCGGCGGGCGGCGCGAAACTTGGCGATTTCCTCCAGAAAATCGTTGTGGGCATTCAGGAAAAAGGAAAGGCGCGGCGCGATTTCATCCACGTCGAGGCCCCGGGCGCGGGCTGCATCGAGATAAGTGATGGCGTTCGCAACGGTGAAGGCAATCTCCTGAACGGCAGTGGAACCGGCTTCGCGAATGTGGTAGCCACTGACCGAAATGGTGTTCCACTCGGGGGCATGATCGCGGCAAAACTCGAAGATGTCCGTGACCAAACGCAAGGCCGGCTGGAGCGGATAGATGTAAGTGCCGCGGGCAATGTATTCCTTCAAAATGTCGTTCTGCACAGTGCCGGAAAGCTGCGCCAGGCTCACACCCTGTTTTTCCGCCACGGCAAAATAGAGCGCCAGCAAAATGATGGCGGTGGAATTGATGGTCATCGACGTGGAAACACGGTCCAGCGGAATGCCCGCGAAGAGTGTTTCCATGTCTTCAAGCGAGTCAATGGCCACTCCGGCGCGCCCCACTTCGCCCTGGGCGAGCGGATGGTCCGAATCAAGTCCAATCTGCGTGGGAAGGTCAAAGGCCACGGAAAGCCCGGTGGTACCGTGTTCCAGCAGATAGCGGTAACGGGCATTGGACTCCACCGCCGTACCGAAGCCCGCATACTGGCGCATGGTCCAAAGCCTGCCGCGATACTGATCCGGGTGAATCCCGCGGGTGAAGGGGAATTCGCCGGGAAGTCCCAGGCCGTCCCGTTCCGTCCATCCTTCAAGGTCAGGCGGCGAGTAAAGGGTTTTTGCCTCGATGCCGGAAGAGGTGGTGAATTTGGGCGACGGCCGGGCTTTGGGACTGTCATCCGCCATAAGAATCTTCGTTCGATGGTGGAACAGGTCTTGTACCTGCCCTCGGGGCGACCACAAGGCCCCACACGTCAATCCCTGACATGAACTTCGGGCGGCCCCAAGGGTCGCCCCTACAGATCAACGCACGCTACGTGCCTTCAGGAAAGAATAAAGCGCCAGCAGAACCAACAGGAGCGCAAAAGCCACAAGTACCGCGAACCATCCGAGGCCCGCCGCCGGTGTTTCGAGATAATGCTTCCACTCCTCCAGAGAGACCATGACACATGAACCGGCGAGACCGAGAAAAGCAAGGCCGACAAGAAAATGAAACAGCCGCCGTGCTTGCCACCACATGAGTTTCACGTGAAATCTGGTTCTGCTCAATGGCTCTTCTGTTCCTTCCCTAACGCGTCTCGCTATGGGGCCTACGATGCCAAGAGTGGGTAGTGGTACGTCTTGGTAAAACCCCGATCCTTTATTTTCATATACATTCTAGCTTCGTTCCTTCAAATTCGATGCTTGAGAGTCAATGGGGACGGTCCTCGGAACCCGATTTCCACGCGCCCTGTAGGGGCGGCCCTAGTACCCCCGCCCGTGGGCGACCACAAAGGTCGACCCTACAAGATGTCCCCTTATCCGAATAGTATTGGGGCTAAAGAGCCATCTTCGCCTCCCTCTACGGTAGGGCTGAGGCATCACCCTTTCGCCATCCTTGGCCGCGCAACGGCATTCCGGCTGTCGTCCCGGTCAGCTTGCCGTGGTCGAATTCGAGCTGGCCGTTCACGAAGACGTAATCCACGCCCACCGGCAGGCTTACGGGATGGAGGTAAGTGCCGGTGTCTTTGATGGTGGCAGGATCAAAGATGGTGATATCGGCGAAATATCCCGGCTTGAGCAGTCCGCGACCCGCCAGGTGCTCGCGGTTGGCAGGCATACTGGTGATCTTGCGGATGGCTTCTTCGAGAGGCATCAGGTGCCGATCCCGTACGTAATAGCCCAAAAAGCGCGGCATGGAGCCCCATCCCCTGGGATGATCGTGCGGAGAGTAGAGCACGCCATCCATCGAGCTTTCATTGTCATCCAGGCCGATGCTGGTCCAGGGCTGCTTCAGTCCGTACTCCAGATCTTTTTCGCTGGCCATGAAATAGAGAGCCTCGGTTTGGGCTTTATCCGCAATAATGAGGTCAAACAGCGCCGTGAGCGGGTCGTTATGCTCCATTTGCGCGACCTGGGCCACGGTCTTGCCCTCGTATTTTTTCAGGTCCGGATTCATCACGGAGGAGATCATGACGCCGGAGGCGCCGCCGCTATCGAAATAGAGGTTCTCCCAATCGGGGTGGTCTTGAGCGATTTCCTGGCGGATGCGCCACCGCACGGCTGGATCATGCAGGCGAGCGAGGAGCTTGGCGGGTCCGCCGTTTGCCACCCAGGGCGGCAGGCTGGAGGCCAGACTTGTAGCTCCGGCAAGGTAAGGGTACATGTCCGCCGTAACATCGAGGCCGGAATCGCGGGCGGCTTGAATCCTGGCGATAAGTTTCGGCATGTTTCCCCAGCGCGGTTTACCACTCACCTTAAGGTGGAAGATTTCAACGGGAATCTGAGCTTGGCGGCCGATGCGGAAAGCTTCATCCACTGCGGCATTTTCGGAAGCTCCTTCGCTGCGCATGTGAGTGGCGTAAATGCCGCCGTAGGTGGCAGCGATCTTAGCCAGCGCAATCAGCTCATCCGTCTTGGCGTAATGGCCGGGCGGATAAATGAGCGCGGTGGAAATACCGAGCGCGCCCTGCTGCATGGCCTGGGCCACCAGGCCTTCCATGCGCCTGAGCTCGTCCGCAGTGGGGGCGCGGTCCGCCTCGCCAATCACCGCCTCGCGCACCTGTGCGGCTCCCACATAGGTCCCAATATTCAGCGGCGTCCCCTGCCTTTCGAGGCGATGGTAGTAACCGCTGAGCGTCGTCCAATCCACGGTGAGCTGGTAGTGGTCAAGAAAAGGCTTGAGCGGCGCCAGCGTCAAGTTATCCTGCGGAGCAATGGAGCCGCCCTCGCCGGTGATTTCCGAAGTGATTCCCTGGGCCAGCTTGCTGAGCGAGCGGTTATCAATCAGCAAGGAGAATTCGGACTGGCCCAGCATGTCAATAAACCCGGGCGCCACCACCAGGCCCTTTGCGTCAACCACCCGCCAAGCCTTCGCGCCCGTGAGCTTCCCCATCGCCACAATGCGATCACCCTGAATGGCGACGTCCCTGGCATACCACGGATTGCCCGTGCCATCGATGATGTGGCCGTTTTTGATCAGCACATCGTACTCGCGTCTAGGCTTGGCGGGCGCCACATACCCGGCCACGGCAATTTCCCCCAAGGCCTGTCCAACGATTTTCGTGATCCAATCGTCGGTCAACGGCACCGCGACGCGATTGGCATAGATGGCAAAGGCCAGGTGGCGGCCGTCCGGTGTAGTGAGATACCCCGCGAGACCTTTGCCAGTGACCATATCATCGCGGTTGAGAAGATCGGTGGCGTCGAAGGTGCCGGTTTTGGCGTGGACCTTGCCGGCCGCGGGCGATCCCGTTTGAACGTTAAAAAGTGTTCCATCGCGGCCGAGGACCGGTAGCGCTTTGAAGAATGCGGGGAAATAGTTCCGGTGGCGCATGCTGGCTAAGTAGTGGACCATGAAGTCCGGAGTGAAGAAGGCGGATTGTGCTCCGCCTGCGCCGTCGCCCTGCGAAGCGCCTCTCAGATCAAGCCCGGCGCGCAACAAAAATTTACGTTCCAGGTCAAATCCGGTCTGGACGCTGGTCACGTGGTCCTTGCCGAGCACGGCGCCCAGGATGTAAGGCATGACGCTGGCGTGCAAGTTCTGGCTCACCTTCAGCGTCACCTTAACTTCCTCGGAAAGTGGCGGCGAGACGTGCTCCGCCACGAGGTTCGCCGGAACATATGAGGCGGCGAGAGCCTTGAAATCGGGCTTGGCATTAGCCACGGGCGAGACAATTGTGCTGCCAACTTCATGGAGCGCCTGGGCCAGGACCATTTGCGCAAAGTGTCTGGGCTCAGGAACAGCATAAGCAAAAAGGGCGGAAGGTTTTCCGGCCGGCACCGTTCCAGTAACGGTTACGGTGTGCGTGCCGTCCGGATTAGTGACGTCAGAAGCCCAGTTGAGGTTCGGATCGGAATTGGCAGGACCGGTGGTGCCATGATTGATGAATTGGACGTAGCGGGTCTGTGGCGAAACCTTCAAGGTGACGGGTGCGCCGGGCGCATTGCCCGCAGTGGCCGTGACGTCCACGATGTTGTCATTCACGACGATGGGGGAAATCACGGTCCCGGTACCAAGCTCATGTTCGCCTTCGGGGAATAGCGAAACATCGACCAGGACGTTGCCATTAATCCGCTTGACGCCGTGGGCTGCCACCTGGCGGGCAAGCTCGCGGATCACGAGCAGCGGATCGCCGGGAACGGCGCGTGTGTCAAAGCTGCCGCCGTAGCAATGGTCGGTGTTCTCAAACGCCAGGGTGCCATCGGGACGGATGCGCCCGGAAATATTCGGATCGCCGCTTGCCACCAGCACCAGGTCGCCGCGCAAGGTCCCATCCGCGTCGATTGGGCCGGTGCGGTAAATGCGAGTGTGAAAGCGATAGTCCGGCCCGAGCAGCTCCAGGGCCGTACCCTCCGTCAGCAGCTTGGTGGTGGATGCCGGCGTGAAGAGTTTGTCGCCGTGAAGCGAATAGACGGGTTGGCCCGTATCGAGCGAAAAGAACTCAATGCCGAAATCCGAGTGGCGGAATTCGGGCCTGGATATCACCCGCTGGATCCTGGCTTGGAGTGACCTGCCGTCTGGCTGTTGTGCATAAGAACTGGTTAGCAAGGGAAAAGCCAGAAGGCTCGCGGCAAGAGTAGATTTCCAAAACCCTTTTGACATTGATGCATTCCCTCCGAATATTGCAAACAAGAAAATATGGTCTCACGTGTCAACGTTCAGCAGCCAGCGCGAACAGGACTGTTCCTCTGGCTGGAGGCTGATTCCCACGCGCTGTAGGGGCGGGCCTTGTGCCCGCCCTCGGGCGACCACAAGAGTCGCCCCTACGAGATATCCCAGTATCTGAACAGTATTCACCTTAACCTGGATTATTCATGGACTTCCCTATGTGAGGACTGCCAGGGCACGGTTAACACCGTGCCCTGACAGCCCTGAAGCAAAACTTCGTGAATAATCCGGGTTAACGGCGCGTAATTTAATAGACCGGGGACTGATAGTTTACACCGTTGTGCTAGGATTGCGCTTTGCATTCTCAGATACTCAACCGGTGATCTATGAATACAATCAAGGAATCCTCATGGATTCGCAACGGTCTGGCTTTGTTGTTTGTTGCCGCTGCGCTCTCTCCATTGGCGGGCCGAACGCACAGCAAGAAAGCCACGACAGAGCTTGCCGCGCCTGCCGTCGCCCGCCCCACATACATTGAACGCAAGGGTGAGACCATCCTGCCGAACGGCCGCCTGATCACGCCGCGCGGCACACAAGTGACGGTGGCTCCGCATCCTTACGGTCTGGCGCTGAGCGCCGATGGAAAGACCGTGGTTACAGTCAACAGCGGCACGGCCCCGTTTTCAATCTCCATCATCACCCGCCTCGATAGCGGAAAGCCGGAAGTGGCGCAGATTCCGCAGGGATTCAAGCCGGGCGATGACGATCCGAAGAGCGTCTATCTGGGTGCGGCCATTGCGCCGGATAACCGCACGCTTTACGTCTCCGAGGGCAACAACGGGGAAGTCGGCATTTTCGATTTGGCCGCACATAAGAGACTTGGCTCATTAAGCCTGAACGGTGAATTCCAAGGCAAGAGCTATGAGCATAGCCTGACCGGCGAAATTCGTCTCTCCCCGGATGGGAAATTTCTCTATGCGCTGGACATCGCTCATTTCCGGCTGGTGGTGATGGATCCTACGTCGAAACGAGTCGCTGCCAGTGTTCCGGTGGGCCGCCTGCCGTTCGCTTTGGCGCTTTCGCCGGACGGACGCCAGGCTTACGTCACGAATGTCGGCATGTTCCGTTATTCCTTGGTGGATGGCTACGACCCCAAAGATCCCGCCGATACCGGGATTGACTTCCCGGCTTTCGGATTTCCTTCGGAAGCTGCGGCCACCGGCGGCATGGTGAATGGCAAGCACGTGCCGGGACTGGGGGATCCGAATACAATGGCATCCAATTCGCTCTGGATCCTGGATGTCTCGAACCCGGACCAGCCACAAGTGACCGCAAAGCTGCGAACTGGCCTGCCTGTGGGCGATGAATCGGTGGGAGGCAGCAGTCCGGGTGGAGTGGTGGCGGGCAGGAAACGAATCTACGTCTCGAACGCCGCTCAGGACAGCATCAGCATCATCGACGCCCGGCGAATGAGGGTGGAGAAAACGGTGACACTTCAACCTGCGGCCTCGGTGCGCGGCTTGCGAGGCGTCTTGCCCTTTGGTTTGGCGCTCAGCCCGGATGAAAAGCGACTTTACGTGGCCTGTTCCGGCATCAACGCCGTGGCCGTGCTGGATGCGCACAACGGCAAGATACGGGGTTACATTCCAACCGGCTGGTTTCCGGCGCGAGTGGCTGTGAGTCCCGATGGATCATCGCTGTATGTGACGAACGCCAAAGGATTCGGCTCGGGGCCGAACGGAGGTCCAACCTTTCGCAAAGGACCCGAAGGAACCTATATCGGCGACCTGATGAAGGGAACGGTTTCCATCATTGCAGCCCCATCCCGTGAGAGTTTACATTCCAGCACCCGGCAGGTGCTGCATAACAATGGTTTTCTTCCGCCAGCCCAGGCGGCGCTGCATGTCCCGGATTTCCCCATTCCTCCGGCGGGAATGCCGAGCTCAAAGATTCACCACGTTGTCTTGATCGTGAAGGAAAACCGTACGTTTGACCAGGTCTTCGGTGATCTCAAAATTCCGGGCGCTCACGTCGAGGGTGATCCCGAACTAACGGATTACGGTATGGACTCTACGGCCGTGAATGAGAAGTTGAACCAGAGGGTGGAGCACGCCCACGTCACACCCAACCATCACGCGCTGGCCCGGCGCTTCGCCTTCAGCGACAATTACTATGTGGATTCGGACGTTTCCGTGGACGGCCATCATTGGCTGGTCGGAAACTATCCGAATGAAGTCATTGAAACCGGAGTTCCGGCGGCCTACGGTGGACAGTTCGACTTCATCCCGGATAACAGCTTGCCGGGGCGCATCGGCGCCGGCTCCACCAGTCCCATTCCAGAAGCTTTTCTCGAAGCCGGCTCGCTTTGGGAGCACTTGGCGCGCCATCACATAAGCTTTCGCAATTACGGCGAGGACATGGAAATGGCGGGAGACACTGAAGACGGCGGCCTGGTGCCCACTGGGGTTCGGGAAGCTGTGAATATTCCCATGCCGGAGGTCCTGTTTGAGAATACTTCGCGCAGTTATCCGACCTTTAATACCAATATTTCGGACCAGTACCGTCTGAAGCAGTTTGAGCAGGAATTCAACCTGCGCTACGCCAGCGGCAAGGATCCGCTGCCGCAATTCCTCTTCATCTGGCTACCGGACGATCATACGGCGGAGCCTCGCCCGGCGGATGGCTATCCTTACCGGGCCTCCTATGTTGCGGATAATGATCTGGCGCTGGGGAAGCTCGTAGAGTTGTTTTCCCACAGTATCTATTGGAAGGACATGGCTATTTTCGTCACAGAGGATGACGCCCAGTCCGGAACGGACCATGTCGATGCGCACCGCAGCTTAATGATGGCGATCGGCCCCTATGCAAAAAGCGGAGTTTCCCACGTCCACACCAGCATGATGAGCATTCTAAAAACCATTGATCTGATTTTGGGCCTGCCTTACCTCAACCAATATGACGCGGCCGCCACGGACCTTTCTGCCTGTTTCACATCGACCCCGGACTTTACGCCTTATGTGGCGTTGCCGCCGGACCTGCGCATCTTTGATCCGGCGAAGGTTAATGAAACCGGAGCGAAGGCGGGCGCGGCGCGTTCGGCGCCGCTTGACGATCCTGCCGTCATTCGCCGGGAGATGAAGGAGACACAAAAGGAGCGCGAATGAAGGAATACGCAAGGGCGAATCTTGGTCCCTGCCCCGGGCGACCACCAGGGCCGCCCCTACGTCCGGGAGGACCCCATATCGTTTGCGGCCGCGATGGAGACGCCGGTGCGATAAAGCGAAGCAACTCATAACCCAGCCCATAAGTATTGCGCAAACACCGCATCTCCCGATATTCTTTTATTATCGATGGCATCTCCCTGCAGAAAGTGTGGAGCGACGAAGACGGAGCCGGTCCGGCGCGACTTGGCTTACCATTTGGTGGATGCCCTCGGTTACCGTCTTCGGGCGTGCTCCAATTGCCGCCGCCTGCGTGTTGTTCCCAAAAGTGTTTTCACGCCCAACGCGGTTGACGGCCTTTACATGGCGGGCAAAGACGCCGGACAAGGTGGCAAGCTCTCCAAAGACCAGGGCCAAGCCGACTTTGATCCCGACGGCTTTAGCGGCTGCCCGCGCTGCGGGTCAAAGCAATTCGAGAGAACGCACCGCACCTGGCTGGAACGGAAGCTGAACCGGCCGCTCATGGCGCGATGCGTGGCCTGCTCGCGGCGGTTTCCTTTTCCCCGAGTGTGAGAGCCGTTTGCGCCCGGCACCGGGCCGGTCCATCAGCGCCCATCATGACCACTTCTACGCTCCACACTTCGCTGACTCGCCGCATTATTCAATCCGCCGGAATCGTGATGGCCAGCGTTCTGCTGAGCCGCATTCTTGGTTTCGTGCGGGAATGGACGGTCGCGCACGAATTCGGCTCGAACGCCGTGACCGACGCCTATTATGCGGCTTTCACGCTGCCTGACTTCCTGAATTATCTGGTGGCCGGCGCCTTCCTGAGTCTCACCTTCATTCCCGTGCTCAGCCGTTGCATCGCGGAGAACCGCGAGGAAGATGGTTGGCGGGTGTTCTCCACCGTCACCACCTTCATGGGGATTGCCCTGGCCGGACTGGTGATCGTGGGGGAAATCTTTGCGCCGCAACTTGCCACCGCCATCGCGCCTGGCTTTCGAGCCTCTGAAAAAGAACACGTCGTCTTTCTCACCCGTCTGATGTTGCCTGCGCAGCTCTTCTTCTACGAGGGTGGCATCCTGAGCGCCGTTCAATACGCCAAAGGCCAGTTTGTGGTGCCTTCGCTCGCCCCCTTGATTTATAACGCCGCGATCATCCTGGGCGGCGTGCTGCTGGCCGCCCGCATGGGCATCACCGGATTTGCAGTTGGGGTGCTTGTCGGATCGCTTTCCGGCAATTTTCTGTTGCAAGTTTATGGCGCCCGCCGCGCCGGGGCGCGATACCTGCCGAATCTGCATATCCGCCATCCCGATTTCCGCTTCTTCGTCAAGCTCACCATTCCCATCATGCTGGCGTTCTCCATCGTTTTCACAGACGACTGGATCATCCGCTTCTTCGGTTCTTACCTTGTCCCCGCGTCGATCACTTGGTTGAGTTATGCCAAAAACCTGATGCGCGTGCCCCTGGGGGTGGTGGGCCAGGCGGTGGGGGTTGCAGCCTTTCCATTCCTCGCCCAGCTTTATTCGGAAAAACGCTTTGAGGAGCTCAATCGCACCCTGAACGCCACGCTCAAGGGAATCATGCTGATCCTGCTGCCCATTTCGGCGCTGACCATTGCGGAGAGCCGCCCCTTGGTTTACATGGTGTTCTCCCACACGCGGCTGCGCCCGCCAGACCTGGACGCGACGGCGGCAACCCTCGGGTTCTTTTCCTTGAGCATGTTCGCCTGGGGCGCGCAGAACATCCTGGCGCGCGGCTTCTACGCAGCACGGGACACGCTGACGCCCGCCGTCAGCGGCACGATTATGACAGCTCTCAACTTGCCCATGTATTGGT
>Ga0307374_10000692_pt1:0-62500 | contig 63835 bp, 68 predicted proteins | sample OX3MG_FD_202532 | JGI IMG/M metagenome (GOLD analysis project Ga0307374, IMG submission 202532) | Soil microbial communities from Risofladan, Vaasa, Finland - OX-3 | ecosystem: Environmental > Terrestrial > Soil > Coastal area > Acid sulfate soil | place: Finland: Risofladan, Vaasa... | reverse complement strand
GTAGGTCATCGCCAGGCTCTAAACACGAAACCCCGGTGGCCGCAAGGCCATCGGGGTTTTTATTATGCGGACATGGACTATCTATGGACTATTCTAGTGTTGCATAGCCTGCATCTTTTCCGCATCACTGAAGAAGAAACCCAGTAGTACATAGCGTTCACCTGAGGTGACCGGTGTGACTTCATGAAGCAGCGAGCATGAGAAGACGAGGGCGCCGCCGCGCTCCGGTTGATATAGATCCGGACCAAATTCCGGAAAGCGCAGTTGTCCGCCGGAATAATCCCCGGTATTCAGGTTCAAGGTCATGGCAAAACGCCGGTGCTGGGTATCCCGGGATTCATTGTCGCGGTGCGGATGGAAATAACCGCCGATTTTGGCATCGTAGCAGACCAGTTTGAAGACCTCGTGCTGGGTAATCTGAAAGTTGAAGCAGCGCTTGATCTCTGGCAGCACGCGTCTGGCGAGTAATTCTTTGATGCGCTCCAACCAAATGCCTTCCTTCATGTAAACATCACGGCGCATTTTCACCGATGGATCCTGCTGCCAATGGATATTGTTACCTTCAATATGTGCAATCCCCGACGGTTGCCCACCTTCCTTCTCGAAGAATGCAATCAAGTCGCTGCACATTCTGGCGTCCAGCACCCGTGGAATGAAAAGTACCGGCGCCTGTTGGTTTAGGGTTTGCGGATTACGTGGTACTTCGTGTTGATAAACGGCCGTCAGCCGTTGCAGGAAGTCGGCAAGATTTCCGCCAACGTGGTGTTCCATGCGCTCGATAACGCGGAAATTAGTGTCTAGGGCAAAGGCGGTGATGAGGCGCTGACCCGCCGGTTCGGGTCCCAGTAGATAGGTGGCCACGGCGCCGTCGTCCGCCAGCACAGTCAATCCGGGGGGCTCACCATTGAGGAGATGGCTGCATTGCGCAGGTGTGCCGTGTACCAGCGCCACCCGGGTAATCTGCCCCCAGTTGTGATCATCGCGCGCGAGCGCGCTGAGTGCGGCCCGCGTATCGGGCGCTTCGGCATTATCGAATAGCAGCAGCATTATCGGCTGACCCACTTGCAGGTCATAGAGCATTCGCGGCTCACCTACATGGTTGAGCCGCTCGATATCAGGTACGCGGTCGCCGCGGGTGAAACCAGAGGACAAGGAAAATTCCCCAGAGGCCAATATGCGAGAACTTTACCACTTGGCAGGGCGTTTCGGCAGGCACGGCCTTTACAGGCCTGATGCACCGCCTTTTGGTGTAAAATCTCACAGGGCGCATTCATTTCCTGAATCCATGGCCGTTACCGCTGAACCCCAAATTACCGATGCCGTGCTTATGATCAGGCCGGCGCGCTTCGGTACGAATGCTGAAACCGCCGCGTCCAATACATTTCAACGTTCCAACATCGAAATAAATAACCCGCAGCCCCTCGCGCTGCAGGAATTCGATGTGCTGGTGACGACCTTGCGCAAGCTGGGGATCACTGTGGAGGTGTTTGAAGACTCGCCGGAACCTTGGACACCCGATGCGGTGTTTCCCGGCAACTGGGTGAGCTTTCATGCCGATGGTGTCGTGTATCTCTATCCGATGCGGGCCCAGAATCGGCGCTGGGAACGCCGTCCGGATATCATTGAAGCACTGCACAAGCAGCGCGGTTATCAGATTGCGCATATCGAAGATCTGTCCGGCGCGGAACTGGAGGGCCGATATCTGGAAGGCACCGGCAGCCTTGTGCTCGATCGGCCGCACCGGGTAGCTTACGCATGCCTGTCGCCACGCACCGATATCAAACTGCTGCGAGAATGGGCCGGTAAGCTGGAGTACGAATTGATTGCATTCCACGCAGTGGACGGCAGCGGCAATCCCATCTATCACACCGACGTCATGATGAGCATGGGCGATCGCTTCACGATATTCTGCGTAGCCAGTATCCCGGAAGTAAGTGAGCGTCGCCGCATTCAACAGCGGCTTGAGCAAACCGGGCACGAAGTCATCCCGATTACAGCCCAGCAGATGGGTGCATTCGCCGGTAATGTGCTGCAACTCGGTACCCGCTATGGCGGCTCCGTGCTTGCCATGTCCATGCGCGCTGAACACAGTCTCACGCCCACACAGCGGGGCATCATCAATAAGTACACGCGTATCGTATCCAGTCCCGTGAATACCATCGAAAATTGCGCTGGCGGCAGCGTGCGTTGCATGCTGGCGGAAATTTTCCTGCCGCGGACCGGCGTGAAGGGTGCGGCATGACGGCAAAGTCCCTTCAGGATACCTATGCACCACTGAGCAGTTGTTTTGGTTGCGGCCCGGCGAATTCAAAAGGGTTGCATATCAAGAGCTTCGTGCGGGAAGATGAGGTGCTGGCCGTGTGGACACCGGAGCCGCATCACGCAGCAGCGCCGGGGATATTGAATGGCGGCATCATCGGCACACTGCTGGACTGCCATTGCAACTGGACCGCCGCCTGGTACCTGATGAAGCAAACCGGCGCGCACGCGCCGCCTTGCACTGTGACCGCCGAATACGCCATTTCCTTGAAACGTCCCACGCCCATGGACCGACCCATCGAATTGCGTGCCCGGGTCGTATCGTCTGCTGACGATCGGGCGGTGGTGGAGGGCGAGCTGATTGTCGGCGGCGAGCTGTGCGATACCTGCCGCGGCACGTTCGTGGCCGTGAAATCCGGGCATCCTGCCTATCACCGCTGGTAGATTTTTCAAAACCCGCTATGCTGAGGGACATCAGCCGTCCGAGATTACGGCGCTGGGGATCGTCATGCAGGGCAAATCCAGGCTTTCCGCCCGCGGAATAGTGCTGCTCGCTTTTGTCTTCTTGATCGGCATAAATTTCTTAGTCTTCCACGCATTCGAATCCATCGAATATGGGTTGCAGGATGTGCTTGTTCGCGTGCACGCGGCTGGCAGAACCCCGGATCCCAACGTGGTGGTGGTCAACATCGATGAGCGCAGCCTCTATGAAATGACCAAACAAGTGGGTGGCTGGCCCTGGCCACGGGCAGTCTACGGCCAACTTCTGCAGGGTATTCTTGCCGAGCAGCCCGCAGCCGTGGTGTTCGACATTAACTTCGTGGATCCGGATTTGGTACGGCCCGATTCCGATAAGTATTTCATTGATGTGGCCACAGCCAGCGATAAAGTATTTTTCCCCATGGTGCGGCTGGAGGGCGCCGACGATAGCAAGAACGCACCCATCAAGGATTACCCGGCGAAATTCGGTTTTATACCCGGTCCCGGCGCCGATCCGAACGCACGCGTGGCGCTTCAATTCCCGCTGCCGCCGCTTGCCATGACTGGGCGCGTGGGCGTGATCAATTTTCTGCAGGACGCGGATGGGATAGGCCGGCGTTATTATCTGTATTACGATGCCTATGGCTGGCACATTCCCTCGCTGCCAGCACGGGTGGCGGAGGCGCTCGGTTGGGACGTGCCGCAACAATCCTCAATCCTGCTTAATTGGCGAGGTACCGCCGAGACTATACCGCATCTTTCTTTCTATGACGTGTACGTTGATTTCCAGCGTCATAATCGCCAACATCCTGCTGACGAGTTCACCCACAAAATCGTGATTATCGGTAGCAATGCCACCTCCCTTGGTGATCTGCGCGCCACGCCCATCAGCCATCTCTATCCGGGTGCATTTATAGTGGCCACCGCGATTGCCAACCTGAAGAACGGCGACTGGATGCGTCGTCCGCCGGTCTTTGTTGGGCCGCTGCTGGCATTAATTTTAGTGCTCGGAGTAGCGGCATTTTTTCGGTGGGGACGCGGACTGCTCACCACCGGCATGCTGTTGCTTCTGAGTACACCGGTTCTAATTGCCAGCGCTTACGAATTGCTCAATCAACGCTGGTTGGTGCCGGTGTTCCAGCCGTTAATTTTCGCCTGGCTGTTCTTCATCAGCATGGGGCTCGCGGATTATTTCCGCGAGCGCCGCGACCGTCTTTACGCCATCGGTCTTTTCGGTCGCTTTCTGGACCCGCGGGTCGTCAATGATTTGGTGAAAAGCCAGCGCAACCTTCTGGACGATAAAGCCACCAGCTGCGAGCTCACGGTGCTGTTCTCCGATATCCGCGGATTCACGCCGCTTTCCGAAACCCGTACGCCTGAGGAAGTGGTATCCCTGCTCAACCGTTACTTCTCCCGGCAAGTGGAAGTCATCTTCCGCCACGGCGGCACCGTGGATAAGTTCATCGGCGACTGCATCATGGCGTTCTGGGGCGCGCCGGTACCTGACCCGGAGCAGGCGAAACATGCAGTGCAGGCCGGCTTGGAAATGGCCAAGGTGCTGGAAGTATTCCGCCGGGATTTGGGCGTACTCTCCGAGAGCTTCGATATCGGTATCGGTATCCATACCGGCTCCGCAGTGGTTGGTTTCATGGGCTCGGAAAACAAGTTGGACTACACCGCCATCGGCGATACCGTGAATCTGGCCAGCAGAATCGAGAGCCAGACCAAAGGCGTGGCGCGCATCCTGGTATCGGCCGCCACCCGCGAGCGCTGTGGGGATGCCTTTGACTTTACCGACCGCGGCTCCTATAAAGTAAAGGGCCGGGAACAGGCGGTGCATCTGTTCGAACCGGCGGAGAAAAAACCATGAAACGTTGGGGATTGATATTCCTGGTACTGATGGTTGCGTTGGGCGTGCATGCCGCCACTCAATCGACGGCCCAGACCATCATCGCGACTTCACTTAATAGCGCGCCGTATTCCGATGCCGGTACGGTTGCCTCCTTGCCGGTCAGTACCAATGTCAACATTATTGCGCGTCAGGGCGCTTGGTATCACGTGCGCCTGGATTCCGGTCAGGATGGCTGGCTGCTGATGACCAGCATTCGCATGAACAGTACGAGTAGCGGCAGTAGTGGCAGCAGCTGGGGATTCGGCTGGCTGTCATCGCTGTTCGAGAGCGGGCGTTCCGGCGCCACCGGCGTCACCGCCACCACCGGCGTCCGCGGCCTGAATACCGGCGACATCGCCAATGCTAAACCAAATCCACAGGCCGCGAATGAAATCACCGCCTGGTCAGCCACACCGCAGCAGGCCCATCAGTTCGCGCAACAACTGGATCTCAAGCCCGAACAGGTTGCGTATCTGCAGCAGGTGAAGGGAGCGCAGCCATGAACATGCGCGCTTGCTTGGAAATGATACAGCGTCCGCTGGCGCTAATACTTATGTTGGTTCTGACCTCGTGCGCCAACGTGGGCGGCAGTGGCGTGGATTTGAACAGCCTGTTCAGCGCCCTGAAAAACGTAAAGCAGGCAGTGAAACCTGCGGATCAGCAGGAAGAAGAGCAAATCGGCTATGCCACCGCCGCGACGCTTTTGGGCGCCGCCAAACCTATCAATGATCCGGCGGTGCAGGAATACGTGAACAAGGTTGGATTATGGGTGGCCCTGCAAAGCGATCGCCCGAACCTGCCCTGGCATTTCGCGGTGGTGGACTCCAACGACATTGACGCCTTCGCCGTACCGGGCGGCTACGTGTTCATCACCCGCGGCCTGTTGCTGCACATGCGCAGCGAGGCGGAGCTGGCCGGCGCCCTGGGTCACGAAATCAGCCACGTGGTCTTGAAGCAGCAGCTCAAGGCCTTGCAGCAAGCCGCGCAGCTCAACCTGCTGGGCGCGGCGGCACAATTCGAACTGCAACAACACGGTCAGAATACGCAGCTTTTCAACAACGTGGCCAACGCCACCCGCAATCTGTACTCGAAAGGTCTGGATAAACAAGATGAATTCGAAGCGGATCGCATGGGCGTGGTGCTGGCAGCGCGCGCCGGCTACGATCCGTATGGGCTGCTGGCAGTACTGCAGACACTGGAGACCGTTGATCCCAAGAGCAACGGCATGCAGCTGCTGCTCGCTACCCACCCCGCGCCTGCGGCGCGCGTTGCCCTGCTCTCCGCTGAAATGCAGGCCGGCCATATGGACCGGTACGGTCGTCAGGTGGAAGGCACTAGGCGCTATCAGCAGATGATCAAAACGCTCGTATCAACGTCAACAAGGCGCTGATTGAACTGTTTATTGTACAGGTGTTGCCGCCGCAGCTACTTCGAATTTAGTTCCAGAGAATGGTACGGCCGAGAGCGGACTGTATAAGCCAAACCGCGAACTTGCCGGTGCGGTTTTCGATGTCGAGGATGGGATTGAGTTCCACCACTTCCATGCTGGTGAGCCGGCCGCTCTTGGCGATAATCTCGCATACCAGGTGAGATTCGCGGAAGTTGAGTCCGCCCGGTACCGGTGTGCCCGTGCCGGGGGCCACTGATGGATCGGATCCGTCCAGGTCATAGGAAAGGTGAATGCCGGCACTGGCACGACTGAGAATCTGCATGGCTTCATCAAGACAATTACCGGCGCCGCGGGCATCAATTTCGCTCATGGTGAACACGCGTACTCCGGATTTTTTCACCAGCTCCGCTTCCTTGCTGTCCACGTCACGCACGCCGAATATCACTACATGCTCGGGCTTGATGGCCGGCACTTGTCCACTGATGCCTGTCAGTTCCTTTGGACCCATGCCGAGCAAGGTAGAAAGCGGCATGCCGTGAATGTTGCCCGAGAGGCTGGTATCGGGCGTGTTCATGTCGGTGTGTGCGTCACACCAGAACACACCCAGTTCCTTGCCTTGTTGTTTGAAATGGCGCACCACGCCGGCAATGGAGCCGATGGCCTGGGAATGATCGCCGCCGAGAATCAGGGGAAACTCTCCGTGGGCCAAGGTCTTTTCCGTTTCATCGGCCAATTCCCGGCACACCTCGTTGATGACCTTGAGATAGCGCGCGTGGGGGTCGCCCACGTCGGCCGCTTCCATGGATACCTGGCCGATGTGGCGCATGCCGACCACCCGGTGCCCGAGCTTTTCGAGTGCCGGCACTACCCCGGCCACATGCATGGCGGAAGAGCCCATATCGGTACCACGCCGGCTTGCGCCAAGATCCAGATGCACATTGGTGATGCGGATTTTCTTCGACATGATTTTCAGAACCGCTGCGATTTTGCGCAGTTGAAGTTAGCGCAATTGTAACATGCCGGTAAATTGGCATCGCGGTTGTGCGCAGGCCGGCAGCTAGCTACTACTTCCAACATCAACGGCATTGCTTGGATATTCGCAGAATTCTGGAGGCGCACTTAAGCATTAATCTCTAGTAAAATTGCATGCGACACAGACCTGTGCATGCGGCCCCGTGTTTGCCTGAAGAACCTGATGCCGTCTAAAGCCCCAGTCTTGCCAGACAGGGTTATAGTCCCCCGCAGACTGAGGACATACATGGCCTTGAATGCTTAAAAAATCCAAGAATCAATTTTCAAGAATTTCCTTAAACTGGATCGAGAAATTCGTATGTGGCAGTTGATTGCGGGCGCCGTGATGATTAGTTTCTCGGCGGTGTTTGTGAAACTGGTGAGTGTGCCGCCGGCCACCAGTGCGTTTTATCGCATGCTGTTCGGGGGTCTGATTCTGTTGGGCATCGTGTGGTGGCGAGGGGAGCGCGTGAACCTCAAAACCGCAGCGATTGCAATGTTGTGCCTGGTGGCGGTGTTTTTTGCACTGGATCTGACGTTTTGGCATCGCAGTATTCTGTATGTGGGTCCGGGTCTTGCCACATTGCTGGCCAATTTTCAGGTGTTCGTGCTGGCGGCCGTGGGCGTGTTGGTTTTTCGGGAACGGCTGACCTGGTTCCAGGTGGTTTCCATTCCGCTGGCGATTCTGGGACTTGTGCTTCTGGTGGGCGTGGATTGGTGGTCGTTTTCACCCAGTTATCGCTGGGGCGTTATCCTCGGACTCTTGACCGCCTGCTGCTACACGGGATATCTCCTGGCGCTGCGTCGCGCCCGTATCGCCGAAACCGCCGGTTCCTCCTTTATCACGCTGATGGTGGTGTCGTTGTTATGTGCCGGCCTGCTGGCTCTCGCCATGTGGCCGGAGCACGCTTCTTTCGTGATCCCCACCTGGAAGGATCTGGGCTGGCTCATCGCCTATGGGGTTTTCGGTCAGGTGCTGGGTTGGGTGTTGATTTCCAACAGCATCTCCAAAGTGCGGGCTTCGCAGGTGGGTTTGGTTCTGCTGTTGCAACCGGTATGCGCGTTTGTGTGGGACGTGTTGTTTTTCGGCCGCCGTTTTACGACGGTGGAGATCATCGGCGCCGCGTTGGCACTGGCGGCAATTTATCTCGGCTCGGTGAAACGCACACGCCCGGTTTCAGTCAGGCAAGAACCGTAAGCCGTTGCGGCAGGATCTCAATATCGAGACGCTTGGCATCGGTATAGCGGATCTCGCCGTCGGCGTGCACCGGCAGACCTGCCTCGGATTCAATCAGCAGCCTATCTGTCTTGAAGTCAATGATGCCGGGACGTCCACGATGGCTGCCGCGCAGTACCCGCGGCACCAGCGCCAGGATTCCCAGGCGGCTCAGGCCCTGGGCCACAATCACGTCGAACAGTCCGTCGTTGATTTTCGCGTCGGGTGCCAACAGGAAGGCGCCGCCTTCAGAACGCCCATTGCTCACGGAGATGAGCGTGATCGTGGTATGCAGTGCTTCCCCATCATGGCACACGCGCACCTTCGGAAGCCGGTGTTGAAAAAGCAGTATCTTCGCCAGCGCCAGGCCATACACCAGATTACCACCCAACCATTGCATACGATTGGCCGCCATCGCCACCTGGGCATCGAAGCCCACTCCCAAGCTGTTGGCAAAATAAAAATCATTACAGCGGCCAACGTCGACGCGGCATGGTTTGCCTTGGGCGATGCGTGCGCAAGCCGCGCGCCAGTTGTCTTTGCTACTGAACATCTTCGTGAAATCATTGCCGGTACCTATCGGCACGATGGCCAGCGGCGATCCACCGTCCGCCTGCATCCAGCCGTTCACTGCTGCATGCACCGTGCCGTCGCCGCCAGCGACGATGATTACGTCTGCGCGGGTGGCCAATGCTTGTTTGACCTGCAAGCCCACATCATCCGCTGCGCGGCTATAGTACGGTTGGGCAACGATGCCAAGCCCCGCGAGATATTCAACAATGGCGGAGCCGAGCGTTTGTCCCGCGCCACGGCCGGCGGCCGGATTGATGATGAGGGAAGCACGCATTGACGCGTGGTTTCAGGCGCGCAGCCCGTGATCAACGGCAGACTTCAGCTGGAAGTGCCGCGCCGACTCAGGCAAGAGGTCATTTTGTGTCATTGCGCATATCAGCCAGATCCGCCAGATACAGGATCACCCGTTGAATTTCCGCGCGATCGTCCTCAGGTAAGCGTTCCAGGGCTTGTGTCAAGCGCTTCGCCAGATACGAAGGCGCCGCTTCCGAGGCCGCTCGGCCGGTGGCTGTGACCGCCACCAGCACCCGGCGTTTATCCTCCGGCCGGCGCTCGCGTGTCACCAGACCGCGCCGCTCCATCCGATCAAGAATACCGGTTACGGTGGCGGGGCTCAGGGAGACTGCCTGGGCGAGCATGCCCGTGGTCATGGGGCCCTGCTCCTGCAAATGCTGCAAACAGAGAAGCTGCGGGGTGGTGAGCCCGTGTTCGCTGATGAGCTGACGGCTTGCGATATCCATGCTACGCATGATGCGCCGCAGGGCCAGAAGAATGTCTTCCGCCACATGATCCGGGTTCATGCTCATGGGACTGCCTTTCCTCCTTTGAATTGGCTGATTGTTGAACACCTGCCGCCGGGCTGCAAGCCTTAAGTACCCCCGGCCCTGCTAAAATGGCGGCCTTGCTCACGCAGAGGTTTCGGGGACAATGCTGGCGCTGGTAATCCGAATTCTGGTGGCCTACCTGCTGGGATCTCTCATCGGCAGCCTGATTGTGGGTAAGTTCTACGGCGGAGTGGATATCCGCAAGTCCGGCAGCGGCAATGCCGGCAGCACCAACGCACTGCGCACCCAGGGCAAGGTGTTTGCTCTATGGGTCATTATCATTGACGTGGGTAAGGGCATGCTGGCGGCCGGTGTGGTGCCGTACTTGCCGCTGTCGCACGCCTTCTTGAATCCGGGCTGGACCGCCGTCATTTGCGGCGCCGCGTCCATTGTCGGACATGTGTTTCCGGTGTTTTTCCGGTTTCATGGCGGCAAGGGTGCTGCCACGTTTCTCGGCGTATTGTTGATGCTCGCCTGGCCGGCTTTGATTTTGGCCTTGGTGGTGTGGGCGCTGGCGCTCATGCTCAGCGGTTACGTCAGCCTGTCCACCCTCCTCGCAGCCTGCTCGGTGCCGGTGTATGCACTGCTGGCGCCGGGAGATGGCTTTGCCTCGCCACTTTTCTGGTTTGGACTCGCCATGGCACTGTTCATTCTCTTTACCCATCGCAGTAATATCCGGCGCCTCGTGACTGGTTCCGAGAATCGTTTCAAGCGTGCCATGCTGTTGCACCGGCAGCGCTGATCGTAGGCGCCGGCGGTTTTGCATGCAGCCCGTATCCCACAGCGCGCATACCATTGTCCGGACGCTGGCTGACGGCTGTTTCCACTCCGGCGAACAAATCGCACAGCAGTTGGGCATCAGCCGCAGTGCAGTCTGGAAGCATGTCCGCCAGCTGGAATCCCTCGGCTTGGAAGTATTCTCCGTGCCGGGGCGCGGTTACCGGCTGACGCAACCGGTGGAATTGCTGGAGGGGGCACGGGTTCGCAGCCTGCTTACACCGGCATGCCGTGAACAGCTGCAAGCGCTCAACGTGCTGGATAAAGTGGATTCCACCAATACCTGGCTCATGTCACAGGCAGCCGGCTTTCCCGCCGTGTGTCTCGCGGAATGGCAGACCAGCGGTCGCGGCCGTCGCGGCCGTCAATGGATATCGCCGTTTGCCGCCAATCTGTATCTGTCCCTGGGCTGGCAGTTCGATGACGTGCCTCCCGGTTTCACGGCGCTCGGCATGGTGGCGGCCATCGCCGCGGTGCGGGCTTTGCGGGCACTCAATATTTCCGGTGTGGCCATCAAATGGCCCAATGACTTGCTGGTTTCCGGTAGCAAATTGGGCGGCATTCTGGTGGATATGCAGGGTGAACCGCCGGGCCGCGTGCGTGCAGTGATCGGCATTGGCATTAACGTGCGCATGTCCAAGGAAGCCGCATCGCAGATAGACCAGCCATGGACGGATATCACGACGCTGGCGCCAAGTGCCAGGCCGGATCGCAATCGTCTGGCGGCCATGATGATCGACGAGCTGATGGCGGTGCTGCAAGTATTTGCCGTGCAGGGGTTTGGCGCCTTTGTTGCGGAGTGGCGCGCGCTGGATCTGGCCGCCGGTCGGCCGGTACATCTGCAATACCAGCAACAAGTCATCAACGGTACGTCTTTGGGCGTCGATCAGGATGGCGCGCTGCTGCTGCGCACCGAGACCGGCACGCGCCGTTTCGTGTCCGGTGATCTCAGTCTGAGGATTCAGCCATGATTCTGTTGGCGGATGTGGGCAACACGCGCATCAAGTGGGGCCTGTTTAACGACGGGGTGATTTCCGCTCATGGCGCGCGGGTGCATGCGGACAAGCCGGTTCTGGAAGTATTAACGGCGGCTTGGGTCAAGCTTGCGTCACCTGCACGCATCGTCGTGGCAAACGTGGCGGGCGCACTATTCGGCGAGAAGCTTGAGCGTTATTGCCGAGAGCGTTTTAATCGGGCGCCCGAATTCGTGCAACCGACGCCGCGGGCCTGCGGCGTCATCAACGGTTACAGCCAACCCACACAATTGGGTGCGGACCGCTGGGCCGCGGTCATCGGTGCTTATCATTTATATGCTGGACCGGTGTGTATCATCGGCTGCGGCACGGCAATCACCGTGGATACGGTTACTCGCGAAGGCCGGCATCTGGGCGGACTGATTGCGCCGGGCATCGGCGTCATGCAGCGAGCGCTCGCGGCCGCCGCTCCGGCGATTCCGCAAGAACCGGGCGGTACGGTTACGCTTTACGCCCGGGACACGCGCACTGCCGTGAGCAGCGGCATCCTGTATGCCGTTGCTGGGTTGGTGGAGCGGGCTAGCGCGGAAATTCGGGTGCAGCAGGGCGCGCGGACTAAATTTCTCTTGACCGGGGGCGATGCCGAACGGGTGATATCGGTAGCGCAGGGACGGTTTACACTGGTACCCCATTTGGTGCTGGAGGGACTTGCGGTGTTGGCGGGACAGCAAACGTGATGCGGATACTGTTTCTGGTGTTGGTACTTGCCAACGTGGTGGCCTTCATCTGGTATGGATGGCTGAGACCGCCGGCGCAAACATCGCCGCAAATGACGCCGCTGCCCCACGTACAATCGCTGAAGCTGATCTCGGAACTAACACCGGCGGAACGGCAAGCGCTTGTCAAAGCATCCACGCCCGCGCTTGTGCCGGCGACTCCAGAGATTCCAACGCCTGCAACCACGAACGTTCCCCAGGTGTGTGTGAGTTACGGACCGTTCCCCAGTACCAAAGCCGAGCACACGGGCCTCGCGCGTCTGCAGAAAGCCGGCGCCAGCGTTACGCAACGTACCATTCCCGGGAAAGTGCGTCTGGGTTACTGGGTCTATCTGCCACCCTTCGGTTCGCGCCGGGAAGCGGATGCCGCCGCCAAACTGCTCAAAGTACGCGGTGTGAAGGACATCTATGTGGTGACTGACGAGTCAAATCGCAATGCCATCTCCTTAGGCGTATTCAGTGATCGCTTTGGCGCGCTGGCGCATCAGAAGAAGATCCGGGACATGGGTTACCGTCCGCTTTTGACCGAACGTTTCCGCGATGCGCCGCACTATTGGCTGGACGCCCAGGGCGCAGCAAATCAGCTGCCGGCGGCCAGCGCCTTCTCCGATCTGGATGAAGGGGATGTGGCCATCGGGCGCGCGGTTTGCGATTCTGCCGCTCCCTGATTCCGAAGCCGGGTCCTGCTAGAATCTTCCTGTGCATCTTCTAAAGAAAGCCGGCATAGCTCAGCTGGTAGAGCAGTGGTTTTGTAAACCAAAGGTCGGGAGTTCGATTCTCTCTGCCGGCACCATGAAATCAAAATAATGGTACGCATGCGAATCAGTGAATGATAAGTAACATTAAGGCCGGCGTCATTTGACGAATAATCCTGCGACTACCAGAAGGGGGAAAATAATGAAAAGGATATTTGTTACTACAGTTCTAGCTATAATGCCGCACAGCCATTCATGAGCGGATACTAAGACGCGTCAACCGCCACATTCTTGGGAAGAAAATCGCGGACTTTCAAAGTTAACACTGGAAGTCGAAGAAAAATAAGTCAATTCAGATAAAGAAAAACAGCTTCAAATAAGGCGAAGTCAGTTTGTGATCAGTAGAATGAACGTTCGTTTATCCCGGTTGTCATCAAAATTACAAAATTCCGTCATGAATCCGTCATATTGATTGCCTAATCTCTTGCGGCATAAGGTTGCCGATGGCAGCCAGATAATCAGTCATCAATCAGGAGTATTGATCCATGCGCAAGACCCACTGGGCCATGATATTGCTGGCGGGTGCGGCGTTATTCGCCTCCCAGTCCTATGCCGATTCGCTGACCAACTTCCTGCAACAGGGCACCTGGAACGGTTACCTGCGGGATTATTATTTCACCCGCAACTTCACCGCCACCGGTGCGCCGAATAACCTCAAGGCCAATTCTTTCGGCGGCATGTTCAACTATCTGACGCCGACCTTCGGCGACGGTTTCAGCATGGGCGGTACTTTCTGGAGCGCTCAGGATCTCTTCGGTCTGAACAACGAGACCGGCAACTACTCCCACCTGGAGCCCACGCTCGCCGGCACCCAGCCGATCTACACCCTGGGCCAGGCTTTCGTGCAGTGGAAGGGCGATAATGTGCTGGTGCGCGGTGGCAACCAGCTGATGAACACCCCGTGGATGGGAGCCTCCGACTCGCGCATGGTGCCGGCCACCTATCAGGGCGTGCTGGCGGATTTCACCCTGACTCAAGGTCTTGATTTGATCGTGGCGCGGGAATTTCGCTGGAAGAGCCGTACCTCGAGCGCCTTCTCCGCCACCAATCTCTATAACGCCAACGGCTTTGCCAATATCTACGGCGGTGCGGCCAACGCGAACGTCGGTACCCAGACCAGCGACGGCACCTCGACTGCTGGCCTGACTTACAAGAACGGCGGTGCGAGTGCCCAGGCGTGGTACTACAAGTTCTACGGCCTGACGGGTGCCGCTTACGCCGATGGCTCCTATGTGTTCAACACCGGATCCGGCGTAAGCCCGGTGATCGGCGCACAGTACCTGCATGAATCCAACAGCGCCAACAACCTGCTGGCATCGAGTGTCAACAACAGCACCTACGGCGTCATGGCCGGCATCAACTTCAGCGGCGACAGCCTGGTGGCTTCCTACAACAAGATTTCCACCAGCACCGGTGACTTCAAGAATGGCGGCATCGTCTCGCCGTATTCCGCCGGCTATGCCACCGATCCGCTGTACACCACCTCCATGACCGCGGGTCTGGTGGAGAAAGGCGTGGGCAATGCCTGGAAACTTGCCGGCACGTTTTTCTTTGTGGGCAAGCAACTGCGGCTCATTACCAGCTATGCGCGCTACAACACCCAACCCAACTTCGCCAACACCAACGAGACCGATGTGGATCTGACTTGGTTCTTTTCCGACAGCCTCAAGGGTTTCTCAGTGCGCAATCGGCTCGGCATTGTGCACGGCCTCAACGGCAGCTATAGCGCGCCCAATCTCGGTACCTTCTATTTCAACCGCGTGATGCTTGAGTACGATTTCTAGGGCATGTGCTGACGGTCATCTACTCACTCCGAGCATTCAAGGCGGACTTCGGTCCGCCTTTTTTTGACCGGGCTGACGCCGGTTCATTAGTAGGTAGGGTCCACAGAGGATGTTGGCCGGTACGTTCATGGAACTGCCAAGAAAGTGTCATGGCTTTGTCATGCAGCGCTTTTAAAGTTGCAGCCTGGTTTTTCAAGATATCTGTTTGACGGTCAAGTCATTCCTCAGGAGGGAATACATCATGTGGAATCAATTGATTAAGAAGGCAGCTGTGCTAATGCTTGCTGGGGCTGCTGTAATGAGCCAAAGTGCATTTGCGGGCAGCCAGTCCATCACCGGAGCCGGTAGCACCTGGGTGTATCCGTTGGTGGCCAAGTGGGCTGCGGTCTATGAAAAGAAGACTGGAATCCAGGTCAACTACCAGTCAATCGGATCGGGCGGCGGCATCGCCCAGATCAAAGCGGGCACAGTGGCCTTCGGCGCCAGTGACATGCCCCTCACTCCCGAGGTATTGGCGACAAACCACCTTATTCAATTTCCTACCGCCATCGCCGGCGAGGACATGATTGTGAATATACCGGGTATAAAACCCGGCGAGCTAATCTTGAACGGCCCGGTGGTGGCGGACATCTACCTCGGCAAGATCAAGAAATGGAACGACCCCGCTATCCAGGCCTTGAACAAAGGCTTGGCCTTGCCGGATATGGATATCACCGTTGTGCACCGCTCTGACGGTTCAGGGACCACCTTCACTTTTGCGAACTATCTTTCCAAGCTCAGTCCGGAGTGGGCCTCGAAAGTCGGTGCCAACACCTCAATCGCCTGGCCCGTGGGCGTGGGCGGTAAGGGCAACGAGGGCGTTGCTGGGTTCGTGAAACAGATACGCGGCTCCATTGGGTATGTCGAATACGCCTATATACTCGAAAATCACCTGTCGTATGCGCGCATGTACAACGCGGCAGGCAAGTTGGTCAGCCCCAGTCTCAAGGGCTTCCAGGCAGCGGCCGCCCATATTGACTTCACCAAGGCTAAGGATTTCTACGTGATCCTCACCGATCAGCCTGGCGACGATACCTGGCCCATCTCGGGTTGCACTTGGCAGATACTGCGCACCGATGCCCCCAAGGCGAGCAATGAAATGGTGACCAACTTCTTCCTGTGGGGCTTCGATCATGGTCAGGAAATGGCGAGATCCATCGCCTTTGGTCCCCTGCCGCCCAATACAGTCAACGCCATTCGAGCCTACTGGAAGCATAACCTCGGTATCTGATCTGTCAGGCCTGAGGAGGGCGATGGGAACCTCACCTTCCTCCCATCAGCAAAACAAGGCGCCGGAGAATCTCTCTCCGGCGCTTTTTCCTTGGGTTAGGGCAGGGCGTTTGACGGCAACTGGCAGGCGGCTGACGGGTTCAGTCAGAGAAATTGAGTAAATGACCTCCCTTTTGTGCTCTTGCCGGTTGACACAAATCCGTGAAATATCAGACAATTCCCGGCTTCGTCCTTGGAGGGGTACTCAAGCGGCCAACGAGGGCAGACTGTAAATCTGCTGGCTTTACGCCTACGAAGGTTCGAATCCTTCCCCCTCCACCAGAAAGTTGAGTTTTGAGAGCCCCTGGTTGGCAGGTTCAGGTACCCAGTGCCGGACGCAGCGGGTGTAGTTCAATGGTAGAACCTCAGCCTTCCAAGCTGATGACGTGGGTTCGATTCCCATCACCCGCTCCAGGATCAAGCGGGTGGATGAGGTGGCAGTTCAGATCGCCCATGTAGCTCAGTCGGTAGAGCACGTCCTTGGTAAGGACGAGGTCACCGGTTCGATTCCGGTCATGGGCTCCAGGCATTTGGATTAATCGATGAGTCGGGTTTGAGTAAGTTAAGTCATAAGTCATAGGTAGCAATCGGAGTAAGCACCGTGTCCAAGGCAAAATTTGAGCGTAAGAAGCCGCATGTGAATGTGGGGACCATCGGGCATGTGGACCATGGCAAGACCACGCTGACGGCGGCGCTGACGGTGATTGAGGCGAAGAAGTTTGGGGGCGAGGCCAAGGCCTACGACCAGATTGACAACGCGCCGGAAGAGAAGGCGCGGGGCATCACCATTGCCACCTCGCACGTGGAATATGAGAGCGCCAAGCGCCACTATGCGCACGTGGACTGCCCGGGGCATGCCGACTACGTGAAGAACATGATCACCGGGGCGGCACAGATGGACGGCGCCATCCTGGTGGTGAGTGCGGCCGACGGCCCCATGCCCCAGACCCGCGAGCACATCCTGCTGGCGCGGCAGGTGGGCGTGCCCTACATCGTGGTGTACATGAACAAGGCTGACATGGTGGACGACGCCGAGCTGTTGCAGCTGGTGGAGATGGAAGTGCGCGAACTGCTGTCGGTGTACAAATTTCCCGGCGACAAGACCCCGATCATCATCGGCTCGGCCTTGAAGGCGCTGGAAGGCGATACCTCGCCGATCGGCATTCCCAGCATTGAGAAGCTGGTGGAGGCGCTGGACACCTGGATTCCGGAACCCAAGCGCCTGATTGACGGCGACTTTCTGATGCCGGTGGAAGACGTGTTCTCGATCTCCGGACGCGGTACGGTGGTGACCGGACGTATTGAGCGCGGCATCGTCAAGGTGGGGGATGAAATCGAGATCATCGGCATCAAGCCGACCGCCAAGACCGTGGTCACGGGGGTGGAGATGTTCCGCAAGCTGCTGGACCAGGGGCAGGCGGGGGACAACGTGGGGGTGCTGCTGCGGGGCACCAAACGTGAGGAAGTGGAGCGCGGCCAGGTGCTGGCCAAGCCCGGCTCCATCACCCCGCACACCAAGTTTGAGGCGGAAGTGTATGTGCTCACCAAGGAAGAGGGCGGACGGCATACGCCGTTCTTCAACGGCTACCGGCCGCAGTTCTATTTCAGGACCACGGATGTGACCGGGAGCGTGGACCTGCCCAAGGGCGTGGAGATGGTGATGCCCGGGGACAACATCAAGATGGTGGTGTCCCTGATCAACCCGATCGCCATGGAAGACGGCCTGCGCTTCGCCATCCGCGAGGGCGGCCGCACCGTCGGCGCCGGCGTGGTCGCAAAGATTATTGAATAGTGCGGTGTGCTGGGTACCGGTGCTGCGCGAAAAACAGAATAATTTCACGCGGCACGCATTACCGGGCACATACAACGAAAGGTAAAGGCCAGTAGCTCAATTGGCAGAGCGGCGGTCTCCAAAACCGCAGGTTGGGGGTTCGATTCCCTCCTGGCCTGCCATTTGAGCCAGGGCATCTAACAGGTTAGTGGGTAAATGAGCGACACACCGGAAACCAAGAGCAGCGGCTTGGATACGCCCAAGCTGCTGGGCGCGATCGTGCTGATCATTGCCGGCATCTTTGCCTATTACTGGTTCAACAGCCAATCCGATTTGCTGCGCACCGGATACGTGATCACCGGCTTGGTGCTGGCCCTGTTGCTCGCCTGGCAGACGCGACTCGGTCACAGTACCTGGGGTTTTATTCAGAGTTCGCGCAATGAAGTGCGCAAAATGGTATGGCCCACGCGCGAAGAAACTTTCCAGACCACGGTTGCCGTAATTGTGGTGGTGCTGATCACCGGCGTGCTCATGTGGCTTTTGGATATCTTCCTGTTCTGGGCGCTGCACGGCCTGACCGGGCAGGGAGGCTGAGGTATGGCACTGCGCTGGTATGTGGTGCACGCCTATTCGGGTTTCGAATCGTCGGTGAAACGCTCGCTCGGTGAGCGTGTGAAACGCAGCGGGCTGGCCGACAAGTTCGGGGAGATTCTGGTACCCACCGAGGAAGTGGTGGAGATGCGCGAGGGCCAGAAGCGCCGCAGCGAACGCAAGTTTTTCCCCGGTTACGTGCTGGTGCAGATGGAGTTGGATGATGAGACCTGGCACTTGGTGAAGAGCGTGCCCAAGGTCATGGGTTTCATCGGCGGCACTCCGGACAAACCGGCACCCATCACCGATAAGGAAGCGGATTCAATCCTGCATCGGGTGCAGGAAGGCTCCGAGAAGCCGCGACCCAAGGTGTTGTTCGAGCCGGGCGAGGTGGTGCGCGTGACCCATGGCCCGTTCAACGATTTCAACGGCGTGGTCGAGGAAGTGAATTACGAAAAAAACCGGCTGCGCGTGGCGGTACTTATTTTCGGACGCTCGACGCCGGTGGAGCTGGAATTCAGTCAGGTCGAAAAGTCCTGACGATTGATTGCAGGAGCGACGCTAGCGTCGCGATCCAGGAATCGCGGCCGGGAGACGGCCGCTCACACAACAGGGGAGCCTGCAATAAACAGGCGCTAGCACCCACAGGAGAGACAAATGGCAAAGAAAGTACAGGCATTCGTGAAGCTCCAGATTCCTGCGGGCCAGGCAAACCCGAGCCCGCCGGTGGGTCCGGCCCTGGGCCAGCAGGGCGTCAATATCATGGAGTTCTGCAAGGCCTTTAATGCCCAGACCCAGAAACTGGAGCAGGGTCTGCCGACTCCGGTGGTGATAACGGTCTATAGCGACCGTAGTTTCACCTTCATTACCAAGACGCCGCCCGCATCGGTGTTGATCCGCAAGGCCATTGGTCTTGAAAAGGGCAGCGCCACACCCAATACCAACAAAGTGGGCAAGATCACCCGCAAGCAGCTCGAAGAAATCGCCAAAATCAAGATGCCGGATATCACGGCAGCCGACCTGGAAGCCGCAGTGCGCACCATCGCGGGCAGTGCCCGTAGCATGGGTGTTGATGTGGAGGGCCTGTAAATGGCGAATATCAGCAAGCGCATGCGCGCCATCAAAGAGAAGCTCACCCCGGGCAAGCAATACGCGGTGGATGAGGCGATCTCCCTGATCAAGGAATTTTCCAAGCTGAAGTTCCGCGAATCCGTGGATGTAGCCGTCAACCTCGGCATTGATGCCAAGAAGTCCGACCAGGTCGTCCGGGGTTCCACGGTACTGCCCCATGGCACCGGCAAGAGCGTGCGCGTGGCCGTTTTCGCCCAGGGCAACAACGCCGAGGCCGCCAAGAAAGCTGGCGCCGACATCGTCGGTTTCGAGGACTTGGCCGAGAAGGTCAAGGCCGGACAGCTGGATTTTGACGTGGTGATCGCGAGTCCCGATGCCATGCGCATCGTCGGGCAGTTGGGCCAGATACTCGGCCCTCGTGGGCTGATGCCGAACCCCAAGGTCGGCACCGTGACACCGGACGTGGTGGGCGCGGTGAAGAACGCCAAGTCCGGACAGGTGCGTTATCGCGCCGACAAGGCCGGCATTGTGCATTGCACTATCGGCAAATCGGATTTCGAAACGAATGCCCTCAAGGAAAACCTGCATGCCCTGCTCGCGGACCTGAACAAGGTCAAACCGGCAACCGCCAAGGGTATATATCTGAAGAAAGTGACCGTGTCCTCCACCATGGGGCCAGGTATCGTGATAGACCAGAATTCGCTCACGTTGTGAGCGAATTCTGAGGTGAGGGGTGAGGAGCAAGGCGTTAGGAGTAACGCTGCCGGCCCTTCACCGACATGGTTGTGAATTTGAAGTGGCCGAGGACTTTGGGTTTGTGAAGAGCGAATCGGAGTTCGGATGCTGGGGTTTTGCACCTCACTTCTTACTCCTTACTCCTCACCGCCGAAGGCAACGGCAACGTCAAAGACCGTGAGTGAAGCCCGTCGGGATGACAGGCGACTTAATGGCGGCAATGCCGGCTCACGCAGACGGTGGACTCCGAATCGGGATTGCCTGGTTTGGTCACCGTGAAGCTCACGCGAGTGGGCGGGGTGGACGCGCGAGGGACCGCGCGTCTTGTATAACGGTACCTATCAGGAGACATACACCGTGCCGATGAGACTGGAAGACAAGCAGGCTCTGGTCGCCGAGGTGAACGCGGTGGCAGTGAAGGCGTATTCCGCCATCGCCGCCGAATACCGCGGACTGACCGTGGAGCAGATCACCAACTTGCGGGTGAAAGCGCGCAAAGATGGTGTCTGGCTCAAGGTCGTCAAAAACACCCTGGCGAAAAAAGCCATCGCAGGCACCGAATTCGAGTGTCTGAAGGATGCCCTCAAGGGACCGCTGATTCTGGCGTTCTCGAGGGAGGATCCAGGTGCGGCTGCGCGGGTAGTGCGGGACTTTGTCAAGGACAACGAACTGCTGGTCGTCAAAGCGATTGCCCTGAGCGGCAAGCTGTTGCCGACGGCGGATCTGGAACGGCTCGCCAAGATGCCGACCCGTGAGCAGGCGCTCGCCATGCTCATGGGCGTCATGCAGGCGCCGATTACCAAGTTCGTGCGTACCCTGGCCGAACCTCACGCCAAATTGGTGCGCACAGTGGCTGCCGTGCGTGACCAGAAGCAGGCCGCTTAATCAACCGATTCGTAAATACATTTTTATTAGGAGTTACGACAATGGCTGTTGCTAAAGAAGACATTCTGGAGACTATTTCCAAGATGACTGTGATGGAAATCGTGGATCTGATCTCCGCGATGGAAGAGAAGTTCGGCGTGTCCGCGGCCGCCGCCGTGGCCGCGGCTCCAGCTGCCGGCGCGGCTGCTGCTCCCGCCGAGGAGAAGACCGAGTTCACCGTGGCGCTCAAGGCCGTGGGTGAGAAGAAGGTCGAGGTCATCAAGGTGGTGCGCACCATCACCGGTTTGGGTTTGAAGGAAGCCAAGGATCTGGTGGAGGGCGCTCCCCAGAATATCAAGGAAGGCGTGTCCAAGGATGACGCTGCCAAGTTCAAGAAGGACTTGGAAGCGGCTGGTGCCACCGTCGAGGTCAAGTAAGCCTCTGGAAGTGTTGCAGCATAATGCGGGCGAATGATCCCGCTGATGGAAACGGCTGGTGGCGGAAGCCACCGGCCTTTTCCCGTTTTTGTTTATTTGGGTGGCGCTGGTGCGTCACCACGCCGTCTTGGCCCAAGGCGGTTGCTGGATTCAAAACCACCGCGCCACGGCGCGCGTCGAGGTAATAGTGATGGCTTATTCATTCACCGAAAAGAAACGTATCCGTAAGGATTTTGGCAAGCGTGCGAGCGTGCTCGACGTGCCTTATCTTCTGGCCATCCAGCTTGAATCCTATCGCCAGTTTCTGCAAGTGGACAAGCCGCCTCGGGAACGCCTTGAGGAAGGTCTGCACGCCGCCTTCAAATCCGTATTCCCTATCACCAGTTACTCGGGTAATGCGGCACTGGAGTATGTGGAGTACAAACTTGGCGAGCCGCCGTTCGACGAGAAAGAGTGCATTATGCGCGGCCTTACCTACGCGGCGCCGCTACGGGTATTGGTGCGCCTCGCGCTGTACGACAAGGAAGCACCGTTGGAAAACCGTCGCCCCAAGGAAGTGAAGGAGCAGGAAGTGTACATGGGCGAACTGCCACTCATGACCGGCAACGGCACTTTCATTATCAACGGCACCGAACGCGTCATCGTATCCCAATTGCACCGTTCGCCCGGCGTGTTCTTCGACCACGACAAGGGTAAAACCCATTCGTCGGGAAAACTGCTGTTTTCCGCGCGCGTGATTCCCTACCGCGGTTCGTGGCTGGATTTCGAATTCGACCCCAAGGACTGCGTATTCGTGCGCATAGACCGTCGCCGCAAACTGCCGGCGACCATCCTGCTGCGTGCCCTCGGCTACAACGACACACAGATACTCGAACTGTTCTTTGAGAGCAATACTTTCCATCTCAGCAAAGACGGCATCACCCTGGATCTGGTGCCGGAACGTTTGCGCGGCGAGACCGCCGCCTTCGACATCAAGATCAAGAACAAAGTGCTGGTGGAGGAAGGCCGGCGCGTGACCGCGCGCCACATTCGCGAATTGGAAAAGGCTGAAGTGCAATCCTTGACAGTGCCGGCAGAATACCTGGCCGGTAAAATCCTGGCTCACGACGTGGTGCAGATCCCCACGGGCGAACTTCTGGGCAAGGCCAACGAAGAGCTCACCACCGAAAAGGTGGGGGAATTCATCAAGGCCAGCGTCAAGGAAATCCGCACTCTATACACCAACGATCTGGACAAAGGCCCTTATATTTCCAGCACCCTGCGCGTGGACCCCAGCAGAACGCCGTTCGAGGCGCTGGTGGAAATCTATCGCATGATGCGTCCCGGCGAGCCGCCTACCAAGGACTCGGCCGAGACCTTATTCCACAACCTGTTCTTTACGCTGGAACGCTACGACCTGTCGGTCGTGGGGCGCATGAAATTCAATCGCCGCGTGGGCCGCGAAGCCATCACCGGCCCGGGCGTGCTGTACGACGGCATGTATTTCAGCCAGCGCCAGGAGGAGGCCTGCAAGAAGCTGTACAAGGAATTGGGCAAGAGCTCGGATATCGTTGAAGCCCTCAGGGTGCTGCTCGACATCCGCAACGGCAACGGCACGGTAGATGACATTGACCATCTCGGCAATCGCCGCGTGCGCTCCGTGGGCGAGATGGCGGAGAACGTGTTCCGCATCGGCCTGGTGCGTGTGGAACGCGCCGTCCGGGAGCGTTTGGCACTGGCGGAATCCGAAGGACTCATGCCCCAGGAGCTCATCAACGCCAAACCCGTGTCGGCCGCCATTCGTGAATTCTTCGGCTCCTCGCAGCTGTCGCAGTTCATGGACCAGAACAATCCGCTTTCGGAAGTCACTCACAAGCGCCGTGTCTCGGCGCTTGGTCCCGGCGGGTTGACCCGTGAGCGCGCCGGTTTCGAGGTGCGCGACGTGCACCCGACTCATTACGGCCGTGTGTGCCCCATCGAAACGCCGGAAGGCCCGAACATCGGCCTCATCAATTCGCTGTCGGTGTACGCGCGTACCAACGACTATGGCTTTTTGGAGACCCCCTACCGCAAGGTAGTGAACGGCAAAGTAACCGACGAGATTATTTATCTGTCCGCCATCGAGGAAGGCCAGTACGTGATTGCCCAGGCGAATGCCCTGCTGGACGGTCACGGCCGCTTCGTGGATGAATTGGTGAGTTGCCGCCACCAGAATGAATTCGGCTTGTCCACCCCGGACAAGATCAACTTCATTGACGTGTCGCCGAAGCAGATCGTGTCCATTGCCGCGGCCTTGATCCCGTTTCTGGAGCACGACGACGCCAACCGCGCACTCATGGGTTCCAACATGCAGCGCCAGGCGGTGCCGACGTTGCGCACCGAGAAGCCGCTGGTGGGTACCGGCATTGAGCGCACCGTGGCCCTCGACTCCGGCGTGGTGGTGGTGGCCAAACGCGGCGGTACGGTGGACTCCGTGGATGCCGGCCGCATCGTGGTGCGGGTCAACGACAACGAGACCCAGGCCGGTGAGCCGGGTGTGGATATTTACAACCTCACCAAATATACCCGCTCCAACCAGAATACCTGCATCAACCAGCGGCCGCTGGTAAAACCAGGCGACGTGATTGCCCGCGCCGATGCCCTGGCCGACGGTCCGTCCACTGACCTGGGCGAGCTGGCGCTGGGCCAGAACCTGCTGGTCGCCTTCATGCCCTGGAACGGCTACAACTTCGAGGACTCCATCCTTATTTCCGAGCGTGTGGTGGAGGAAGAACGTTTCACCACCATCCACATCGAGGAACTCACCTGCGTGGCCCGCGATACCAAGTTGGGCTCGGAGGAAATCACCGCTGATATTCCCAACGTGGGCGAGGGGGCTCTCGCCAAGCTGGATGAAGCCGGCATCGCCTATATCGGCGCCGAGGTGAAATCCAGCGACATCCTGGTGGGCAAGGTCACACCCAAGGGTGAGACCCAGCTCACGCCGGAAGAAAAACTGCTGCGGGCCATCTTCGGCGAGAAAGCCAGCGATGTGAAGGACACCTCGTTGCGGGTGCCGCCGGGCATGGATGGCACCGTCATTGACGTGCGCGTATTCACCCGCGACGGCGTGGACAAGGATGCGCGCGCCCTCAGTATCGAGAAGGCGGAACTGGAGAAGGTGCGCAAGGACCTGAACGACCAGCGCCGCATCCTGGAAGAAGACATCTTCCAGCGCGTCGAGAAGATGCTCATGGGTAAGGTGGCAGAGGGCGGTCCCAAGGGACTCAAGTCCGGCGCCAAGATCACCAAGGGCTATCTCGATGAATTGCCGCGCGAGAAATGGTTCGAGATTCACCTCAAAAACGACGAAGCCAACGAACAGCTGGAGAAAGTGGCTGCGACCCTGAAGTCGCAGCACCATGAGTTCGAGCGGCGTTATGAGGAAAAGAAACGCAAAATCACCGCCGGCGACGATTTGGCTCCGGGTGTGATCAAGATGGTGAAAGTGTTTCTGGCGGTGAAGCGCCGGGTACAACCGGGCGACAAGATGGCCGGCCGGCACGGCAACAAAGGCGTGATTTCCATGATCGTGCCGGTGGAGGACATGCCGTATGCCGCTGACGGTACGCCGGTGGACGTGGTGCTGAATCCGCTGGGCGTGCCTTCGCGTATGAATATCGGCCAGATATTGGAAACCCATCTGGGTTGGGCCGCCAAGGGCATCGGGCAGAAGATCGGCAAGCTCCTGGATGAGCAGGTCAAGGTCGAGGAACTGCGCAGGTTCCTGGAGCAGGTCTATAACCGCACCGGCGGCAAGAAGGAGGAGCTGGCCTCGTTCAGCGAGGCGGAGATCACCACCTTGGCGGAGAACCTGCGGGAAGGCCTGCCGGTGGCCACGCCGGTATTCGACGGCGCCAGTGAAGAGGAGATCAAGCATCTCCTGAAGCTCGCGGGTCTGCCGGAATCCGGCCAGACCACTCTTTACGATGGACGCAGCGGTGAAGCCTTCGAGCGGCCGGTGACCGTGGGCTATATGTACATGCTCAAGCTCAATCACTTGGTGGACGACAAGATGCACGCGCGTTCCACCGGGCCTTACTCGCTGGTGACACAGCAGCCGCTGGGCGGCAAGGCGCAATTCGGCGGGCAACGTTTCGGCGAAATGGAAGTGTGGGCGCTGGAAGCCTATGGCGCGGCCTATACCTTGCAGGAAATGCTGACGGTCAAGTCCGACGACACCATCGGGCGTACCAAGATGTACAAGAACATCGTGGACGGCGACCATCGGATGGAAGCGGGCATGCCGGAATCGTTCAACGTACTGGTCAAGGAAATTCGTTCACTGGCCATCAACATAGAACTGGAGCAGGACTGACATAAAGTCTGTTCACGTACGAGTGTTGAAACCAGTTAACCGACGGTGATGCAAACATGAAAGATCTACTGAAATTGTTGAAGCAGCAGGGCCAGGTTGAAGACTTCGACGCGTTGCGCATCGCGCTGGCGTCGCCGGAGTTGATCCGATCGTGGTCCTATGGCGAGGTCAAGAAGCCCGAGACCATCAACTACCGCACCTTCAAGCCGGAGCGTGATGGACTGTTCTGCGCCAAAATCTTTGGTCCGGTGAAGGACTACGAATGCCTGTGCGGCAAGTACAAGCGCCTCAAGCATCGCGGCGTGATCTGCGAGAAGTGCGGCGTGGAAGTTACCGTGGCCAAGGTGCGCCGCGAGCGCATGGGCCATATCGAACTGGCTTCGCCGGTGGCCCACATCTGGTTCCTGAAGTCGCTGCCTTCGCGTATCGGCCTGATGCTGGATATGACGTTGCGCGAGATCGAGCGGGTGCTGTACTTCGAGGCTTTCGTGGTCGTGGACCCCGGCATGACGCCGCTGGAACGCGGCCAGTTGCTGTCGGATGAATCTTATCTGGAAGCCATCGAGGAACACGGCGACGACTTCGATGCACGCATGGGTGCCGAGGCGGTTTTCGAACTGCTGCGCAGTATCGATCTGGGAAAAGAAGTGGCCAAACTGCGCGAGGAGATCGGCAGCACCAATTCCGAGACCAAGATCAAGCGGCTCGCCAAGCGCCTGAAGCTCATGGAAGCGTTCCTGGAGTCCGGCAACAAGCCCGAATGGATGGTGATGACGGTGCTGCCGGTGTTGCCACCGGATCTGCGTCCGCTGGTGCCGTTGGATGGCGGGCGTTTCGCCACCTCGGACCTGAATGATCTGTATCGCCGTGTTATCAACCGCAACAACCGCCTCAAGCGGCTGCTGGAGTTGAACGCACCCGACATCATCGTGCGCAATGAAAAGCGCATGCTGCAGGAATCCGTGGACGCGCTTTTGGACAACGGCCGCCGCGGCCGCGCCATTACCGGTTCCAACAAGCGCCCGCTGAAGTCGCTGGCCGACATGATCAAGGGCAAGCAGGGCCGCTTCCGGCAGAACCTGCTGGGCAAGCGCGTGGATTATTCCGGACGTTCCGTGATCGTGGTGGGCCCGGCGCTGAAATTGCATCAATGCGGTCTGCCAAAGAAGATGGCGCTGGAACTGTTCAAGCCGTTCATCTTCTCAAAGCTGCAACTGCGCGGTATGGCCACCACCATCAAGGCCGCCAAGAAAATGGTGGAACGCGAGGGTCCGGAGGTGTGGGATATCCTGGAAGAAGTGATCCGCGAGCACCCGGTGATGTTGAACCGCGCGCCCACGCTGCACCGTCTCGGCATCCAGGCGTTCGAGCCGCAGCTGGTGGAAGGCAAAGCCATCCAGCTGCATCCATTGGTGTGCACCGCCTTCAACGCCGACTTCGACGGCGACCAGATGGCCGTGCATGTGCCGTTGTCCATCGAGGCGCAGTTGGAAGCGCGCGCGCTCATGATGTCCTCCAATAACATCCTGTCGCCCGCCAACGGCGATCCCATCATCGTTCCGTCCCAGGACGTGGTGCTGGGCCTGTATTACATGACCCGCGAGCGCATCAACGCCAAGGGCGAGGGTATGGCTTTTGCGGACGTATCCGAGGTGCATCGCGCCTGGGAAAACCGTCAAGTGGATCTGCAGGCGCGCATCAAGGTGCGCATCACCGATCACCTGATCCAGGATGACGGCAGCTTTGAGACCCGTATCCGTCGCGTGGATACCACCGTGGGACGCGCGTTGTTGTCCGATATCCTGCCCAAGGGACTGCCGTTCGAATTGATCAACCGCGACATGACCAAGAAGGCCATCTCCTCGCTGATCAATACCTGCTACCGGCGCGTGGGCCTGAAGGAAACCGTGGTGTTCGCCGATAAAGTCATGTACACGGGTTTCAGCTTTGCGACCCGTGCCGGGGTATCCATCGGTGTGAATGACATGGTGGTGCCGGATGAAAAAGGCCGGATACTGGCGAGCGCCGAAAGCGAGGTCAAGGAGATCGAGGCCCAATATGCCTCGGGCCTGGTCACCAACGGCGAACGTTACAACAAGGTGGTGGACATCTGGTCGCGTACCAACGAGCAGGTGGCAAAAGCCATGATGGACAAGCTCGGCAGTGAGGAGGTGCTTGACCACAAAGGCAATAAGACACGCCAGCCATCCTACAACTCCATTTATATGATGGCAGACTCCGGCGCGCGCGGTTCCGCGGCGCAGATCCGCCAGTTGGCCGGCATGCGCGGACTGATGGCCAAACCCGATGGTTCCATCATCGAGACGCCCATCACCGCAAACTTCAGAGAAGGTCTGAATGTATTGCAATACTTCATCTCAACCCACGGCGCCCGCAAGGGTCTGGCGGATACCGCGCTGAAAACCGCCAACTCCGGTTATCTGACGCGCCGCCTGGTGGACGTGGCCCAGGATCTGGTGGTCACCGAAGTGGATTGCGGTACCGGCGAGGGCCTCTACATGAAGCCCATCGTGGAAGGCGGCGATATCGTGGAACCGCTGCGCGAGCGGGTGCTCGGCCGGGTACTGGTTGAGCCCTGTTATATGCCGGGTACCAAGAAGCTGTTGGTCGAGTCCGGCACGCTGCTGGATGAACGTCTGGTCGAGCAAATGGAAGAGATGGGTGTGGACCAGGTCAAGGTGCGTTCACCGATCACCTGTGCCACCCGTTATGGAGTGTGTACCCAATGTTACGGGCGTGATCTAGCGCGTGGTATCCGCGTCAACATCGGCGAGGCGGTGGGCGTGATCGCGGCGCAATCCATCGGCGAGCCCGGTACTCAGCTCACCATGCGTACCTTCCATATCGGCGGCGCCGCTTCCCGCGCGGCATCCATTTCGAGCGTCGAGATCAAGGCCGCCGGTACCGTCAAACTGCACAACATCAAGACCGTGAAGCACGCCAAGGGGCACTGGGTCGCGGTCTCGCGTTCCGGCGAACTGGGCGTCATAGACGAGTTCGGCCGTGAGCGTGAGCGTTACAAGATTCCCTACGGTGCCAGCATCATGGTGGCCGAGGGCGACAAGGCGCAGGCAGGACAACTGGCTGCCACCTGGGATCCACACACCCACCCCATCGTCACCGAGGTGGCCGGCACGCTGCAGTTCCACGATTTCGTGGAGGGCATCACCGTCAATCGTCAGATGGACGAGATCACGGGTCTGTCCAGCATTGTGGTAACCGATCCCAAGATGCGCGGTTCCCTGGGCAAGGATCTGCGTCCCACGGTGAAACTGGTGAACGACAAGGGACGTGATATGTTCCTGGCCGGTACCGAGATTCCAGCCCATTATCAACTGCCGCTTGGCGCTATCGTGAACGTGGAAGATGGCGCGCGTGTCGGCGTGGGCGATGTCATCGCGCGTATTCCGCAGGAGTCCTCCAAGACCCGCGATATCACCGGCGGTCTGCCGCGCGTCGCGGACTTGTTTGAAGCGCGCAAGCCGAAGGAGCAAGCGATTCTCGCCGAGTTCTCCGGTACCGTGAGTTTCGGCAAGGACACCAAGGGCAAACAGCGCCTCGTCATCACCGATGACGACAGCGCCCAGCATGAGCTGCTGATCCCCAAGTGGCGCACCGTGAATGTGTTTGAGGGCGAACGCGTAGAGAAGGGTGAAGTCATCGCTGACGGCGAACCCAATCCGCACGACATTCTGCGCTTGTTGGGCGTAACCGCGCTGGCGGATTATCTGGTGCGTGAAATCCAGGATGTCTATCGTCTGCAGGGTGTGAAGATCAACGACAAACACATTGAGGTGATCATCCGCCAGATGCTGCGCAAGGTGGAGATCGCGATTTCCGGCGAGACTCGCTTCCTGCGCGGCGAGCAGATGGACCGCGGCCGGGCGCTGGACGAAAACGAGAAGATGACCACGGAGAAAAAAGCCACTGCGGAGTTTGAACCGGTACTGCTCGGCATCACCAAGGCTTCACTGGCCACCGAGTCCTTCATTTCCGCAGCCTCCTTCCAGGAGACCACACGGGTGCTGACGGAAGCGTCGGTGCGCGGAATGCAGGACGACCTGCGCGGCCTCAAGGAAAACGTCATCGTGGGGCGGTTGATTCCGGCGGGAACCGGCTATGCTTACCACGAACAACGGCGCAAACAGCGTGCCGAAGTACCCGTGGATGCAGCCGCCCAGGCAGCGTCCGAAGCGGAAGCCCTGTTTACCGCTGCCGACGACAGCACGCCGGCCGAGATTCCAGTCGCGGCACAGCCGGTAGAACAGGCCCAGGAGTGATGCACTCGGAGGGTCATTGTTCAATTAAGCATTGAAAAATGGAGCAAGCGCCATTAAGTCACCCTCCGGCCGTAAAAACCGCCGGAGTGGCGTATGCGGAGACCCCCATGAGGGACCAATAGCGGGCGGCTTTCTTGACACTGTGGCCCCGCATCCCTAGAATTCCAGCGCTTTACAGGCGGCACATGGCGGCCAGACGACGGTCGCCACCGCGGAATTCCCGAGACAGGCCGGTTCTGACCGGCCTGTTTCTTCTTTCCGGGCATGAGTTATGCCCCTGCCGCGCAGGTTTAATCCATACCCTTACAGTAGTGAGAGTTGTTGCATGGCGACTTTTAACCAACTGGTGCGCAAGCCGCGTACCCGCAGAATAGAAAAGAGCAAGGTACCGGCCTTGGGCGGTAGTCCGCAGCGGCGCGGTGTCTGCACCCGTGTGTATACCACCACCCCCAAGAAACCCAACTCGGCATTGCGCAAGGTCGCGAAAGTGCGCCTCACCAATGGTTTCGAGGTCATCAGTTACATCGGCGGCGAAGGCCACAACCTGCAGGAACACTCGGTGGTGCTGATTCGCGGCGGCCGTGTAAAGGACCTGCCGGGCGTGCGTTACCATACAGTGCGTGGTTCGCTCGACTGCGCCGGCGTCAACGACCGTAAGCAGAGCCGCTCCAAATACGGCGCCAAGCGCCCCAAGTCCTGAGTAAGGTAGGCATTCATGTCTCGCAGAAAACAAGCTGAAAAGCGCAGCATTCTTCCGGATCCGAAATTCGGCAGTGAGAAGTTGGCTAAGTTCGTCAACATGGTCATGAAGAGCGGCAAGAAAGCCGTGGCGGAGCGCATCGTCTATGGCGCCCTCGACCAGATCGGTGGCAAGAGGGGCAGCGACCCGATGGATGTGCTGAGCAAGGCGCTCGACAACGTACGTCCCATGGTGGAAGTGAAATCGCGGCGTGTGGGTGGTGCTACCTATCAAGTGCCGGTGGAAGTGCGCAGCACGCGTCAACAGGCGCTGGCCATGCGCTGGATCATCGAGTCGGCGCGCGCACGCACCGAAAAATCCATGCCTGTGCGTCTTGCCAACGAGCTCATGGAAGCCGCCGATAACCGCGGCAACGCAGTCAAGAAGCGCGAAGATGTGCACCGCATGGCTGAAGCCAACAAGGCCTTCGCGCACTATCGCTGGTAATCATTCATTTGAGAGACTTGAGTTTCCGAGGATTTCGTCGTGGCCCGCATTACTCCCATTGAGCGCTATCGCAACATCGGCATCATGGCCCACATTGATGCCGGCAAGACCACCACGACCGAGCGCATCCTGTTCTACACCGGCGTGTCCCACAAGATCGGCGAGGTGCATGACGGCGCCGCCATCATGGACTGGATGGAACAGGAGCAGGAGCGCGGTATCACCATCACCTCCGCGGCCACCACCTGTTTCTGGAAGGGCATGGACCAGACCTGGCCCGAGCATCGCATCAATATCATCGATACGCCCGGTCACGTGGACTTCACCATCGAGGTGGAACGCTCGCTGCGGGTACTGGACGGTGCCTGCGCGGTATTCTGCGCCGTCGGCGGCGTGGAACCCCAGTCTGAGACCGTGTGGCGTCAAGCCACCAAGTATGGGGTACCGCGGCTGGCGTTCGTCAACAAGATGGACCGCGCCGGCGCAAATTTCTTGCGTGTCTACCAGCAAATCAAGGATCGTCTGGGCGCGACCCCGGTACCCATCGAGATACCCATCGGCGCCGAAGAGAATTTCAAAGGCGTGGTGGACCTGGTCAAGATGAAGGCTATCTATTGGGACGATTCCACCCAGGGCATGCGTTTCGAGGAGCGTGAGATCCCCGCTGAACTCGCATCCCAGGCGAAGGAATGGCACGACAAGATGGTGGAAGCCGCGGCCGAAGGCTCTGATGAGCTGATGCATAAATACCTGGAGGGCCACGAACTCAGTGCCGATGAAATCCACCAGGGTTTGCGCGCGCGCACCATCAAGAATGAGATCGTGCCGATGCTGTGCGGCTCAGCCTTCAAGAACAAGGGCGTGCAAATGATGCTGGACGCGGTGGTGTATTACCTGCCCGCGCCGCCAGACGTGCCCGCCGTCAAGGGCCACCTGGACGACAAGAACAGCACCCCGGCGGAACGCCATCCCAACGATGAGGAGCCGTTCTCGGCACTGGCGTTCAAAATCATGACCGACCCGTTCGTGGGTACCCTGACATTTTTCCGGGTGTATTCCGGCGTGCTGAAATCCGGCGACACGGTGTACAACCCCGTCAAAAGCAGGAAGGAACGCATCGGCCGTATCCTGCAGATGCACGCCAACGACCGCAAGGAACTCAAGGAAGTGTGCGCCGGCGACATCGCCGCGGCCGTGGGCCTGAAAGATGTCAGCACCGGCGATACGCTCACCGATCCGGACAAGATCATCATTCTCGAGAAGATGGAGTTCCCGGAGCCGGTGATTTCGGTGGCAGTGGAACCCAAGACCAAAGTGGACCAGGAGAAGATGGGCATCGCGCTGCAGAAGCTGGCGCAGGAAGATCCATCGTTCCGTGTGCATACCGATGAAGAATCCGGCCAGACCATCATCTCCGGCATGGGCGAACTGCATCTGGAGATTATCGTTGACCGCATGAAGCGCGAGTTCAAGGTGGAAGCCAACGTCGGCAAACCGCAGGTGGCTTACCGTGAGACCATCCGCGCGAGCGTCGAGTCGGAAGGCAAGTTCATCCGCCAGTCCGGCGGCCGTGGCCAGTACGGCCATGTCTGGCTCAAGATCGAGCCGCAGGAAGCCGGCAAGGGTTACGAGTTCGTCAACGGCATCGTGGGCGGAGTGGTGCCGCGCGAATACATTCCGGCCGTGGACAAGGGCATCCAGGAGCAGATGAAAAACGGCATCCTTGCGGGTTATCCGGTGGTGGACGTCAAGGTCACCATCTTCGACGGTTCCTACCACGACGTGGATTCCAACGAAATGGCGTTCAAGATCGCCGGTTCCATAGGCTTCAAGGAAGGCTGCAAGCGCGCCAAGCCGGTGTTGCTGGAGCCCATCATGAAAGTGGAAGTGGTGACGCCCGAGGACTTCATGGGCGACATCATCGGTGACTTGCATCGCCGCCGCGGCCAGGTGCAAGGCACCGAAGAGGCGCCCGCCGGCCGCATCGTGCGCGCGGAAGTGCCGCTGGCCGAGATGTTCGGTTATGCCACCTCCATGCGTTCCGCGACCCAGGGGCGAGCCACGTATTCCATGGAATTCGAAAAATATATGGAGACGCCCGCCAACGTGGCGGAAGCCGTCGTCAAAAAAGCATCGTAATGAGTTCACGCTGAATTGAGGAGAACAAACCGTGTCCAAGGCAAAATTTGAGCGTAAGAAGCCGCATGTGAATGTGGGGACCATCGGGCATGTGGACCATGGCAAGACCACGCTGACGGCGGCGCTGACGGTGATTGAGGCGAAGAAGTTTGGGGGCGAGGCCAAGGCCTACGACCAGATTGACAACGCGCCGGAAGAGAAGGCGCGGGGCATCACCATTGCCACCTCGCACGTGGAATATGAGAGCGCCAAGCGCCACTATGCGCACGTGGACTGCCCGGGGCATGCCGACTACGTGAAGAACATGATCACCGGGGCGGCACAGATGGACGGCGCCATCCTGGTGGTGAGTGCGGCCGACGGCCCCATGCCCCAGACCCGCGAGCACATCCTGCTGGCGCGGCAGGTGGGCGTGCCCTACATCGTGGTGTACATGAACAAGGCTGACATGGTGGACGACGCCGAGCTGTTGCAGCTGGTGGAGATGGAAGTGCGCGAACTGCTGTCGGTGTACAAATTTCCCGGCGACAAGACCCCGATCATCATCGGCTCGGCCTTGAAGGCGCTGGAAGGCGATACCTCGCCGATCGGCATTCCCAGCATTGAGAAGCTGGTGGAGGCGCTGGACACCTGGATTCCGGAACCCAAGCGCCTGATTGACGGCGACTTTCTGATGCCGGTGGAAGACGTGTTCTCGATCTCCGGACGCGGTACGGTGGTGACCGGACGTATTGAGCGCGGCATCGTCAAGGTGGGGGATGAAATCGAGATCATCGGCATCAAGCCGACCGCCAAGACCGTGGTCACGGGGGTGGAGATGTTCCGCAAGCTGCTGGACCAGGGGCAGGCGGGGGACAACGTGGGGGTGCTGCTGCGGGGCACCAAACGTGAGGAAGTGGAGCGCGGCCAGGTGCTGGCCAAGCCCGGCTCCATCACCCCGCACACCAAGTTTGAGGCGGAAGTGTATGTGCTCACCAAGGAAGAGGGCGGACGGCATACGCCGTTCTTCAACGGCTACCGGCCGCAGTTCTATTTCAGGACCACGGATGTGACCGGGAGCGTGGACCTGCCCAAGGGCGTGGAGATGGTGATGCCCGGGGACAACATCAAGATGGTGGTGTCCCTGATCAACCCGATCGCCATGGAAGACGGCCTGCGCTTCGCCATCCGCGAGGGCGGCCGCACCGTCGGCGCCGGCGTGGTCGCGAAAATCATCGAGTAAAAACCATGGCAACCCAGACTATCCGCATCCGTTTGAAGGCTTTCGACCACCGGCTGATTGACAAGTCGGCGAAAGAAATTGTTGAGACCGCCAAGCGCACCGGCGCCCAGGTCAAAGGACCGATCCCCCTGCCTGTGAAAATGGAACGTTTCACCATCCTGGTCTCGCCGCATGTGGACAAGGACGCCCGCGATCAGTACGAGATCCGTACCCACAAGCGGCTCATGGACATCGTGGATCCTACCGACAAGACGGTGGACGCCCTGATGAAACTGGACTTGCCGGCGGGCGTCGACGTTCAAATCAAGCTGAATTGAAGTCTTACGGGCTGGAGATACCCGCGGCCGGCGAGGACCGTGGGTAAGACGACACTTAAATTGAAAGCCTCGTGTTGCGGGGCTTAATCCAGCAACCCTGGTTTTAGCGGGCCAAACCCGTCCTGGGACAGGGTTAACGACCCAGCCCCGGCTCTGTTGCGGCGGCCGGTCGGACTGGTATAATTCCCGGCTCACTGCGGCCCGGATGGGGCAACCCTGCCGGGCCGCGTGCGATTTACAGCGTCAACCAATCGTAGTTGGCGTGGTGTAACGAGGACTAGAAGTATGAGTATCGGTGTAATCGGTCGCAAATGCGGCATGACCCGTGTTTTCTCTGAAGACGGCGTGTCCGTGCCCGTGACGGTCATCGAAATCGAGCCCAATCGCATCACCCAGGTGAAAACTGCGGAAGCGGACGGTTACCGTTCCGTGCAAGTGACCACCGGGACTCGGCGTGCTGCCCGTGTCACCAAAGCCCTGGCCGGCCACTATGCCAAGGCCGGTACCGGTGCCGGCCGTCTGTCCGGCGAATTCCGTCTGGGCGATAGCGAAGGCGCGGACCTCAAGGCCGGTGCCGAAATTAAGGTGGACATTTTCAAGCCCGGCCAGAAGGTCAGCGTCACCGGCACCAGTATCGGCAAGGGCTTCCAGGGCACCATCAAACGCCACCATTTCACCATGGGTGACGCTACCCACGGCAACTCCCTGTCGCATCGCGCGCCGGGTTCCATCGGCCAGCGCCAGACACCGGGGCGCGTGTTCCCCGGCAAGAAGATGGCCGGCCATCTGGGGAACAAGCGCCGTACCGCCTTGTATCTCGAAGTGGTCAAGGTGGATGTGGAAAAGAACCTGTTGCTGGTGAAGGGCGCCGTGCCCGGTTCCGAAGGCGGCAACGTCATCGTCCGGCCCGCGGTCCGCGGTTGAGGAGGGCGGTATGGAACTGCAATTGCACAGCAATACCGGCGGTCAGTCCATCACCCTCTCGGACGCGACCTTTGGACGTGAATTCAATGAAGCCCTGGTGCACCAGGTGGTCAACGCCTATATGGCGGGCGGCCGTGCCGGCACCAAGGCCCAGAAGACCCGCCGCCAGGTGCGCGGCGGCGGCCGCAAGCCCTGGGCCCAAAAAGGTTCCGGCCAGGCGCGCGCCGGCAGCATTCGCAGCCCCCTGTGGCGCGGCGGCGGCAAGACGTTCGCGGCCGTGCCGCGGGATTTCAGCCAGAAGGTCAACCGCCGGATGTATCAGGGCGCCATGCGCGTCATCCTCTCAGAGCTGATACGCCAGCAACGCGTGGTGGTGCTGCAGGAGTTCGGCGTGGAAGCGCCCAAGACCAAACAATTGATCGACAAGCTCAAGTCACTTGGCCTGAGCGACAACGTGCTCATCGTCACCGAACAGGTGGATGAGAAACTGTATCTGGCCGCACGCAATCTGGCGAACGTGGACGTGCGCGACGTCACCGGACTCGATCCGGTGAGTCTGGTGGGCTACGAGAAGGTGCTGATGACGGTGCCGTCCATCCGCCGCCTCGAGGAGTGGCTGGCATGAACCTGAACCAGGAAAAACTCATGCACGTGCTGCTGGGGCCGCACGTCTCGGAAAAAGCCACGCAGGTGGGGGAAGCCCACAACCAGGTGGTTTTCCGCGTGCGTCGCGATGCCGACAAGGACCTGGTACGCCGCGCCGTGGAAAAGATGTTCGAAGTGAAAGTCACCGCCGTTCAAATCGTGAATGTGCGCGGCAAGAACAAGCGTTTCGGCCAGCGCGCCGGAGTGCGCAGCAGCTGGAAGAAAGCCTATGTGCGTCTGGCGCCGGGCAGTGCCATCAATTTCATGGGTGACAAGGCCTAAGCCTGTGCACCCGGAGACAACGACATGCCAGTGAAAAAAGCCAGACCCACATCCCCCGGACGCCGTGCCGTGGTGAGCGTCACCACGCCGGGCCTGTACAAGGGCAAACCGCATGCGGCGCTGCTGGAGCGCAAAAATCAGCACGGTGGCCGCAACAACATGGGCCGCATCACCACCCGCCATCAGGGCGGTGGTCACAAGCAGCATTACCGTCTGCTGGATTTCAAGCGCGACAAGGACGGTATCAGCGGCCGTGTGGAGCACATCGAATACGATCCCAATCGCACGGCGCACATCGCGCTGGTGCTCTACAAGGATGGGGAACGCCGCTACATCATTGCCGCCAAGGATATGCAGCCGCAGCAGGAAATCATTTCCGGCAGTCACGCGCCCATCAAACCGGGCAATGCCTTGCCGCTCAGGAACATTCCGGTAGGCACCCAGGTGCACTGCGTGGAATTGCAGCCGGGCAAAGGCGCGCAACTGGCGCGCAGCGCCGGCGCCTCGGTGCAGGTGGTGGCCCGCGAAGGCGCTTACACCACGGTGCGCCTGCGCTCCGGCGAGATGCGCAAAGTACATGTCGACTGCCGCGCCACCATCGGCGAGGTGGGCAACGGCGAACACAACCTGCGGCAGTACGGCAAGGCCGGCGCCCGCCGCTGGCAGGGCATCCGCCCCACGGTGCGCGGTGTGGTCATGAACCCCATCGACCATCCGCACGGCGGCGGCGAAGGCAAAACCTCGGGCGGCCGGCATCCGGTATCGCCCTGGGGCCAGCCCACCAAGGGTTACAAGACGCGCGCCAACAAGCGCACCGACAATATGATCGTGCGGCGCCGCAAGGCCAAGTAAACACAGTGAAGCTGGAAAATATCTTTAATTTGAAAGTTGAAAATTATTATAGAGGTTAATGCAGTGCCACGTTCGATTCGCAAAGGCCCGTTTATTGATCCGCATCTGGCCCGCAAGGTCGAGGCGGCGGTGGCCAGCAATAACCGGCGCCCCATCAAGACCTGGTCGCGGCGTTCCATGGTGACGCCTGAAATGGTGGGCCTGACGATTGCGGTGCACAACGGCCATCAGCATATCCCGGTGCTGGTCAGCGAGAACATGGTGGGCCACAAGCTCGGTGAGTTTGCCGCCACCCGCGTGTTCAAGGGCCACGGCGAGCGCAAGGTCGCCGCCGAGACCACCGAAGCCAAGGCCTGAGGATTGCAACATGCAGGTAGCCGCAACACATAAATTCGCGCGTGTCACCCCTTACAAGGCGCGACTGGTGGCCGACCAGATTCGCGGCAAGCAGGTGGGTCAGGCGCTGCAGATCCTGGAGTACAGCCCGCGGCGTGCGGCGCAGCTGCTCAAGAAAGTGCTGGAGTCCGCCATTGCCAATGCCGAGCACAACAACGGCGCGGATATCGACGGGCTCAAGGTGGCGCGTATCTGTATAGACGATGGTCCGCGCATGAAACGCTGGATGACGCGTGCCAAGGGCCGCGGTGCGCGCATTCTGAAACGTACAAGCCATATCACCCTCACTGTGGCGGACGAATAAGGACTAACCATGGGCCAGAAAGTCAATCCGATTGGTTTCCGTCTGGGCATCGCGTCCGACTGGAACTCCAAGTGGTTCGCCAGCAAGGGTGGGTATGCCGAGAACCTGCTGTCCGACCTCAAGGTGCGCGAGTTCCTCAAGAAGAAGTTGGCGCAGGCCTCCGTGAGCCGCATCGAGATCAAGCGGCCGGCGAAGAAATGCCACATCACCATCCACACCGCGCGGCCGGGTGTGGTGATCGGCAAGAAAGGCGAGGACATCGATGCGCTGCGCGCCGAACTCTTGAAGATGATGCCGGGTATTGAAGTGGACGTGTCCATCGAGGAAATCCGCAAGCCGGAACTGGATGCTTATCTGGTGGCCGAGGGCATCGCCCAGCAACTTGAACGCCGCATCATGTTTCGCCGCGCCATGAAGCGCGCCGTGCAGAACACCATGCGTCTGGGCGCGCTCGGCATCAAGGTGCGCGTCTCGGGCCGCCTCAACGGCTCGGAAATCGCACGCAGCGAGTGGTACCGCGAGGGCCGCGTGCCGCTGCACACCCTGCGTGCCGACATCGATTACGGTTTCGCGGAATCCGCCACCACCTACGGCATCATCGGCGTCAAGGTCTGGATCTTCAAGGGCGAAATCCTGGATGCCAGCGAAATCAGCGTCGGCCGGGAAATCGCCGCCGACAAGGCGAAAGCCGGAGTGAAAGCCGATGTTGCAGCCTAAGCGCACCAAATTCCGCAAGCAGCACAAGGGCCGCAATCGCGGCTTGGCGCAGTCGGGCAACAGCGTGGCGTTCGGCGAGTACGGGCTCAAGGCCGCCGACCGCGGCCGGCTCACGGCCCGCGAGATCGAAGCCGCGCGCCGTGCCATGACGCACTTCGTGAAGCGCGGCGGCAAGATCTGGATCCGGGTGTTCCCGGACGTGCCGGTGACCAAGAAACCGCTGGAAGTCCGCATGGGCAACGGCAAAGGCAACGTCGAGTACTGGGTCGCCAAAGTGCAGCCCGGCTCGATGCTGTATGAGATGGAAGGCGTGACCGAGGAGATCGCGCGCGAAGCCTTCCGGCTGGCAGCCGCGAAACTGTCGGTGACCACCACCTTCGTCAGTCGGCAGGTGATGTGATGGACGCGAAACAATTACGCAGCAAGAACGACAAGGAATTGCGCGACGAGCTCATTGCGCTGCGCAAGGAGCAGTTCAATCTGCGCATGCAGCAGGCCTCCGGCCAGATGCCGCGCGGCCACCAGATACGCAACGTGCGCAAGAACATCGCCCGCGCCAAGACCGTGCTGGTGGAGCGGACCCAGAAGGCAGACAGAGAATGAACGAACCGACAAAATCAACGCGCACCCTGACCGGCAAGGTGGTCAGCAACAAGATGAACAAGACCATCACGGTCCTGGTGGAACGCATCGTCACGCATCCCACCTACGGCAAGATCATGCGGCGCCGCAGCAAGATCAAGGCGCACGATGAGCAAAATGCCTGCCAGGAAGGCGATACGGTGGTGATTAGCCAATGTCGCCCGCTTTCCAGGCACAAGTCCTGGAAGCTGGTGGAAATCGTCGGACGCGCGGGCGCGGCCCCGACACCGGTGGAATGAAGCAACGGTGGAAGTGCAGTCATGATCCAGATGCGAACCGTCCTGAATGCCGCCGACAACAGCGGCGCGAGAAGCCTGAAATGCATCAAGGTGCTGGGCGGCTCCAAGCGCCGCTATGCGCGCATCGGCGATGTCATCAAGGTGAGCATTGGCGACGCCATTCCGCGCGGCAAAGTGAAGAAGGGCGAGGTCTATGACGCGGTGGTGGTACGCACCCGCAGCGGCGTGCGCCGCCCGGACGGCTCGGTCATCCGTTTCGACAGCAATGCGGCGGTGCTGCTCAACAATAAGCTTGAGCCCATTGGCACGCGCATCTTCGGACCGGTGACGCGCGAGCTGCGCACCGAACGCTTCATGCGCATCATTTCGCTGGCGCCGGAAGTGCTGTGAGCGCCGGGAGAACAACACTATGAGCAAGATCAAGAAAGGCGATGAAGTGGTGGTCACCGGCGGCAAGGACAAGGGCCGGCGCGGCGCCATCCTCAAGGTGCTGGAGAATGACCGGGTGATCGTCGAGAACGTGAACATGGCGAAGCGCCATGTGCGTCCGAATCCGAACGCCGGCGTCACCGGCGGCATCGTGGACAAGGAAATGCCGATGCACATCTCCAAGGTGATGCTGTTCAATCCGGTCACCAAGAAGGGCGATCGCGCGGGTTTCCGCAAGCTGGAGGACGGCCGCAAGGTGCGTTTCTTCCGGTCCAACAAAGAAGTGGTTGACGTCTGAGGGCGGCGCGCATGGCAAGATTGCAAAAGTTTTACCGTGAAACAGTGGTGCCGCAGCTCACCCAGAAGTTCAATTACAAGAACGCCATGGAAGTGCCGCATATCACCAAGATCACGCTCAACATGGGCGTGGGCGAGGCCACGGCCGACAAGAAGGTCATGGAAAACGCGGTCGCTGACATGACCAAGATCGCGGGCCAGAAGCCGGTGGTCACCAAGGCCAAGAAATCCATCGCCACCTTCAAGATCCGCGAGGATTACCCGGTGGGCTGCAAGGTGACCTTGCGGCGCGCGCAGATGTACGAGTTTCTGGACCGGCTGATCAGCGTCGCACTGCCGCGGGTACGGGATTTCCGCGGCGTGAGCGGACGCTCATTCGACGGCCGCGGCAACTTTAGCATGGGCGTGAAGGAACAGATTATTTTTCCGGAAATCGAATACGACCAGATTGATGCGCTGCGTGGCATGGACATCACCATCACCACCAACGCCAAATCCGACGCCGAAGCCCGGGCGCTTCTGGAAGCGTTCCACTTTCCATTCAGGCACTGAGGACTGATAGATGGCCAAGACATCCATGATAAACCGTGAAGTGAAACGCACCAAGCTGGTGAAGCGTTATGCCAAGCAGCGCACCGAGTTGAAGCGCGTGATTCGTGACCTGGAGACCAGTGACGAAGAGCGTCACGCGGCGGTCACCAGGCTCGCCAAGCTGCCGCGTGATTCGAGCCCCGCGCGCCAGCGTAACCGCTGTGCGCTTACCGGTCGTTCGCGCGGCAACTATCGAAAATTCGGCCTGGGCCGCAGCAAATTGCGCGAAGCCGCCATGCGCGGCGATGTACCCGGCCTGCACAAGGCCAGTTGGTAAGGATTTATTGAGGGATATCGATAATATGAGTATGACTGATCCCATTGCCGACATGTTCACCCGCATCCGCAACGGCCAGCTGGTGGGCCGCACGGACGTGAGCATGCCCGCCTCGAACATCAAGTGCGAAATCGCGCGCGTACTCAAGGACGAGGGTTACATCGAGGAATTTGAGCGCCGCGAGCAGGACGGCAAGTCCGAGCTGGTGGTGACCCTCAAGTACCACCAGGGCCGTCCGGTCATTGACCACATCCGCCGCATCAGCAAGCCGGGTCTGCGCGTGTACAAGCGCAAGGATGAGCTGCCGCGCGTTCTGGGTGGCTTAGGGGTAGCCATTGTCTCCACGCCCCAGGGCGTGATGAGCGACCGTGCCGCACGCGCCGCCGGCCAGGGCGGCGAAGTGTTGTGCTTCGTCTCATAACGGGTTCTTAAGGATTTTTGCCATGTCCAGAATTGCCAGTCAACCGATTCCGCTGCCCAAGGGCGTTGAAGCCATGGTCTCCGCCAGTGCCGTGACCATAAAAGGCGCCAAGGCCAGTCTGACACTGGCCGTACATCCGGGGGTGGTGGTAAAGAACGACAACGGCGTGCTGCACGTGGCCGTGAAGGAAGGCCATCCCGAAGCGGATGCCTGCGCCGGCACCGTGCGTGCGCTGTTGAACAACGCCGTGAAAGGCGTGACCCAAGGCTTCCAGAAGAAACTCGAACTGGTGGGCGTCGGCTATCGTGCCCAGACCCAGGGCAAGACGCTCAACCTGACACTCGGGTTTTCCCATGCGGTGAACTACAAAGTGCCGGACGGCATCAGCATTGAAACCCCGAGCCAGACGGAAATCGTCATCAAGGGCACGGATCGTCAAAGGGTAGGCCAGGTGGCCGCCGATATTCGCGGCTTCCGGCCGCCGGAACCCTACAAGGGCAAGGGTGTGCGCTACACCAATGAGCGCGTGGTCCTCAAAGAGGCCAAGAAGAAATAACGGGTGGGGTGAGCGATGGACAAGAAGCCGATGGAAAAGAAACTCGCGCGCCTGCGCCGCGCGCGCCGTACGCGCGCCAGGATCCGCGAGCTGCGGGCCTATCGCCTGTGCGTGCATCGCACGCCCAGCCACATTTACGCGCAGATTCTTGCGCCCGAGGGCGACAAGGTGGTGGCCGCGGCGTCCACCCTGGAAAGCGCGGTCAAGAAAGACTTGAAGCATACCGGTAACATCGCCGCGGCCGCCGCGGTGGGCAAGGCGATCGCCGAGAAAGCCAAACTAGCCGGGATCACGGCGGTCGCCTTCGATCGTTCCGGTTTTCGCTTCCATGGACGCGTCAAGGCTCTGGCCGACGCCGCGCGTGAACACGGTTTGCAGTTTTAAGGTGCAGCATGGCAAAAAAGATTGAAAACCTTCCGAGCAGCAACGACGGCCTGCAGGAAAAGCTGGTGTCGGTGAACCGCGTCGCCAAGGTGGTCAAGGGCGGCCGCCAGTTCGGTTTCACGGCGCTCACGGTGGTCGGCGACGGCGCCGGCAAAGTGGGCTTCGGTTACGGCAAGGCGCGGGAAGTGCCGAATGCCGTCTCCAAGGCCATGGAACATGCGCGCAAGAACCTGCATCACGTGCAGTTGCACGAGGGCACCCTGTATTACGCCATCAACGCGCGTCACGGTGCCACGCGCGTCTACATGCAGCCGGCCTCCGACGGTACCGGCATCATCGCCGGCGGCGCCATGCGCGCCATACTGGAAGTCGCGGGTGTCAAGAACGTGCTGGCCAAGAGCTACGGTTCGCGCAACCCCATCAATGTAGTGCGCGCCACCATGAATGCGCTCAGCGCGCAACGTTCGCCTCATGACGTCGCCGCCAAACGCGGCAAGACGCTGGACGAAATCAGGGGTTGATGCCATGGCCAAGACTAAAGGCAAAGAAATCAAGGTCACGCTGGTGAGGAGCCCCTTCGGGCGCTTGCCTAACCACCGTGATTGCGTGCGCGGCCTGGGGCTGCGCCGCTTGCATCACACCGTCAGCGTGCAGGACACGCCGCAAGTACGCGGTCTGATCGAGAAAGTGTCCTACCTGTTGCGGGTCGAGGAGAATTGAATATGCGTCTTAACACGCTTTCGCCGGCCGTCGGCAGCAAGACCGGCAAGAAGCGCCTGGGCCGCGGCATCGGTTCCGGTCTGGGCAAGACTTCCGGCAAGGGCCACAAGGGCCAGTACGCCCGCAAAGGCGGTTATCACAAGGTGGGTTTCGAGGGCGGCCAGATGCCGCTGCAACGGCGTCTGCCCAAAGTCGGCTTTCGTTCACATATCAAACCGACGCGTGCGGAAGTGCGTCTCGAAGCCTTGGCGCGTGTCGAGGCCGAGGTGATCGACATACTCGCGCTCAAAGCCGCGGGTCTGGTGCCGCTGCAGACCGAAAAGGTGAAAGTCATTCTGGCGGGCGAGCTCAAGAAAAAAGTCACACTCAAAGGCGTGCAGGCCACCAAGGGGGCCATGGCGGCCATCAAAGCGGCTGGCGGCAAGGTGGAGGACTGAGTGTCCCGCAGCGGCGGCAACAACATGATGGCTTCCCTGTCGCAGATCGGGAAGCTCACCGATTTGCGCAAGCGCGTGCTGTTCCTGGTGGGCGCCTTGATTGTGTTCCGCGTGGGCACGCATATTCCGGTGCCGGGCATTGACCCCGCGGCCTTGGCGCGGCTCTTCGGCCAACATTCCGGCGGCCTGCTGGACATGTTCAACATGTTCTCCGGCGGGGCGCTCAAGCGCCTGTCCATTTTTGCGCTCGGCGTCATGCCGTATATCTCCGCCTCCATCATCATGCAGATGCTGGCGGTGGTGGTGCCGAGCCTGGAGAAGCTGCGCAAGGAAGGCCAATCCGGCCAGCGCATCATCACCAAGTACACCCGCTGGGGGACGGTGGTGCTGGCGCTGTTCCAGTCCCTGGGCGCGGCCCTGGCGCTCCAGAGTCAGGGCGTGGTGGTGCAGCCGGGGTTCACTTTCGTGTTCACGGCCACCATCAGCCTGGTAACCGGCACCCTGTTTCTCATGTGGATCGGCGAGCAGGTGACCGAACGCGGCATCGGCAACGGCATTTCCATGATTATTTTCGCCGGCATTGTCGCCGGTTTGCCGGCGGCCTTCGGCGGAACCCTGGACCTGGTGCGCACCGGCCAGATGAACCCGCTCATCGCCATCGTGATTCTGGTATTGGTGCTGGGCGTGACCGCCTTCGTGGTATTCGTGGAACGCGGGCAGCGGCGCATCACGGTGAATTACGCCAAACGCCAGCAGGGCCGGCGTATGTATGCGGCCCAGACCAGCCATCTGCCGCTGAAGCTCAATATGGCGGGCGTGATCCCGCCGATTTTCGCGTCCTCCATCATCCTGTTTCCGGCGACGGTGGGGAATTGGTTCGGCGCGCAATCGGCCGGCTGGCTGGGTACGGCGCTGCAGCGTTTTGCCGCGGCCATGTCGCCGGGGCAGCCGATCTACGTGGTGGTATTCGCCAGCCTGATCATCTTTTTCTGTTTCTTCTACACCGCCCTGGTGTTCAATTCCAAGGAAACGGCGGAGAACCTCAAGAAATCCGGCGCCTTCATTCCCGGCATTCGCCCGGGACAGCAGACCGCGGCCTATGTGGACAGTGTGCTGACCAAATTGACGTTCTGGGGCGCCATCTACGTGACCGCCGTGTGCCTGCTGCCGGAATTCCTGATTTTGTACTGGAACGTGCCGTTCTATTTCGGCGGCACCTCGCTGCTGATCATCGTGGTCGTGGTCATGGACTTCATGGCGCAATTGCAGGCGCACCTGATGTCGCACCAGTACGAAGGCTTGTTGCGCAAGGCCAATCTCAAAGGTTACGGCGGCAGCGGTGTTCGCTGAGCGTTCTATTTGACGTGCGACGGATGAGCGTCGCGGGAGTGGGAAATGAAAGTACGGACTTCGGTCAAGAAAATCTGCCGCAACTGCAAGATCGTGCGGCGCGGCGGCGTGGTGCGGGTCATCTGCAGCGATGCCCGGCACAAGCAGCGCCAGGGCTGAGCGGCGGTTAAAGATTGATTTAATTAGGAAATGTAGGCAAAATTACCCGTTTTGGCGCGCCCCAGGCGGCGCTCCCAGGAGAGGCAGGACATGGCGCGTATCGCCGGCATCAACATCCCAGCCAACCAGCACGCCGTCATCGGCCTGCAGAGTATTTATGGCATCGGCAGAAGCCGCGCGCGGCTCATCTGTCAGGTGGCGGGCATCAAACCCGAGACCAAGGTGAAGGATCTGACCGACGCCGAAGTGGAAACACTGCGCGTGAACGTGACCAAGTTCACCGTCGAAGGCGATCTGCGCCGCGAAGTCTCCATGAGCATCAAGCGTCTCATGGACCTCGGCTGCTATCGCGGTCTGCGCCATCGCCGCGGCTTGCCGGTGCGCGGCCAGCGTACCCGCACCAATGCACGCACCCGCAAGGGCCGCCGCAAGCAGGCCGTCAAATAAACCGACCGGAGACAGCAGGATACGACATGGCGGAAGAAATCAAAGATTCTAAAGAAACTCCGGTCCCGGCCGAAGCCGAGGGCACGGCTGCCGCACCGGCGGCCGCGGCTGTGCGCAAGCGCGTCAAGAAGACCGTGGTGGACGCCATCGCCCACGTGCATGCGTCCTTCAATAACACCATCGTCACCATCACCGACCGTCAGGGCAACGTGCTGTGCTGGGCCACCTCCGGCGGTTCCGGTTTCCGCGGTTCGCGCAAGAGCACGCCGTTTGCGGCGCAGGTGGCGGCCGAGAAAGCCGGAAACGCAGCGCAGGAATTCGGCGTCAGGAATCTGGAAGTACAGGTGAAAGGCCCCGGCCCCGGCCGCGAGTCAGCGGTGCGTTCGCTGCACAACATCGGTTTCAAGATCGCGAATATCTCGGACGTAACGCCGATCCCCCACAATGGCTGCCGTCCGCCCAAGAAGCGCCGCGTCTAAGAGGTTCAGTTCATGGCTCGTTATCTCGGACCCAAATGCAAACTCTCCCGGCGTGAGGGCACGGACCTGTTCCTGAAAAGCAGCGTACGTCCGCTGGAATCCAAGTGCCGGATCGAATCCCAGCCCGGCCAGCACGGCGCCAAGCGCAATCGCCTGTCGGATTACGGGGTGCAGTTGCGCGAAAAGCAGAAGCTGCGCCGCATGTATGGCGTGCTGGAGCGTCAGTTCCGCCGTTATTACCAGGAAGCCTCGCGCGGCAAAGGCGCCACCGGCCAGATGCTGCTGCAGATTCTCGAGTGCCGTCTCGACAACGTGGTGTACCGCATGGGTTTCGCCGTCACCCGCGCCGAAGCGCGTCAGCTGGTGGGCCACAAGGCCATCGAGGTGAACGGCAAGATCGTCAACATCCCTTCCTATTCGGTGAAGGCGGACGACCTGATCGCGGTGCGCGAGCGCGCCAAAAAGCAGTTGCGTATCCAGGCGGCCCTCGGCATTGCCAAGCAGGTCGGCCTGCCGGAATGGGTTGAGGTGGATGAGCAGAAGATGAGCGGCAAGTTCAAGACCGTGCCGGAACGCACGGACATCCTGCCCGATATCAACGAGAATCTGGTGGTCGAGCTTTACTCCAAGTAATCATTCAAGTCACGGTCATTTATCGCGAGGGAACTTTCCCATGCAGGGTTCAGTCACGGAATTTTTGAAGCCACGCCTGGTCGGCGTGCAGGCGCAATCGGATCATCAGGCGCGGGTGGTGCTGGAGCCGCTGGAACGCGGTTTTGGCCATACCCTCGGCAATGCGCTGCGGCGCATCCTGTTGTCCTCCATGCCCGGCTCGGCCGTGGTGGAGGCGGAGATCGAGGGCGTGCTCCACGAGTACACCACCATCGAAGGCGTGCAGGAAGACGTGGTGGATATCCTGCTGAGCCTCAAGCAGCTGGCCATCCGCATGCACGCCCGCGACGAGGCCACGCTCACGCTGGCCAAGAAGGGTCCGGGCGTGGTCACCGCCGGCGACATCCAGTTGGACCATGACGTGGAAATCGTCAACAAGGACCTGGTGATCGCGCATCTGAACAGCGCCGGTTCCCTCAACATGAAGCTCAAAATCAAGCGCGGCCGCGGCTACCAGCCGTCCAACCAGCGCCTGACTTTCGAGGAAGAGAGCCGTCCCATCGGCCGCTTGCAACTGGACGCCTCCTTCAGCCCGGTGCGGCGCGTCTCCTACACGGTGGAAAGCGCGCGTGTCGAGCAGCGCACCGATTTGGACAAGCTGGTACTCGACATCGAGACCAACGGCACCATTGATCCGGAAGAAGCCATCCGTCGCGCGGCCACCATCTTGAGCGAGCAACTGGCCGCGTTCGTGGATCTCAAGGGCCGCGACCAGGCGCATGCCGGCGGCGAATCGCGCTTCGATCCGGTGTTGCTCAAGCCGGTGGAAGAGCTGGAGTTGACGGTGCGTTCCGCCAACTGCCTCAAGGCCGAGAACATCAACTACATCGGTGATCTGGTGTTGAAAACCGAAGTGGAGTTGCTCAAGACCCCGAACCTGGGCAAGAAATCCCTCACCGAGATCAAGGATGTGCTGGCGCAGCACGGCTTAACGCTCGGCATGAAGATCGAAAACTGGCCGCCGGCGAGCCTCAAGAAAACCGTCTGATAGAAGCTGGAAACACCTGGCAGGGCGTTTCCAGCTCACAAGAAAGCGCGAACTGAATTCGCGCTTGCCCGGGTCCCGAGAAATATCGGGGTGTTTTTGAACGACGGCAAATCCATTTGCCGTTCTTGTTTGGAATATTAAAGAATGCGTCACCAGAATACCGGCCGGCAACTGAGCCGCAACAGTGCGCATCGTGAAGCGCTGATGCACAACATGGCGACGGCGCTGCTGCGCTACGAGACCATCCGCACCACCGTGCCCAAGGCCAAGGAGTTGCGGCGCGTGGTGGAGCCGCTCATCACGCTCGCCAAGCAGGATAGCGTGGCCAAACGCCGTCTGGCGTTCGCGCGCCTGCGTGATAACGCGATCGTGGTCAAGCTGTTCACGGATCTCGGTCCCCACTACCAGTCGCGACCCGGCGGTTATACGCGCATCCTGAAACACGGTTTCCGCCCCGGCGATAAAGCGCCCATGGCGGTGATGCAGCTGGTGGACCGGGAAGCCCAGATGGCCGGTGCGGCCGAGGCTCAGGCCAAGGCCCAAAAGTCCAAGCCGGTGAAGCCGGAGAGCGAAGCCGCCGAGAAACCCGCCAAGGCCGCCAAGAAAGCCAAGACGGAAAAACCCGCCAAGCCGGACAAGGCCGAAAAGAAAGCGGCGAAATCCGCCAAAAAGGCCAAAGCCTCGGTGGAAAAAGCCGAAAAGAAAACCGCCAAGAAGAGCACCAAGGCCGCCAAGAAAACCAAGTCCAAAGACTGACGTACGCGCCAAGTGGACTAGCAAAAAGCCGGGCATAGCCCGGCTTTTTTATCCTGTGATGCATTTGCAGGTGCGGTGGTACCCATTGCGATGATTTGAGATTTGTGGTTTGGTAGGAGCGGCGATGACCGCCAGGGGTGAGCGGCAATAGCCGCGAACGGGCAGGCAGGAAGCCTGCCCTGGGCTTTCAAGTGGAGCAGGAAGCGGAGCTTGAAAGGCGGAAATGCGGATTTTGCAGGAGCATAAATCCGCCTTCGCCGCGATTATTTTGGAATTGGAATCGCGACCCGGAGGATCGCTCCTACAGGAATCTGTGGTAGGAGCAACGGTCTCCGCCGCGATGGTCTAAGAATCGCGGCCGAGACGACCGCTCCCACAAGAGCTTTTGGAATCGCGGCCGAGACGGCCGCTCCTACAATGGTTTGCGGTTCTGGTGGGAGCGGCGATGACCGCCATGGATGGCGGAAATGCGGATTTTGCAGGAGCATAAATCCGCCTTCGCCGCGATGAGCAAGGTAATAGGAGAGGCCATCAGAGCCGGGCTGCTCCCGGCATCCTGCCTCCCGCAGCATTCGTACTTCCCTGTACATCAAACGACCGCTCCCACGGGAAGGAGAAGTTAGTTGATGAAGTGCGATTAGCGTTTCGCGGCACGCCGCACTCGCGGCGCTTCATCCAGATTCTCAAAGCGTTCCAGCACCGGTTTCAGGAACCGTCCGGTATAAGAACTCGCGTCGCATGCGATGTCTTCCGGCGTGCCGCTGGCCACCACCCGGCCGCCGCCGTCGCCGCCTTCGGGGCCGAGATCAATCACCCAGTCGGCGGTCTTGATGACATCCAGGTTGTGCTCGATCACCACCACGGTGCTGCCGCCGGCCCGCAGTTGACGCAGCACCGCGAGCAGCTGGTCGATGTCGTGGAAGTGCAGGCCGGTGGTGGGTTCGTCCAATATATAGAGAGTGCTGCCGGTGTCGCGTTTGGAGAGTTCCCGCGAGAGCTTCACGCGCTGCGCTTCGCCGCCGGAGAGGGTGGTGGCATTCTGGCCGAGACGCACATAGGTGAGACCCACCGCCATCAGGGTCTGCAGTTTGTGGGCCACCACCGGCACCGCGCTGAAGAACTGGGCGGCGTCTTCCACCGTCATCTCCAGCACTTCGCGGATGTTTTTGCCCTTGAAACGGATGTCGAGGGTTTCGCGGTTGTAGCGCTTGCCCTTGCACACGTCGCAGGCCACGTAGATGTCCGGCAGGAAGTGCATCTCCACCTTGATGACGCCGTCCCCCTGGCAGGCCTCGCAGCGTCCGCCCTTGACGTTGAAGCTGAAACGTCCCGGCGTGTAACCGCGGGAGCGCGCTTCCTGGGTTTCGGCGAACAGTTCGCGGATGGGCGTGAACAGGCCGGTATAGGTGGCCGGGTTGGAACGCGGCGTGCGCCCGATGGGCGACTGGTCGATGTCGATGATTTTGTCGATCTGCTCGAGCCCATCGAGTCCGTCGCTGGGGGCCGGATCCTCGGAGGCATCGTTGAGTTTGCGCGCCGCGAAACGGTACAAGGTGTCGTTGATGAGCGTGGATTTGCCCGATCCCGAGACGCCGGTGATGCAGGTCATGAGACCCAGCGGGATTTCCACCGTAATGTCCTTGAGATTATTGCCGCGGGCGTTGCGGATGCGCAGCAGGCGCTGCTTGTCGAACGGCTTTCGCTGTTTCGGCAGCTCGATGCGCCGCCGGCCGGCCAGATACTGGCCGGTGAGCGAAGCCGGATTGGCGATGACCTCTTGCGGGGTCCCCTGGGCCACTACCCGGCCGCCATGCACGCCGGCACCGGGGCCCATGTCGAGCACATGATCCGCGTGGCGGATGGCGTCCTCGTCGTGTTCCACCACGATCACGGTGTTACCCAGATCCCGCAGATGCACCAGCGTTTCCAGCAGCCGTGCGTTGTCGCGCTGGTGCAGGCCGATGGAAGGTTCGTCCAGGATGTACATCACGCCCACCAGCCCCGAGCCGATCTGGCTGGCAAGCCGTATGCGTTGCGCCTCGCCGCCGGAGAGGGTTTCGGCGCTGCGGTCCAAAGCCAGGTAATCCAGGCCCACGTTCACCAGGAACGACAGGCGCGCGCGGATTTCCTTGACGATCTTGGTGGCGATTTCGCCGCGCCAACCGGGCAGGGAAAGCTGCTCGAAGAACCTGAGGGCCTCGCCCACGGAGCGGCCGGTGATGCTCGACAGGTTTTCGCCGCCGACGAATACGAAGCGCGCTTCGCGGCGCAGGCGGGTACCGCCGCATTCGGGACAGGGACGGCTGCTGAGGTATTTTGCAAGTTCCTCGCGCACCATCGGCGATTCGGTCTCGTGATAGCGGCGCTCCATGTTGGGGATCACGCCTTCGAAGGCATGGCGGCGCGCCACCGAACCACCGCGCTCGTTCACGTAGCGGAAGGAAATGACCTCATCGCCGCTGCCGTGCAATATCAGCTGGCGGATTTTCTCCGGCAGTTCGTCGAAGGGCGTCTCGATGTCGAACTGGTAATGCCGGGCCAGACTTTGCAGCAACTGGAAGTACCAGGCATTGCGCCGGTCCCAGCCGCGCACTGCGCCGCCGGCCAGCGACAGATGCGGATGGGCGGCGATGCGCGCCGCATCGAAGAACTGTTTCACACCCAGGCCGTCGCAGCTGGGACAGGCGCCCACCGGGTTATTGAAGGAAAACAGCCGCGGTTCCAGTTCCGCAAGGCTGTAGCCGCACAGCGGACAGGCGAACTTCGCCGAAAACACCAGCTCCTTGCGTTTCGGTTCATCCATGTAGGCCACCCGCGCGCTGCCGTCGGCCAGACGCAGGGCCGTCTCAAAGGATTCCGCCAGACGCTGGCCCGCGTCCGGCCGCACCTTGAAGCGGTCCACCACCACCTCGATGCTGTGCTTGCGGCGCAGGTCCAGTTTCGGCGCCTGTTCCAGTTCCACCACCTGGCCGTCGATGCGCGCGCGGATGAAACCCTGGGCGCGCAGCTCCGCGATCAGTTCCAGGTGCTCGCCCTTGCGTTCCTGCACCACCGGCGCCAGCAGCAGCAGTTTGCTGTCCTCGGGCAGGGCCAGTACCTGATCCACCATCTGGCTCACGGTCTGGGCGGTGAGATCGAGGCCATGCTCCGGGCAGCGCGGGATGCCGGCGCGCGCGTACAGCAGGCGCAGGTAGTCGTAGATTTCGGTCACCGTGCCCACGGTGGAACGCGGGTTGTGGGAGGTGGATTTCTGCTCGATGGAAATGGCCGGCGACAGACCCTCGATATGGTCCACGTCGGGCTTCTCCATCATGGAGAGGAACTGGCGCGCATAGGCCGAGAGCGATTCCACGTAGCGGCGCTGGCCTTCGGCATAAATGGTGTCGAAGGCCAGCGACGATTTGCCGGAACCGGACAGGCCGGTGATCACGATCAGCCGGTCTCGCGGCAGATCCACGTCGAGGTTGGCGAGGTTGTGGGTGCGCGCCCCACGGATGCTGATGGTGTCCATTGAATGCCTGAAAAAATCGCGAACCGCTGACTATACGCCGTCATGCAAGTGCGGCGCAAAATGCCTGCCACCTTGATGTTCAGCGGCAGCAATCCTCTGGTGAGAACAGGTTCTGTGGGAGCGGCGATATTCGCCGCGATGGTTCGGGGAATCGCGGTCGGTACGACCGCTCCCACAGGGCGGGGGGAATCGCAGTCGATACGGCCGCTCCCAAAAACCTTGGGATTCTCTGTTGGTGGGATTAAAGTCTGGTGGGAGCGGCGATGACCGCCAGGGGTGAGCGGCAATAGCCGCGAACGGGCAGGCAGGAAGCCTGCCCTGGGCTTTCAAGTGGAGCAGGAAGCGGAGCTTGAAAGGCGGAAATGCAGCAATGCAGGAGCGTAAATCTGCCTCCGCCGCGATTCTTCTTTTATTCCCAAGAGTCTATAGCAGTGCAGACCACCGCCCACTATGTTGTCAGCAGCACCCTTCTTTCTCCTCTCCCCTTGTGGGAGAGGGTTGGGGGTGAGGGGGTGGCAACGTAGGTCGGCAATCCTTTGCCGACTCCATATTTTGAAGCGGGTGGTATGGAAATGCCGCCCTACTGTTAAGAAATGTTAAAGATAACCGGCGCGCAAGCGCACCCTTGTATTTTGTCCCTGACTGGCACTTCTGCGAAAGCGGCGACACTCGCCGCGCCGGTTTAGGCATCGCGGCCGGTACGACCGCTCCCACAAGCGCCGGTTTAGGCATCGCGGTCGGTGCGACCGCTCCCACAAGCCGATTTCGCGGTGGGACGGTAGTAGGTCGGCAATCCTTTGCCGACTCCATATTTTGAAGCGGGTGGTATGGAAATGCCGCCCTACTGTTAAGAAATGTTAAAGATAACCGGCGCGCAAGCGCACCCTTGTATTTTGTCCCTGACTGGCACTTCTGCGAAAGCGGCGACACTCGCCGCGCCGGTTTAGGCATCGCGGCCGGTACGACCGCTCCCACAAGCGCCGGTTTAGGCATCGCGGCCGGTACGACCGCTCCCACAAGCGCCGGTTCAGGCATCGCGGCCGGTACGACCGCTCCCACAAGCGCCGGTTTAGGCATCGCGGCCGGTACGACCGCTCCCACAAGCGCCGGTTTAGGTATCGCGGTCGGTGCGACCGCTCCCACAAGCGCGGTTCAGGCATCGCGGCCGGTACGACCGCTCCCACAAGCGCGGTTCAGGCATCGCGGCCGGTACGACCGCTCCCACAAGCGCGGTTCAGGCATCGCGGCCGGTACGACCGCTCCCACAAGCGACGGTTTAGGCATCGCGGCCGGTGCGACCGCTCCCACAAGCCGATTTCGCGGTGGCACGGTAGTAGGTCGGCAATCCTTTGCCGACAAAGCACAGTTGCCCTGTCAGCTTGACGCGGTTGCCGCCACCTATATACTATGGCACTACATTGTTACTACATACTAAAGAACCGCAACCATGACGCAGCCGGCGAAGTTCAGCACTACGATTCAGCCCTGGGGGAACAGTCTGGGTTTGAGGATCACCCGGCCCCTGGGAGACATGGCACGTCTCAAGAAAGGCTCGAAAGTGACCGTCGAAGTATTGGCGGAGGGTCTATTGGTGAAACCCGCAGCGGCCTCGAGAAAGCGCTTCAAACTCCCCTTCACGGAAGAGGAGCTGATACAGGGTTTGAGCGCTTTCAAAGCCCACGCGGACGAGTTGCCCATGCCATCGGCCGCAGAGCTGGGGATGTGACGTGGGGATGTATGTACCCGACCGCAACGACATCATCTGGCTGGATTTTGAACCCACCCGCGGGAAAGAGATTGGCAAATACCGCCCTGCTCTGGTGCTGTCCGGGAAGGCGTATAACAAGGCGACCGGCCTGCTGATCTGTTGCCCCATCAGCACCAGCGTGCGTGGTGCGAACACAGAGGTTCCCGTTGCCAATCTCGATAAACCCAGCGTGGTCGCGTCGAATCTGATCACCACACTGGATTGGAAGCGGCGCAGCGCCAGGAAGATTACCGAAGCTGAATCGGGCGTGATGGAGAACGTGTTGCTGAGGCTCATTCCGCTGGTCGGGATAGACAAACTCATTCAGGGGATCATGTCATGATGATGACCTACCGAATCTGAGCAATTCCCGCCAGACATCCTGTGCCGCATACTTCCCGTGATAAAATTCTGGACACATAAATCCTTTACGTCACTCCAGTCTCTACCGGTGGTGTGACACCCCGGAATCTGGTTGGGCCTATTTTTAAGCGCCATGAGATCTGAAAGCATGACCGGCAGCGAACGCCGCGCCGCCCTGTCGCTGGCGGGGATTTTCTCGCTGCGCATGCTCGGCCTGTTCATGATCTACCCGGTGTTCGCGCTGTGGGCGCGGCGGCTGCCGGACGCCACCGCGTTCAGCATCGGTCTGGCACTGGGGGTGTATGGACTCACCCAGGCGCTGTTCCAGATTCCCCTGGGCTTTCTTTCCGACCGCCTGGGACGCAAACGCATCATCGCCGCGGGGCTGGTGGTGTTCGCCATCGGCAGCGCGGTGGCGGCGCTCTCCCATTCGATTGACGGCATCATCCTCGGGCGCCTGCTGCAGGGCGCGGGCGCGGTGGGTTCGGCGGTCCTGGCCCTGGCCGCCGACCTGACACGCGAGCAACAGCGTACCAAGGCCATGGCCATCATCGGCATGACCATCGGCGTATCCTTCAGTCTGGCACTGGTGGCCGGGCCGATCCTGAACCGCTGGATCGGCGTGCCGGGAATTTTCTGGCTGACGGCGGTGCTGGCGTTGCTGGGTATCGGCGTGTTGTATGGGCTGGTGCCCCAGCCGCTGGTGAGCCGTGTGCACGGCGACGCGGAACCGGTGCCGGCGCTGTTCAAGCGGGTGCTCACGCACCGGGAATTGCTGCGCCTGGACTTCGGCATTTTCGTGCAACATACCATCCTCACGGCCAGTTTTCTGAGCGTGCCGTTGGTGCTCAAGCACGCCGGCGTCACGCTCCACGATCAATGGCTCGTGTATCTGCCGGTGCTGGTGGTATCGGTTCTTTTCATGGTGCCGCTCATCATCCTGGCGGAGCGCGGCCGCATGAAACCCGTGTTTCTGGCGGGTGTCGCGACCCTCGGCGTTTCCCAGCTGCTGTTGCTGTTGGGCCATGGCGGGCTGCCGGTGGTGATGGTGGCGCTGCTGGTGTTCTTCACCGCCTTCAACCTGCTGGAAGCCAGCCTGCCGTCGCTGATCTCGCGGGTGGCGCCGGCCGAGGCCAAAGGCACGGCTCTGGGTGTCTATTCCAGCTCCCAGTTCTTCGGCATCTTCGTGGGCGGCGCCCTGGGCGGCTGGCTGCAGGGCGTCTGGGGACTCACCGGAGTGTTCGGGTTGTGCGCGGCGCTGGCCGGCCTGTGGCTGCTGGTGGCGCTGGCGATGCGGCCGCCGGGCCGGGCATCGAAGCGTGCCGCCGTGGGTGAAGCCTGAGGCGGGGTAGCAACCGAGCGGCTGCCAGCAGCCTGGTCCCGGATTCTGGTCGCGGCCGGGACGGCCGCTCCTACAATGGTTTGCGGTATTGGTAGGAGCGGCGGTTTGTGGGAGCGGTGGTCCCCACCGCGATTCCTCAATCGGGAACAGCCCCCGCCGCGTGACCCCGTCAGCCGGAGCCCTTACAATGACCGCCTCCCGCCAGAGGGGCCCGGCGGACGGGAATACAACACTGGCCGCTGTGATCCTGCGTGATTAAGATTATTCGGGGCCGGGGAGCGATATGCGGTCCACGTTTGCTGAAGAAATTGTCGAGCGCGAACGCTTCGAGTTCGGCAAGAACTGGGCGTTGTTTCTCAAGATTATCAATGCGGAGCGCATTGATCTTGCCAGGCACTCTCTCCAGTCGATGCTGAACCTGGATTCCTTGGCCGGTAAAGACTTTATTGACGTGGGTTCGGGCAGCGGCCTGTTTTCACTGGCCGCGCGGCAGCTTGGCGCCCGCGTGCGCTCTTTCGACTTCGACCCCAATTCCGTGGCTTGCACCAAAGCGTTGCGTGAGCGTTTTTTCAAAGACGATCCTGATTGGGTCATCGAGGAAGGCTCGGCGCTGGATGCAAGCTATATCAAGTCACTGGGCAAGTTCGATGTCGTTTATTCATGGGGTGTACTGCATCATACCGGTGCCATGTGGCAAGCTCTGGAAAATGTCAGCAATCTCGTGGCGGATAAGGGACGATTGTTCATCGCCATCTACAACGATCAAGGCGCCTGGAGCCGCCGCTGGCGAAAGCTCAAGTGGATCTACAACCAATTGCCCAAAGTCCTGCGTGGACCCTATATGCTGTTGATAATGGGGGTTCGTGAACTAAGGTCATTTGTCGGTTCAATCGTTAGGTTGCATCTGCTTCGCTATCTCCATTACTGGACAAGATATGCCAGCCAAAGCGGACGTGGCATGTCCCGCTGGCGGGACATGGTGGACTGGATGGGGGGGTATCCTTTCGAGGTGGCCAAACCCGAGGAGATCTTCTGTTTTTACCGTGACCGCGGCTTTGAACTCCTGGAGCTTGTGACCTGTGGCGGAGGGCTGGGCTGCAACCAATATGTGTTCGTGCGCGGTAACAAGTTGTCAGCTCGGTTACATCATGACCGGTAAGCGTAGGCCATAGGAGGCTGCGGTGACTGAGACCCAGCAGCCGAATTTGGTTGAAGAAATTGCCCGGGGCCGACGATTCGGATTTGGCGAGAACTGGCAACGATTTCTCAAACATCTGGATAAGAAACGCATTGCGCTGGCGGAAGAGTCGCTGCAAAAGATGCTGGGCGTGGCATCGCTGGCCGGACAGACATTTCTGGACGTGGGCTGCGGCAGCGGGCTGTTTTCAATGGCCGCGCGCCGGTTGGGGGCGCGGGTGCATTCTTTTGACTACGATCCGCAATCCGTCGCTTGCGCCCGGTACCTGAAGGAGAAGTTTTTCCCGCAGGACAGCCAGTGGACTATCGGGCAGGGATCCATACTGGATCGGGCATACCTCGGCACGCTTGGGCAGCACGACGTGGTGTATTCATGGGGCGTGCTGCACCACACTGGTGCCCTGTGGGAGGCACTCGCTAACGTGGCGCTGCTGGTCACGCCCGGGGGACAGTTGTTCATCGCCATCTACAACGACCAAGGCTGGATAAGCCGCTATTGGACGTTCATGAAACGCCAATACCATCAGGGTGCGTTGCGGAAAATCCTGATAATCGCCGTGCATGTTCCCTATTTGATGGTGCTCGTTCCCCTGGTCCAGCTTGCCGAGGGCAAGTTTCGCCTGAAGCGGGGGATGTCCCGCTGGCACGACTTTTTGGATTGGCTGGGGGGTCTGCCTTTCGAGGTGGCATCGCCGGAGGCGGTGGTCGGCTTCTACCAGCGGCGTGATTTTACCCTGCAGAAGCTCAAAACCTGCGGCCGCCGTCATGGCTGCAATGAATATCTACTGCGGCGAAACGTGATTCCCCGATAATCCCCGCCCGCCAGACCCGGGCCCGGTTCTGCGGATGTTGAGATACTGTGATCGAACCGGCTAGCGTGACGGCGAGCGGATTGCAGCCTGGCGGCCGGCCGATTGGGGCCCGAAACTAGGCTTACGCGTGACCCCGGCACCCCGAACCCGTAAAATGACCGCCGCTGGCGGAACGAGCCCCAACCCTCTTTTAAAAGGATTCAGCCATGGCACGCGGCGTCAATAAAGTCATTCTGGTGGGGAATCTGGGCGCGGACCCGGAAACCCGTTACATGCCCAGCGGCAGCGCGGTCACCAATATCCGCATCGCCACCAGCGAGTCCTGGAAGGACAAGGAGAGCGGCGAGCAGAAGGAACGCACCGAGTGGCACCGCATCACCTTCTACAACCGCCTGGCGGAAATCGCCGGCGAATACCTGAAGAAAGGTTCGCAGATTTATATCGAGGGCCGGCTGCGCACCCGCACCTACGAGAAGGAAGGCCAGACCCACTACTCGACCGAAATCATCGCCGACAACATGCAGATGCTGGGTTCGCGCGCCGGCGCCGGCAATCCGGACAGAAGCATAAACGAGGGCACTCCGGCGGAGAACACACGGGAACCCGAGCCGAAAGCTCCTGCCCCGTCCGCCAAAAGCGCGGATTTCAGCGACGACGATATACCCTTTTAGAATACCGTTATGACCCGAACCACCCGGATGCGGTGGCCAGCGTGACCGACAGCGGCGGGCGGTTCGGGGTTTGAGGCGCTGAGTCCTGACTGCCAGGCGGCAGTCTGCGGGGGAGGCCTCAGAGGCGGTACTCTTTTGCTCCGGCGCGAAGAGTTGGCGGTGTAGGATACTGTTAAACTATTCGCATCAACGGTACAGGTGTGACATGCATCATTTCAATGCCGTTATCGAAAAGTGCACCGACACGGGCCTATACGTCGGCTTTGTCCCAGGGTTTTCCGGCGCCCATTCGCAGGGCACCAACCTGGATGAAGTCCACTCCAACCTTCAGGAAGTGATTGCCATGCTTCTGGAGGACGGTGAGCCGCACCTCGAAGCCGAGTTCGTCGGTATCCAGACAGTCGCCGTCGCCTGATCGTGGGGCGGGTTCCGGTCCTCAAGCCGCGCAAGGTCGAAGCCCTGCTGCTGGCCCTGGCTTTGTCGTGGTTAGACAACGGGGTTCGCACCGCCAGTATCGGCATGCAAACGGGCGTTGCACCACGTTGCCATTTCATGCCGGCCGCGATATTTCCCCGATCCTCATGCGCCAGATCGCGCGCGACATCGGCGTGACGATTGACGCCCTGCTCGCGGCGAAACAATGAATGCCGTCAGCTGCATGGGCTTGTCTCAGGCGTGTTTGAGATTATTCTGCCGTTTCGTGGGGACGCGTTTCGGGTAGTCTATGCCGTGCAGGTTGCCGATGAGATAGGGGTGGTGCATGCGTTTCAGAAGAAATCGCCGCGCGGCCTCAAAACGCTAAAACGCGAAATCGATCTGATCAGAGACCGCTTGAAACGACTGAAGGAGACGTTGTCATGAAAAGCGCAAGGCTGGAAATTGTACGGGGGAGTGGTAACGCGTTTCACGACCTGGGGTACAAGAATGCGGATGCCGGCCAATTTAAGGCCATCCTGGCGGCTGAAATCATCAAGACGCTTGACCGGGATGGCCTGAGCGTGCGTGGCGCGCAGAGCCGTACTGGCATTACGGCAGCCGATTTCTCGCGCATCCGCAACGCGGATCTCGGGCGGTTCACCGTCGACAGGCTCATGGCGATCATCAACCGCCTCGGGTCACGGGTAGAAGTGAAAATCAAAGTGCGGCGCAGCAAGCCGGTCGAACACCGCGTGTTGGCATAAGGGTTCCCCGTCATGGCAGAGTCGAGATCATCGCCGACAACATGCAGCTGCTGGGTTCGCGCGCCGGCGCCGGCGGAGCCGATCGGGCCGCGTCCGAGAGTCGCGGCGAGCCCGAACCGGTGGGCGCTCCGGTCGCCAAGCCCGACAAACCCGGCAGCAGCTTCAGCGACGACGACATACCGTTTGAGGTCTTACCCGCGTGCTGTTTGCAGCGAGGTTGTTGCTGGAGCACCTGATCGCATGAAGCGCGGGTGGAGAGACGGTTTCTGTGGGAGCGGTGGTGACCGCCAGGGACGGAGGAAATGCAGATTTTGCAGGAGCGTAAATATGTCTCCGCCGTGATTTGCAAGGACTCTGACACTGTTGTGCTTGGATCGGTTCCGAAAAACTCAATACCAGATACCCGTCAAGGATTTATATCCCGATGAACACAGACCCCAAACAATCTGACAAGACCGCCATTCAGAATCCGGGTTCTTCGCCCATAAGTCCGGTCGCCGGTTCACTGCCTTGGATGGCAGCAGGCCAGCCCGCCGAGGAAATTGATCTCGTGGATCTCGGCGTCATGCTCTGGCGCCGCCGCCGGTTGATGATATGGGTGGCCGGAGTGCTGATTGCATTGGCCCTCTTGCTCGCGATTTTCAAGCAGCCGACGTACGACTACACCACCAGCATCCAATTGGGGTCCATGCTGGCCCAGGACGGTACTCTGGCGCCGCTCATGTCGCCGCAGTCTGCCTCGGCCACGCTGCAGAACACCTACATCCCCAATGCCATCTACCAGTATGAAGCGCAGCAGCACGTCGATCTGCGTGCGCTGAAGATCAACGTGGGCTCGAACACTGATAGCACCACGGTCACGCTCACCTGCAAGGTCTCTGGCAAGCTGAGCGCGGCGTGCATGGTGGTGGAAAAAGCCGCCGCCGCGGACTTCGTCAGGGACAATGACCGGGCCATCGCTGTAGTGCGTGCCAGCCTCAAGGCCAAGGTGGACGCCGCCACACTGAATTTGGTGGCCCTGCAGGACCCCACGGTGTTCGGCGTGCAGAAGCTCGCGGCGGAAAAGGCCATTGCGGATGCCCGGAACACCCTCGCCAATTCTAATCTTCAGTTGCAGTCTCTCAGAGACCCGGCGGTCTTTGGTGTGCAGAAGCTGGCGGCGGAAAGAGCCATTGCGGATGCCAAAAACACACTCGCTGACCTTAAGACCAACGCTCAGGTCCTGCACGTACGTGAGGAGAAGCTCGACGCCTCCGTTATACTCTACCAACAGGAAGCCGCCGAGCTGCAGAAGTACGTCGCGGAGGTGAGAAAGGCCAGTATTGGCGCTGCGAAAGCCGCAACTGGCCCCACAGAGGCCTTGTCAAACTTACTACTCGGCACCGAATCCCAACGCAGCGTGGATCGCCTGAACGGCATCCAGCAGATACTTAACGTGACTATTCCAGAAGGACGCGCGCTGCTTGCTAAGCAGATTGCTGACAATCAGCGCACCCAGCAGTTACAGAACCAGACTATCGTCCAAAACACCCTCGCGTTACAGAAGTTCCTGTTTAATCACCAGCAAGACATTCAAATCCTGCAAAATACAATCCAACTGCAGAAGCAGACTATCGCCCAGAACACCATGGCGCTGCAGAAACTGCTCTTCGACCATGGACAGCAGATTCAGAACCAGAATATCAGCATCGGCAACCTGCAGTCCCAGCTGGGCAACATCCAGGACAACCGCGCGCTGGGCGACCCGCTGCGCTCCCTCACCCCCGTGGGCCTTGGACGTATCGCCATCCTCGCCATCGGCATCGTGTTGAGTTTCTTTATTGCCTTGATCGCGGCGCTGTTCGCTAACTATGTAGTGCAGGTACGCGCGCGCCTGGCCCCCGAAAAAACCACCTGAGGTCCCAGTCAGTGATTCGGACCCGGCTTGCACAAGGTTCCACGGGAATATGGGATGGGAAGAACATGCGGGGGAATTCCACAGCCGACGGTGAACCGGAATAGACGCCGGCACGCCGCTGGAGATTTATGAGCAGGACGGTAGCCGGGGGCTCAACCACGGGCTGGGGACGGCTTAAATCAAGGAATTCACGAGTCTCAATGCTAATTGATGCTGCGGTGGGCGCCCAAACTCTCGTTAGGTCCCCTGCCAAGTACCACCGCCGGCCTTAATATAATGCTTCAGGGTCAGGATGCCGGGTTCATCCTGGGTCTGAAACACTGTCAGGGATTTGGGATCATGTCATACAAAGGGATTATTCTCGCCGGCGGGTCGGGTACCAGGCTTCATCCTGTGACCCGCGCCATCAGCAAGCAGCTTTTGCCGGTGTACGACAAGCCCATGATTTATTACCCGCTGTCCACCCTGATGCTGGCGGGTATCCGGGATATTCTAATTATTTCGACTCCTTATGATTTGCCGCGATACCAGGAGTTGCTGGGTGACGGTAGCCAGTGGGGATTGGCCTTCAGTTATGCAGCGCAGCCCCGGCCCGAGGGGCTCGCCCAGGCGTTTACCATCGGCAGCCGGTTCATTGGCAAAAGTCCGGTCGCACTGGTGCTGGGTGATAATGTTTTTTACGGCCACGGCATGCCGGAGCAGCTCGCCCAGCATGCTCCGGATATCTTATCGGTCTGCCGGCAGGCTTTTGCAGAGATGCAGCGTGACGGGGTGTTCCTGCGTCCCGGACGAGAAGCGTTTCTCGGCTGTCGCAGCGAGTCCATTGA
>Ga0307374_10000690_pt1 | contig 63949 bp, 63 predicted proteins | sample OX3MG_FD_202532 | JGI IMG/M metagenome (GOLD analysis project Ga0307374, IMG submission 202532) | Soil microbial communities from Risofladan, Vaasa, Finland - OX-3 | ecosystem: Environmental > Terrestrial > Soil > Coastal area > Acid sulfate soil | place: Finland: Risofladan, Vaasa | collected... | reverse complement strand
GTAGGACTTGTCGGGGCACATCCTCATGACCTCCGACACCACGCCGCGACGATGTTCGCCCGCAAGCCCGACCTGACGCTCAAGGAGCTGATGGCGACGATCGGCCATTCCTCGCCGCGAGCCGCGCTTATCTACCAGCACGCGACGGAGGAGCGTGGACGCGAGCTGGCGGACTTCATGGACGACCAGATCGCCGCGGCGAAGGCTTCGCCCGAGACCGCTGTCGTCCGCCTGCGTCCGTAGCGGATGTGCCATCCACGTGCCATGCTCGCCGTGGGCGAACGAGAAGCAGCCGAGTAATTTGTGTTCTGAACTGGGTTAATAGTTAGAGGCGGCGAGCGGAATCGAACCGCTGTACAGGGCTTTGCAGGCCCTTGCCTAAACCACTCGGCCACGCCGCCCGGGACCTGGCCCTGGGTGCGTCACCCTACCTCGGGCGCATCGGCGCCCGACCCGCTCAGGCGCCGAGCGCGTGGTAGCCGCCGTCGACGTGGAGGATCTCGCCGGTGGTCTTCGGAAAGAGGTCCGAGAGCAGCGCGGCGCAGGCCATGCCGACGGCGTCCTGGTCGCCGCGCACGTCCCAGCCGAGGGGCGCCCGTCCGTTCCAGGTCTCCTCGAAGAGCGAGAAGCCGGGGATCGACTTCGCCGCCATGGTGCGGATCGGCCCGGCAGCGACGAGATTCACTCGCACCTGCTTCGGGCCGAGATCGCGGGCGAGGTAGCGGGCGAGGGACTCGAGGGCGGCCTTCGCGACACCCATCCAGTCATAGCCGGGCCACGCCTTCGTGGCGTCGAAGTCGAGGCCGACGATCGAAGCGCCGCCCGCCGCCTCGAGCAGCGGCAGGAAGCTCTCGGCGAGGGTTTTCAGGGAGTAGGCCGAGACCTCGATGGTCGTCGCGACCTCCTCCCAGGAGGCGGCGAACATCCCCTGGCCGAGGCAGTTGGCCGGTGCGAAGCCGATCGAGTGCAGCAGACCGTCGAGGCGCCCCCACTTGTCCCCGAGCGTGGCGCAGACCGCCGCGCCCTGCGCCGCGTCGGTCACGTCGAGCTCGAGGACCTCGACGGCCGACGGGAGCTTGCGCGCCGTCCGCTCGGTGAGCGAAAGGCCGCGGCCGAAGCCCGTGAGGACGATCTCCGCCCCTTGTTCGAGGGCGACGCGCGCCGCGCTGAAGGCCAGGGAGTCGTCAGTGAGGACCCCCGTGACCAGCAATTTCTTCCCGTCCAGAATCCCCACCGGGCCTCCTCGCCTCGCCCGGAGACTACCGCCGGAGGCCTCGTGTGATCGGGGAGCGCTCAGGCCGGGGCGCCGGGCTCGGGCCAGTCGAGCCACTCCGCGATCGTTCGCCCCATCACCCACTCGACTTCGTCGGCGGAGAGGACGCCGAGACCTTCGGCCATGGCCCGTTTCCAGTCGACGTACGGGCAGGGGAGGCGGGAGAGGTCCGAGCCCCAGGCGCAGCGCTCGGCGCCGAAGGCGTCGACGACGCGGCGGACGTGCGGGGCGAGGCTCGCGAAGGGGTAGCCCTCGCCCTCGATCGCGCAGGGCAGCGCCGAGACCTTCGCGGCGACGTTCGCCAGCTCCGCGAGGGGGATCAGCGGGTCGAGCGCGGCCGCGATCTCGCCGGCCCCCGCGGTGGTGGCGAGGTTGCAGTGGTCGATGATCAGCCGGAGGCCGGGGTAGCGGCGGGCGACCTCGCCGATCTCGGGGGTCTGGCCGGGCGCGAAGACCATCACGGGGAGGCTGGCCTCGCTCGCCTCTGACCACAGCCAGTCGGCGTCGGCGATCGCGGTGTCGACGTGGAAGGTGAGGCGGACGCCGAGCATGCCCGGCTGCTCGTTCCAGCGCGCGAGGTCGACCCCCGCGGAGTCACGGGCGTTGAGGCGCCCCATGACCGCGAAGCGATCGGGGTAGTCGCGCGCGGCGTCGAGCGCGAGGTCGTTGCGGTCGCCCTCCCACGACGGCGGCACGAGCACGGTGCGGTCGACCCCCGCCTCGTCCATCGCGGCGATCACCTCCTCGGCGTCGAGGGGCGGGACACGGTGGGTGCGCGCCGCGCCACCTTCGGGCCAGGGGCGCTCGGCGCTGTCCGGCCCCCAGATGTGGATCTGCGCATCGGTGATGAACATCGCCCCCGCCTTCGTCGCGTCGCCGCCGATATTTCCACGGCGGAGCCACGCCGTGCGGGGAGCCGGGCAACCCCCGGTAGCTTCGGGCCGTGGCGGTCGTCGCGGAGGTGCCCGAGGAGACTGCGGTGCTCGTCGTCGGCGGGGGGCCGGTCGGCCTCGCGCTCGCCTTCGAGCTCGGTCGACGCGGCGTCGAGTGCCTCGTCGTCGAGCCGCGGCGCGCCGTCTCCTGGGAGCGGCCGCGCGCAAAGACGACGAGCGCGCGCACGATGGAGCACCTCCGACGGTGGGGGATCGCCGAGGCGGTGCGTGCCGCCGCGCCGCTCGCCCTCGACTACTCCGACCAGGTCGTCTTCTGCACCGCCCTGCAGGGTCGCGAGATCACCCGCTTCTCCGGCTGCTTCGCCCTCACGACCGGTGAGGAGGAGCTCTATGCCGAGGCGGGCCAGCAGATCCCCCAGCCCCGTTTCGAGGAGACGCTCCGCCGCGAGCTCGCCGAGGTCGCGTCGGCGACGCTACTGCTCGGCTGGCGCCTCGTCGGGCTGAGCGAGGCCGAGGACGGGGTGGGGGCCGAGATCGAGGAGGTCGAGGGCGGTGCACGGCGCGTGCTGCGTGCGCGTTTCGCCGTCGGCTGCGACGGCGCGCGCTCGCTCGTGCGCGAGGCGACCGGCGCGCACTACGTCGGCACCACCGACCTCCGTCCGAACCTCAACCTGGTCTTCCGCGCCGCAGGCCTGCACGAGGGCCACGCCCTCGGCCGCGCCATCCACTACTGGGTGCTCAACCCGCGCGTCGCCGGCGTGCTCGGCCCACTCGACGGCGGCGACCTTTGGTGGGTGATCGCGACCGGGGAGGGGGTGCTCGACGACGACCCCCGCGAGCTCATCAACGAGCTCGTGGGCAGCGAGGTCGACGCCGAGATCGTGAGCACCGACCCGTGGGCGGCGCGCCTCGCGCTCGCCTCCTCGTACGGCTCACGGCGCGCCTTCCTCGCCGGGGACGCCGCGCACCTCAATCCCCCCTGGGGAGGCCACGGCTTCAACACCGGCGTCGGGGACGCGGTGAACCTCGGATGGAAGCTCGCCGCCGTCCTCCAGGGATGGGGCGGCGCCGAGCTGCTCGCGAGCTACGAGGCCGAGCGCCGACCGGTCGCCGCCGAGACGATCGCCCTCGCCGAGGCGAACATGCGCGTCCTCGCCGTCGACCTCGCCGATCCCCGCCTCGAGCTCGAGGGCCACGTCGGCGACGCGGCGCGCACCGCCGCGGCCCGCCAGATCGAAGCCGCGAAGGCGATCGAGTTCCACAGCCTCGGCCTCGTCCTCGGCTACTCCTACGCCGGCTCGCCGATCGTCGCCACCGAGGGCTCCCGTCGGCGCGCCCCGGACCCGGGCCACTACCGGCCGAGCGGCGAGCCGGGCGGCCGCCTGCCGCACCGCTGGCTCGCGCCGGGCTGCTCGCTCTACGACCGGCTCGGCAGCGGCTTCACCCTCGTCCTCGTCGACAGCGCGGCCTCCGCCGGCCCGTGGAGCGAGGCGGCGGCCCGGCGCGGCCTGCCACTCGCGGTGCTCCATGTCGAAGGGGACTCCGCCGCCGAGCTCGGCGCCGAGGCGCTGCTCGTGCGACCCGACCAGCACATCGCGTGGCGCGGAGCGGTGCGCGAGCCCGAGCCCGGCGCCCTCCTCGATCTCGCGCGCGGCGCGCCGGGCGGGGTGATCAGCCGCAGCGAGCCCGCCTGAGGGCCTCCGTCAGGGCGCGCGCAACGCCCCCGCGAGGAGGTGGTGGCGGCGGTCGTCGACGGGCGCCACGAGCATCGGGGTGAGTACGGCGCGGGCCTCCGTGTAGGCCTCGGCGGCGAGGTGGGCGTCGAAGGCCTCCTCGCCGGCCCACACCGAGAGGAGCTCGAGGTTGTTCGGCCGCCCGCGGCGCGCGAGCAGCACCTGGCCGCCGAGCCCCTCCGCCGCGGCCTGCGCCTCGACGAGGCCCTCGAGCGCACGCTCGGCGACCGTCAGGTGCACCGGCTGCACCTCGAGCTGAGTGACGATGACGAAGGCACCGGCGGCTGCGAGCGGGAAGCGCTGCGGCCCCCGTCCGCCGTGCAGGCGGTCCTCGTAGGGCGAGCCCAGCATCGGGGCGATGGCGGCGCGGAAGGCGACGTTGCAGGGGCTGCCGAGATGGGCGAGGTAGGCGGCCTCGGTCGCGAAGCGCCCCACCAGCTCGAAGTGGTTCTGGCGGACAGGCTGGCGGAGGACCGCGTAGTCGAGCACCCCCGTCGTCGAGACGGCGCCGGCCGCGAGCTCGAGGAGGAGCTCGACGCCGTCCTCGAGGGAGGTGCGGGGGCTGATGTCGACGTGCGCGACGGCGCACCATTCATCGGCATGCATCGCGGGATTCTCCCATCAGCGCGCCGGCCCGTGCCGGGGGAGCCTGCACTCGGTATCCTGCGCCGGTCGGGCAGGCCGGACGGAACGGGGGGCGAGATGGCGAAGTCGCTGGCGATGACGCGGATCGGCAAGGAGCAGCTCGAGCTGCGGGAGTACGAGGTCCCGCCGGTGCCGGAGAACGGGGCGATTCTGAAGGTCGAGGCGGTCGGGATCTGCGGTGGCGACGTCGGCAGCTTCCGCAGCGCCCCGAAGAGCCCGAACATCCTCGGCCACGAGAACGTCGGCCGTATCCACGAGCTCGGCAAGGTCGCCCACGAGCAGTGGGGCCTCGAGGAGGGCGACCTCGTCGCCCTCGAGGAGTACGTGGTCTGCCACCAGTGCGAGTGGTGCCACAAGGGCGAGTACCGCCACTGCTGGAAGACCGACGGCCACAACAACCCGAACTACCTCCGCTACGGCTCGACCGGCGTCGACGTCGCGCCGGCGCTGTGGGGCGGCTACAGCCAGTACATGTACATGCCCTACGAGGCGGTCTGGCACAAGGTCCCCGACGGGATCACGGCCTCGGAGGCCTGCCTGCACATCGCCCTCGGCAACGGCGTCCAGTGGGCGGTCGTCGAGGGCGGCGCCGGGCCCGGGAAGTCCGTCCTCATCCAGGGCCCCGGCCAGATGGGCACCGCCTGCACCGTCGCCTCCAAGGCGGCCGGCGCTGACACCGTCATCGTCACCGGCCTCACCTCCGACGCCGACCGCCTCGAGGTCGCGCAGCGCCTCGGCGCCGACTACGTGATCGACGTGCAAAAGGAGGACGTGCGCGAGCGCGTCGCCGAGATCACCAAGGGCAAGGGCGTCGACGTCGCCGTCGACACCACGGCGCGCGCCGGTGACGAGCCGACGATGATCGCCATCGACTGCCTGCGGATGCGCGGCGGCACGATGGTCGTGCAGGGTGACCGCAGCTTCGAGAACTTCCCGATGAACAAGCTCTCGGACCACTACATCACCTTGAAGCAGGCCCGCGGCCACAGCTTCGCCTCGGTCGAGCGGGGGCTGCAGATCATGGCGTCGCGGCGCTACGACCTCGACCTGATGCACACCCATGACTTCCCCCTCGCCCAGTCCGCCGAGGCGGTGCGGGCGACCGGGGGCGAGCTGCAGGACGGAAAGCGCGCCCTGCACGTCGCCATCCTCCCCTGGGAGTAGCGGCCGGAGCCCCTGATCAGCGGCCGACGAGCCGCCGGTTCCCCGAGAGTTCCGCGTAGAGGGCCGCCGTCTCGGGGTGCACGGCCGCGAGCGGGTCGCCGTCGATCTCGAGGACGAGGGCGAGCTGGCGGAGGACACCGTCGATCGCGACGCGGTTGCCAGCGCGGTCGGCGGCGCGCATCAACAGGCGGTGCAGGCGCTCGTCGAAGGGCGCCGCCCGTAGCGCCTGACGGGCCGCCCAGAGGGCCTCGTCGGCCTCCCCGAGATCGAGCGCGTGCCCGCCGAGACGGAGCGCGACCGCCGCGATCTGCTCCTCCATCTCCGAGACGAAGCCCTCGAGGAGCGTCCACTGACCCTCCTGGAGGTCCTCGAAGGGGCGCCCCCGGACGAGCTCGAGGGCGGCGTGCCACGAGGTGGCGCCGGCTTGCGGGGCGGCGAGGCGCGAGAACTCCGCCCAGTCGGTGGTCACGTCGCGCAGGCGGTGGCGCTCCCCGTCGCGGCCGAGCCGCGGGAGGCCGTCCGGGCCGCAGCCGAGGAGGCGGCGCGCCTCGGAGAGGCGGTTGGCCACGGTCTGCTGGGGCACCCGTCGTTCGGGCCACAGCGCCGCGGTCCACAGGCGGCTCTGTGAGCCGGCGGGGTGCACGGCGAGGTAGGTGATGAGCTCGGTGAGCTTCGGGTGGCGGCGGAGCTCGCCGTCGAGGCCCTCGATGACGACGCTCCCGAGCACCGCGACCCGGACCTGAGGGCCACACCGGGCCGCCGCGGCGGGCGGTGGCGCGTCCTCGAGCGGCTCCTCCTCGGCGGCCCGTGCCGGGAGGAAGAGCCCGACGCCCCCGTCGGGCTCGGCGACGAGGAGGGCGCCCGTCCTCGGGTGCGGCGCGTTGGTGAGGACGACGACGTCGGAGCGGCTCCCGATCAGCCGGAGCGCCATCTCGAGCTCCTCGGGAGCGACGGCGAGCGCGACGACGAGGAGGGGCGGTCGCTGGCGGGGGAGCGCGGCGAGGGCGGCGAGGGTGAGCACCGGGAGCTCGCCCGCCGCCGAGGCCAGTCGCGCCGTGCTGCAGCCCTCGCCGGCGGACCCCGCCGCGGCGGCGAGACGCGCCGCGAGCTCCGCGACGGCGCCAGCGCTTCCGACGAGGCGCGTCACGCGCGCCGCGGTGAGGTCGACGAAGAGCTCCCCGAGCAGGCAGAGGAGGTGGCCCTCGGGGCGCTCCGCGGGGGGAGGGGCGTCGCCGAGAGAACCCTCGGGGAGACGGAGGAGGCGGGCGGCGACCGGGCGCGGCCGCCCCTCCTCGAGGAGGAAGGCGCACGGCGTCCGGCGCCCTCCGGCGCCGAGGGCCGCAATCAGCTGTTGCACGAGCGCGTGCCCGGCGGCGACGCCCTCCTCGCCAAGGCCATCCATCCGGTCACCTCCGCTCCGCGGCCCGACGCCGCGAGCACCACCTTCACCGCGCCGGTTACCGCTGTTTCTACCGGATCGGCCGCTCCTTCGCCTGCGGGAGCGCGCCCTCCGGACGGCGTCGCCGGTCGCCGCCCCGGCGCCGCGGGCCTCGGAGAGGCGGGAGGGGGAGGGCCCCGGCGCTGATAACATGCAGAACGCATTTTGCAGTCGAGCATCGCGTTGGAACGTGGGCTTTGGCCCACGTTCTCGACTTTTCGGGGCTCGACGAGCGAAGGTCGGCCGAGGGGTCGACAATGGGCTTACGAGGATCAAGAGAGCGAGGTGGCGGCGGTGACCGACGAGATCGAGCAGGCGGTCGCGCCCCTCTGCGCGGCCGTCGGACTCGAGCTGGTCGACGTCGAGCTGCGCCACAAGACACTGCTCGTGACGGTCGAGGACGCGGCCGGCCGCGAGCTCGACCTCGAGCGGGTCGCCGAGGTGGCGCGGGCGATCTCGACCCTCCTCGACGAGCGGGAGGAGCTGGCGCCACGTGCGCCCTTCGAGCTCGAGGTCTCGAGCCCGGGCGTGGAGCGACGGCTGCGCCGCCCCGAGCACTTCCGTCGGGCGACCGGCTCCACCGTCGCCGTCCGCACCGCGCCGGGGACCGAGGGCGACCGCCGCTTCGAGGCGGTCCTCGAACAGGCCGAGGAGGACGCGGCGCGCTTTCGGCTGCCGGACGGCGCCGAGCGCCGCCTCGCCTACGGCGAGATCGAGCGGGCGCACACCGTCTTTGACTGGCGGGCCGCGCTCGCCGCGGCCTCCAAGGCCGATCAGCAGATCGACGAGATCGACGAAGCGCCGGAGGCCGGGCACGACCCCGCCGTTGGCGCCTCTGCAGGACACACACAGAGCGGCCGGACGAGCCGGCCTACGAGGGAGAGGGAGAGCCGGTGAGCACGACGAACTTCGAATTCCTGGACGCGCTCCAGCAGATCGCGCGCGACAAGGGGATCTCCGTCGACACCCTGCTCGACGCGCTCGCCAACGCCCTCGTGGCGGCGTACAAGCGGCTCCCGTCCTCCGCCGAGGAGGCCTTCGTCACGATCGACTCCGACTCCGGGGAGATCCGGGTCTACGGACAGGAGCTCGACGAGGACGGCAACGTCGTGCGCGAGTGGGACGACACCCCCGACGACTTCGGGCGCATCGCCGCGCAGGCCGCGAAGCAGGTCATCCTGCAGCGCATCCGCGAGGCCGAGCGCGACCTCAAGTACGAGGAGTACGCGGGCCGCGAGGGGGACATCGTCACCGGCATCATCCAGCAGTCGGACAATCGGTACACCCTGCTCGACCTCGGCAAGGTCGAAGCCCTCCTCCCCCAGGCGGAGCAGGTCCCCTACGAGCGCTACGAGCACGGGGCGCGCCTCAAGGCCTACATCGTCGAGGTACGCAAGACGACCAAGGGCCCCCAGATCGTCGTCTCCCGCAGCCACCCCGGCCTCATCAAGCGCCTCTTCGAGCTCGAGGTCCCGGAGATCTCGAACGGGGTGGTCGAGCTGAAGGCGTGCGCGCGCGAGCCCGGCCACCGCACCAAGATCGCGGTCTGGTCCAACGACCAGAACGTCGACCCCGTCGGCGCCTGCGTCGGCGCACGTGGCGCGCGGGTGCGCATGGTCACCAACGAGCTGCGGGGGGAGAAGGTCGACATCGTCCCTTACTCCGACGACCCGGGTGAGTTCGTCGCGCGCGCGTTGCAGCCGGCGCGGGTGAAGGAGGTCCGCCTCGACGAGGAGACCGGTACGGCGACCGTGGTCGTCCACGACTACCAGCTCTCGCTTGCGATCGGCAAGGAGGGGCAGAACGCCCGACTTGCGGCGCGCCTCACCGGTTGGCGGATCGACATCAAGAGCGAGACCCAGCTCTCCGACGAGGAGGCCGGCTACGGCGCCGAGGGCTGGGCCGAGGGCGAGTGGATCGAGCGCGACGGCGAGATGGTCTTCCAGCCGGCCGGCGGCGGCGAGGCCGTCTCGATGGCCGAGTGGGCACAGGGGAGCGGCGCCGACGTGGCCGTCGACGGCGCCGTCGAGGCGGAGACCCCCGAGACCGCCGCGGTCGAGGTCTCCGAGACCGCCGCGGAGGTCGCGGGCGAGGACACCCCCGAGGCCGAGGCGGGCGTCGACCCGCTCGAGGACGAGGCCCCCGAGGCCGGCGGCGGGGAGACGGAGACCCCGTCGTAGCCAGGGCGGCACCGGAGCGCACCTGCGTGGGCTGTCGCCGGCGCGCGCCGGCGGCGGAGCTCGTGCGCGTCGTCCGCAGCGCCGACGGGTCCCTCGCCCTCGGCGAGGGGCGCCCGGGTCGCGGCGCCTGGCTCTGCGCCTCTTCGCCGGGCTGCCTCGAGCTGGCCCGGCGGCGCAGGGCCTTCGAGCGGGCGCTCGGGGGGCCGGTCACCGAGGCCTCCCTCGCTACCTTGGAGGGAGCACTGCTCACGTCCGAGACCGGCTCCGCCGGGGTTGTGCGAGGATAGAGAGCTGTCCGAGAACGAGGACGCGTCCGACACACGCGTCGTGAAGGGATATTGAGGTCCTTGCCGAAGAACATCCGCGTCTACGAGCTCGCAAGAGAGCTCGGCCTCACGAACAAGGAGGCCCTCGACCTGTGCATCGCGCTCGGGATCGGGGTGAAGAGCCACTCCTCCTCGATCGAGGACGCACAGGCGGACCGGGTGCGGCGCAAGGCTGAGCGGGAGGGCCTCGTTCGGGAGACCTCCCCCGCGGAGCCCGAGCCCGCGCCGCGCGCCCGCGCCGCCTCCAAGACCACGAAGGCCCCCGCGCCCGCGGCGCCCGCTCCCGCACCTGAGGCCGAGCCCGCCGCTCGCGTCGAGCCCTCCGCGACCGAGAGCGTCTTCGAGCCGCCGGCGATGCCCGAGCCCCCGGCCGCCGAGCACCGCGTCGTCCGCAGCCGCAACGCGAGCGAGCTCGACCCGGCGCGCCTCCTCCCGCCGCGGCCGCCCGCCGCCCGGCCCGTCGCGCCGGTGGCGGCGCCGCGCCCGGCGAGCGAGCCGATGCCGCCCGCCCGGCCCGCCGCCCCCCGCCCGCAGGCGACCCCCTCCTCGGCACCGGCCGCGCAGGCCCCCGCCGCCGCGCCGCCCGCCGCTGCCCCCGCCGCCCCGGCTCCTCCGGCTCCCGCCCCGACGGGGGAGGCTCCTGCCGCCGCGCCCGCCGCGGCCGCCGCAGCGGCGCCCGAGGCTCCCTCGGACGGCGCACCGCAGCCACCGGTCAGTCTGAGCGGCAAGCCGATCCCGCCGCCGCCCCGCTCGGTGACCGGCCGCCCGATCCCGCCGCCCCCCGGAATGGGGGGCCGCGGCCCGATGGCGCAGCGCCGCCCCGCCGGCCCCCCCGGCGCCGGCGCCGCCCGCCCCGCCGGCTTCGCCCCGCGCCCCGGTGGTGCCCCGCGCACCGGGCCCCCGAGCCCCGGTGGCTTCCGCCCCGGTGGCTTCGGCGGCGGCGCGGGCCGCCCCGGCGGTGCCGGAATGCCGCCCCGTCCGGGTGCCCCCGGTGCCGGTGGCCCCCCTCCGGGGCTGCGCGGCGGCCCGGGTGGGCGCGGCCGCCCACCGCAGCGGCGCGGCGGTCGCCGTCGTCGCAACGTCGAGGAGCTCGAGCCGCTGCAGGCTTCGGTCTACGCGCCCTCCAACGCCCCGGTCCCAGAAGGCGAGGTGATCGTCGAGCGCGGCAGCACCCCGCAGGAGCTCGGCCCGAAGCTCAACCGTTCGGCGGGTGACGTCATCCGCTTCCTCTTCCTCCAGGGCGAGGTCGTCACCGCGACGCAGTCGCTGAGCGACGACATGATCGAGCTCTTCGCCGCCGAGATCGGCGCGCGCGTCCACCTCGTCGACCCCGGCGAGCAGCAGGAGGCAGCCCTGCAGGCCCGCTACTTCCAGGACGAGGAGGCCGAGGCGGACCCCGGTACCCTCCGCCCCCGCCCGCCGATCGTCACGGTGATGGGCCACGTCGACCACGGCAAGACGCTGCTGCTCGACCGCATCCGGCAGACCAACGTCGTCGCCGGCGAGGCCGGCGGTATCACCCAGCACATCGGCGCCTACCAGGTCGAGCACAACGGCCAGCGGGTGACCTTCATCGACACCCCCGGCCACGAGGCCTTCACGGCGATGCGTGCCCGCGGCGCCCAGGTGACCGACATCGTCGTGCTCGTGGTCGCCGCCGACGACGGCGTGATGCCCCAGACGGTCGAGGCGATCAACCACGCGAAGGCCGCCGAGGTGCCGATCGTCGTCGCCCTGAACAAGATCGACCGCGAGGACGCGGACCCCAACCGGGTGATGCAGCAGCTCTCCGAGCAGGGGCTCGTGCCGGAGAGCTGGGGCGGCGACACGATCACCGTCGAGGTCTCCGCGCTCGCCAACCTCGGCATCGACGAGCTCCTCGACCACCTGCTCGTCCTCGCCGAGGTGCTCGAGCTGCGCGCCAGCCCGGAGGGGCCGGCGCGGGGCACCGTGCTCGAGGCGAACCTCGACATTGGCCGCGGCCCGGTGGCCGACATCGTCATCCGCTCCGGCACGCTGCGTGTCGGCGACCCGATCGTCGCCGGTCCCGCCTGGGGCCGCGTGAAGGCGATGCTCGACGACCAGGGCGACCAGGTGAAAGAGGCCCTGCCGTCGATGCCGGTGCAGGTCCTCGGCCTCTCTGAGCCCGCCTCCGCCGGCGACGAGCTACGGGTGACCTCGGACTTCTCGGTCGCACGCACCGTCGGCGAGGCCCGCGAGCAGCGGCTGCGCTTCGCCGGTTACGGCCAGGTGCCGACGGCCCAGAGCTCGGGCGCCCGCCTCGAGGACATCTTCCAGCAGATCCAGCGGGGCGAGACCGCCACGCTGACGCTGATCCTGAAGGCCGACGTCCAGGGATCGCTCGAGGCGGTGACCGAGAGCCTGCGCAAGCTCGAGCGCGACGAGGTGAAGGTCGCCTTCGTCCACCGGGCGGTCGGCGGCATCACCGAGTACGACGTGCAGCTCGCGCTGGCCTCCAACGCGACGATCATCGGCTTCAACGTCCGCCCGGACCGGCGCGCCCGCGAGCTCGCCGCCCGCCACAACGTCGAGGTCCGCACCTACGAGATCATCTACCGCCTGGTGGAGGACATCGAGGCGGCGATGGTCGGGATGCTCGCCCCGGTCTTCGAGGAGGTCGTCACCGGCGAGGCCGAGGTGCTGGAGATCTTCCGCGTGCCGCGCGCCGGGGCGATCGCCGGCTGCATCGTGCGCTCGGGCGTGATCACCCGCGGCTCCAAGGTGCGCTTCCTCCGCGACGGCGTCGTGATCTGGAAGGGCGCGATCTCCTCGCTCCGGCGCTTCAAGGACGACGTGCGCGAGGTCCAGACGGGCTTCGAGTGCGGCGTCGGCCTCACCGACTTCCAGGACCTGCACCAGGGCGACGTCATCGAGACCTTCGACGAGCGCGAGGTCGCGAGAACCTGATCCGCGGCCCGAGGGCCGGATCCGAGGAGTCGTCATGGAACGCAGCCGCCGCCGGCCGGCGCACCCTTACCCGCGCATGGCCCGCGTCAACGCCCTCTTCCACGAGGTGCTCGCCGAGGAGCTGACGCGCCTCGGCGACGGCGACGAGCGCGTCCGGCTGCTCACGATCACCGAGGTCCTCTGCGACCCGGACCTCCGTCACGCGCGGGTGCTCTTCGCCTCGCTGCCCGACGAGGCGGCGGAGGCCCTCGGCGAGATGCGCCGCCAGCTGCAGGGCGCGCTCTCGCGCAACGTCCACATGAAGCGCATCCCCCTCCTCGCCTTCGCCGCCGACCCGGCGGTGGAGGCGGGAAACCGCGTCGAGGAGGCGCTCCGGCGGGCCCACCGGCAGGAGGGGGCCGGCGACGGCTGAGCCACACGACGGGGAGCCGAACGGGCTGCTCGTCATCGACAAGCCGGTCGGCCCCACCTCCCACGACGTCGTGGCGCGGGTCCGACGCGCGCTCTTGGCCCGCCGCTGCGGCCACGGCGGGACCCTCGACCCCCCGGCGTCGGGGGTGCTGCTCGTCGCGGTCGGCCGTGCCACGCGGCTGTTGCGCTACGTCCTCGACCTCGAGAAGCACTACCGCGCGGAGGTCGTCTTCGGCCGCTCGACGAGCACCCTCGACGACACCGGTGAGCTCGTCGCCGAGGTGGCGATGGACGGCCTCACCGCCGAGGCGGTACAGGCCGCGGCGACCGCCTTCGTCGGCACGATCGCGCAGGTGCCGCCGATGGTCTCGGCGGTGAAGATCGGGGGGCGGCGCCTCTACCAGCTCGCCCGCGAGGGGGTGGAGGTGGAGCGGCCGCCCCGCGAGGTGCGCATCGAGCGCCTCGCGCTCGCGCCGACGGCCGACCCCCTCGTGTACGCCCTCGACCTCGAGTGCTCGTCGGGGACCTACGTGCGGAGCCTCGCCGCCGACCTCGGCGAGGCGCTCGGCGGCGTCGCGCACCTGCGCGGGCTGCGGCGCATCGCGATCGGCCCCTTCGAGGCCGCCGCCGCCGTCCCCCTCGCGGAGGTCGGCCCCGGCGACCTCCGGCCGGCGCTCGAGATCGTCGCCCACCTGCGCCCCCTGCAGCTCACCGATGAGCTGCTCGCGGCCGTCGCCGTCGGCAAGGCCCTCGACCGCCGCGCCGTCGGCGCGGTCGGTGACGGCCCCTTCGCCCTGACCGACGGCGCGGGGGCGCTCGTCGCCGTCTACGAGTCCCAGGGGCCCGAGCGGCTGAAGCCCTCCGTCGTCCTCGTCGCCCCGCAGGCGGCGGGCAATTAGGGTCGGTCGGGCCATGGCGGATGCGAGCGGCTGCGTCGTCACGGTCGGCACCTACGACGGTGTCCACCTCGGCCACCGCCGCCTGCTCGCCGAGGCGATGGAGGAGGGGCGCCGCCGCTCGCTGCCGACCGTCGTCGTCACCTTCGACCGCCATCCAACCGAGGTCCTCCGCCCCGACCGCGCGCCCCGCCTGCTCACTGGCCTTGACCACAAGCTCGAGCTGCTCGCGGCGACGGGCGTCGACGAGGTCGAGGTGCTCCACTTCGACCTCGAGCGGGCGCACGAGTCGGCCGAGGACTTCGTGCTCGGCGACCTTGTCGGCCGCCTCGGCGCCCGTGCGGTGCTCGTCGGCACGAACTTCCGCTTCGGCCACCGCCAGCGGGGCGACGTCGCCCTCCTAGAGGAGCTGGCCTCCCGGCACGACTTCGCAGCGCGCGGCATCGAGCTCTACATCGACGACGAGACCCGCACCGTCGTCTCCTCCTCGGTCATTCGCGCCCACCTCGCGGCCGGCGCCGTCGGCGAGGCCGCCCGCCTCCTCGGCCGCCCCCACGAGGTCCGGGGCCACCTCGCCGCAGGCCGCCTCGCGCTCGACGGCCCCCTCGCCCTCCCCGGCTCGGGGCGCTTCCCGGTCCTCGTCGGCCCCCCCGGTGGTGACGCCGAGCCGGCGCTCGCCACCGTCACTGCGCCGGAGGAGCTCTTCCTGCTCTCGCCAGCGGGGGGTCCCCTCGCGCTCAGCGGCCGGCTCGCGGTGCGCTTCACGGGGCGGCGCGAGGACGAGCCCGCCACCGGGGCGGCGCACGCCGCCGCCGGGGCGAGCTGACGAGCTTCGGGCCGCGGGGCCCCAGGTAGTCTGTGGGGCATGGCCGGCTACACGATCCGACTCTTCCCCGACCCGGTGCTGCGCCAGCGCTCCCATGAGGTCGAGGAGATCGACGGCCCACTCCGCAAGCTCGCCGAGGACATGATCGAGACGATGTACGAGGCGCCCGGCCTCGGCCTCGCCGCCCCCCAGGTCGGCGTGCAGCGGCGGATGTTCGTCTACGACGTCGGCGACGGTCCGCAGGCGGTCGTCAACCCGGCGATCGTCGAGTTCTCGGGGGAGTGGAACTACTCCGAGGGCTGCCTCTCGATCCCCGGCCTCTACTTCGACCTCACCCGCCCGAAGGAGGTCCTCCTGCGGGGCGTCGACCTCGACGGCGAGGAGCTCGAGATCGAGGCGGACGAGCTCCTGGCGCGCTGCTTCCAGCACGAGATGGACCACCTCGACGGCATCCTGGTGCTCGAGCGCCTGGAGCCCGAGCAGCGCAAGGAGGCGATGCGCGAGCTGCGCCGACGCGCCCTCGCCGCCGACCCCGCGACCGCCGCGCTCGCCGCCCCGCCCAGCTGACCCGCCTCGCCTTCCTCGGCTCGCCACCCGTGGCGGCGGCGACCCTCGACGCGCTCCTCGTCGCCGGCCACGAGGTCGCGCTCGTCGTCACCGGCGCCGACCGTCGCCGCGGGCGGGGCGGCGCGACCTCCCCGACGGCGGTGAAGGCGCTCGCCCTCGAGCGGGGCCTCCCCGTCTCGACCCGCGTCGCCGACGTCGTCGATGCCGGCGTCGAGCTCGGGGTGGTCGTCGCCTTCGGTCGCATCGTCCGCCCCGAGGTGCTCGCCGAGGTGCCGATGGTCAACCTGCATTTCTCGCTCCTCCCGCGCTGGCGGGGGGCGGCGCCGGTCGAGCGGGCGATCCTCGCCGGCGACGCCGAGAGCGGCGTCTGCCTGATGGCCCTCGAGGAGGGCCTCGACACCGGCCCCGTCTACGCCAGCCGGCGCGTCGCGATCGACGAGGAGGAGCACGCGGAGGAGCTGCGCGCCCGTCTCGGCGTCCTCGGGACCGGGCTGCTGCTCGGCGCGCTCGCCGACGGCTTCCCCGTCGCGGCCGCCCAGCAGGGCGAGCCGACCTACGCCGACAAGCTCAGCGCCGCCGAGCTCGCCCTCGACTTCACCGCACCGGCGCTCCACCTCTCCCGTCAGGTGCGCGTCGGGCCGGCGCACACGACCTTCCGCGGGCGGCGCCTCCTCGTCCACGCGGCGCGCGCCGTGCCCGCGCCCCCCGAGGCGCTCGCCCCGGGGGAGCTGCGCGGCGACCTCGTCGGCACGGGGGAGGGTGCGCTCCGCCTCCTCACCGTGCAGGCCGAGGGGAGGCGCCCGGGCCCCTTCGGCGACTGGGCGCGCGGCGCCCGTCCCGAGGGTGAGCGCCTCGGAGCACCCGGCCCGGCCGCCGCCGCGCCGTAGTCTCGGGCCATGGCCGGCGAGGAGATCACGGTCGCCCCCTCGATCCTCTCCGCGGACTTCGGCGCGCTCGCCGAGGCGGCGGCGGGGGTGGCGAGGGTCACCGACTGGCTGCACGTCGACGTGATGGACGGTCACTTCGTCCCGAACCTCACCATCGGACCGCCGGTGGTCGCCTCGCTCCGCCGCCACTCCACGGCCTTCTTCGACTGCCACCTGATGATGACCAACCCCGGGGACTACCTCGAAGCCTTCTCCAAGGCGGGCGCCGACCTCGCCACCGTGCACGTCGAGATCGGCGGCACCGCCGAGCTCATCGCCGAGATGCGCGGCCTCGGCCTGCACGTCGGCCTGGCCCTCAATCCCGACACCCCCTTCGAGGCCGCCGCCCCCTACCTCGCGGAGCTCGACCTGCTGCTCGTGATGACGGTCTTCCCCGGCTTCGGCGGGCAGTCCTTCATGGAGGAGGTCGTTCCGAAGGTCGCCCGCGCGCGACGCGCCCTCGACGAGGCGCGCTCGCCGGCGCGCCTCGAGGTCGACGGCGGGATCGACCGCGTGACCGCGGCCCGAACCGCGGTCGCCGGCGCGCGCGTCCTCGTCGCGGGGAGTGCGGTCTTCGGGAGCGACGACCCCGCGGCCGAGGTGGTCGCGATCCGCAGAGCGGCCGAGGCGGCGCTCGCCGGCGCACCGCCGGCCGCGCCCTGAGGGGGCGCAAAGCCCGGGCGGCCGAACTGGCGAGGCCCCCCTTTGTCGTGCACGCTTAGGAGATGCTGCGCATCGTCCTCCCGAAAGGCTCCCTCGAGAACGCGACCATGGAGCTCTTCCAGGCCGCCGACCTCACGGTCCGCCGCTCCTCGGAGGTGGACTACCGGGCGACGATCGCCGACCCGCGCGTCGACGAGGTGCGGATCCTGCGCCCCCAGGAGATCCCGACCTACGTCGCCGACGGCCTCTTCGACCTCGGGATCACCGGGCGGGACTGGATCGAGGAGACCGGCGCCGACGTCGTCTCGCTCGGCCAACTGCGCTACTCCAAGGCCACCGCGAACCCGATCAAGGTCGTGCTCGCGGTCGCCGGCGACTCGCCGGTCCACTCGGTGAAGGACCTCTCCGACGGGGTGCGGATCTCGACGGAGTACCCCCGCCTCACCGAGCGCTACCTGCTGGCCAACGGTGTGAAGGCCGACATCCGCCTCTCCTACGGCGCGACCGAGGCGAAGGTCCCCGAGATCGCCGACGCCGTCGTCGAGATCACCGAGACCGGGAGGGCGCTGCGCGCCGCGGGACTGCGCATCGTGGAGACGATTCTCGAGTCCTACACCGAGCTCGTCGCCAACCCCGCGTCGGCCGCCGACCCGAGCAAGCGCCACGCGATGGAGCAGCTGCACACCCTCCTGCAGGGGGTGATGGAGGCGCGCGGCCAGGTGCTCCTGAAGCTCAACGTCTCCGAGGAGCACCTCGAGGCCGTGACGGGGGTGCTCCCGGCGATGAAGTCGCCGACGGTCTCCAAGCTCCTCGGCGACGGCGGCTACGCCCTCGAGACCGTCGTCCAGAAGGCGGAGGTGAACACGCTCATCCCCGAGCTCTCCGACCGGGGGGCGACGGACATCATCGAGCTGCCGATCTCGAAGATCGTGCGCTGAGGTGGATGCCGCCCCGCCGGTGACCCTCGGCCTGCGGGCGGGGCGCGTCGCTGCCTTCGACGTCGAGCAGGGGACGGGGACCCTCGCCGCCGACGGCGGGGAGCGCTACTTCTTCCACTGCGTGGCGATCGCCGACGGCAGCCGCGACATCGCCATCGGCACGCCCGTGACCTTCGCCCTCGCCCCCGGCCACCTCGGCCGCTTCGAGGGGGCGGCCGTCACGCCGCGGGGCGCCGCCGGTTAGTTGGTCAGCCCTCGGGCGGCGGCGCGCCGTCCCCCGCACCCGCCCCGTCGCCGCCGGCCGCGCCGTTGCCCGCGGCGCCGTGCAGCTGCACGTAGGCGAGGCGGAGCTGGGCGAGGCCATCGACGAAGCTCTGGCTCTGCTCGCCGAGGCGCGCGCCGAGCGCGTCGACCACGCCGCCGAGGGCGTCGATCGCGAGGCGGGCCTTGTCGAGGTTGGGCGGCTGCTGGCCGAGGTGCAGGGCGGCGAGCTGGAACAAGCCGTAGCAGTGGTTGGCGATGACCTCTTCGACGGGGGCCTCGAGGAGCTGGCGCTCGAGCTCGGCGAACTCGGCGCGCAGCGCCTCCTCGTCGCCCGGCTCGCCGGGCGGCTCGGCCTCGGCGCGGGGGCTCTCGGCCGGGGCGGCGGGGGGCGGGGCGTCGTCGCGCTCGACGCGGTGCTCCCCCTCAGGTGTCCAGAGGCTGCTCACGCTGTTATCCTATGGAAAACGAATACGGGAAGCGGAGCCTGCAGGTGACTCCCACCCAGTCACCGCCTCGTCGTGTGCACTCGGGTCAGCGCTGCGATCGGTTCCGCGTCCCCTCAAAGGAGTGATGTCCGATCGCCACAGCCCCCACCACCACCGAGCCACGGATGAACGACCGGATCCGTGCTCGGGAGGTCCGCCTCGTCGACCCTGACGGTGCCCAGCTCGGGATCAAGACGCTGCCCGAAGCCCTCGAGATCGCGCGTGAGATGGATCTCGACCTCGTCGAAGTCGCCCCTCTCGCGAACCCACCCGTCTGCCGGATCATGGACTACGGGAAGTTCAAGTTCGACGAGGCGCAGCGCCAGAAGGAGTCTCGGCGCAAAGGGACCGGCGGCGGGATCAAGGAGATGAAGTACCGGCCGAAGATCGGCAACGGTGACTTCGACACCAAGACCCGTCAGGTGGCGAAGTTCCTCTCCGAGGGGCACAAGGTGAAGATCACGATCATGTTCCGTGGTCGCGAGGTCTTCCACCCCGAGCTCGGCAAGAAGATCCTCGACCGGATCGCCGAGCAGATGGACGAGAGCGCGAAGGTGGAGTCCGAGGCCCGTCTCGACGGGCGGAACATGGTGATGGTGCTCGCGCCGGACAAGCGGGCACGGCAGTCGCAGGCGGCGCGCAGCGCCCAGACGCAGGACCAGGAACCCGAGCAGGAAGGCAGCTCGCCGGAAGTCGCCTGAGGCGAACGACCGAGGGCACAAGGAGAGCGTGCAATGCCGAAGATGAAGACCGACCGCGGAGCGGCCAAGCGCTTCAAAGTGACCGCCACCGGCAAGATCATGCGCGGCAAGGCATTCCACTCGCACCTGCTCGAGAAGAAGTCCTCGAGCCGCAAGCGCCGGCTGACGACCGACGTCGAGGTCGCGAAGAGCGACCGCCGCCAGGTGCGGCGGCTGCTCGGGATCTGACATCCGGGCGGCACGTCCGCCCGAGGGAATGCCCCGGCAGTCCGGGGAGAATGCGGCCGAGGGCCGCGATCGATCGAGGGAGAAGGAGCAGAGATGGCTCGGGTGAAGCGCGCCGTCCACGGGAAGAAGCACCGCAGGGTCGTCCTCTCGCGGGCCAAGGGCTACTACGGCAACAAGTCGCGGAGCTTCCGCTCCGCGAACGAGCAGGTGATGCACTCCCTGCAGTACGCGTACCGGGACCGCCGGGCGCGCAAGGGGGACTTCCGCCAGCTCTGGATCCAGCGGATCAACGCCGCCGCCCGCCTCGAGGGGATGAGCTACTCCCGCCTCATCGCCGGCCTGAAGGCGGCCGAAGTGACCGTCGACCGCAAGATCCTCGCCGACCTCGCGGTGCGCGACCAGGCCGCCTTCGCGCAGATCGTCGCCGTCGCCCGCCAGCACCTCGAGGCGCAGGAGACCGAGACCGAGGCCGCCTCCTGAGCGAGGCGGCCCTCGGCTTCCGCCACCAACGCGTCCAACGCCTCCGCCGCCTCGCACAGCGGGCGGGCGCGCGCCGCACCGAGCGCGCCTTCGTCGCCGAGGGCGCGAAGCTCCTCGAGTCCGCCCTCGACGCCGGCGCGCCGGTCGAGGCGGTCTTCCACGCCCCCTACGCCGAGCTCGGCGAGGCGGCGCACGCGCTCCTCGACCGCGCCGCGGCCGCCGGGGTCCGCCGCCACCTGCTCGCCCCGGGCGTGATCGAGCGGGTCGCCGACACCGTCACCCCGCAGCCCCTCCTGAGCGTGGTCGGGATGGTCGACGTCGCCCTCGCGGAGGTCGTCGGCCTCCCGCTCACCCTCGTCCTCGTCGACGTGCGCGACCCCGGCAACGTGGGCGCGATCCTGCGCAGCGCCGACGCCGCGGGGGTGAGCGCCGTCATCGGCGCGGCGGGGAGCGGCGACTGCTACAACCCGAAGGCCGTGCGGGCCTCCGCGGGATCGATCTTCCACCTGCCGATCGTCTGGGGGACCCCCGCCGGGGAGCTGCTCGACGCGCTGCAGGCGGCGGGGGTCTCCTGCGTCGCGACCGCCGCGACGGGGGGCACCGATTACGCGGCGGCGACGCTCGAGGGTCCGCTCGCGCTCCTCCTCGGCAACGAGGCGAACGGCCTCGATCCACAGCTCGCGGCACGCTGCGACCAGGCGGTGACGGTGCCGATCGCCGGCGGCGCGGAGTCGCTCAACGTCGCGATGGCGGCGACCGTGCTCTGCTTCGAGCTCGCCCGCCGCCGCCGTGGGGGCGACGCCCCAGGCTTTAGCATGTCGCCGTGACCGAGGCCCCCGCCGAGCGGTTCCCCGCAGACGACGAGCTCGAGGCCTTCGTCGCGCGCGCCGCCGCGGCGCTCGCCGCGGCCCCCGACAGCGAAGCGCTCGAGGCGGCCGCGGCGGACCTCGTCGGCCGCCGCTCGCCGCTCGTCGGCTGGCGGCGCCTGCTCGGCACTCTCCCGCCCGCCGAGCGCCCCGCGGCGGGGGAGGCGTTGAACGAGGCCCGCCGCCGCCTGGAGCCCCTCCTCGCCGAGCGCGAGCGCGAGCTCGCGGCGAGCGAGCGCGCCGCCCGCCTCGCCGCCGAGCGGCTCGACCTCTCCGAGGTCCTGCCCCTCCCCGGCCCGGGCCACCTGCACCTTGTCACCCAGGTGCGCGAGCAGCTCGAGGAGGTCTTCCTCGGGATGGGCTACGAGATCGCCGAGGGACCGGAGATCGAGACCGACTGGTACAACTTCACGGCCCTCAACCTCCCCCCGGGCCACCCGGCGCGCTCCAGCCAGGACAGCTTCTACCTCGACCTCGGTGACGGCGGGAGCCACCTGCTGCGCACGCAGACCTCGCCGGTGCAGATCCGCCTGCTCGAGCGCGGCGAGCTCCCGATCTACGCCGTCGCACCGGGCCGCGTCTACCGCCGCGACACCCCCGACGCCCGCCACCTGCCGGTCTTCCACCAGATCGAGGGGCTCGTCGTCGACGAGGGGGTGACCTTCGGCGACCTCGCCGGGACGATCGACACCTTCGTGAAGGCGATCTTCGGGACCGAGTTCGCGACCCGCCTCCGCCCCGGCTACTTCCCCTTCACCGAGCCCTCGGCCGAGTTCGAGATCACCTGCACGATCTGTCGCGGCGAGGGCTGCCGCACCTGCTCGGGCTCGGGGTGGATCGAGCTCGGGGGCTGCGGGATGGTGCACCCGGCGGTCTTCGAGGCCACCGGCGTCGACCCGGAGCGCTACACCGGCTTCGCCTTCGGCTTCGGCATCGATCGCCTCGCCCTGATGGCGCACGAGGTCGAGGACCTCCGCAGCTTCATCGAGAACGACATCCGCTTCCTCACCCAGTTCTGACCGGCGCCCGACCCGGCGAGAAGGAGAGCCCCGTTGCGCGCACCGCTGTCCTGGCTGAAGGACTTCACCCCGATCGACTGCGACCCGGCCGATGCGGCCGCGGTGCAGCAGCTGCGCGGCGTGCTCGACTCGCTCGGCCTCGTCGTCGAGGCCACCGAGCGCGTCGGGGGCGGGCTCGAGGGGGTCGTCCTCGCCCGCGTCCTCGAGGTGCACGCGATCGAGGGCGCCGACCGGATCCGTCAGGTCTTCGTCGACGCCGGCGGCGACGAGCGCGTCGAGATCGTCTGCGGGGCGCGCAACTTCGCCGTCGGCGACCTCGTCCCGCTCGCGACGGTCGGCGCCGAGCTGCCGAACGGGATGGTGATCGCCCGCCGCAAGATGCGCGGCGTCACGTCCGACGGGATGCTCTGCTCGGGCAGCGAGCTGCTCGTCGACGACGGGGTCGACGGCCTGCTGATCGTCGCCTCCACGGGGGGGCCGGAGGGCCCGTTGCCCGAGGGCCTCGCCCTCGGGCAACCGATCGCCGGGGTGCTCGGCATCGAGGCCGACGTCGTCTTCGACATCGAGGTCGAGCCGAACCGCCCCGACTGCCTCTCGATCGCCGGGATCGCCCGTGACCTCGCCGCCGCCCTCGGCCTGCCCTTCGCGCTCCCCGAGCCGCAGCTCAGCGAGTCCGGGCCGGGGGCCGCGAGCCTCGCGAGCGCCACGACCGCGGCGCCCGAGCTCTGCCCCCGCCTCGTCGCCCGCGTCCTCACCGGCGTGCGGCCGGTCGCCTCCCCCGCCGCGCTCGCGCGCCGCCTCGAGCTCGCGGGGATGCGCCCGATCAACTCGGTCGTCGACGCCTCGAACTACGTGATGCTCGAGCTCGGCCAGCCGACCCACCCCTACGACCTCGACCGCCTCGGTGGCGGCGGCATCGCGGTGCGCCCCGCCCGGCCGGGGGAGCGGCTCGAGACCCTCGACGGCGCGACGCACACCCTCGGCGTCGGCCCCGACGGGAGCGCGGTCGAGGAGCTAGTCATCACCGACGCGAGCGACGCGGTCGTCGGTCTCGCGGGGGTGATGGGCGGCGCCTCCTCGGAGATCACCGAGGGCACCAGCCGGGTCCTCCTCGAGGTCGCGGACTTCGACGCGCTCGTCGTCGGCACGAGCGCGCAGCGCCACCAGCTGCGCACCGAGGCCTCCGTCCGCTTCTGGCGGGGCACCGACCCCGCGGGGCTGGAACGGGCCGCCGCCCGCTTCTGCGAGTTCGTCACCGCGGCGCAGGTCGCCGCCGGCCTCGACCCCCCGGCGGTCGCCCCCGGGCCGCTCAGTGACGGCCCCGGGCGCCCCGCCCCGGCCCCGATCGCGCTGCGCCCCGCCCGCCTGAACGCCCTCCTCGGCACCGCCCTCGGGGTGGAGGCGATCACCCTGCTGCTCGAGCGCATCGGCTTTCGCGTCGCCGACGCGGGCGGGGTCCTCGAGGTCACGCCGCCGACCTTCCGCCCCGACGCCCGTCGCGAGGTCGACCTCATCGAGGAGGTAGCCCGCCACCACGGCTACGCGGCGGTCGCCCGCACCGAGCGGCGCTCGCCGAAGGTCGGCCGTCTCACCGATCAGCAGCGGGCGCGGCGCGAGCTGCGCCGCGCGCTGCAGGGCCTCGGCGCCTCCGAGGCCTGGACGAGCTCGCTCCTCGACCCCGCACTGCTCGGCCACCTCGGGATCGGCGGCGGGGCGCTGCGCGTCCGCAACCCGGTCGTGAGCGGCGAGGACACGCTGCGCACCCACCTCCTCCCCGGGCTGCTCGCCGCGTTGGCGCGCAACGAGGCCCGCCGCTCGTTCGCGCTGCGCCTCTTCGAGATCGGGAAGGTCTTCTCCCGAAGCGGCGAGGAGCCGAGCGAGCGCGAGCACCTGGCGCTGTTGCTCGCGGGGCCGGGCGAGGGCGCGGCGGGCGCGGTCGCCGCCTGGCGGGCGCTCGTCGACTGGGCGCGCATCGACCCCGCGGCGCACTCCGGCCAGCCCCTCGAGGGCACCCCGCCGCCGCTCGCGGCGGGCCTGCACCCGACCCGCAGTGGCCTCGTCGTCGCCGCCGACGGGCCGCTCGCCGCCCTCGGCGAGGTGGACCCGGAGGTCGCGGCGCGCTTCGGCCTCTCGCCGAGGCCCGTCGGGGCGCTCGTGATCGACCTCGAGGCCTTCCTCGCGCTGGCGCGGCGCGACGGCCACGCCCGCCCGGTGAGCCGCTACCCCTCGGCCGACATCGACCTCGCCTTCGCGCTCCCGGCGAGCGTGCCGGCCTCGGCGCTTCGCAAGGCCCTCGCCGCAGCCGCGGCGGAGCGCCTCGAGTCGATCGAGCTCGTGGACGTCTACCGCGGGCCGGGCCTCCCGGCGGAGAGCCGCAGCCTCGCCTTCCGCCTCCGCCTCTCCGCGCTCGACCACACCCTCTCCGAGGAGGAGATCGGCGAGATCCGCGGGCGGTGCATCGCGGCCGCCGAGCAGCAGCTTTCCGCCACACTGCGCGGTTGACCTCGCGCGATTCGCGCGCAAGGCCGCGTCGCGGGCGCGACCACGGCGAGCGCCGCGAGCGCCACGGACACCCCGCTGACCTGGGCAACCGCTCCTCCGCCACCCAGCTCGGGGAGGTGGGCCGATAGTTCGGCCGTTGAATAGATCGCCCGCTATTGAATCAAATAAGAAGATCGTTTCCCGCGCTAAGGGAAAAAAGATAGTCCGCTTGGGCTTGCAATTACCTGTTAGTTATCCGTTATCGTTCCGTGATCTGTTCAGCGGTGCGGCGGGGCACCGGGGTTCTCGGGGGAGACGACGATGAGCAGCAGCGCCAGCAACCGTGCGCGGTGCCGCCGCGCCGCCGCGCTCACCGCCCTCGCGGCGCTCGCGCCCGCGCTGCTGCCGGCCGCCGCGGGAGCGACGGCCCTCGCGCCGCCGGCGATCGCCTCGCGCGCCGTGCGCTGCCCGTGGACGACGGCCGCGGCCGGCGCGCAGTCGAGCCCGGCGGTGCTCGCCCGCGAAGTGGTGGCGCGCATGACGCTCGCCGAGAAGATCCGCTTCGTCGACCTCGCCGCGGGCCTCGGCTACGAGAACCGCAACACCGGCGTGCCGCGGCTGTGCATACCGATGCTCACCTTGGAGGACGGGCCGAACGGCATCGCCTACAACGACCGCGGCGTCACCCAGCTGCCGGCCTCGCTCGGCCTCGCCGCCACCTTCGACCCCGCCCTCGCCCGCGAGTACGGGGCGGTGATCGGTGAGGAGGCGCACGCCCAGGGCGTCGACGTCGTGCAGGGTCCCAACCTCAACCTCGACCGCGTGCCGACGAGCGGCCGCGCCTTCGAGGCCTACGGGGAGGACCCCTACCTCACCTCGGTGATGGGGGTCGCCGACATCGAGGGCATCCAGTCCGCGCACGTGATGGCCGACGCCAAGCACTTCACCGCCTACACCCAGGAGACCGACCGCCTCCACCTCGACCAGGTGATCCCCGCCCGCGCCCTCGAGGAGCTCTACCTCGCCCCCTTCCGCGCCGCGGTCACCGAGGGCCACGTCGCCTCGGTGATGTGCGCCTACGGCCAGATCAACGGCCGCTACGTCTGCCAGGACCCCTCGCTGTTCAGCACGCTGAAGCGCGCCTGGGGCTTCCAGGGCTTCGTCCGCTCCGACCTCGGCGCCGTCGAGGACCCCGTCGCCGCCTTCGACGCCGGCCTCGACGCGCTGAAGCCGGCGGCGACCGCGATCCTCGAGCGGGCGGTCACCGACGGCGCGCTGCCGATGCCCCGCCTCGACGACGCCGTCGGGCGCATTGTGAAGGAGATGTTCGCCTACGGCCTCGTCGCGCATCCGCCGACCGGCCACCCCGACACACCCGTCACCGACGCCGCGGCCTCCGCCGTCGCGCTGCGGACAGCGGAGCGCTCGGTCGTGCTGCTGAAGAACGCGAAGGGGGTGCTCCCCCTCTCGGGGGCGGCCGACCCCTCGGTCGCGGTGATCGGCGCGGACGCCGCCGAGGGCGCCTCGACGGCGGGCTTCGGCAGCGCGCACGTCCTCACCGCGTCGGTGATCACCCCTCTCGGGGCGCTGCGGCGCTGGCTCGGCGGCGGCGTCGCCGTCGGCTACGAGCCCGGCGGCCCACGCCTCGGGAGCTCGGCGGTGCACCTCGCCCTCAACCTCTTGGTGCCGCGGATCGCGCCCGCCGGCCACGCCTTCGCCCCGGCCGCGACCCTCGGCGTCTCGCCGCTCTCACCCGGCTACGACTCGGCCGAGTTCGCGGCCACGGCCACCACCCCGGGAAGCGGCGCCGGCTGGTATGAGGCGGAGCGCTCCGTCTCGCCGGCGCACAGCGGCCTCTACACGATGTCGGTCACCGGCGGCGGCGACAGCTTCGTCTACCTCGGCGGCTCCCTCGTCTTCGCCGACCGCGGCATCCATGGGCGCTCCTCGTGGTCGACGCCGCTCACGCTCGTCGCCGGCCGGCCGACGAGCGTCCGCCTGCGCTGGTTCGCCCGCCCCGGCATCGAGACCCCTTCGATCGGCCTCACCGCTGTGGGTACCCTCATCTCGCGCGCCGTCGCCCTCGCCCGTCGCAGCGCGGTCGCCGTCGTCTTCGCCGACGACTACAGCTCCGAAGGGGTCGACCGGCCGGGCCTCGACCTCCCCGGCGACCAGAACGCGCTGATCTCGGCCGTCGCGGCGGCCAACCCCCGCACCGTCGTCGTGCTCAACACCGGCGGACCGGTCCTCATGCCCTGGCTCTCCAAGGTCGCCGGCGTCGTCGAGGCCTGGTACCCCGGCCAGAGCGACGGCACCGCGGTCGCCGCCGTGCTCACCGGCAAGGTCGACCCTTCGGGGCGGCTGCCGGTGACCTTCCCCCGAGGCAACGGCGCCGACGCCGTCCTCACCGCCGCCTCCTGGCCCGGTGTCGCCGGGCGGGTGCAGTTCGGGCCGGGCCTCGCGCTCGGCTACCGCTCCGACGAGGAGCTGCACGAGCGGCCGCTCTTCGCCTTCGGCGCCGGCCTCTCCTACACGAGCTTCGCGCTCTCCTCCGCGAGCGTCGCCGCCACGGGCGGCGGCGCCACCGCGACGGTGACGGTGACCAACACCGGCCACCATTGGGGCACCGCCGTCGTCGAGGGCTACATCGGCTTCCCCGCGTCGGCCGGCGAGCCGCCGCGCCAGCTCGCCAGCTTCGGGCGTGCCCACCTCGCGCCGGGGCAGTCGACGACGCTGCAGCTCCCCGTTTCGGGGCGCGCCTTCCTCGCCTGGCTGGGCGGCCGCTTCCAGAGCGTCGCCGGCGAGTACACCCTCTCCCTCGGCTGGTCCTCGCGCGACCTGCCGGTGGCCCTCACCCTCCCCGCTCCCGGGCGCGGCGCGCCCGCGGTGAGCCTCGGCGGCGCGCCGCCCGCCCTGATGCCGCTGTAGCGACGGGGGCGCCCTCCGGGCGGCCGGTGTACCTTCCGTTCGACGGAAGCGCCGGAGCGGGAGGTCGGAGATGGCGGGACGGGCTGGGGCGGGGTGGCGGCGGTGAGCGGCGCGGCGGTGAGCGGCGAGGAGCCACTCGACCTCGGCGGTCGGGTCGTCCTCGTCACCGGCGGCGCCGGTGGTCTCGGGCGGGCGATGGCGCGGGCGCTCGTCGCCTCTGGTGCGCGCGTCGTCCTCGCCGACGTCGCGGCGAGCGGCGTCGGCGCCTTCGCCGACGAGCTCGGGCCGCAGGCCCTCGCCGTCGCCGCCGACATCAGCACCCCGGAGGGGGTGAGCGCCGTCGTCACCGCCTCCGAGAGGGCCTTCGGGCCGGTCGAGGTGCTGGTGAACAACGCCGGCATCGGCATGGGCGTGGTGCGCGCCGGCGACCGCTACTCGCGGCCGATCCACCTCTTCGAGGTCGAGCCCGAGCACCTGCGCGCCTTCTTCGCGGTCCACGTCTACGCCCCCTTCCTCCTCACCAAGGCGCTCGCGCCGCAGATGGTCGATCGCGGCTTCGGGCGGATTGTGACCGTGACGACGAGCCTGTCAACGATGATCCGCCCCGGCAACGCCCCCTACGGGCCGATGAAGGCGGCGAGCGAGGCCTTCACCGCGATCGCCGCCGGCGACCTCGAGGGCACCGGCGTGACGGCGAACATCCTCGTGCCGGGCGGGGGGGCCGACACCGCGATGGTCCCCGAGGTCGCCGGCCGCTCGCGCGCCGGGCTGGTCACCCCGGAGAAGATGGGGCCGCCCGTCGTCTGGCTCGCCTCGGACGAATCCGCGGGGGCGACGGCGCGTCGCTTCCTCGGCCGCCTCTGGGACCCGGGCCTTCCCCGAGCCGAGGCAGCCGCGGCCGCGGCCTTCCCGATCGCCTGGCCCCTCGAGACGAGCTGAGGGCTTTGGCGGCGGGCCCGCTCGCCGCTCGCCGCTCGCCGCGACGGGGCACTCCTAGCATGGGGCCGTGGGCGAGGCCGAGGCGCGAGACGACACCGAGGCGCACCTCGCGGCGCTCGCCGCGGAGGTCGCCGAGCTGCGCGCCGAGGTCGCCCGCCTGCGGGCGAAGAACGCCGAGCTGCTGCGCACGGCGGCGCTGCGCGACTTCGAGCGACCGCCGCACTACCAGTGACCGGCGGGGCCGGCGACGTCAGGCCCGGCTCAGCACCACCACGGGGATGCGGCGCGCCGTCTTCTCCTCGTACTCCGCGAAGCCCGGGAAGTCGCGCTTTTGCTGTTCCCAGATGCGCTCGCGCTCCTCGCCCTCGGTGACGCGCGCCGTCGCGGGGAAGGTCTCGCCGGCGACCTCGACGGTCACCTCGGGATGGGCCGAGAGGTTGCGGAACCAGTCGGGGTCGCTCGGCGCGCCGGCCTTGCTCGCAAAGACGGCGTAGTCGTCGCCGACGCGCTGGTAGGCCACGGGGTTGATCCGCTCGAGCCCGCTCTTCGCGCCGTTCGTGTGCAAGAGCAGGAGCGACATGCCCGCGAACTGGCCACCGACGGCCCCGGCGTTGGCGCGGAACTCCTCGATGACGGCGCGGTTCCAGTCGCCCGCCGATGCCACTGGGTCGTGATCCGTCACTGCTGTCTCCTTGACCGCCGGTAGTTCCCGGGCACTAGCCCCGTTCTACCCGACCTCGCCGCCTGCCGTTCGACAGGTGGTGGTGCGGCGCCGCTCGCGGCGGGGGCCACTGCCGGACCGTCTGCGAGGAGCGACGGCCAGCGTCGCGGCCCTCCCGTCGACGCGGGCGTGTTCGGCCAACACCGCTGAGGACAGCCACGAAGAGCTGCCCGAAGACGACCACAGCTGCCTTCGTCGGCCCGAGAGCGACGCCCACCGCCTGCTCGCCGATGGCCCCCCCGGGGGTCGGGAATTTGGCTCTAGGGTGGTCGTGCGCGTACCGATCGCACGGGATCGCGAGCTGATCCCGTGCGACCAAGGGTGCTCAGGCCACGGGCACCCGCGCCACTCGATGAAGAGGTGGCAATGACCGGTTCGTCACAGCTCGCGGCTGCCGCGGTGAACCTCGATGCGCCGGCGCGCTACCTGCACTGGTCGATCTTCACCGTGTCGGTGGCCAACCTCGTCCTCATCGCGGTGATGGTCGTGATCTTCGGTCTCGCCCTGCTGCTCCCCTTCCCGAGGAGCGGCGGGCACGGGAATGACGTCTCCCCCGAGGAGGCGCCGGCCGCGGCGATGGACCGTGTCGACCCCGAGGCGGCACGCATGTGGACGGCCCGCCTGCGACGCCGGGCGCTGTCCATCTTCCCCCCGGACAAGCTGCTCCCCGACCACCAGCCCGCCTACGTCGCCTCGTGGGTCTACGTCTTCGGTGTCGCGACGCTCGCAGCCCTCGCGGTGGCGATCGTCTCGGGCGCGGCGATCGCGATCGGAGGGGTGGACTGGTGGCACGTCAACCCGGTCGGGCACTTCTTCAACAGTCTCCACCTGTGGAGCGTCGAGCTGTTCATGGCCTTCATGGTCATCCACCTCTGGGGCAAGTTCTGGATGGCGGCGTGGCGCGGGCGCAGGAAGCTCACCTGGATCACCGGGGTCGTCGCCTTCGTCGCCTCGGTGGTCGAGTGCTTCACCGGCTATTTGTCCCAGCAGAACTTCGACTCGCAGTGGATCTCGACCAACGGAAAGGACGCGGTCAACTCCCTCGGCCTCGGCGCCTTCTTCAACCTCATGAACTTCGGCCAGATGCTGCTCTGGCACGTCGTGCTGGTCCCGCTCGTCCTCGTCGCGCTGGTCGGGGCGCACGTGCTGTTGGTGCGGGCGCGTGGGGTCGTCCATCCCCTGCCGGCGCGCGCGACGAGGGGACGCGCCGCGCGGCGGGCCGCCGCGCACGCCGACGCGCTGGCGTGGCGGGGCCCGCTCCGCCGCTACGACCTCGTGAAGGAGGCGACCGTCGCGTCGCTCGTCGCCCTCGTGCTGACGGTCGTCCTCGCCTCGGTCCTCTCCTCGCCCGATGCACCACCGGTCACCGTCGCCAGCTGGGCGAGGATCGCCCCCGCCGACTTCATGGGGACCGCCGCGAGCGAGCTCGCGGGCACCAGCAAGACGGCCAGCTACGGGCCGCCGTACAACCACGCTTCGGGCAGCGTGCAGCGGATCGTCGTCTCCTGGCAGCTCCTCTTCGGCGTCCGCCAGCCGGTCGACCCTGCGGAGAGCTTCGTGCTCTCGCCGCTCTCCAGGCTCGCGCCGACCGACGCGACGCTCCGGCGGGCGCTCACGGCCTACGAGGGCGCCGCGGTGGCGACCCGGACGGCCTGGGCGAACGCCTACCTCGCCGCGCTCACGCACGTCCGGTTCCGTGGCGCCACGCCGTCGGTGCCGGCCGCCAAGGACGGCCCGGTGGCGACGCTGATCGCGAGCGAGCTCGACCTCGCCCGTTCGGGGGCCGTCGACGCCGATCTCCTCGCCCAGCACCCCTTCTACGGAACGGACTTCACCAAGCCGCTGTTGTTCCTCGAGGACGGGAACTACTTCTCCTCGCTCGCCACCGCGCAGCACCTGACCGGCAGCCAGTGGGGCGTGATGAACGAGACGGGCAGCTACCCGGGCCAACCGTGGCTGTGGCTGTACACGCTCTGGTACCAGGTGCCGGGCTTCCGCAGCTCCGCGAACGTCGACCTGATCGCCCTCTACCTCACCGGCGCCGCGACGCTCCTGCTGCTCGCCGTGCCCTTCGTGCCGGGCGTGCGCGACCTGCCCCGCCTCGTCCCCCTGCACCGCCTCGTGTGGCGTGGCTGGGGACAGCCGGAGGTCGGCGACAGCCCCCCGCACCCGGCCGCGCCCGCCGGCGAGGACGAGGACAGCGGGGTGCCCGCCACCTTCGACTAGCCGTCCGGGGGCTGCTCCGCGGCCTGCGCTGTGGGCGGGGGCCAGTGGTAGCGGACGTCGGGCGCGCCCTCCTCGTTGTCGCCGTCGGTGCTCGCCACCGCGACGAAGCCGTGGCGCTCGTAAAAGGAGCGGGCGCGCCCGTTGGACTGGAAGGTCCACAGGTCGAGGCCGGCGGGGGAGCGCGCCTTCGCGAGGCCGACGAGCATGCTGCCGAGGCCGCGGCCGTCACGGCCGGGGGCAACCATCAGGTGCTCGATGAAGCCCGTGGCGAGGACGAGCAGGCCGACGAGGCCCTCCGCGGGGTGCTCGGCGACGACGACCTCGCAGTGCGCGAGGACGACAGTCGCGAAGTAGTGGCGGACGTCCTCGTCGTCGTGCACCCCGGCGGGGTTGGCCGGGAAGGAGGCCTTGCGGGCGGTCAGCCAGAGCTCCGCGACAGCGCGGCCCTCGTCGGGGCGGGCGGGGCGGAGGAGTAGCGCGCCGAGCCACTCCCGGTCCTCCTCGGCCACGGCTACCGGGTGACGTCGAGGAGGTGGTGCACGACGTCGTGGGCCATGTAGCGCGAGAGCGTGTCGAGGGTGAAGGTGGCGCCGTCGCTGCGACGGCCGCGGCGTGCCCACTGCCCAGCCGTGAGGCCCCCGAGGAGGTCGGCGAGCGCCGAGCCGGCGGCGACGAGCTCGCCGACGGCGACGCTCGCCTGCTGGCCCGCGTAGTCGTCCTCGACCGCCGAGGCGTCCTGGTCACAGTTGGGAAAGAGCGGGTCCTCCTCGGCGAGCATCAGCTCCACCCGCCCGAGATAGCGGCGGTAGACGTCGCGCACGTGGCAGGCGTACTCGAGAGGGGACCAGGTCGAGTCATCTGGGCGCAGCGGGGTAAGGAACCCCCGTGCGAGGAGCGAGGACCACCGGCACGTGTTGTCGCGGAGCAGCTCCGGCACCTCCTCGGCGCGGCAGCTGCTCGCGTTGAAGCCGCACTCCGGGCAGCGCCGCTCGAGGACCCAGGTCCAGTCCTTGGTGTCCGGCGTGATCACCGCCACGCCCTCAACGCGAGGCGCACTCGACGGCCACCGCCTCGATCTCGAGGAGGAACTCCGGGCGCGCGAGGCGCGCCACCACGAGCAGCGTGTCGGCCGGGAAGGCGCCGTCGGGGAAGAGCTCCGGCCAGAGCTCGCCGCGCACCGCCCGCAGCTCGGGAAGGTGGCTGGGGTCCACGAGGTAGTTGGTGAACTTGACGACGTTGCCGAAGCCCATCCCTGCCTCGGCGAGGACCGCGCCGATGTTCTGAAAGACGCGGCGCGCCTGGGTGGCGAAGTCCTCGCCGACGACGCCGCCCTCCCCGTCGGTCGGCACCTGGCCGGCGAGGTAGAGCAGCCGCGTCGGCGCCTCGGCGAGCACTCCCGGCGAGTACGGCCCCCGCGGCGCACCGAAGCTCGCCGGCCGCAGCATCCGCAGCCCCTCAACTGGCATCGTCCCTCCCGATCCGGCGGCCGTGGCCGCCGGCCGAGTCTTGCCGAAAGCAGGCATCGATGACCTCTCTTGTCCGCGTGGAGGCACCGTGCTCATGGGACGATTGGGAGATGAACCCCAACCGGGCGTGGGCGATCCATCCGAACGGCCCGCTGTCGGGGGAGATCGCCGTCGCCGGCTCGAAGAACGTCGTCACCAAGCTGATGGTCGCGGCCCTCCTCGGCGACGGCCCGACCGAGGTGCTGAACGCCCCCTGCGTCGGCGACGTCGAGATCACCGCCGCGATCCTGCGCGCCGTCGGCGCGGTGATCGAGCTCGGCTCGACGATGCTCACCGTCGACCCCGCGGGGATCACCGACGGCGCGGTACCGGTCCGCTACTCCGGGCTCAACCGCATCCCGATCCTCATGATCGGCCCGCTCCTGCACCGCCTCGGCGAGGCCTTCGTGCCCCTCGTCGGCGGCGACGCCATCGGCACGCGCCCGGTCGACTTCCACCTCGATGCGCTGCGCGCGCTCGGCGCCGAGATCACCGTCAGCGAGGCGGGGGTCACCGCCAAGGCGAGCCGCCTGCACGGCGCCCGCATCCGCCTCCCCTTCCCGAGCGTCGGCGCCACCGAGACGGTGCTGATGGCCGCCGCCACCGCTGAGGGGCGCACGGTCCTCGAGAACGCGGCGATCGAGCCCGAGGTCGTCGAGCTCGCGCTCTTCCTGCAGCGCATGGGCGCGGGGATCGAGCTGCAGCCCGACCGCCGCTTCGTGATCGAGGGCAAGACGCACCTCACCGGCGCCCGCCAGCGCATCGGCGGCGACCGCATCGAGGCCTTCTCCTACCTGATCGCCGGCCTTGTCACCGGCGGGAGCGTGCGCGTGAGCGGCTGCTCGCAGGCGCGCCTCGTGACGGCGATCTCGACGCTGCGGCGGATGGGCGCGCACTTCGAGATCGACGACAACGGGATCCGCGTGCACCCCGGAGAGCTGCGGCCGACGGCCGTGCACACGAGCACCCACCCGGGCTTCATGACCGACTGGCAGCCGGCCCTCGCGGTGCTCTTCACCCAGGTCGCGGGGATGTCGCTGATCCACGAGACGGTCTTCGAGGACCGGTTGGGCTACGTGAAGGCGCTCACCACGATGGGCGCCGAGATCGAGCTCTACGACCAGTGCCTCGGCGGCGAGGCCTGCCGCTTCCACGAGCACGAGTGGCTGCACTCGGCGGTCGTGCACGGAAAGACCGCCCTCGTCGGGACCGAGATCGAGATGCCCGACATCCGTGCCGCCTTCGCCTACGTGCTCGCCGCCGCCGCGGCCTCCACCTCCTCGGTGCTCTCCGGCGTCGACCAGCTGGAGCGCGGTTACGACCACGTCGTCGACAAGTTCCGCTCCCTCGGGCTCGTCATCGACGAGCTCTCCTAGCGTTCAGCGCTCCGAGGGGTCCAACCACTTCTCGACGGGCAGCCCGCGCCAGGCGGCGAGGCGGCCGAGCAGGGCCGCGCCGTCGCCCTCCACGATCATCAGCTCGGTGTGCTCGACACGGACGAAGCCCGCCGCCGTCGCCTGCGCGACGAAGGCGGAGAGGGGCGCGAAGAAGCCGCCCACGTCGAGCACGCCGCAGGGCTTGTCGTGGATCCCGAGCTGGGTCCAGGTCACCGCCTCGAAGAACTCGTCGAGGGTGCCGAAGCCGCCGGGGAGCATCACGAAGCCGGAGGCGAGGTCGGCCATCACGGCCTTGCGCTCGTGCATCGTCTCGACGACGCGCATCGAAGTGAGGCCGCGGTGCGCGACCTCCTTGTCCTCGAGGGCGCGGGTGATCACCCCGTGCACCTCGCCCCCCGAGGAGAGGGCGCCCTCGGCGAGGGCGCCCATCAGCCCGGTGTTCCCCCCGCCGTAGACGAGGGCGATGCCGGCTCCGGCGAGGAGCGCCCCGAAGTCGCGCGCCGCGTCGAAGTAGCGCGCCTCGGCGCCGCGGCTCGAGCCGCAGAAGACCGCGAGGGCGTGCAGCGGGCGGAGGCTTTCGGTCGGCGTCATGTCGCCTACCTGTAACACCTTTCGGGCTCCCGTCGCGCCCTCCGCTGGCCCCTGATCGGAGCGCCGAGCGCGCTCGCCCGACAGACTGGCGCCATGGAGAACCCGACGACCGGAGCCGCGCTCGACCTCTCGGGGCGGCGTGCCCTCGTCACGGGGGCGGCGAGTGGCATCGGCCGCGCGATCGCCGGTCGCCTCGCAACGGCCGGTGCGAGGGTCGTGCTCGCCGACGTGAACGGCGAGGGCGCCGAGCAGGCCGCCGCCGAGATCGGCGGCGAGCCGTGGGTCGTCGACCTCGCAGACGGCGAGGCGCTCGTCGGGCTCGACCTCGACGTCGATGTGCTCGTGAACAACGCCGGCTTCCAGCACGTCGCGCCGATCACCGAGTTCCCGCCGGAGGTCTTCGCGGCGATGCACCGGGTGATGGTGCAGGCCCCCTTCCTCCTCGCGCGCGCCTGCCTGCCGGGGATGTACGCGAGCGGCTTCGGCCGCGTGGTGAACATCTCGAGTCATCTCGGCATCCGCGCCGCGGCGTACAAGGTCGCCTACGTCTCGGCCAAGCACGCGCTGATCGGCCTCTCGGAGGTGATCGCCCTCGAGGGAGCGCCGTACGGCGTGACCTCGAACGCGATCTGCCCGAGCTACGTCTGGACGCCGCTCGTCGAGAACCAGGTCGCCGGGCAGGCCAAGGCGCACGGGATCTCCGAGGGCGAGGTCGCCGACAAGGTCTTCCTCGCCTCGCCCGCGATCAAGCGCTTTGCGACCGTCGAGGAGGTCGCCGAGCTCGTCGCCTTCCTCTGCACCCCCGCGGCCTCGTTCATCACCGCCGCCACTTACACCCTCGACGGCGGCGCCGCGGCGCGCTGAGCCCCGCCGGCGCGGCGCGGCGCGGCGCGGCGCGTCGCGTCGGCCGGCCGGCCGGTAGCTCGACGCTGTCCGAGGCCGAGCGGAGCGGCGTCGCGTGCCCGTGTGGGCCGCCGACCCGCGTCGTGTATTAAGGTTCTCGTCGACATCAGTTGCACGGGTTTGGTTTCCGCTTTGGATTCCTTCTGGTACGTGCAAGGAATCCAAGGAGAAAAGACATGCCGGCAGGCACCGTGAAGTGGTTCAACGCGGAGAAGGGCTTCGGCTTCATCACCCCCGATGACGGGGGCGAGGACCTCTTCGTCCACCACTCTGCGATCCAGATGCAGGGCTACCGCGAGCTGGCCGAGGGCCAGCACGTGGAGTTCGAAGTCACGCAGGGCCAGAAGGGCCTGCAGGCGAGCGACGTTCGCCCCGCCTGAAGCCGTCCTCACGCACCGCCGGTTGACCGGCGTGCGACACCGAAACTGACAACAGCGGGACGCTCCGGCGTCCCGCTGTTGCACTTCCGGGGCCCGGTCAGCCGATCCCGAAGAGGGCCCCGACGTTGCGGCCGAGGATGTTCTCCTTGTCGCGCTCGGAGAGCCCCGCCATCTCCTCGATGCCCGACGCGGTGTTCGGGTAGGTGGACGGGGGGTGCGGGTAGTCCGAGCCGATGATGAAGTTCTCGCTGCCGATCGCCGCGATCGCGTGCACGAGCGGCTCCTCGTCCGGCTCGACCGCGACGAAGCAGCTCCTCTTGATGAGCTCGGAGGGGGCGACGGTGCAGCGGGCGCACTGCGGCTCCACGCCGTAGACGCGATCGAGGGTGTACATCGCCCACGGCAGCCAGCTGCCACCGGCCTCGAAGAAGCAGAAGCGCAGGTCGGGGAACTCCTGCAGCAGCCCCCCGAGGGTGAGCGAGGCCATCCCCACCATGTACTCGAAGGCGAAGCCGAGGTAGTTCGAGATGTGCAGGCGCCGCATCCGCTCCCAGCCGATCGTCCACGTCGTCGGGATGTGGTCCGAGACCTGGCAGGCGAAGGGGTTGTGGTGGACGTAGAGGATGAGGCCGAGGTCGGCCACCGTCTCCCAGAAGGGGTAGAGCTCGGTGGTGTCCCAGTTCTGCCCGCCCCAGTTGCCGTTGATCGTGATCGCCCGCAGGCCGAGCGCCGCGGCGCGCCGCGCCTCCGCGCAGGATTCCTCCACGTCCTGGAAGGGGACGACGGCCGTGCCGATGAAGACGTCGGGACGCGCCTCCTCGGCGGCCGCGCTCGCATTGTTGTAGGCACGGCAGAGCGCGAGGCGCAGCCCGTCGTCCCAACGGCGGGCGACCGGCGAGCCGAAGGGGTTGGCGAAGATCCCGTCGGGGATGAGGACCTGCATGTCGAAGCCGGTGACGCCGATCAGCCCCGCCCGCTCCTCGACGTCGCCGTGGCCGACGGCGCCGGCGCGCGCCGGGGCCGGGACGTTGCCCGCCTGGCCGGCGTTGAGCGCCTGGCCCGCGGCGCTCGCCCGGAAGCCGCCGCGGCGCGCCGCGGGGTCCGAGAAGACCGCGGCGTCGCGCGCCAGCATGTCGAGCTTGGCCGGCGACCAGTCGGGGAGGACCTCTTTCAGCGCGCCGGCGTCGACGTGCGGCAGAAAGTGGCTGTCGGCGTCGATCCGGCGGGTGCGCACGCTCGTGGTCATGGGAGCTCCTCTCCTCCGGGGCGGCGTCGGCCCCGGGCCCTCCGCGGCGGATCGTAGCCCCGCGGCTGCCGGTCGGGAGCGGGTGCGCCGCCGTGAGCAGCGTGTTTGGAGCAAGATCGTCATCGAACCCGCGCGCTCGGGCCCTCGGCGCGGTGTCACAATCCGCCCCGTGCGACGCAACGGGGGATTGACGGGGCGCGCGCTGCCCGCGCGCCTGGCGCTGCTCGGCCTCCTCACGACCACGGCCGCGCTCGCGTCGGCGGGCGGCGTCGGGGCGACGGGGGCCGGGGTGACGGCGCAGCGCTATCCCGTGACCCTCCTCTTCGGCCGCATCGTGGTGCGCGGCGGCGGCCTCTTCCTCACCGGGACCGTGGCGGCCACGGGCGGCGCGAGCACGAACTGCCTCATGGCGGGCGTCGACCCGGTCTCGCTCGCGCTCGGCCGCATCTCCGAGCCGGAGTGCGACAGCCCGGCGCTGTCGGGGGCGACGGTCGCGCCGGCGGAGTTCCGCACGACGGCGGGCTACTCCGATCGCACGACGGCACGCGCCGTGCTCGTCGGGGCCGACGGAGGGGTCGCGGTCGGTGCCGCGCTGTTCACCTACCAGTCCGACTCGGCGTCCGCGCTCCTCACTGCCGCCTCCGGGGGCTCGGTGTGGGTCTTCGAGGGAGCGGCGACGCCCCCGAGCTTGGTGCGCCTCTCGGCGGCGACGGGGCGGGTCCTGCAGGTGGCGACCTTCCCGAGCGGCGTCGCCCGATCGGTGATGGTCGCCGACTCGGACGGCGCCTACCTCGCCCCCGCCGGGGACGGGTGGGGCGCGCCGTCGGTGATCTACCGAGTCGCGATCGGCGCCCGCCGCCCGGTCGTCGTGCGGACGCTCGCCGGCCCCGCCCCCGCGGACGGCTACGTCAACTGGATGGCAGCGGATGGTCACGCGCTGTGGGCCGACCTCTGCACCCGCGCGATCGTCCGACCCCCCTACCGCTGCGCGGTCTGGCGCTTCCAGGGTCCCGACCTCACGCCCGTCTTCCATGCGCCGGACGTGCTCGGCACCGCGGCCTGGGTCACCGGCAGCGCGGCGACGGGCTTCTACTCGAGCATCCCGGCCCCCTGGAGCCCACCCGGTCCTCGGCCGTCGGAGGTCGCGTTCGTCCGCGTCGACCCCGCGAGCGGCGCAGAGCGGGTCGCTGCGGCGGTGCCGCTCTCGTCGGACTGGCGGTTGGGCGGCTCCGGGCACGCCACGCAGGCCGTCGTCTTCGACCGCGCCCTCTATCTCCTCGACGGCGCCGACGGCTACGGGAGCGGGCCCGCGACGCTGCACCGGGTCCCGCTCGGATGACCGGGCTCGCCTTCACGCGCCCGCGGCGACGGGGGCGCGCCGTGCTCGTCGCGGCGGCGGTGGCCGCGCTCGCCGGGTGGGGTGCCGCCACGCTCGACAGCACCCCGCCGGGGCCGAGCGCCCCGCAGCCCGGACCGAGCCGCTGGAGCCTCAGCCTTGAGGGCGAGAGCGAGGGCGCGCTCGCCTGCTCGAGCGCCCGCTTCTGCGTGGCCCTCTCCTACGCCGTCGGCGGGGTGCGCGAGGGCGCCCTCTACGACGGCACGCGCTGGGTCACCGAGCCGGTGCGGCACCTCCTCGGGACGGTCGCCTCGGTCGCCTGCCCGGGCGACGGCCACTGCCTCGCGGTCGACTCCTTCGGTGCCGTGAGCACGCTCGCCGGCGGGAGGTGGTCGGCACCGGTCGAAGTCGACCTCCCGACGGTCCAGTACCCCGAGGGCGCGAGCACCCTCTCCTGCTCGTCGGAGACCTTCTGCGTGCTGGTCGACGGGCTCGGCCGCGCCGCCGTCTACGACGGTGGCCGCTGGAGCGCCCCGACGACGGTCGACGCCGCCTTCGGCCTCACGGCGCTCTCCTGTGTCGCCGGCGACCGCTGCACCGCCGTCGACGGCGTGGGCCGGGTGCTCTCCTACTCGGGCGGGGAGTGGTCCGCGCCGCGCCCCGTCGACCGCGACGCGCTCGCAGGAATCTCCTGCGCCGCGGCGGGGAGCTGCGTCGCGACCGACCTCCTCGGCCGGGTGCTCTCGAGCGCAGAGGGGCGCTGGTCGGCGCCGACCCCGGTCGATCCGGCGGCGAGCCCGCTCGCGATCTCGTGCCCGCGCGTCGGCTACTGCATCACCCTCGACTGGCGGGGGAGGGCCTACGTCCTCGCCGGCGGCCGCTGGCGCGCCGAGAGCATCGATCCGCTGCCGACCCCGCTCGCCCCCCGCTCGGCGGCGATCGCCTGCGCGCCGGGCGAGGTCGGCTTCTGCGCCGCGGCGATCGGCTTCGGGCAGCTCGGCGTGGGGACCAACCCCTTCTCCTTTACCGGGCCGGTGGTGCACGCGCCGTCGCTCGAGTGACCCGTGCAAGGGTGGTCCGATGAGCGAGTCGACGAGCGGGGCGGCACAGCGGTGGGGGATCATCGGGCTCGGCGCACAGGCCGACGGGATCGCGAAGGCGCTGCAGGCCGTCGACGGCGTCGAGCTCGCCGGCTGCATGACCGCGACAGCCGCGCGCGTCGCGGAGTTCGCCGCCGCCTTCGGCTGGCGCCCGCACCGCTCCGAGGCCTACGCGCCGGGGAAGTTCATCTGGCCCTCGCCCGCGGGCCTCATCGCACGCCAGGTGGGCGGGGCGGGATAGCCGGCTCAGCGCGGCGGGCGATTGGGGTCGAACTTCTCCCGGAGGGCCTGGCGGCGCGCCTGCAGCTCTCGGTGGCTGATCGACTCGGTCTCCGCGGAGATGCCGAGCGTCGAGCGCACGCCGGTGAGGTCGACGCCCCGCTCGCGGGGGTCGATGCCGATCTCGCTCGCGATGCGGCCGCCGTGGCGCTGCGCGAAGTAGGTGGCGATCGTCGCGATCTCGCCGAGGAGGTCGACGTCGGGGGCGAAGGTGGAGACCGCGCCGTCGAGGAAGAGGATGTCCTTCACGAACAGCATCAGCTCCTTCGGGATGCGCGCCCCGTAGGCGAGGAGCTGCTTGGTGAGCTCGCGGAGCTCGGAGGTCAGCTCCTCGGCCGACATCTGCACGATGTCCTTCGGTGCGGCGTCGAGGGCGAGGTCGCGGATCACCTGGTCGACGTCGGCGTCGGCGGAGAAGGCACCGAGGGCGATCAGCGCCTCGACCTGGGCGCGCACGTCGTTCACCGTCCCGCCCATCACGAGGCGCAGGAAGGCGAGGCGGCGCGGCTCGTCGAGGCGGCCGGTGATCCCGAAGTCCAAGAGGGCGACCCGCCCGTCGGGCAGGACGAAGAGGTTGCCGCCGTGCAGGTCGCCGTGGAAGGCGCCGAAGAGCATTGCCCCCTCGAGGAAGGAGACGACAGCGGCGCGCAGTACCGCCTCGGTGGAGATCCCGGCAGAGCGCATCCCCTCTACGTCGTCCCAGGAGAAGCCGGAGAGGCGCTCCATGACGAGGACGCGGGGCGTGACGAGGCGGGGATGGGGGCGCGGGACGACGATCGCCCGCTGCTCGGTGGCGGCGAGGATCGCCGCGATGTCGAGCATGTTCTCGGCCTCGAGGCGGAAGTCGAGCTCCTCGACGATCGTCTCGGCGAAGAGCTCGATGAGCGCCGGCGGGTTGGCGAGCACGGCGACGGGGATCCGCCCGACGAGGTACGGGGCGAGGTAGCTCATCACCGCGAGGTCCTCGCGCACGAGCGCCGCGACCCTCCGCCGCTGCACCTTCACGACGACCTCCTCGCCGCTCGCGAGGCGGGCACGGTGGACCTGGGCGATGGAGGCGGCGGCGATCGGCTCCTCGTCGAACTCGGAGAAGACCTCGCCGAGCGGGCGGCCGAGGTCGGCCTCGACCGTCTCGCGCACCGCCGCGAAGTCCTCGGGGGGGACGCGGTCGCGGAGCAGCTTGAACTCGCCGACGAGCTCGGGGGGGAAGATCCCCTCGCCCGAGGAGAGGATCTGCCCAAGCTTGATGTAGGTCGGCCCGAGGCGGCCGAATGCGGCGCGCAGCCGCCGCGAGAGGCCCGCCCGCGAGGCGGTGCGCCCGCGGCGGCGATCGAGCAGGTACCACTTTCCGACGGCCGGGCCGATCACCGAGAGGACGCGCACGATCCGCCTGAGCGGCGGCAGGCGCGGCGGCGCGACGAGGCGCGGCGCGCTCGCGCGGGTCTCCTCGCGCACGAGGCCGAGGCCCGCCCGCCATACGAGGGCGTCGGGGTCGACGAGCCAGGGGGCGGCCTCGCTGAAGGCGCCGACCGCGAGGTCGGCGGGGAGCCGCGGATGGCGTTGCGCCTCGTCCTTGCCGGGTCCCCCCGGCGGGGCGGGAGTCAGTTGGCGGGGCCGATGACCACGCAGCCGTTGTGGCCGCCGAAGCCGAAGCTGTTCGACAGCACCGGTCCGGGGGTGAACGGCCGTGGTGCGCCCGTGACCACGTCGAGGTGGATGTCCGGGTCGAGCTCCTCGAGCCCGACGGTCGGCGGGATGAGCCCGGTCTCGAGGCTGAGGGCGACCGCCACCGCCTCGATCGCGCCAGCGGCGCCGAGCGAGTGGCCGGTGACCCCCTTCACCGAGGTGACCGGGGGGCCGAGGTGGCCGGGGCCGCCGAAGACCTTCTCGATCGCCTGCGCCTCGGCGAGGTCGTTGAGCGGGGTCGAGGTCCCGTGGCCGTTGATGTGCACGATGTCGCCGGGCACGAGGCCGGCGTCCTCGAGGGCGATCTCCATGCAGGCGACCGCGCCCTCGCCGCCCGGGGCGGGGGCGGTGATGTGGTGCGCGTCGGCGGTGGAGGCGGCGCCGAGCACCTCGCCGTAGATGTGGGCGCCCCGCACGCGCGCGTGCTCGAGCTCCTCGAGGACGAGGCAGCCGGCGCCCTCGGCGATCACGAAGCCGTCGCGGCGGACGTCGAAGGGGCGGCTCCAGCCGCTCGTCGAGAGCGCCGTCATGTTCGAGAAGGCGGTCGGCCCGATCGCCGGCAGGCCACCGACGGGGGTGATCACCGCCTCGGCGCCGCCGGTGATGACCGCGTCGCAGCGGCCCTCACGGATGAGGCGGAAGGCGTTGCCGATCGCGTGCGTGCCCGAGGCACAGGCGGTGACGACCGTCTCGCAGGGCCCCCGCCAGCCGAAGCGCATGGAGATTGCGGCCGCGCCGGCATTGCCCATCATCATCGGCACGAGGCGCGGCGAGACCCGCCGCGGCCCCTTCTCGATGAGCACCCCGATCTGCTCCTGGAGGGTCGCGAGGCCGCCGACGCCGGTCGCGTAGATGACGCCGGAGCGCACGGGGTCGGTGTCGACGCGGCCCGCGTCGGCGAGCGCCATCTCGGCGCTCGCCAGCGAGAACTGCGCGAAGCGGTCGGTCTGGCGCGCCTCTTTCGGCTCGAGGTAGGCGGCGGGGTCGAAGTCGGTGACGTGGCGCTCGCCGGCGCCCGCCTCGCGCGCGAGGCCCGCGAAGAAGGCCTCGGTGCCGATGCCGCAGGAGGCGATCACCCCGAGGCCGGTGATCGCGACCCGCCGCGGCGCGCGCGGCGCCATCAGAGCTTGCCCGTCACCAGTTCGTAGGCCTGCCCGACGGTCTCCACGCCCTCGAGCTCGGACTCCTCGACGGTGATGTCGAAGGCCTCCTCGAGGGCCATCACGAACTCGACGAGGTCGAGGCTGTCGGCCTCGAGGTCCTGCTCGAAGCGGGCCTCGAGGACGACCTTGTCCTTCGGCACCTGCAGCACCTCGACGGCGCAGTTCTGGAACTTGTCGAAGGTCTCGTCTGGCATCTTCTCTCCCTTTCCCGCCCGCACGGGCCGCGGCCCGGCGGGTTCGGCTCTTCGCTGAACGCGATGGTGCGGCGTCCCGGGCGCCGCGCCCCCCCTAGTTCTAGTGCCCCATCCCCAGCCCACCGTCCACTGGGAGCACCGCCCCGGTGACGTAGGCCGCCCCCTCCGAGCAGAGGAAGTGCACGCTCTCGGCGACCTCCTCGGCCGAGCCGATGCGCCCGAGCGGCACCGCCGCGGCGAGCGCCGCGCGCCGCTCCTCGGCGAGCGCGCCGAGCATGTCGGTGTCGATGAGGCCGGGAGCGACGACGTTCACGGTCACGCCGCGGCTCGCGACCTCGCGGGCGAGCGAGCGGCCGAAGCCGATGAGGCCCGCCTTGGCGGCGGCGTAGTTCGTCTGGCCGGCGTTGCCCATCATCGCGACGACCGAGGAGATGAGGACGATGCGCCCCCGGCGCGCCTTCAGCATCGGGGAGAGGGCGCGGCGCGAGACGCGCATGCAGGCAGTGAGGTCGGTGTCGAGGACCCGCCCCCAGCGCTCGTCGGTCATCTTCATCAACAGGCCGTCGTCGGTGATGCCCGCCGCGCAGACGAGCAGCTCGACGGGGCCGAGGCCGGCCTCGATCTCGGAGAAGGCCGCCTCCACCTGGGCGGGGTCGGTGACGTCGCAGCGCAGCGCGAGCATCGCCGCGCCGGCGCCGGCGAGCTCGGGTGGCGGCTCGCTGCGGTAGGTAAGGGCGACGCGCTCGCCGTCGGCCTGCAGCCGGCGCGCGATCGCGAGGCCGATGCCCCGGGAACCGCCGGTGACGAAGGCGACCCTCCCGTCCACGGCCGCCCTCAGCCCCCCGTGCCCCAGCGGAGCACGACCGAGGCCCAGGTCATCCCGGCGCCGAAGCCCGAGAGCAGGACGAGGTCGCCGTCCTCGAGGCGGCCGGCGTCGGCGGCCTCGGCGAGGGCGAGGGGGATGGAGGCCGCCGAGGTGTTGCCGGTGCGGTCGAGGACGATCGCGGTGCGGTCGAGGTCGAAGCCCATCCGCTCGTTCACCGCCTCGATGATCCGCAGGTTCGCCTGATGGGGGACGAAGAGCGCGATCTCCTTCGCGTCGACCCCCGCCTGGTCGAGCACCTTGGTGATCGACTGGATCTCGATGCGCACGGCCCGCCGGAAGACCTCGCGGCCGTCCATGTGGATCTTGCCACCGAGGTCGGAGTAGAGGATCGGCACCGCCGAGCCGTCGACGCCGAGATCGCTGGCGAGGACCAGCTCGCGGCCGGGGCGCGACTCGAGGAGGACCCCCGCGGCGCCGTCGCCGAAGAGGATCGCCGTCGAGCGGTCCTCCATGTCGGTGTGGCGCGAGAGCGTCTCGGCGCCGATCAGCAGCACGCGGCGGTGGCCGGAGGAGACGAGGGCGTCGGCGACGGCGAGCGAGTAGCCGAAGCCCGCGCAGGCGGCGTTCAGGTCGAAGCCGCCGCCGGAGAGGCCGAGGGCGTGGTGGACCGAGGAGGAGACGGCGGGGAGCGTCTGGTCGGGGGTCGTCGTCGCCACGATGAGCAGGTCGACGTCGGCGCCGGTGAGGCCGGCGGACTCGAGCACGGCGCGGCCCGCCGCGGTGGCGAGCCCCGCGGTGGTGCCACCCATCCGCCGCTCGCGGATCCCGGTGCGCTCGGTGATCCAGGCGTCGGAGGTGTCGAGGCGCTGCGCGAAGTCGTCGTTGGTGACGACCCGGTCGGGGAGCGCGCCGCCCCAACCGATGATTGCCGAACCCATCAGCCCCGCACCTTTCCCGGCGCCGGCTGTCCGGTCGCCCCCTCGGTCACCCGGTCTACTGGCCCTGTGTGCGCAGCCACGCGACGGGCTGGCCGGCGACGACCCGCTCCCCGGCGAGGACGATGATCCCCGCGAGGGTCCCGGCGAAGGCCGAGCGGATCTCTGCCTCGCCGGCGTGGCCGATCAGCTCACCCACCCCGACCTCGATGCCGAGGTCGGCGGCGGCGGTGCCCGAGAAGGAGGGCGAGGCCGCGCTGAAGCGCTCGAGGGGCTGGAACTTGCCGGTCGCGGGGGAGAGCACGAGGCGCTCGGTCATCGCGTAGTGCTCGCGGGTGGTGTCCCGCGGGGCGGGCATCAGCGCCGCGACGAGGGCCTCGAGGTCGTCGGGGACGCCCACGCTGAAGGCGTGGAAGCCCTCCCCGGTGAGCACCCGCTTGGCGAGGCCGGTGAGCACGCCGCCGGGGCCGACCTCGACGAAGGTGCGCGCCCCGAGCTCGGCGAGGGCCTCCAGGCTCTGCCGCCAGCGCACCGGCGAGGCGAGCTGCGCGGAGAGCAGCGCCGGCCAGTCGGCGCCGTCCGCGTGCGGGCGGGCGTCGACGTTCGCGACGACGAGCGGGTCGGTCTCGCGAAAGCTCACCTCGGCGAGGGCCTTGCGCAGACGGTCGCGGGCCGGCGCCATGAGCGGGGTGTGGAAGGCGCCGCCGACGGGGAAGGAGAGCACCCGCTTCGCGCCGAGCTCCTTCGCGATCTCGGCGGCGCGCTCGAGGGCGTCGGGGGCGCCGGCGATCACGACCTGGCCGGGGGCGTTGTAGTTCGCCACCCAGGCGGAGCCCTCGGCGCGCACGCAGGCGGCTTCCACGCTGTCGTCGTCGAGGCCGAGGACCGCCATCATCGTCCCTGGCGTCTGGGCGGCGGCGTCGCCCATCGCGAGCCCCCGCTCGGAGACGAGCCCGACGCCGTCCTCGTAGGAGAGCGAGCCGGAGGCGACGAGCGCGCTGTACTCCCCGAGGCTGTGGCCGGCGAGGGCGGCGGGCTCGATTCCGAGGCGCTCGAGGGCGTCGAGGACGACGAGGCTCAGCACGAAGGTCGCGATCTGCGCGTTCTCGGTGCGCCGCAGCGTCTCCTCGTCGGCCTCGAGGAGGAGCTCGGAGAGGTCGCGCCCGATCGCCTCGCCCGCCTGCTCGACGAGCTCGAAGGAGGGGTGGTCGACCCATGGCGCGCCCATGCCGGGGCGTTGTGAGCCCTGGCCGGGAAAGGTGAACGCGAGCACTGGTGGCCTACTGCCCCTCTCGAGCGGTTCCTACTTGGACCGCGCGCACCCGCGAACGGTTACCGGGAGCTTCCGGGCGCGGTCGAGCGTCGCGGGGAGCGGTCGTGGGGCCGGGCGTTGAATCCGCTGATCGTAGGTGGCCGACCCGTGCCGGTGGGGATTTCCCGGGGAGGTGGCGGGGCGGCGCGGTGGCAGTCGGGTGGCGGGTGCGGCATTGTTCCCCGGCGCGGCGCGCTGCCGCCGGAGATCGAGGGGAGCCCGCGATGCCTCGCATCGAGCTGCTGAACGACAAGTCCCTGCTGCCCGAGGAGCAGCACGCGGAGTTCGACGCGATCGTGGAGGTGCTGCACCGCGTCGGTGGCCCCTTCGCGATCCTCCTGCGCAGCCCCGGCCTCGCCCAGAAGGTGATGGCCGCCGGTGCCCAGGTGCGCCTCGGCTCGATCCTCGAGTCCAAACAGCGCGAGCTCACGATCCTCGCCGTCGCCCGCGAGAAGGACGGCGCCTATGAGTGGGCCTCGCACGTCGAGACGGCCCGCAAGGGCGGCCTCGGCGAGGAGACGATCGAGGCGGTCCGCCACGCCGCCGACGTCTCGGGCCTCCCCGACGACGACCGGGACATCGTCGAGTACGTACGGCAGCTGCTGCGCACCAACAAGGTCGAGCAGCCGCTGTTCGACGCGCTCCGCGAGCGCAAGGGCGAGCGCTGGCTCGTCGAGCTCACCGCGACGATCGGCCAGTACCAGTACATCACCGCGATCAACAACGCCTTCGACCTGCAGCCGGCGCCCGACGCCGACCAGCTGCCCGTCTGAGCGGTCGCTCAGCCCTCCTCGGTGAGGGTGACGACGCCGCTCGGCGCCCCGAGCAGCGCGACGGTGCGAGCCGCGGCGGCGTCGGCGTGGATGCGCGGCGGCGGCGCCTCGGGGAAGTACGTCCCCGGCCCGTAGAGCTGGCCGTAGCGGAGCACCACCCCGCCCGCCGCGAGCACCATGGCCTCGAACTCCCCGGTGACGCCGCCGTCGCCCGGCGGGGTCCAGGCGATCCTCTGCGCGAGGAAGCGCGCTGCGCCCGCGGCCTGGGCGGCGTCGAGCAGGTTGCGGGTCCCCTCGAGGCGGATGCGGGCGTTGGCCGAGGCGTAGGAGGCAATCTCGGCGCGCTCGTCCGGCAGGTCGGTGAGCTCGTGGAGGACGACCTCCGCCGCGAAGTCGGTGACCGCGGCCCGCAGCCAGCCGCGGTCGTAGACGTCGCCGACGAAGGGCTCCGCGCCGAGCACACGGAGCGCCGCGCCACCGGCCTCGCGGCGGGTGAGGCCCCCGATGGTGTGACCGGCGGCGACGAGGAGCGGGACGAGGCGCACGCCGATCACGCCGGTCGCGCCGGCGAGGAAGATCCGCACCCGCCAAGGGTAGGTGCGCGGCGGTGCCGCTCGCTTTCGGCCCTACAGTGGGGGCGTGGGTTGATACGACGCGAAGCCGCCCCCTCTGCTCGCCGTCGAAAGGTCCTCCGTGCCCGCCACCCTCACCGCCAGACAGCTCCGCGTCGTGCGCGGCGCGACGCCCGTCCTCGACGGGATCTCCCTCACCCTCGGCCCGAAGAGCCGCGTCGGGGTGATCGGCCCGAACGGGGTCGGCAAGTCCACGCTCCTGCGGGTGCTCGCCGGCGAGCTCGCGCCCGACCAGGGGAGCGTCCTCCTCGCCCCGCCGCTCGCGACGGTGGGCCTCGTCCATCAGGAGCGGGCGCTCCCGCCCGAGCTCCCCGCGCTCGAGGCGCTCGCCCTCCTCACCGGCGTCGGAGAGGCCGAGACGGCGATGGAGGAGGCTTCGGCGGCACTTGGCGCCGGCGAGGTGGGCGCGGAGGACCGCTACGCGGACGCCCTCGAGCGCTGGCTCGCACTCGGGGGGGCCGACTTCGCGGCGCGCAGCGCCGTCGCGCTCGAGGAGGCGGGCCTCGACGCGGCCCTTCTCTCGCGCCCCTGCGGGGCGCTCTCGGGGGGGGAGCGGGCCCGCGTCGCGCTCTGCGCTCTCGGCCTCAGCCGTCACGACCTCGTGCTCCTCGACGAGCCGACGAACGACCTCGACCTCGCGGGCCTTGCCCGACTGGAGGAGGTGGTGCGGGGCTTCGCCGGCGGGGTGATGATCGTCTCCCACGACCGCGCCTTCCTCGAGGCGACGGTGAGCTCGGTCCTCGAGATCGACGAGCACCTGCGCACGGCGCGCCTCTTCGACGGCGGCTGGAGCGCCTACCTGCAGGAACGCGCGCTCGAGCGGGGGCACGCCGAGGAGCGCTTCGCGAAGTACGACGAGCGCCGCCGGGAGCTCGAGGACCGCGCCCGCCGCCAGCGCCAGTGGGCCGAGGTCGGCGCCCGCAAGGCGGCGAAGAAGCCCACCGACCACGACAAGGCGCAGCGCGACTTCCGGGCGAACCGCACCGAGAAGCAGGCCTCCAAGGTGCGCATCTCCGAGCGCGCGCTCGAGCGCCTCGACGCCGTGGACAAGCCCTGGGAGGGATGGGAGCTGCGCTTTGAGATCGCGGCCGCGCCGCGTGGCGGAGACGTCGTCTGCCGGCTCGAGGGAGCGGTCGTCGAGCGCGGCGCCTTCACCCTCGGCCCCGTCGACCTCGAGGTGCGCGCCGGCGAGCGCGTCGGCATCGTCGGTGCGAACGGGGCGGGCAAGTCGACCCTCCTCGGCGCGCTGCTCGGTCGTGAGCCGCTCGCGAGCGGGCGGGCGCATCTCGGCCCGAGCGTCGTGGTCGGCGAGCTCGACCAGGGCCGCGCCGAGCTCGTCGCGGGGGAGACCCTCCTCGAGGGCGTCCGCCGCCTCATCGGTGACGAGCTCGCGCTCTCCGAGACGCGCTCGCTGCTCGCGAAGTTCGGCCTCGGCGCCGAGCACGTGCGGCGCGACGTCGCGACGCTCTCGCCCGGCGAGCGGACGCGCGCCACGCTCGCGCTGTTCATGGCGCGTCAGGTGAACTGCCTCGTGCTCGACGAGCCGACGAACCACCTCGACCTGCCGGCGATCGAGGAGCTCGAGGGGGCGCTCAACGCCTTCCCCGGGACGCTGCTCCTCGTCACCCACGACCGGCGGCTGCTCGAAGCCGTCGCGCTCGGTCGGCGCGTCGAGGTCGCCGCGGGCCAGGTGCGCGAGCTCGGCTGATTCCGGGGCGGCCAGCGGCCGGCCTCCGGGCGGCGAGGCGGCCGACCCTTTCGCGGATCGCCCCCGGTTCGCGGCTGCGTGGGCGGGTATGGCTACCTCGTGCCCCGCGCGGGCGTTGGAGGTGAGGCGAGGTGGCCAAGGACGAAGCTGTCGCGAGGACGGGTGCGGGCGCGCCGCTGACGAGCAACGAGCACTCGCTCACCGTCGGCCCCGACGGCCCGATCCTCCTCCAGGACCACGCCCTCCTCGAGAAGATGGCGCACTTCAACCGCGAGCGGGTCCCCGAGCGGGTGGTCCATGCGAAGGGCGGGGGGGCGCGCGGCAGCTTCGAGGTCACCGGTGACGTGAGCGCGTGGTGCCGCGCCGACTTCCTGAGGAGCGGGACGAAGACCGACGTCCTCGCCCGCTTCTCGACCGTCGCCGGCGAGCAGGGCTCGGCCGACACGGTGCGCGACCCCCGCGGCTTCGCGATCAAGTTCTACACCGAGGAGGGGAACTACGACCTCGTCGGGAACAACACCCCGGTCTTTTTCATCCGGGACCCCCAGAAGTTCTCCGACTTCATCCACTCCCAGAAGCGCCGCGGGGACACGCACCTGCGCGACCACAACATGCAGTGGGACTTCTGGACGCTCTCGCCCGAGTCCGCCCACCAGGTCATCTTCTTGATGGGTGACCGGGGCATCCCGAAGACCTGGCGGCACATGGACGGCTTCTCGAGCCACACCTTCTTGTGGCAGAACGCCGGTGGGCACCGCTTCTGGGTGAAGTACCACTTCAAGACCGATCAGGGGAACGAGTTCTTCACCGACGACGATGCGAAGGCCCAGGCGGCCGAGGACCCGGACTACCACCTTCGCGACCTTCACGAAGCGATCGCCCACGACGATCCGCCGAGCTGGACGCTCTCGGTCCAGGTGATGGAGTTCGAGGAGGCGGCGGACTACCGCTTCAACCCCTTCGACCTGACGAAGGTGTGGCCGCACGGCGACTACCCGCTGCACGAGGTGGGCCGCCTCATCTTGAACCAGAACCCCGCCAACTACTTCGCGGAGATCGAGCAGGCCGCCTTCGAGCCCGCGAACTTCGTCCCGGGGATCGGGCCGAGCCCCGACCGCATGCTCCTCGGCCGGCTCTTCTCCTACCCCGACACCCACCGCCACCGCATCGGGGTCAACTACCTGCAGCTGCCCGTCAACGCGCCGAAACCGAAGGTGCGCAACTACAACCCCGACGGGGCCATGACCTACGTGAACCAGGCCGATCCCCTGTACGCCCCGAACTCCTACGGCGGGCCGCTCCCCCACAAGGACGGGACCGAGGCGAGCTGGGGGGTCGCCGGGGAGATCATGCGCGCCGCGGCGAGCAAGCACCGGGACGACGACGACTTCGTCCAGGCCGGCGACCTCTACCGCAAGGTCCTCTACGACGCCTCACGCGACCGCCTCGTGGCGACGATCGCTGCCCACCTCCGAGAAGGCGTCGAAGAGCCCGTGATCGAGCGGGCGCTCGACTACTGGCGCCACGTCGACGAGGAGCTCGGCGTGCGCCTCGCCGTCGAGATGCACCAGAAGAGCGAGGATCCGGCGCCGACGGAGGCATAGGCGCCGCTCCCCGTCCCCCGGCCACGGCGCGCACGAGCGGGAGCAGCGGTGCCCGGAGCGGGAGTCGAACCCGCACGCCCTTTCGGACAGCGGCTTTTGAGGCCGCCGCGTCTACCATTCCGCCATCCGGGCCGATCGGGCCCTGCCGCGGCGAAGGTTATCCGGGGGCCGCCTCCCCGCCGCTGGATGGCGGCGAAAGGGAGGGCGCGTGCAGCTGCAGGCGATCGAGCTGCTCCGCCTCGATCTGACGCTCCGCCACAGCCTCGCGACGAGCGCGGGCGCCCACTCCGCCCGCCCGGTGCTGCTCGTCGTGGCGCACGCCGGCGAGGCCACCGGGTACGGGGAGTGCGAGGCACTCGCCGAGCCGACCTACACCGAGGAGTACGCCGACGGCGCCGAGGCGGTGCTCGCCACCCACCTCGTGCCGCGCTTGCTCGCGAAGGGCGAGCTCGAGTCGACCGCGGCGGCGATGGAGGGCCTCGCCGCGGTGCGGGGGCACCGCATGGCCAAGGCCGGCCTCGAGATGGCCCTACTCGACGCCGAGCTGCGCCTCGCCGGCCGCTCCCTCGCCGAGCACCTCGGGGCGACGGCGACGGCGGTCCCCGCCGGCGCGAACGTGAGCCTCGGTGAGGCGGCCTCGGTCGTCGCCGAGGTCGCCGAGGCGGTCGCCGCCGGCTACCGGCGGGTGAAGTGCAAGATCGCGCCGGGGCGCGATCTCGAGAGCCTGCGCGCGGTGCGCTCCACCTTCCCCGACCTCGTCCTCTCCGCCGACGCGAACGGGGCCTACGACCTCGGCGACGCCGGGCACGTGCAGCGCCTGCGGGCGATCGACGACGTCGGCCTCGCCGCCCTCGAGCAGCCGCTGCGCGCCGACGACCTCCTCGGCCACGCCCGCCTGGCGGCCGAGATGGTGACGCCGGTGATGCTCGACGAGTCGGTGGAGAGCCTCGGCGGCCTCGAGGTCGCGCTCAGCCTCTCGGCCTGCGACGCGGTCTCGGTGAAGGCGGCGCGCCTCGGTGGCCTCCTGCAGGGCCGCGCCGTGCACGACCGTTGCCGTGAGGCCGGCGTGCACCTCGCGATCGGCGGGATGCTCGAGAGCGGCCTCGGGCGCGCCGCGGCGATCGCCCTCGGCGCCCTCCCCGGCTTCGACCTCCCCGGAGACCTCGGCGCGAGCGAGCGCTACTTCGCACCGGACCTCACGCTCGCCCACGACCTCGTCGACGGGGCGCTCGCCGTCCCCACCGGCCCGGGCCTCGGCCGCACGCCCCTCCCCGAGGTGCTCGCCGCAGCCCTCGTGAGGAGCACCCTCCTCGAAGGGTCCTAGAATCGCGCCATGGGAGCCGGCCTCACCGATCGCACGGTTGTCGAGCAGCGCCTCTTCGACGTGCACGCGCGCCTCGAGCGGGCCCGCAACGAGCTCGCCCTCGCCGAGGAGCGGGCGCTCCTCGCGGGTGCGGCGGCCGAGGAGGCGCGCAACCGGATGGCGGTCTCCGAGACGCCGCTCGCGCACCGGGAGTGGTGCGAGGCACGCCGCCGGCGCACCCAGCTGCTCGACCACGCGGCGGCCGCGGGGGCGCTCGTGAGCGAGCTCGAGGAGAGCCGCGACGAGCTCCTCGGCAAGCTCGTAGGCTGAGCGCCCCGCCACTAGCAGCCGGCCGCACCCGGAGAGAGCGCTCCGGAAGCACCCCGCTCGACAGCCGGTCGAGCACCCAGCCCGCGGAGACAAGGAGAGCCGAGTTGGCACGCACCGTCGTCATCGCCGAGGACGAGGCCATCGTTCGTCTCGACCTGCGCGAGATCCTCCAGGAGGAGGGCTACCAGGTGGTCGGCGAGGCGGGGCGCGGCGACGAGGCGGTGGCGCTCGTCGAGCAGCACTCGCCCGACCTCGTGATCCTCGACATCAAGATGCCGGGGATGAACGGCCTGGAGGCTGCCGCCGCGATCTCCGGGCGCGGCGAGACCGCGGTGCTCATCCTCACCGCCTTCAGCCAGCGCGACCTCGTCGAGCAGGCCCGCGACGCTGGCGCCCTCGCCTATCTCGTGAAGCCCTTCCAGCGCGAGGAGCTCGTCCCGGCGATCGAGGTCGCCGTCGGCCGCCACGAGGAGATGCGCGCCCTTGCGGCGGAGAATGCGACGCTCTCCGAGCAGCTCGAGACGCGCCGCTGGGTCGATCGCGCGAAGGGCAAGCTGATGGACGACCACGAGCTGCGCGAGTCGCAGGCCTTCTCCTTCATCCAGCACGAGGCGATGAACGGGCGGACGACGATGCGCGAGATCGCCCGCCGCGTCGTCGAGGAAGGCCTTACCCCGCCGAAGGGCTGAAGCCGGGCCGCCCGCTCAGCTGTTGACGAAGATCTGGCGGCTCATCGCCGCGCCGACGGCGACGGTCTTGCCGTCCTCGGCGAGGGTGAGCACGATCGTCCCGTCGGGTGCCCGCTCGCTGATCACCGCGTCGCGCCCGGGGATGATCCCGTGCTCGGAGAGGTAGACGAGCGAGGCGGGGTCGGTCTCGATCTGCTCGGTGATGCGCGCCAGGTGGACGTGGCTCCCCTGGCGGGCCTCGGCCATCGGGATCTGCGGCGTCGTCACCTGCGGGCCGCCGGGGATGGGGCTCCCGTGCGGGCAGGTGGAGGGGTTGCCGAGCAGCTCGATGAAGCGGGCCTCGACGTCGTCGGAGATCACGTGCTCCCAGCGCCCGGCCTCCATGTGCGCCTTGTGCCAGGGGAGGCCGACGATGTCGACGAGGAAGCGCTCGGCGAGGCGGTGGCGGCGGACGACGCTGCGCGCCTGGCTGATGCCCTGCTCGGTGAACGAGACGCCGCGCCCCGCCTTGGTGAGGAAGCCGTCGTCGATCAGGCGGCGGACCATCTCCGAGACGGCCTGGGGCGAGTAGCCGAGGCGCTCGACGAGCCGCGCCTGGATGACCGGGATCCCCTCCTCGGTGAGCCCGTACATCGCCTCCAGGTACTCCTCTACCGAAGCGTGCACGATCTCCGACATAACCGCGAGCGTACTGGGGGGCGGGCCGGGGCGTACCCGGGGGCTCAGCCCCCGACGCGCGCGGCGGCGAGCGCCTCCGCCTGGCGCATCAGCTCGATCATCTCGGGGAGCACCGGCCCGTAGCGGTCGTGGTCGTCGAGGTAGTAGCCCTCGTGGTAGCGGTCGCGAAAGGCGCCGGACTTGTTGATCTCGAGCACCTGGTCGAGCGCCTTGCCGATGTGCGGCTCGAGCTCGAGCATCTCGCCCCGGTAGCGCCCGGAGCGGAAGACGTTCATCGGCTCGCCCCCCGCCTCGACGAGGGCGATCTGCTCCTCGAGGAGGTCGCGGAAGCGGCGGACCGCCTCGTCGGTCCCGGCGAGGGTCTCCACGCTGCGGTCGGCGACCTCGCCCTGCGAGGCCCACATCACCATGTCCTGGCCGAGCACGAAGTCGAGGATCGGCTCGCCCTTCGCGTCGGCGATCGGCACCTCGTAGTAGGGCACCTCCTCCTGGTGTGGGGCCGTCAGCCCCTCCGGGGCGGCGTAGATGTCGTACATCACGTGGTAGGTGTGGGTGTCGTCGACTGGTACGCGGATCTGCAGCTCGTGGCGCAGGCCGCTGCCGCCGCCGACGCGGGTGTAGTTGGGGAAGACCATGTAGGGGAACCAGCGGATCGCGTCGGCGGCCGCCCCCCGCTCGCGGCTGTAGGCGATCCCCTTTTGGATGCCGAACTCGCCGCGCTCGCTCACCACGTGGTCAAAGCCGACGCCCGAGGCGAGGCTCGTCCAGGCGCGGTGCGTCTCGCGGTTCCCGGCGCGCTCCTCGAGGAGGCCCATCTTCTCCAGCTGGTAGGCGAAGAACGGGCCGTGCAGGTAGATGTTGTGCGCCGGGTCGGCGGCGTTCTCCTGGCACTGCAGCCAGTTGCAGGGGATCACCGTCGTGCCCACCTGACGCAGCGCGTTCGGCCAGGCGAGCACGTCCCAGCGGGGGAGCTCGGGGGCAGGGAGGGGGCCGAGGTAGGCCCAGAGGAGCCCCGCGAACTCCTGCACGGGGTAGGCCGGCAGGCGCACCGAGTCCTTGAGGCGCGAGTTCGGCGACTCGAGCGGCGTCTCCAGGCAGCGGCCGTCGGCCCCGTAGAGCCAGCCGTGGTAAGGGCAGCGCAGCCCCTCGGCCTCGGGGATGCCGAACTGCATGCCGACGAGGCGGTGCGCGCAGCGGTCCCCGACCAGGCCGAAGTCGCCGCTGCGGTCCGCGAAGGCGACGAGGTCCTCGCCGAGGAGGCGGACCTTGCGCACCTGCTCGGCGCGCAGCTGCGCGGTCGGCACAAAGGGGTGCCAATAGCGGCGCAGGAGCTCGCCCCCGGGGGTCCCGGGGCCGACCTCGGTCAGGCGGTGGTTCTGTTTGGTGGTGAGCACGCCCCCATTCTGCTCGGCGCCAGCGCGCCTCGGCGCGGCCGGACCGCCGGCGGAGCCGGGCAGCGGGTACCGTTCGGGCGGGCGGTCGGAGGAGGGGGCATGGCACAGCTCGCGGGGGTCATCTATACGAGCCACGCCTGGGTCGACCGGCCGTGGCCGGAGTGGAAGGTCGAGCGGGAGATCCGCCACCTGCGCCCCGACGTGCCGCGCGACAGCGACGAGGAGATGGCGGCGAAGTCGCTCCGCATGCGGGAGGCCTCGGCGGCCCTCGGCGACAAGCTCGCCGAGCTCGCGCCCGACCTCCTGCTCATCTTCGGCGACGACCAGTACGAGTACTTCCACTTCGACAACTTCCCGGCGATCTCGGTCTACCTCGGCGAGGAGTTCACCGGCCGCGGCGGCAGCGAGGCGCGCCGGGGGAAGGGTCACCCGAAATTCGCGACCGCGCTCCTCACCGGGCTGATGGAGCGCGGCTTCGACCCCGCCTTCTCGATGGCGCCGCCCCGCAACGGGCGGGGCATGCCGCACGCGGTGATGAACCCGCTGCACTACTACGACGCGTGGTCGATCCCGACGGTGCCGCTGCTCACCAACGCCTACTACGCGCCGCAGCTCTCGGCCCGCCGCCACCTCGAGGTCGGGCGTGCGGCGCGGGGGGTGATCGAGGACTACCCCGACGACCTGCGCGTCGTGGCGATCGGCTCGGGCGGCCTCTGGCACACGCCGCGGCGCGACGGTGCCTACCTCGACGAGGACTTCGACCGTCGCGGCCTCGAGCACCTGCACACGGGGGAGATCGCCGCCTGGGCCGAGCACTTCGACTCCTACGCGGTCCCGGCCGGCGACGCGAGCCAGGACCTCGACCGCGACGTCCCCGAGGAGGAGATGCGCGGTGGCGACCACGTCACCCACCTGCCGAGCCGGGGAGGGCCGCAGGCCGGGACGCGTGAGACCTGCAACTGGATCGCCGCTGCAGGGACGACCGACGGCCACGGGGCGGTGATCGTCGACTACGTCCCGCTGTACGCTGCTCCGATCGGCGTCGGCTTCGCCTACTGCGACGACTTCTGAGCCCGCCTCGGCGGGCGCGCCCGCCGGCGCCAGCTCGTAGGCTGGACTCGTTGCCCAACTACCTCCTCCTCGACGGGCACTCGCTCGCCTACCGCGCCTGGTTCGCGCTGCAGGACGCCGGCCTCGCGACGGCCTCCGGTCAGCAGACCCAGGCGATCTTCGGCTTCGTCTCGATGCTCACCAAGCTCCTCGACGACAGCCGCCCCGACGGGATCGCGGTCGCCTTCGACCGCAGCGGTCCGACCTTCCGCGACGCGATCGTCTCGGACTACAAGGCCGGCCGGCCGCCCACCCCTGAGCCGCTCCGCGAGCAGATCGGCCTCATCCGCCAGCTCGTCGAGGCGCTCGGCGTGCCGCTCCTCGACGCCGAGGGCTTCGAGGCCGACGACGTGATCGGCACCCTCGCCACCGAGCTCGCGGCGCAGGGCAACTCGGTGACGGTCGTGACCGGCGACCGCGACGCCTACCAGCTCGTCGAGGACCCCTTCGTGAAGGTCCTCTACAACCGGCGCGGCGTGTCGGACTACGCCCTCTACGACGAGGCAGGGATCCGGGAGCGCACCGGGGTCTCGCCCGTCGACTACCCGCTCCTCGCGGCGCTGCGCGGCGACCCCTCCGACAACCTGCCGGGCGTGCCGGGGGTGGGGGAGAAGACCGCGGCGCGCCTCGTGAACGACTACCACGACATCGACGGGATCTTCTCCAACCTCGACAAGCTGACCCCCAAGCTCCGCGAATCGCTCGCCGCCTCAGAGGAGCAGGTGCGGCGCAACCTGCAGATGACGCCGATCGTGCGCGACGTCCCCCTCGAGTACCGCACCGAGGAGCTCGCCCTTGACCGCGTCGACCGTGAGCGCGTCGAGCAGCTCCTCGTCTTTCTGGAGATGAAGCGCCCCTGCGAGCGGCTGATGGCCGTCCTCGGATCGCTCGCCGGCGCCGCCCCGGCGGCCGCGGCCGGGGCCCTCAAGGCGCGCCCGTTGCACCACCTCGACGAGCTCGACGAAGCGGTGAAGTGGTGCACGGAGCTGGCCGCGGAGACCGCGACCGCGGGAAGCGTGGCGATCGAGGCGGCGTGGGCGGGGACCCCCGGCCGCAGCGCCGTCGAGGGGCTGGCGATCGCCGCCGCCGACGGCGCCGAGGTCGCCTATCTCCCCGGTGCGCTCCTCGCCGAGCCCGCGCTCGTGGCGGCGCTCAACGCCCTGTTCGCCGCCCGCCCGGGCGACGACCCGGGGCGGGTCGTCGCCCACCGCGCGAAGGAGCTGATGCGCGCCGTCCTCCCCGCGGGGATCGACCTCACCGGCCTCGCCGCCGACTCCGCGGTCCTCGCCTACCTCGTCGACCCCTCCCTCGGCCAGGAGGAGCTCGAGGAGGTCGCCCGTCGCCGCGGCGTCGAGCTCGCAGCAACCCCCGCCCCCTCCTCCGGCCAGCTCGGCTTCGCCCTCGAGGAGCACGGCGGGGACGACCTGCCGACGGCGACCGCGCGCCGCGCCGAGGTCGTCGACGTGATCGGCCGGCGCCTCCTCGCCGAGCTCGCGGAGCTCGGCGGCGCCTCGTTGTGGGAGACGATCGAGCGGCCGCTCGTGCGGGTGCTGGCGAAGATGGAAGTCGCCGGGATCGCCGTCGACGCCGAGCTGCTCACCGAGATCAACGCCGAGCTCACCGAGGAGGCGGCGCGCCTCGAGGCCGAGATCCACGAGATCGCCGGCGAGCCCTTCAACCTGAACTCGCCACCCCAGCTGCGCATCGTGCTCTACGAGAAGCTCGGCCTGCGCCCGCAGCGCAAGACCAAGACCGGCTACTCGACTGACGCGCAGACCCTCGAGAAGCTGCGCGACGAGCATCCGATCATCGAGGTGCTGCTGCACTACCGCGAGGTCGAGAAGCTCCGCTCGACCTACGGGACGGGCCTCCTCGCCGAGGTCGCCCCCGACGGCCGCATCCACGCGAGCTTCAACCAGACCGTGGCGCGCACCGGCCGACTCTCCTCGGACGCGCCGAACCTGCACAACATCCCGGTCCGCACCGACGGCGGGCGCCGCTTCCGGGAGGCCTTCGTCGCCCCGCCCGGCCATGCCCTCCTCGTCGCCGACTACAACCAGATCGAGCTCCGGGTGATCGCCCACCTCTCGGGGGACACCGGCCTCGTCGCCGCTTTCGAGGAGGGCCGCGACATCCACAATGCGACGGCCGCCGCGATCTACGGCGTCGCCCCCGAGGGCGTGACCGCGCAGATGCGCGCGAAGGCGAAGATGGTCTCTTACGGCCTCGCCTATGGGATGGAGGCCTACGGCCTCTCGCAGCGCCTCTCGATCCCCGTCGAGGAGGCCGCAGAGATCCTCAACCAGTACTTCGTCGTCTTCCCGAACGTCCGCGCCTACATGGACGCCACGGTCGCCGAGGCGCGCGCCCGCGGCTACACCGAGACCGAGTACGGCCGTCGCCGCTACCTCCCCGAGCTCGCCTCGGACAACTTCCGGGTCCGCCAGGCCGCCGAACGACAGGCGATGAACGCTGGGATCCAGGGCCTCGCCGCCGACATCTTCAAGCTCGCCCTCGTCCGCCTCGACGCGGCGATCGAGCAGGCCGGCCTCTCCTCACGGATCGTCCTGCAGGTCCACGACGAGATCCTCGTTGAGGTCCCCGAGGACGAGCAGGAGGAGGCGCACCGCCTCACGCTCTCGGCGATGACCGACGCCTATGCGCTGAACGTCCCGCTCGACGTCCACGTCGCCTGGGGGAAGACCTGGTCCGACGCGAAGCCGGCCTGATCGGCTGCAGCGCCGACTGAACGCTCCGCCGGTCGGCGTCCGTTACGCCCCATGCACCTCCAGGGCGGGCTCGACGCTCGCCTGCTCCTCGTCCTTGGAGTGCGGGCACCCGGTGTTCGGGGTCGCGCACCACCGCACACCGCTCGGCCCCGTCGGCCTCCCGCCGGACACCGCCGCCAGGACGGCTCCGCCGGGCGCCGGTGTACCATTGAGCTGCGGGAAGGCGCCCCCATCAACGGCGCCACACCGCAATCCATCAACCGTCGGCCACGCGGCGCTGCATGCCGTCCCGCCCCTCCGAAAGACCTCCACATGTCCGAGACCTCCACGACCGAATCCCCCGTAGCTGCCGCGCCCCTCGGCACCCTGGACCCCGAGGGGGTGTACACGCCGGCGCAGGTGGTCGAGGACGACCTCGGCAGCCTCTCCTTCGACGACGCGATCAACGCGACGATCGTCGAGTTCGACGACGGCGACATCGTCACCGGCACGGTGGTGAAGGTCGATCGTGACGAGGTCCTCCTCGACATCGGCTTCAAGTCCGAGGGCGTGATCCCCTCGCGTGAGCTCTCCATCCGCCACGACGTCGATGCGCACGAGATCGTCTCGATCGGTGACGAGATCGAGGCGCTCGTCCTCCAGAAAGAGGACAAAGAGGGGCGCCTCGTCCTCTCCAAGAAGCGCGCCCAGTACGAGCGCGCATGGGGGACGATCGAGCAGATCCGCGAGCAGAACGGCGTCGTGCGCGGTCCGGTCATCGAGGTCGTGAAGGGTGGCCTGATCCTCGACATCGGCCTCCGCGGCTTCCTCCCGGCCTCGCTCGTGGAGCTGCGCCGGGTGCGTGACCTCCAGCCCTACGTCGGCCGCACGCTCGAGGCGAAGATCATTGAGCTCGACAAGAACCGCAACAACGTCGTCCTCTCGCGGCGGGCGTGGCTCGAGGAGACCCAGAAGGAGCAGCGCGGCGAGTTCCTCGTCAACCTGAAGCCCGGCGAGGTCCGCAAGGGCGTCGTCTCCTCCGTGGTGAACTTCGGTGCCTTCGTCGACCTCGGTGGGATGGACGGTCTCGTCCACGTCTCCGAGCTCTCCTGGAAGCACGTCGACCACCCCTCTTCGGTCGTCTCCGTCGGCGACGAGGTCACCGTGCAGGTGCTCGACGTCGACCTCGAGAAGGAGCGCATCAGCCTCTCGCTGAAGGCGACGCAGTCCGACCCCTGGCAGGAGTTCGCCAACGCCCACCGCGTCGGCGAGCTCGTCTACGGGCGGATCACCAAGCTCGTCCCCTTCGGGGCCTTTGTGCAGGTCGGCGACGGCATCGAGGGACTCGTGCACATCTCGGAGATGGCCGCCCACCACGTCGAGCTCCCCGAGCAGGTCGTCACGGCCGGCGAGGAGCTGTGGGTGAAGATCATCGATATCGACCTCGACCGTCGTCGCATCAGCCTCTCGATCAAGCAGGCCGCGGAGGGCGGCGAGGTCGCCGAGGAGTACCGCGAGGCCTTCGGCGAGCACAACTACGACGCCGAGGGGAACTACATCGGCGAGTACGACTTCTCCGCCGCGGAGTTCACCCCCGAGACCGAGGCGCAGGCGGCATGGGCCGACTTCGCCGAGCAGGCAGGCCACGCCCCGGCGACCGACGCCAGCGGCGAGCCCGCCGAAGGCGCGGCCGAGGCTGCGCCCGGCGAAGCCGTCGCTGACGAGACTGCCGCGGCTGAGTCCGTCGCAGTCGAGCCGGAGCCGGTTGCGGCCGAGGCCGAGGTGGCCACGGAGCCCGAGGAGGTCGCGGCCCCCGCCAAGGCCGCAGCGGCAGCTCCCGCGCCCGCAGCGCCAGCGGAGGCGGCAGCTCCCGCAGAGCCCGCGGTTGCCGAGGCTCCTGCGGAGCCCGAGACGCCTGCCGCGGCCGAGCCCGAGACCGAGGACAGCCCCGAGGCCTGACGGCCCAGGGCCGGGCGCATGGTGCGCATCGGTTGCACCGGCGCGATCGGCGCCGGCAAGTCCACGGTCGCGGCGATGCTGAGCGCGCGCGGTGCCCACATCGTCGACGCCGACGTGCTGGCGCGCCGCGCGGTCGCGCCAGGGACTGCCGGCCTCGTGGCGGTCGCGGCGCGTTTCGGCGACGGAGTGCTTCGGGCGGGCGGCGAGCTCGACCGTGCCGCACTCGCGGCGATCGTCTTCGCCGACCCCGTCGCCCGGCGCGACCTCGAGTCCATCGTCCATCCCGCCGTGCAGGAAGCGATCGACGCCGAGCTCGCCACGCTCGACGACGACAGGGTCGCGGTGCTCGACGTCGCCCTCCTCGTCGAGACCGACGGCCGTTCGTGTTACGGCCTCGACGGCGTGCTCGTCGTCGACGCCCCCGAAGAGCTCTGCATCGAGCGCCTCGTCGAGGGACGGGGGATGTCCGAGGGCGACGCGCGCGCTCGGCTCGCGGCGCAGATCGACCGCGGCGAGCGGCTGCGGGCCGCCGACTTCGTGATCATCAACCTCGGCACGCTCGAGGAGCTCGAGGAGATGGTGGACCGAGCCTGGGCGTGGATCGTCGCCGTCGCCGCCGAGCGCCGGGCAGACAGCTGAGAGGGGAGCACCGATGACTGCCGATGCACCGACGATCCTCGCCACCTCCGGAGGGGTCCAGCGCGGCGAGCGCAGCACGTGGGGCTTCGCACCGCTGATCGACTTCGCGATCGAGCTCTCCGGCGCGACCGGACGTCCCCGCCTCTGCTACATCGGGACGGCCGGCGGCGACCAGCGCTATCAGGCCGCCTGGATGAGCGAGGCGGGTGCCGGGGCTGGCGTGAGCGTCAGCTACCTCCCGCTCTTTCCGATGCCCCCCACTGCCGACCTCGCGGGCTTCCTCCTCGAGCACGACGCGGTCTGGGTCGGCGGCGGGAGCGTCGCGAACCTCCTCGCGCTCTGGCGGCTGCACGGCCTCGACGGCGCGATCGAGGCAGCGTGGCGGGCCGGGGTCGTGCTCGCGGGGGTTTCCGCGGGCTCGATCTGCTGGCACCTCGGCGGCACGACGGACTCCTTCGGGCCCGACCTCGTCACCGTGCACAACGGTCTCGGCTTCCTCCCCTACGCGAACGGGGTCCACTACGACTCCGAGCCGCAGCGGCGCCCGCTCTTCCAGCGGCTCGTCGCCGAAGGCTCACTCCCGGAGGGGTACGCCACCGACGACGGCGTCGGCCTGCTCTACCGCGGGACGACGCTCGTCGAGGCGGTCACCGAGATCCGCGGCAAGGGCGCCTACCACGTGCGCGCCGAGGACGGCTCGGCCGTCGAGGAGCGGATCGAGCCCAGATTGCTGCGCGCCTGATCTTCGGCATCGCGGCCCGCTCTCGACGGTCACCCCTTCCCCTCTAACCGACAATCGCTCCCTATTCCGGGTACCGAGCGTGGTGAATCACATGCACTGACGTGCTTCAGGAACGTCCTATAACGGCACCGCGACCCCTACATTATTCATACAATGCGTGTGCAATTTGTGCGGGGTGCCGGTTTGTCGGCTGGCATCGCCTCTTCGCCAGAAGCCCCATTTCATGGGGAGAATGGCGAACCTCACGTCGCGATTGCGCGCAGAGGGTAACGGGCCACCCACGCTCCGTGGCCGAATCCAATACAGATGGTTCAGTACCGTCGCGAGGGCAGGGTATTTCTCGATAAATGCGCGCCGAGGCCGGTACTATTCGGCGCTCCCATGTATCCTCAACACCAGATGCCGAAGCCCTGATGATCCAGTCGATAGCGGGCGATTTCGGTCGCACTTTCCACAATGAGCCGTGCCGTGGACTCCGGCGCGCCCGCGCTCGGGTCGTTCGTTGACCCGCGCCCACCCCGCGGCGGGTCGTCGGGGCCGCCGGCACGCGCGGCGGCGCGGCGCGTTCCGGGCCGCCGCCGGTGCCTTCCTCTCGATGTCGCTCGTCTGCGGGGTGCTCTCGCTCGTCTTCGACGGTGCTGCGTTCGCCGGCGGGGGCCCGTGGGCAACGGCGACGACCGGTACCGTCCCTTCCCCGAGCGCTGCCGACCCGGTCGAGACACTGCAGGCGGTCGCGTGCGGCACGTCGGGCAACTGCATCGCCTTCGGCAAGTACACGGACAGCTCGTCAGACGTCCAGGGCGTCGTCGAGACCGAGCAGAACGGGTTGCTCGCCTTCGGCCAGGCGGCGACGCTTCCGAGCGACGCGGGATCGAACCCGTCGGTGTCCTTCTCCGCCGCGGCGTGCCCCTCCTCGAGCGTGTGCCTCGCCGTCGGGAACTACACGAACTCGAGCGGCGCGGTCATGCCGCTCGTCGAGACCGACAGCTCAGGCTCGCTCAGCGCGACGGCGCCGTCACTTCCCTCCGGAGCCGCGTCGAACCCCTACGCCACTGTGAAGAGCATCTCCTGCCCGGCGCTCGGCACCTGCTCCGCGGTCGGGAACTACTACAACGGCTCGACCAACCTCGGGCTGCTGATGAGCCTGTCGTCGGGTTCATGGTCCTCCACCACCCTCACCGCGCCGTCGAACGCCAGTCAGACTCCGGGCATCACCCTCAGCGGGGTCTCGTGCGGCTCGACGGCGAAGTGCTCGGCGGTCGGCGGCTACCAGGACGGCTCGAACGACACCCTCGGGTTCACCGTCGACGAGACCTCGATCTCGGCCAACACGTGGTCGTCGGCGACCGAGGCAACGCTTCCATCGGGCACGGCCAACGACCCCTTCGCCCAGCTGCGCCAGATCTCATGCTCGTCGGCGCTCGTCTGCGCGGCGGTCGGCTCGTACAACGACCCCTCGAACCACGCGCAGGGCGTGCTGCTCAACCGCACCGCTGCGGGATGGGCCTCGGGCATCGAGGCCAGCGCACCGGCGAACTCGAACCGGACGGTCGACCAGATCGAGTCGGTGTCCTGCCCCGCTGACGGCGGGTGCACGGCGGTCGGCTTCTACGAGGACTCCGCCGGGAGCTTCCAGGGCTTCGGGCTGGCCGAGACCTCGACGACCTCCTGGGGGACCGAGA
>Ga0307374_10000687_pt1 | contig 64056 bp, 62 predicted proteins | sample OX3MG_FD_202532 | JGI IMG/M metagenome (GOLD analysis project Ga0307374, IMG submission 202532) | Soil microbial communities from Risofladan, Vaasa, Finland - OX-3 | ecosystem: Environmental > Terrestrial > Soil > Coastal area > Acid sulfate soil | place: Finland: Risofladan, Vaasa | collected... | reverse complement strand
TCCCTGTACACCGGCGTCAATATTCTCAACACCGCTGATCGGAATATCTGCACGGCGGAAGACCCGGTGGAAATCCAGTTGCCGGGCGTCAACCAGGTGAACGTGCATCCCAAGGTGGGGCTCACCTTCGCCTCGGCGCTGCGCGCCTTCCTGCGTCAGGATCCGGACGTGATTCTGGTGGGCGAAATCCGCGACCTGGAAACCGCCGAAATCGCGGTCAAGGCCGCCCAAACCGGCCACCTGGTGTTATCCACACTGCACACCAACGACGCCCCCAAAACACTCTCGCGTCTCGCGGACATCGGCGTGGCGCCGTATTCCATCGCCACGGCCGTCAATCTCATCATCGCCCAGCGTCTGGCGCGAAAACTCTGCCCCAACTGCAAGCGCCCGGCAAAAATCCCCAAGGAGGCGCTGCTCAAGGAAGGCTTCAGCGAGGCGGAGATCAAGGAAGGCATGGAGGTTTTCGAGCCGGTGGGTTGCGACCAGTGCGTGGATGGCTACAAGGGCCGTACCGGGGTCTATCAGGTTCTGCCGGTCACCGAAGCCATCAGCCGGCTTATCATGGAAGGCGGCGGCGCCATCCAAATCGCCGATCAGGCGGACAAAGAAGGCATCTGGGATCTGCGCAAGGCCGGCCTCCAAAAGGTCAGGAGCGGCGTCACCAGTCTGGTGGAACTCAACCGGGTCACCACCGAATAGTCAATCGAAGGGATAGAGGTAGTCATGGCAATCGCAGCAGTCAAGCAGTCCAACTTCTTCTGGGAAGGCACGGACAAAAAGGGCTCCCGCATCAAGGGCAAGAGCATGGCTTCCAGCGAGTCCGCGGTCAAGGCGGATCTCCGGCGTCAGGGCATTATGCCGATCCGGATCCGCAAGGAAAATTTCCTGTCCGCCATGGGCCGCGGCAAGCGCATCAAATCCGCCGATATCGCCTTCTTCAGCCGCCAGTTGTCCACCATGATGACCGCCGGCGTGCCGCTGGTGCAGGCCATCGATATCATCGGCAGGGGCCATACCAACCCGCGCATGCGCGACATGGTGCTGAGCATCAAAGCCAACGTGGAATCCGGCAATACGCTGGCCGACTCCCTGGCCAAGCAGCCGCTGTATTTCGACGCCCTGTTTGTGAACCTGATCCGTGCCGGCGAACAGTCCGGCGCCCTGGAAACCCTGCTGGACCGGATCGCCACCTACAAGGAAAAGACCGAGGCCATCAAGAAAAAGATCAAGAAGGCCATGTTCTATCCGGTGGCGGTATTGGTGGTGGCTACCATTGTGACCGCCATTCTGCTGATCTTCGTGATTCCTGAATTCCAGTCATTGTTCAGCAGTGCGGGCGCGGCCCTGCCGGCCTTCACCCAGATGGTTGTCAATTTGTCCATTGCCGTGCGCCGCAGGGGCTGGCTCTATCTCATCCTCATCGTCGGCGCCATCGTGGGCATCATCCAGGCCCGGAAACGTTCGGAGCGCTTTCACGAACTCATGGACCGGGTACTGCTCAAGATCCCGGTCATTGGCATGGTGCTCAACAAGGCCGCCATCGCGCGTTTCGCCCGCACCCTGTCCACCATGTTCGCTGCGGGCGTGAACCTGGTGGAAGCCCTGGGGTCGGTGGCCGGCGCCACCGGCAATATCATCTACGAGAAGGCCACCTTGAAGATGCGCGACCAGGTTTCCACCGGCCAGCAATTGAATCTGGCCATGTCCCAGAGCGGCATTTTCCCGCACGTGGTGGTGCAGATGATCGCCATCGGCGAGGAGGCCGGCTCCATAGACACCATGGCAGCCAAGGTGGCGGATTTCTACGAGGAAGAAGTGGATAACGCCGTGGACAGCATGTCGAGCCTCATGGAGCCCTTCATCATGGTGATTCTGGGTGTGCTGGTGGGCGGACTGGTGGTGGCCATGTATCTGCCCATCTTCAATCTCGGCAACGCATTCTGAGCGTCACCCGCAGGGCGCCGACGGCGGCGCCCCGTTTCCCGGTTGCCCTCAAGGCTGGCTCTGCATGCATATGGATCGCCAAATAAAATATCGTGGGTTCTCCCTTGCCCGCCGCTCCCCTGGCGGGAGAGGTTTGAAGTGAGGGGCTGGCGACCTTCCTGGGAGCATTCCATTCAATGCTCCTAATATCATTCCTCGAAACTAACCCGCCGCTGTGGGTGGCGACCGCGGTCTGCCTGGGCTTGATCGTGGGCAGTTTTCTGAACGTGGTTATCCACCGTCTGCCCATCATGCTGGAGCGGGAATGGCAGCAGCATTGCGCGGAATTGAGTGCGACCCCGGCAGCGGACACCGAACCCTACAATCTGGTGGTCCCCCGCTCCCGTTGCCCACACTGCGGTCATCCTATCAGCGCATTGGAGAATATTCCGCTACTGAGTTACTTGCTGTTGCGCGGCCGCTGCCGTGCCTGCAAGACACGCATCTCGCCGCGCTATCTGCTGATAGAAATCCTTTCCGGGATTTTCTCCGGCTGGCTCGCATGGCATTTCGGTTTCGGTTGGCCGGCCCTGGGTGCCCTGCTGTTTACCTGGGCCCTCCTGGCGCTGGCGGTCATTGATCTTGAAAAGCAATTGCTGCCGGACAAAATCACCCTGCCCGTCCTGTGGCTGGGGCTGTTATTCAATCTCGGTCATACCTTCACGGATGTGCGCTCCGCCCTCATTGGGGTGGTAGCGGGTTATCTGAGCCTGTGGTGTATTTACCATGGATTCCGTTTGCTCACCGGCAAGGAAGGCATGGGTTATGGTGATTTCAAGCTGTATGCCTTACTGGGGGCCTGGCTCGGCTGGCAAAGTCTGCCTCTGGTTATCCTGCTGGCGTCTGCAGCGGGGGCGCTGGTGGGTATCGGTTTGATCCTGAGTCGCCGCGTGCAACGCGGCATCCCCATCCCGTTCGGGCCGTATCTGGCCGTGGCCGGCTGGATCGCCCTGCTATGGGGGCCGCAGCTTACCCGCGCCTACCTGGGCCTGATGGGCGGTGCCTGAACCCCATGCTCAAGGTGGGGCTCACGGGCGGCATCGCCAGCGGCAAGTCCACGGCGGCGGCGGAATTCGCCCGGCTCGGCGTGCCGGTTGTGGATGCGGATGTCCTGGCCCGGGAGCTGACCTCTCCGGACAACCCGGGGCTGACCCAGCTGGTAGCGGAATTCGGCAAACAAATCCTGGATTCTCAGGGCCGGCTTGATCGAACCCGTCTGCGCCGCCGGCTGTTCGCGGATGCGGCTTTAAGAACCCGGGTGGAAGACATCCTGCACCCTTTGGTCCTGCGCCGGCTGAAGGACAGTCTGGCCGCATTCAAAGCAGCCTATGCCGTTGCCGTGATTCCGCTGCTGGCGGAAAATCCGCAAGCACGGATGCTGGTGGATCGGGTGTTGGTATTGGACTGCCCCGAGTCAATACAGATGGCCCGGCTTATGTCACGTGATGGAGAGAGCACTGAATCCGCCCAGGCGATGCTGTCCGCGCAGACGGACCGGCAGCAACGCTTGGCGGCTGGAGATGATATTCTGACGAATACCGGCGGAGCCGCGGAGCTTAGCGACTCCGTGCACAAGCTGCATGGGCTTTATCTGGATATTGCCAAGCATCCGGCACAGCCACACCCAGGCGTACGACTGCCCTGAAGGGGCGCATATTTTTCATGCTGAACATCGAGCAAAATCCGATTGAGGAACTACTACCTGCGGAATGGCTGGTGTATGAGCAGCCGCTGACTGAGCGGGTACGAACGTTCCTGCGCCTGGAATTCCTGTTCGAGCAATGCACGCATCACCTTAGCCTGACTTCACCCTGGGACAGTCGTGCCGCCATTAGCGCACTCCTTGAGATCGGATCCTTGCTCACCCGTGGCGACGTGCGCACTGAAATACTCAAGGAACTGGAGCGCTGTCTGTTGTTCCTGAGCCGCCTCAAGGACAGTCCCGAAGTGGATGGAGTGCGGCTGCAATCAGTGCTTGGGGAACTGGAAACCCTGCGCCACGCCATGAACGGCGATGGCCGGCAATTGGGCTTGGGGCTCAAGGAAAACGAATTTCTCAACACCATCAAGAATCGCCTGGCGATCCCGGGCGGTACCTGTCAATTCGACCTGCCGGTGTATCACGCCTGGCTCACCCAGGCACACGCCAAACGCACGCGCGATCTACAGCATTGGCTGCAGGAAATCCGCCCGTTGCGTGACACCATCAATCTGCTCATGGCCCTGACCCGGGAAAGCGCCTTGCCCACCCGCGAAGTGGCCGAACAGGGCATGTTCCTGCACATCTTCGACAGCCCCAATTGCCCGCTGGTGCGCGTCATGGTACCGGCCAACAGCGGCGTCTATCCCGAAATCAGCGCCGGTCGCCAGCGCATCACCATCCATTTTCTGGAGCCGAATCTGACCGACAACCGGCCTCAACAGGCCAAGCGCGACATCGGTTTCAAGTTGGTATGCTGCCAACTGTGAGCAGCATAGATGCAGATGAAGGAGAATCCGGAAATTCCAGCGGCGGTCAAATGTCCGCGTTGCGGAGCCGCAGTGCCATGGACCGCGGAATCGAGATACAAGCCGTTTTGCAGCGAACGTTGCCGCCTGATTGACCTCGGCGATTGGCTGCTGGAGAAACACGCCATCCCCGACAACGCCCTGTCTGAGGCTCAAGAAAACTCCGAGCCTTGAGTTTGCCACAGCCCGCGCATCGCCGCGATGCCGTGACCGCCCAGCTTACGAACCTGTTCGAGAGATTGCGGCAACATGCCGCCGATGGCGTACACCGGCAGCAGGCTGCAGGATGTCAAACGCTTGAACCCATCCCAACCCAGGATTGCGCCGTGCGGATGGCTGGGCGTGGCTTGCACCGGGCCCAGGATGATGTAATCCAACCCGTAGGCCGACGCCAACCGTATGCCGGTTTCATCATGACAGGATGCGCCCACCAGGAAATCCTGCGGCAAGGGCCTGCCGGTCATCCGCAGGAGATGCGCATTGCTGAGATGCACGCCATCGGCACCAACATCACGCACCATTTCGGGTTTGCTATTGAGGAGAATGCGCACCCCCTGACGATGACAGAGAGCAGTGGCAGCGCGCGCCAGGGAGGCATAATCTGACAAACCGAGTTCGGGCGCACGCAACTGGACAAAATCCACGCCGCGCTTGAGCGCCTGTTCCAGAGTTTGCAGGAATTGCTCCCGATTCACCTCGGGTGATGGTGTCACCAACATCAACGGGGGGAATCGGATAGCCGTAATGATGGGCCCGTCCGCGGGCAGCAGATTCCAGCCGGAAAGTTCCCCTGGTTTCACCCAGGCGAGGGGCTGACCCTCGCAGGCGCGCGGTTCACCGCTATAGTGGGTTACACGCCATACGTCCAGTTGCACGCGCACTTCGGAATATCCATGACTCAATTGGATTAATGGCCGGGCGTTTTGGACCGTTATACCCAGCTCTTCATGCAGTTCGCGCCTGAGCCCCGCCAGTGGCGTTTCGCCCGCTTCGAGCTTGCCGCCGGGGAATTCCCAATATCCGGACAGCGGTTTTCCAACCGGGCGTTGAGTTAGCAGTACCCGGGATTGCCCATCCACCAGCACCGCCGCCACTACGTGAATGGTTTGCACGTCAGCATGCCGCGCGGCGCACCCGTTTCAGAACCCGCGATTCAACTTAGGCGCCCATGACACTGCTTGTACTTGAGGCCCGAACCGCAGGGACAGGGTTCATTGCGGCCTACCTTGCGGCCTTCACGTACAAAGGTGGTCACCGGCGCGGTTTGCTGGGGCTGGTTTTGTGCTTGCGCTTCACCTGCTGCCTCTGCAAAGCTGACGCTGGGTGCCTCGGCATGCTGGAACTGCATGGCACGGGCACGCCGCCGCTGTTCCTCCACCGCCGCCACATCCTCCTGGGTGCGTACTTGTACTTTGGCAAGGATACCCACCACCTCATATTTGAGACGGTCCAGCATAGTCGCGAACATCTCAAAGGCTTCACGCTTGTATTCCTGCTTGGGGTTGACCTGCGCATAGCCGCGCAAGTGTATACCCTGGCGCAGATAATCCATGTTTGCCAGATGTTCACGCCATAGGTTGTCAAGCACTTGCAGAAGCACCGCCTTCTCGAACTGATGCATGACTTCCGTCCCGGTCTGTTGCTCTTTGGCCTGGTAAGACGCCATGAAAGCGTCGACGATTTTCTGGCGCAGCGGTTCTTCATGCAGGGTGTCATCCCTCTCGAGCCAGCCTTGAATCTCGAGTTTCAGGGCGAACTCCTTCTCCAGGGTCTCCATCAGCCCGGCGATGTTCCACTGCTCTTCCACGCTTTTAGGCGGGATGTAATCATTGATGACGCCATTGATCACATCGCTGTAAATGTTTCGCACCGTCGCGGCCACATCGTTGGCATGCAACAGCTCGTTACGCTGCTCGTAAATCACCTTGCGCTGGTCATTGGCCACGTCGTCGTATTCAAGCAGTTCCTTGCGGATATCGAAGTTGTGGGCTTCCACCTTGCGCTGGGCATTTTCGATGGCCTTGGTCACCCATGGATGCTCGATAGCTTCGTCGCCCTGCACGCCGAAACGCTCCATGATGGCCTTGACCCGGTCACCCGCAAAAATACGCATCAAGTTATCGTCGAGTCCCAGATAAAAGCGGCTGGAACCCGGGTCACCCTGGCGGCCGGAACGCCCGCGCAACTGATTGTCTATGCGCCGTGACTCGTGACGTTCGCTGCCGATGATATGCAGCCCGCCCGCCGCCAATACCGCGTCGTGGCGCTGCTGCCAAGCGGCGCGCACCCGTGCCCGTTCTGCGTCGCTGGTGTCTGGCGGGAGCGCCTTAAGCTCGGCCTCCAGGTTGCCGCCCAGCACGATGTCCGTGCCCCGACCGGCCATGTTGGTAGCGATAGTCACGGTACCCGGCCGGCCGGCCTGGGCAATAATGTGGGCTTCGCGTTCGTGCTGCTTGGCGTTCAGTACCTCATGCTGGATATTGTCTTTCTTGAGCAATCCGGCAAGGTACTCGGAGGTTTCTATGGATGCCGTGCCCACCAGCACCGGTTGGCCGCGGCCATGGGCGTCGCGGATGTCGCCGATCACCGCCTGGAACTTGCCTTTGGTGGAAAGGTACACATGATCGGGCATGTCATTGCGGATCATGGGCTTGTTGGTGGGAATCACCACTACCTCCAGACGATAGATCTCGTGAAATTCCGCCGCCTCGGTATCCGCCGTACCGGTCATGCCCGCAAGTTTCCTGTACAAACGGAAATAATTCTGAAAGGTGATGGAAGCGAGCGTTTGGTTCTCGGCCTGGATCTTCACGCCTTCTTTGGCTTCAATAGCCTGGTGCAGGCCATCGGACCAGCGGCGCCCCGGCATGGTGCGGCCGGTGAATTCGTCCACAATCACCACCTCGCCATCCTTGACGATATACTCCACCTCGCGGTGATACAGGGCATGTGCGCGCAATGCCGCGTTGATCTGATGCATGAGCACGATGTTGGCGGCGTCATACAACGAATCGCCGGCCTTGAGCAGCCCGGCCTTGGTGAGCATTTCCTCGATGTGCTCGTGGCCAACCTCGGTGAGATAAACCTGCTTGGTTTTTTCATCCACGCTGTAATCACCGGGACCTTCCTCTTCCTCCTGTTTGGTCAAGTGCGGCACCAGCGTGTTGACCTTGCGATACAACTCGGTATTGTCATCGATTGCACCGGAAATGATGAGTGGAGTACGCGCCTCATCAATCAGGATTGAGTCGACTTCGTCAACGATTGCGTAATACAACTCGCGTTGCGCCTTATCCTCGAGGCGGAACGCCATGTTGTCGCGCAGGTAATCAAAACCGAATTCATTATTGGTGCCATAGGTGATGTCGGAACCGTAGGCAGAACGTTTGATGGCCGCATCCTGCCCCACCAGGATCACGCCTACCGTCATGCCTAACGCCGCGTACACCGGCCGCATCCAGTCGGCGTCACGTTGCGCCAAATAATCGTTCACGGTTACCACGTGCACCCCATGAGCGGGAATGGCGTTGAGATATACCGCCAGGGTTGCCACCAGTGTCTTACCTTCGCCGGTTCGCATCTCGGCGATCTTGCCGCGATGCAGCGTCATACCGCCGATGAGCTGCACGTCAAAGTGGCGCATACCCAAATTGCGCCGCGCGGCCTCGCGTACCGCCGCGAAAGCCTCGGGCAGCAAATCGTCGAGGCTTTCGCCTTTGGCATAGCGTTCGCGAAATTCCACGGTCTTGGCCTTGAGGGTTTCGTCCGAAAGCGCCTGCATCTGCGGCTCCAAGCCGTTGATGCGTGCCACGTTACGCTGCATGCCGTGCAGCAACCGCTCATTGCGGCTGCCAAAAATTTTCTTCAGGAGACTATCTGCCATTACATTATTCCAGTTTGCAGCACCAGCGATTATCCACACGTCAACCACAGCGGACCCCTGTGCCCTGTAAGCACGTGGGCGGGTATCAAGACGGTTCCGGTGGAGTCTGAAGCCGCGGACAAAGAACGGATGAGCCGGATCCCAAAAATCCCATGCTTTTCAAGAACTGCTGCGGTAATCCGAAAACTCGTTTCGAGATTGCCTGGCAAAGGTCATCAATGAGTGTTTTTGAGCGTCCTGTCAGTCCAGACTCCGGGGCATAGCGGCCAGCCGCACCCGCCCCGAAGCGTTCACAAACCGCGCCGGGTTGACCGGCTTGCCATTGTATAAGACTTCAAAGTGCACGTGAGGGCCTGTAGAGCGGCCGGTGGAGCCCAATAGGGCGATTTCCTGGCCCTTCTTCACCACCTCACCCACCTTTACCAATATCTTTTCGCTGTGACCGTAAAGGGTTGCATAGCCATTGCCGTGGTCAATCTCCACCATGTTGCCGTAACCGGAACGCGGCCCGGCCCATGTGACCACGCCGGCCGCTGCTGCCTTCACCGGCTCGCCCTCGGGACCGGCGAAATCGATACCCGGGTGAAACGACAGCTCGCCGGTGAACGGATCGATGCGCATCCCGAATGGCGAGCTCTCATAGCCCTCTGTCACGGGTGGTCCGGAGGGCATGGCCAGCAACCGGACATTGCGGTTCATTAACAGGCTTTCAAGCACCGCAAGCTGCTGTTCGCGGTTATTAATTTGCGCGGATAGCTGGCCGAGATTGCTGATGAAATCAGGCAATGCCACGTGTTGAACCGGATCATTGGTTTCGGGGCCGCCCTCGGCAGGCGGTTTACTGAAATTGAATTCGCCGTGCTTCAGCCCCGCCATGCGGGTAAGCTGCTGACCCAGTGCATCCAGGCGGATGATGTGTGCTTGCAGCTCGCCCACTTTGGCGGATAAGGCATCAATATTCACCTGGGCAGCTTGTTTGGCGCTATCTATTTCCTGTGCCTGCCTAATGAACCGCGCATTCCAGGCCTGGATACCTTCCGGCGGCCGGGAAAGCCAGCTGGCAGCACCAAAACCCGCCAGGAACAGTGAGCCGCCTATCAGGATACCCAGGAGCGCTGTCGCGGCCAGGATCATGGGCCTGCTCAAATCCAGCTGGCGCAACTGACCATGTTTTATGAATAGAATACGGCTCATCTGCAGCACTCCCCGTAGTCACCGAATACGCTAATGACAGCACCAAAATTTCATTCCCTCAACGCACTGCTCACCAGCAATGGTTCCCAACTCAAACTGTTGACAGTCGAAGCCCAGCGCCTCGTTGGCCTGCGCGACGCAGTACGCCGCCAATTGCCGCCGGCGCTGGCAAGCCATTGCCTCGGTGCCGAACTGGAAGCTGGCACGCTGGTCATCTACATGGACAGCGCCGCCACAGCAACTCCAGTCCGCTACCAACACCGCGAGCTTCTGGAAAAGCTCGCCACTGACAATCTGCACTGTGGCACACTCCGAGTGCAGGTTCTGCCGGAACCGCCGGTGCCGCCCACAGCCAAAGCGATGGCGCAAACGTTGTCTAACGCAGTACGTCAGATTCTCGAAATCACTGCGGCGGAAATCGGTGAAGGGCCACTCAGACATTCACTCCAGCGTCTCGCCCGTAACCGCAATCCGCGGATTTAATATCCTTAGATTTGTAATTTAAGTTCTAGTGAAATACTAAAGCGCGTGCACCGGCGTCATGTATGAAATGGGCGCCGCAGCCGCATCATCGAAGGTAACTTCTTCCCAGGATGCCCGTTTGGCCAAGAGCGCACGCAGCAGCGTATTGTTGAGCCCATGGCCCGATTTATAGGCGCTGAAAGCGCCGATCAAGCTATGTCCGAGCAGGTACAAATCACCGATGGAATCAAGAATCTTGTGCTTGACAAACTCATCCTCGTAACGCAACCCATCCTCATTGAGGATCCTGTAATCGTCCAGCGCAATGGCGTTATCCAGTGATGCACCCAGAGTCAAATGCCGCTGACGCAGCATTTCGATGTCGCGCATGAAACCGAAAGTGCGCGCGCGGCTTACTTCCTTTACAAAGGAAGTGGTGGAAAAATCCACCGTGGTGCTCTGGGTATGCTTCTTGAAGATCGGATGATCAAAATCTATCTGGAAACTGACCTTGAAACCATCAAAGGGTTCGAAGCGCGCCCATTTGTCGCCCTCGCGCACTTCCAAGCTTTCGCGAATACGGATGAAGCGTTTATGGGCGTTTTGCTCTTCAATGCCCGCGGATTGCAAGAGGAATACAAACGGTCCGGCGCTGCCGTCCATGATCGGTACTTCGGCGGCGCTCAAATCCACGTGCGCGTTGTCTATACCCAGCCCGGCGAACGCTGACAACAGATGCTCCACCGTCGACACGCGGATGTCGCCGTTCACAAGGGTGGTTCCCAACATGGTGTCGCCCACGTGTTCGGCGTTGGCGCGAATCTCGACGGGCTTTTCCAAATCCACTCGCCGGAAAATGATGCCGGTGTTGGGGGCCGCCGGACGTAGGGTCATATAGACCTTTTCACCCGTGTGCAAACCCACGCCGGTGGCGCGGATAGAGTTTTTGAGGGTACGCTGTTTCAACATGCCGTGGTGTTACCTAATTTTCTTGACAGGGACCCCGCATAAACCCGGTTTCCGCCGGGAAGCAAGGTGCTGTGTTCTTCGAGAAGCCACGGCATTAGGCCCACGGATCTCAGCCCGGTTTACGGCTTCGCGACCTGATACGTTATCACAGGCTGCGCGGGCCTCACAAGGTTTCCCACACCCCCAGGATAGGCTCCAGCCCTGTTCAATCTGCCTGCCGCCGCAGGAAGGCCGGGATGTCCAAGTACTCCTGGCTCTGGGGGTCCAGATCATCCTTTTCACGCTGCCTTACATAGGCGGGCTTTTCCAGCTTCTTCCAATCAGGGCGTTCGTTTGTGCCGGTACGTGCCAAGGGCACCAGCTGGGGGGGCTGTACTGTCGGTTTCACCGCCGGCGCCGACTGTAGTTGCGGCCGAGACAGGCCCGTAGCCACTACCGTAACGCGGATCTCATCACTCATGGATGGATCCAACACTGTGCCCACCTTGATGGAGGCGTCTTCCACCGCGTAGCTATGGGCAATATCCATGACCTCTTCGTACTCGCCCATGGTCAAATCCATACCGGCGGTGATATTGACTAGAATGCCCCGAGCCCCTTGCAGATTGATATTTTCCAGCAACGGGCTCGTGACCGCAGCCTCACTGGCCTTGCGTGCCCGACCTTCGCCACTTGCCTGACCCGTGCCCATCATGGCCATGCCCATCTCCGACATGACCGTGCGCACGTCGGCGAAATCCAGGTTCATAAGACCCGGCCGGGTGATGATGTCAGCGATACCACGCACCGCACCGTGTAACACCTCGTTGGCTGCCTGAAACGCTTGCAACATGGGGATATCACGGCCGAGCACTGCAGACAGTTTCTCGTTGGGAATCACGATGAGCGAATCCACGTATTGGCTCAATTCAGCCAGCCCTTGCTCCGCAACTTTCATGCGTTTGCTGCCTTCGTGGGGAAAGGGTTTGGTCACCACCGCCACTACCAGCACGTCCAGTTCCTTCGCCACCTGCGCTACCACCGGCGCCGCCCCGGTGCCGGTGCCGCCGCCCATGCCGGCAGTAATGAACACCATGTCGCTGCCGCGCAGGACTTCTTCCAGCCGGTCGCGGTCTTCCAGCGCAGCCTGCTTGCCGGTTTCCGGATTGGAGCCGGCGCCTAACCCGCGGGTGAGATTGCTGCCAATTTGTAACGTCGTGCGTGCGTTGATTTTCTTCAACACCTGGGCATCGGTATTGATGGCGATAAAATCCACGCCCTCAATACCACTGGCCAGCATATGCTGCACGGCGTTACCGCCGCCGCCACCCACGCCGATCACCTTGATGACGGCACTCTGATTAACGTCCTCTTCGATTGTCCAATTCATGTCCCGATCTCCTCTGCATGTTTACAATATCAAGCACAAATCAAAATGAACCCTGAAACCATTGCTTCATGCGCTGCCATACATCCTGCACATTCACGCTACTGTGGCCGCGACGCGCCACACCGTCCCGTGGCAGACTGTGTGCCCCGAACAGCAGTAAGCCCACGCCGGTGGCATGGATTGGATTACGCACGACATCCACCAATCCGGTGACGTATTGCGGCACACCCAGACGCACGGGCGCGTGGAATACTTCCTCAGCCAGCTCCACAGCACCTTCCATCTTGGCGCTGCCGCCGGTGAGCACGATGCCGGCGGGCACCGCATCCTCGAATCCGCTGCGCCGCATCTCCGCCTGGACAAGGCTGAAGAGTTCCTCGTAACGCGGTTCCACCACTTCCGCGAGGGTCTGACGCGCCAAGCGACGCGATGGTCGTTCGCCCACGCTCGGCACTTCGATGGTTTCATCGGCGCTCGCCAGCTGTGGCAGGGCACAGGCATATTTGATCTTGATTTCCTCGGCGTGATGCGTGGGAGTACGCAAGGCCACGGCGATATCGTTGGTAACCTGGTCGCCGGCAATCGGAATCACCGCCGTGTGGCGGATGGCGCCCTCGGTGAACACCGCAATGTCGGTGGTGCCGCCGCCCACATCCACCAGGCATACGCCCAGATCCTTTTCATCCTCGTTGAGTACCGCGTAGCTGGAGGCGATCTGCTCCAGGATGATGTCGTCTACCTTCAGGCCGCAGCGCTCCACGCAGCGCACGATATTCTGGGCCGCGCTCATGGCGCCGGTCACGATGTGCACGTGCACCTCCAGGCGCACGCCGGACATGCCGATGGGCTCACGGATACCGTCCTGGCCGTCAATCACGAAATCCTGGGGCAGGATGTGCAGAATCCTCTGGTCTGCAGGGATGCTGACGGCACGCGCGGCATCAATGACACGCTCCACGTCGCCGGCGGTCACTTCCTTGTCGCGGATGGCGACCACGCCGTGGGAATTGAGACTGCGCACGTGGCTGCCGGCTATACCCGCATACACCGAATGAATCTGGCAGCCGGCCATGAGTTCGGCCTCCGCCACTGCGCGCTGGATGGACTGCACCGTGGATTCAATGTTCACCACCACACCGCGCTTAAGTCCGCGCGACGGATGCGAACCGATGCCCACAATCTCAACAGTGCCGTCGGAGAGTATTTCACCGACGATGGCTACCACCTTGGAGGTACCCACATCCAGGCCTACGATCAACTGTTTGTCGGTCTTTCTAGACATTCGGTCCAACCTCTTTGCTATGCCCAACGGCGGGCGTCGTACATGCGTTCTGTGAACCATCCCTGGCGCGCCCACCAGCCCACCCATCCGTGGGCGGTCGCTCACCCGGGCCGGCATGCCGCTGGCATGCCGGCGAAATCCCCGGGCTCGCCCAACCCACGGCAAATCCGTTGGTGTAGCGCATGTCTACGTAGGCCACTGCCGCGAGTTTTTCACTCAATGTCGGCAGCGCCACCGTGGCGAAACGTTTGAGACGTGCTTCCGCGTCTGCGCGCCCCAGGCGAACTTCAATGCCGTCGTTGAGTTCCAGCGTGGAGTCGCCGCGTGCATCTACTGTCAATTGCTGCAGCGTCAGTCCACGCGTCGTCAGCAATGAGGTAAACGCGTTGAATTCCGCCAACACGTCCTGCTCGCTGCCTTCCGGACCCGACAACCTGGGTAGCTTGGCCCAGGCGCCGTTCATGGAATGCACAAATACCCGGCCTTGGGCGTCCATCAGGCCCGTCCCGTTCCAGCGCGCCACCGGCACTTCCTCGGTGATATCGATATAAAGTGTGTGCGGCCAGCTGCGGCGCACGGCCGCACTGGACACCCAGGGCACCGCCCGTACGGCTGCTTGAATCTGCGACACATTGGTGCTGAAAAATCCCTTGCCCAGCGCCGGCAGCACCGCCGCCTGCACTGCCTGCGGCTGCACATGCACAAGCGGTCCCGGGATCACCAACTCGGTCAGGGCCGGTCCCGAGAATAGTGGTCGCGAGAAATACCTGGTCCACAGGATCACCGCCAGCAGCATTATCAAGGTCACGCCAGTCAGCCACAGCAACCGGCGCCGCATTACTCCGCTCTCAGCGTGACGTACGCGCGGGCTCAATGTTTGTGCTCCATCTTGGATGACTGCTGCGGACATTCACGCGCCAGTCGCTGCGGCAGTTCTGCCGTTATACTGCCGATGTCGCCGGCGCCGAGCGTCAACAGCAGATCCCCATCCTTGAGAAGACTGAGCAAGACTTCCGGTAAATCCTGTGCCTGCGCTACGAACACCGGATCGACATGGCCGCGATTGCGGATGGAGCGTGCCAGCGCACGCCCATCGGCGCCGGCGATGGCTGCTTCACCCGCTGCATACACGTCCAGCAACACCAGCACATCCACCTGCGACAGTACTTCGGCAAAATCCTCGAATAAGTCACGCGTGCGCGTATAACGGTGCGGCTGGAATGCCACCACCAGCCGCCGAGACGGCCAGCCTTCGCGCGCCGCCTCCAGGGTGGCCGCGAGTTCACGCGGATGATGGCCATAGTCATCCACCAGCAGCACCTGGCCTGCAGGTATCCGGATCTCGCCGTGAATCTGAAAGCGGCGGCCCACACCCTGGAAATTGGCGAAGGCACGCAACAAGGCATCGTCGCCGATTTCCAAATCTTGCGCGATGGCCATGGCCGCAAGGGCGTTGAGCACATTGTGTCGTCCGGCGAGATTGAGCGTGACTTCCAGTGCTTGTGATTGCCCCGGTTTCCACGCCTTGAAACGGGTCACGTTGCCTGCGCGCCGAATATCAGTGGCGCGGAAATCCGCGGCCTCGTTGAAGCCATAGGTAATGACCGGCCGGGCCACTTCCGACATAATGTTGCGCACCTCCGCATCCTCCAGGCACAGTACCGCGAGGCCATAAAACGGCAGGTGATGCAGGAATTCGATGAAGGCGGCGCGCAGACGGTCAAAATCCCCGGCATAGGTGCCGAGATGATCAGCGTCGATGTTGGTGACCACCGCCACCAGCGGCTGTAAGTAGAGGAATGAAGCATCACTTTCGTCCGCCTCCGCCACCAGATAGCGGCCGGTACCGAGGCGCGCATTGGCGCCGGCGCTGATGAGGCGACCGCCAATAATGAAAGTCGGGTCCAGGCCGGCTTCCGAGAGCACGCTCGCCACCAAACTGGTGGTGGTGGTCTTGCCATGGGTGCCGGCCACGGCGATACCGAAACGGAAACGCATGAGTTCGGCGAGCATTTCCGCGCGCCGCACCACCGGGATGCGGCGTGCGTGCGCCGCCATCACTTCCAGATTGTCCTCAGTGACGGCGCTCGACATGACAACCACATCCGCATCCGTCAGGTGTTCCGCGCGGTGACCGAGACTCACTTGCGCGCCCAGGCCGGTGAGCCGCCGGGTGATGGAGTTCTGCCTGAGATCGCTGCCGCTCACGCGATAGCCGAGATTGATGAATACCTCGGCGATACCACCCATACCGGCGCCGCCGATGCCGACGAAGTGCAGATGCCGGATGCGACGCATGAATTCGTTCATGCGAGTCCTCCCACCTGCAAACAAACCTCGGCGACTTTTTCAGCCGCATCCGCTTTGGCCAGTGCCCGCGCGCGCTTGGCCATACCCAGCATGATGTTCCGATCACGCAGCGGGTGAGCAAGCAACGTGCTCAGGGTCTGCGGCGAAATTTTGGATTCAGGCAACAACTCTGACGCGCCGGCATCGACGAGAAATGCCGCGTTGCGGCTCTGATGATCGTCGACCGCGGCGGCAAACGGTACCAGCACGGCGCCCAGTCCCGCCACCGCCAGTTCCGACACCGTGAGCGCACCGGCGCGGCACAGCGCCAGATCCGCCCAGCCATAAGCAGCCGTCATGTCTTCGATGAACGGCATGACACGCGCAACCACGCCGAATTTCCGGTAGGCCGACACCACCTGCTCGGCGTCACGGACTCCCGTCTGATGCCAGACTTCGGGGCGCAGTGCTGCATCCAGTTGCGCCAGCGCGGGCGGTACGTTGTCGTTCAGCACCCGCGCGCCCTGGCTGCCGCCGATCACCAGTAGCCGCCCTTTGCCGGCGCGATTTGCAAACCGGATTTCGGGCGGGGGCAGTTCCGTGATACCGGCGCGCACCGGGTTACCCACATAGTGCGCATGCCGGGATGCGACAAAACTTTTAGGGAATCCTTCCAGCACCTGGGTTGCCACATGACTGAGCACGCGATTGGTCATGCCTGGAATCGCGTTCTGTTCGTGCAGCACCAATGGACAACCCAACAAGCGCGCGGCCAGGCCGCCGGGACCGCTGGCAAACCCGCCCATGCCCAAGGCTACCTTGGGTTTAAGCCGCTGGAAAATAGCGCGTGCCTCAGCCACGGCGCGCAGCACTGTGAACGGTGCTCTTAGCAGGGTTGCCATGTCTTTACCCCGCACCCCACCCACGTGGATGCATTCCATGGGTATGCCGGCGCGGGCCGCCACGCGCGCTTCCAAACCCGTTTGCGTTCCCATCCAAGCGAGTTCATGCCCGCGTGCGCGCAGCACTTCCGCCACCGCCAGCGCCGGGAAAACATGACCGCCTGTACCTCCCGCCATAATCACGATCTTCATATACCTCTCGTTGCCCACAGAACCATCCTTGGTATGCTGACCAGTTCGGCATCCCTGCCTCGCGCTTGCCGGGGCGAATATCCACTGGACATTTGCCTGTTTCCAGCTCGCCCTCCAGCCACGATCACGATTTTCATTGGCCTCTCGTCATGCCGCTGTTTCCTGTTCAAGCCAGGAGCGTCCCACGCGGGTTTCCCGGTCCACACGCAGGATCAGACCGATGGCGGCGCACACCACAATCAGGCTGCTGCCGCCATAGCTCATGAGCGGCAATGTCAGACCTTTGGTAGGCAGCAAGCCCATGTTGACGCCCATGTTGATGAACGCCTGCAACCCGACCCACAAACCCAGGCCGAAGGCGAGATTGGCGCCGAACATCCGGCCTTTCTTCGCCGCTTGCCGCGCAATGACAATGGCGCGCCAGGTGAAAACGAAATACAGCGCAAGGACCGCGAGACAACCCAGCAAACCCAACTCTTCCGCCAATACCGCAAACAGAAAATCGGTGTGCGCTTCCGGTAGATAAAAAAGTTTCTGTACGCTCTCGCCCAGACCCACCCCGAAGAATCCGCCGCGGCCGATGGCAATCAGCGACTGGGTGAGCTGGAAACCACTGTCGAAGGGATGGCTCCAGGGATGCAGAAAACCGGTGATGCGTTCCAGTCGGTAGGGCGAGGCCACCGCCAGCACAATAAAGCCGATCACCCCCAGCACTGCGAATACAGCAAAATCCCGCAGGCGCGCGCCGCTGAAAAACAGCATGGCCATAGCCGCGGCGATCAAAACCATGGCTGCGCCGAAATCCGGTTCCGCCAGAAGCAGCAGCGCCGCCAACGCCACCACCAACATGGGCTTGAGAGAGCCCGTGAATTGCGTGGTCAGCTCCCTGTGCCGGCGCACGCCATAACCCGCAATGTATATAAGGATAAGCAGACGTGCGGGTTCCGAGACCTGCAGGCGAAACGGACCCATCACCACCCAACGGATGCTGCCATTCACATGCCGTCCGATACCCGGCACCAAGACGACCGCCAGCAGTCCCAGGGCCAGGATCAACAATAAAAAGTTGGAGCGCTGCCACCAGGACAAAGGCAGCGAATACGCGGCCATGCCAATACCGAGGCCGATCACCGTGTACGCGAGCTGGCGCTCCAGGTAATAGAACGGATTGCCGGTCACCTTGTCGGCCAGGGTGATGGACGCGGACGCGACCATCACCAAGCCCACGGCCAGAATCACTGCAGAGGTCAGCAGCAGCAGCCGGTCCGGCGCCGGCATGCGGTTACCGCCAGCGATGGGTTTCGCTTCATCCACCGGCGATTCTCCTCACTGCTTGTGCGAACACCCGGCCGCGGTGTTCGAAGTTGTCGAACATATCGAGACTGGAGCAGGCGGGTGACAGCAGTACCAGATCGCCGGGTTGCGCGAGCTGGACTGCAGCTTGCACCGCCGCTTCCATGTCTTTTACCTGCTGCACCGGCAAGCACGCGGCGAGCACGGCCGCGATCACAGACGCATCCTTTCCCAACAGCACCACGGCGCGCGTCTTGCTCGCCAAGGCTTCCACCAATGGTGAAAAATCCTGCTGCTTGCCGTCACCGCCGGCAATCAATACCAGCGGTCCCGATAAACCCGAAACCGCCGCCAGCGTTGCGCCCACGTTCGTGCCCTTGGAATCGTCGTAATAGCTCACGCCGCGGACCGTCGCCACATACTGCATGCGATGCGGCAAGCCGCCGAACCCCTTGAGCGCGGCCAGCATCTCTGCTCTCGGCAAGCCTGCCGCTTCACCCAGCGCCAGCGCCGCCAGCGCATTCGCCAGATTGTGATCGCCACACATACGCAACTCGTCCGCGCGCAACAATCTCTCCGCACCCCGCGCCAGCCAGCGTTCGCCGCCGTGGATGACCAGGCCATAGTTACCAGCGTCCGGCGCTTGTAGACCGAAGCTCAACTGCTTTTGCCCGGGTTTCGGCATGGCGCGCACCCGGGCATCGTCACGGTTCACCACCGCCACGTCGCAGTGATTAAAAATCCGCGCTTTGGCGGCGGCGTAATCCGCCAGTGTGGCGTAACGATCCAGATGATCCGGTGAGATGTTGAGCACCGTCGCCGCCACGCACTGCAGTGAGGCGGTGACTTCAAGCTGGAAGCTGGACAATTCCAGTACATACAGCTGCGGTTCCTTGCCCTGAATCAGGTCCAGAGCCGGCGTGCCCAGATTGCCGCCCGCGCGCACGTCGATGCCGGCTTGTTCCGACATGCGCCCCAGTAGCGTAGTGACTGTGCTCTTGCCGTTGGAACCGGTGATGGCCACCACCGGCGCATGGGTCTGGCGCGCGAACAATTCGATATCACCGAATACCGGCAGACCCAGACTCCGCGCCTTGGCGATAAACGGTGTGGCCAACGCGATACCCGGTGAAAGCACCACCTGATCTGCGCGTTTAAGCGCCTCCTCGGAAAAACCACCGACAAACACCGCCGCATCCGGTACCGTGTTGCGCAGCTCTTTGAGTCCCGGCGGCCGCTCGCGGCTGTCGGTGACCGCCACCTCCACGCCGTGACCCGCCAGGAAGCGCGCACACGACAACCCGGTCTTACCGAGGCCGATGATGAGTGTCCGGGGGCGGTGCTGCGGCATCTGCATGCGGTTTCCTCAGCGCACCTTGAGTGTGGACAGACCGATGAGAACCAGGATCACCGTGATGATCCAGAAGCGCACGATAACGCGCGGCTCCGGCCAGCCTTTCAATTCAAAGTGATGATGCAACGGCGCCATACGGAAAAGCCGGCGGCCGGTGAGCTTGAACGAACCTACCTGCAAGATGACGGAAACCGTCTCCATGACAAACACACCGCCCATGATGAACAGCACGATTTCCTGGCGCACGATCACTCCCAGAGTACCAAGGGCAGCGCCCAGAGCCAGGGCACCGACATCGCCCATGAACACCTGCGCCGGATAGGCGTTGAACCACAGGAACCCGAGTCCGGCGCCGACCAGCGCGCCGCAGTAAACGACAATCTCGCCGGCACCGGGCAGATACGGGATAGTAAGGTAGTGAGCAAAATTGAAATTGCCGGAAGCATAGCCAAATACGCCCAGTGCACCGCCCACCATCACCGCCGGCATGATGGCGAGCCCGTCCAGGCCATCGGTGAGGTTCACCGCATTGCTCATGCCAACCACCACAAAATAGGTGATGAGGATGAAGAACCCGCCGAAGCTGAGCGAGACGTGTTTCAGCAAGGGCACAATGTATTCGATCTCCGCAGCATCACGGTGACTGATATATAGGGCCACCGCCACCGCCAGGCCCACGAGAGACTGCAGAAAGTACTTGCCGCCGGCCGACAGCCCCTTGGAATTGCGCAATACCAGTTTCCTGTAATCGTCGGCGAAACCGATGAGGCCGAACGCCACGGTCACACCGATCAATACCCATACATAGCGATTGCGCAGATCCGACCATAGCAATGCGGTGATGATGATGGTGACAAGGATCAGGGTACCGCCCATGGTCGGGGTGCCTGCCTTGGCAAGATGTGACTGTGGTCCGTCGTTACGCACGCTCTGGCCGATCTGACGGGAACTCAACCGCCGGATCATGCTAGGTCCGGTGAGAAATGACAGCAGCAAGGCGGTAAGCACACCGAGGATGGCACGGAAGGTAAGATAGGAAAATACGTGAAACGCAGAGTCATAGCGCGTCAGGTATTCGGTGAGGAATAACAGCATGATTCAGCTAGCTCCCGAGGTCTTACCGACCACCTGTGGTGCACGCAAGGCTTCCACCACGCGCTCCATGCGCATGCTGCGCGAGCCCTTGATGAGCAACGTGATTCCCGGACGCAGACTGCCGCGTAACGAAGCAATCAAGGCCTCACGATCTACAAAATGCTCCGCGCCTTGGCCAAAGTGCTCGGTCGCATGCAGGCCCAGGCTGCCGAAACTGAACAGCCGCGCAATACCCAGCATGCGCGCGAGCTCGCCGCAGTCGGCGTGCAGTACAGCAGCACTCTCGCCCAGTTCAGCCATATCCCCAAGCGCCAGCCATACCGGATCGCCCAGACTCAGAGCGAATTCCATGGCGGTCTTCAAAGATTGGGGATTGGCGTTGTAGCTATCGTCTATCAGACGGCAACCGCGGACACCCGGCAGCACGATCAACCGGCCGCCGATGACCGGGGTGTTGGCGAGCCCGCTCATGACATCGTCAAGGCTGGCTCCGGCGGCACTGGCGGCAGCGGCGGCGGCCAGGGCATTTATCACGTTATGCCGGCCAGGTAACGATAACTGAATGCTTGCTGCACCCGCGGGCGATACCAACCGGAAGGTCCACACGCCGGTGGGCAATTGTTTAAGCGAATCGGGCTGTGGATGAAAGTCCGCGAGTTCGGTCAGGCCGAAGCTACGCTGCGCGCGCCGGCCGGCCATTTCCCGCCATACGGATGCGTACACGTCATCGGCATTGATGATCGCGACACCGCTGGCGCGCAAACCGGCGTACAGTGCGCCTTTTTCCAGAGCCACGCTCTGGATGCTGCCGAGCGCCTCCAAGTGGGCCGCTCCGGCGTTCGTCACTACACCCACATTGGCGGAAATCACAGACGCCAGATAGGCTATTTCACCGGGATGGTTGGTGCCCATTTCGATGACGGCGGCGCGATGCTTCTCGTTCAGTTCCAGCAGGGTCAAGGGCACGCCGATGTCGTTATTGAGGTTGCCGCGGGTAGCGAGCGTGATGCGGCGGCGGCGCAGAATACTGGTGATCATTTCCTTGACCGTGGTCTTGCCGTTAGAACCGGTGATGCCGATCACCGGGATGCTGAACTGCGCACGCCAATGGGCCGCATACGCACCCAGAGCCCGGCGCGTATCCCGCACCACCACTTGCGGCAGATGGCAAAGTATCGGATGCTCAACCAATGCACCGCTGGCGCCGAGCTTTTCGGCCTGCATCACAAATTCATGGCCGTTATAATTCGGTCCGCGCAAAGCAACGAACAATTCGCCGGCCATGAGCTTGCGCGTATCACTGCCGACCCGCAGGAATTCGCCATCGGATCCCACCAGCCTGCCGCCGGTCGCCGCGGCCACTTCCGAAAGCCGGCGCACACTCATGCCTGCACCCCCTTGAGCAGCGCCGCCACTGTGTCGCGGTCGCTGTAAGGTAATTGGTCGTCACCGACGACTTGGTGGGATTCGTGCCCTTTGCCAGCCACCAGCACCACATCGTCCGGGGTCGCGGCACTAATCGCCTGCGCCAACGCCTGGGCGCGGTTGCGCTGCACCTGCACCCGGCTGCGATCACTGATACCGGCCATAATTTCAGTGATAATGGCGTCGCCGTCCTCGTGACGCGGATTGTCATCCGTCAGGATGATGCGATCCGCAAGTCGTACAGCGATTGCACCCATCTGCGGTCGCTTGCCGCGGTCGCGCTCGCCGCCGCAGCCGAATACGCACCACACCTGTCCACGGCAATGGGCGCGTACCGCGATCAGTGCCTTTTCCAGCGCATCCGGTGTATGCGCATAATCCACCACCACCAGCGCCATCCGGGCACCGCCGAAACATTCCATGCGGCCCGGAACCGTGCGCGCGTTGCCGAGTACACGCAGCGCATCAACAAATGAAATATCCAGTGCCAGCAATACACCCAACACTGCCAGCAGGTTATGCATGTTGAAATCACCGAGCAGGCGGCAATCAACGTGTCCGGTACCGAAATCACCTTCCACGTCGAATCCCATTCCGCTGGAATGCAACAGCATGTTCTTGGCCCGCAGCATTTTGCCTGTGTGCGTACAGCCGGGATCGAGCGTATAGCCGATGCAATCAACACCGTTCGGCAGGCTGCGTGAAAGTTCCTGACCGAAAGCATCATCCAGATTGATTACCGCCTGTTTCACGCCCGGCATCTCGAATAACCGGCGTTTGGCGGCAGCGTAATTCTCCATATTGGCGTGATAATCCAGATGATCACGGGTAAGATTGGTGAATACGGCTACGCCGACATGCACGCCCGACAAGCGGCCCTGATCAAGCGCATGGCTGGATGCCTCCATACTGACGTGCTGTATGTCGCGATCACGGAAAGTCGCCAGCCATTGCTGCACACTGACGGCGTCCGGCGTGGTGTGGGTCGGGTTTTCCAGCCTGCCATACAGACCGTAGCCGAGCGTACCCAGCACACCGCAGGATTTGCCGAGTTCCGTGAGTGCTTGGGCGGTGATTTGGCTCACGGAAGTCTTGCCATTGGTACCGGTTACTGCAACCACCTGTTGCGCCGTGGACGGGTCACCATAGAAACGTGCGGCTATGAAACCGGCATGCTGGTCCAGATTACGGACCGCGAAGGCCGGCAGCCCCTTGAGCGCCGGCAGATAGTCCAGCGCCCCTTCGGGATCGTAAGCCACCGCTAGCGCGCCGCGCACGCGCGCATCGGCAAGATGTTGAAGACCGTGATGATCGTGACCGTGGCAGGCCAGAAACAGATATCCGGGGTGTACGGCGCGACTGTCAAGAGCGAGACCCTGCAGCTTCAGATCGCGGCCCGCTGGAATCTCCGCGTCACCTCGCAGTATCCCCGCAAGACTCACTCCGCTCAGGTGCCGGGCTTGAGCCGTCACGAGGCATGCCCCAGTTTCACCATGTACGCAGTGGTGGTGAAATTACTAAAATCATCCGGTGGAATATCCAGAAGCCGGAGCGCGCCAGTCATGACGCGTGCAAATACCGGTGCTGCCACGGTCGCGGCGTAGTACTGACCGCGGCTCGGTCCGCGAATCACCACCACGGTCACCAGCCGCGGATCAGTGGCTGGCGCGATACCGGCGAACACCGAGTAATAATCGCTGTTGGAATAGCCGCCATTCTGGGCGATGTGCGCGGTGCCGGTTTTGCCCGCCACGTGATAGCCCGCCACACCCGCGAGCTTGCCGGTGCCTTCATTGGAAACCACGGTCTCGAGCATGCGGCGCAAGGTCACAGTCACCGCAGCGGGGATCACCTGCTGCCCAATCGGCGGCGCGTCCAGACGCACAAAACTCGGCGGCATGCTCACACCGTTATCGCCAATGATGTCGTAGGCATCCGCCAGTTGCAGCGCGGTAACCGCGACGCCGTAGCCGTACGAGATGGTGGCTTGGCGCGCCACGGACCAGTCGCGGTAATTCGGCAGCGAACCCGTCACTTCGCCCGGGAAACCGCTACCGCTACTACGGCCAAAGCCAAAGGCTGCAAGTGTGTTCCACAGCAGTTCCGGGTCGAGCGACAAGGCAATCTTGCTGGCCCCCACATTGCTGGATTTTTCCAAAATCGTGGTGAGATTGATGGTGCCGTAGTCATTGTCGTCACGAATGGTGTAACCCGCCACCCTGTAAAAACCCGGCGTGGTATTAATGATGGTATTGGGGGTATAGCGGCCCGAAAGTAACGCCGCCACGATGGTGAACGGCTTCATGCTCGACCCGGGTTCAAACTGATCGGTCACTGCGCGATTGCGGTAAGCACCTGCCTGGTAATCGCCGCGGTTATTGGGATTGAAAGACGGCTGGTCGGCCATGGCCAGCACTTCACCCGTCTTGGCATCCATGACAATAATGGAACCGGACTCGGCGCCCTGCTCCAACACCGCCTGTTTAAGGGCGCGATAAGCAAGGTATTGCACGCGTAAATCAATGCTGGCGACCAAATCCTTGCCGGGGCGCGGGGCACGCAGGCTTTCCACGTCCTGCACCGAACGCCCGTAGCGGTCCACGATGACGCGCTCGGCACCGGGAATGCCGTGCAACCAGTCGTTATAGGCGAGCTCCAGACCTTCCTGACCCACGTCATCCACGTTGGTGAAACCCAAAACCTGGGCGGCTACTTCACCGGCAGGGTAATAACGACGGTATTCGCGCTGGGTGTACACACCGGGAATATTGAGCGCCATCACTTTCTGCGCCGCGTAAGGGTCCAGACCGCGCACCAGGTACACGAATTCCTTGTCATGGTTCTGGCGCAACAAACTCATCACGTCATGACTGCGCACGCCGAGCGCGTGGGCCAACTGTGGGATACGGCCGGACACGGGAGAGATTTCTTGGGGATTCATCCAGATGGAATCCACCGGCGTGCTTACTGCCAGCGGCTGACCGTTGCGGTCGAGAATCATACCGCGGTGAGCCGGAATCTGGACCACGCGCAGATGACGTTCCTTGCCCTGGTCCTGCAAGAACTGGTTGTCGAACATCTGCAAATACACGAGCCGGCCCAGCAGCGCAACCGCCGCCAGCGTGAACACCCCCAGCACAAGCATGCTGCGCCAGCTCCAGGAAGTGTCCTCAACGTCGCGGTTCATGGATACACCACCACGATCTCGGGGTGCATTGGCATTTCCATACCCAGCTTCTGGGTCGCCATCTGTTCGATGCGCGCATGCGTGGACCACGTGCTCTGTTCCAGCAACAATTGCCCCCATTCGATGTTGATCTGGTCACGCTGCTGGCGCAGTTGTTGCAGCTGCGCGAACAGCAAACGGTTTTCGTGGCGTGCATCTATGACCGCGAGCGCACTCAGGAATACCGCCGCGATCAGCAATGCCACCACGGTACGAGTGAGCTTCACGTCAGGCGCTCCGCGACCCGTAGTACCGCACTGCGCGCGCGCGCGTTGGCAGCGACTTCCGCCGCATCCGGATGGATTGCCTTGCCTATGGCCCGCAACAGGGGAACCGCTGTTGACCGCAGCCAGGGTGCCCGCGGGTCCGGCGGTGTTTCCCGGGAATGCGTGCGAATGAAACGTTTCACCAGACGGTCTTCGAGGGAATGGAAACTGATGACCGCAAGGCGCCCTCCCGGCGTCAGTATCCGCAGGCATTGATCGAGACAGGCACTGAGTTCATCCAGCTCGCGATTGATGAAGATGCGCAAGGCCTGGAACGTGCGTGTGGCCGGATGCCGGTTACGCTCACGGGTCGGGATGGCGGCGCTCACGATGGTCGCAAGCTGCACGGTCGTGGTGATCAGCGCCGTAGCGCGGGCTGCAACTATGGCGCGGGCGATACGTTTGGAAAAACGCTCTTCCCCATATTGATAAATGACATCTGCGATCTCATTTTCAGCGGCATGCTGGAGCCATTCGGCAACGCTCTCGCCGGTATCCGGATCCATGCGCATGTCGAGGGGGCCGTTGTGGAGAAAACTGAAGCCACGCCGCGGATCATCGAGTTGCGTGGATGACACGCCCAGATCCAGCAGCACGCCGTTCACTCGTCCCGCCACACCTGTTTGCTGCGCAATCCGTTCCAGCATGGAAAACGCACCTCTATATATTGCAAACCGCCGGTCATCCAGCCACTCGACCTGGGCGGCCGTTACCGCTTCCGGATCGCGATCAATCGCGATCAGCCGCCCTGCCGGCCCGAGCCGCGCAAGAATTTCGCGACTGTGTCCACCGCGTCCGTAGGTGCCGTCCACGTACACACCCTCGGGCCGTACCGCAAGTGCTTGCAGCGCTGCCTGCAGCAACACCGGCCGATGGTTATTCCCGGCAAGCATGTCGCTCACAATGAAAGCCTGGACAGCTCCTCCGGCAAACCGCCACCGGCACCGTGGTCTCCCGCGAGGCTATGCTCACGCCGGGCGTCCCACGTCGCCTTGTCCCACAACTCGAATTTGTTCATAAGGCCGAGCAGCACCACGTCGCGCTCCAGCCGGGCGAACTCGCGGAGTTCCGGCGGCAACAGCACCCGACCGTGACTATCCATGCTCACCTCGGAGGCGTGGCCGACCAGCAGCCGCTGTAATTCGCGCACCTGCGGATGCAGGCTGGGCAAGTTCACGAGCTTGTGCTCGATTTCTTCCCAGGTAGGCAGGGGGTAAATGAGCAGGTAATAACCGCGGTCAATCGTGACCACGATCTGGCCGTTACAAAGTTCTGTCAGATGCTCGCGGTAACGAGCTGGGACAGCCAGCCGCCCTTTGGCATCCAGCGTTAAATTGTTTACGCCACGGAACAAAGACCCACCTCACTGCCCATATATCCCATTTCATTCCACTTTTTCCCACTACGCACACTATAGGAAGGTGTTTGCACTCCGTCAAGGGCAAATCATAAAAAAATGCTTGTGAGACAGGGACTTAGGCGCAAAACCGGTCAAGATTTCAAAAAAATAAATAACGGGATATCAACAAGTTGGAAAGGCATCTTAGAGAGTGCCTTAACTCCTGTTCTCATCGGAGTACTTAAACATGAAGGGAAAGCTTTGTCGCCATACCCTGGTTGATTAAAAATGCCCCTAGATCGTGAGAATCCCTCTCAGCCGGACGGACGTTGGTCCGGCAGCTTGATGCGGAGGTCCTGTTCTGTGACCGGACGGGCGGCAGGCCTTCCCGGGTCCCACTGGGGAGTTAGCTATATACCCTGTTGTCATTCGCACTGGACGACGCGTTGCTTCCGCGCCAGGAGCTGACAGTGGCTTTCCCGAGATTCAGTCTGGACCTGCGGCTCCCCCCGAGCATCGAGCGCTATTTGAGTTGCTCATTGAGCGAAGATTGATACTGAATCGATGGGACGCGGTTGACTTAGATCCCGACAGGGCTGACCGGTTGCAACATGAAGTGGAACAGAGACTCGATATGTCTTTGCCGCTTGAATCCACTTCAGGCGAGACGTTCGCGGGACACGAAAACGGCGCTCGCGAAACATCTTGAACTCATTACTGATCGAGGTACCGGAATCCGACCTCGATATCAGGAGCCTCTGGGTGCTCGCTTAATTCAAAACTGCAGCACTTCGTCGAACAGTATGAGGTATTCCAGCGGAAACACGCGCGAAGGACCACCCTCGAACATATCAGCGATCTGAAAAAGCTGGGGATGCCAGCTGATTCACGGCTAATCTGCCGTTTGGAGAATGAAATTGAATCGCAGGACAACACTTACGATACAGCAAACAAGGAATTGAAAAAATTGAAGCCCTGATGCGGGGACTGAATCAGTCCTATACTGTATTTGTTGATTGGGCTGCCGAAGGCCAACACTATCGAGTCATTGTTACCCGGCAATATCCATCCGGATCAGATTACCATCCACTGATCAACCCCGTCGTTTATTTTGCGAGTGCGTTTCAAGAGGCAGGGGTAGCAAAATACTGCGCGATGAGTGCGGCAACGCTGATATTGCTCGGGTCTTCGCCTAAAAGCGTGAAAATGAATTGGTTATATCCCAGCACCATGAAATGCTGAGTTATGCCATTGCTGAGATTGAGGGTCAGCATTCCGCCGTTATTCCCGAAGGATAAAGTGCCCGAGACGCTTGCCGTAGATAACGTTCCACCAGTGTTCAGGGTTTCCGTGCCGGTTATTTGGGTAATACTGGAGATGTTTAACGTTGCCATCAGCGTGTTTGGGGTCAGGGAGTTTGCGGCATAAAAGCCACCGGCGAGCACATAGTTCCCTTGGCCAATGGGGACTTCCTGGGCGGCCGGTATGAGCATACCGCCGCTTAAGTTTCCCAGAGTATCGGTCTCCAGCAAATCAATTTGGTTAGCGGTTTCCACGTAATACACGAAGTTGCGCAGACCCGAGTTCGTGGGAATCGTCAGCTGGCCCCGGCCGTAGGTGTCAGTCGATTGAGCGGTGCCCGTACCGCTGACGTTCGTTACCAGGCCGTTGTCATTCTCGCTGCCCATGTACGCCAGGGTTGCCAAGTTTGTTTGAGCGAGCAAAATGTCAGGATTGCTGGCAGCATCAACCCCCCCTGCAGTAGCGACCGCAACTCCGCTTATAGGCAATGAGGTCGCAGACTGCAAACCGAGCGAACCATCCAATAGCATTCCCGTATCGAGGCTCATGATCTGAAAATCCCCACCCGGCATAGCGTACATGACAAAGTTATGGACGCCCTGGGCATCCGTGTAACTGAAGGTGCCACGGCCGTTTGTTATCGCCGAGTAGCTGCCGGGCAAGGCGGTTTCGTGTATCGAAACACCGTTGCCACTGTTATGTTCGTCAAGTTCCTGAACCGTCAGCTGATTACCAGTCACGGTCACGGCCCCCACTCCCTGTGGGCCGAGGGGAATCCCCCCATAGGTCAAAATATAGGTACCGGGGGCGACGCTGGTTACTCCCTGAACCGAGGCCTGAGGAACCCAAAATGTTGCCACGATCTTGCCGCCGGTCGCATCGGTGATGGCAAATATTCCGCTGGTCGCCAGTGTCACATCAAAATTGAAACCGCCCGCTGCGCCGGCATCCATGGAAAGCGTACCGCTGCCGTCCGGGTTTACGGCGTAGTGACCCGTGACGGCCACCCCGCTTAACACGCCGGCCGTGCTGCTATTGACATCCACGGTACCGCTGACATCTCCCTGACCGTCAAAATTGAAGTAGCCGATGACGTTGGTTCCCTGGACACCGGCCAATTCCGTAAATCCCGCCATGTAGGTGCCTTGAAGGGAGGCATGGGAATAGGTCACCGTCAGGGAAGCGGTCGCCGTCACGCCGTTGCTCAACGCCGTCACCGTAATCGGCTCCGGGGTAGGAACTTGTGCGGGAGCGGCGTAAAGGCCGCCGGATGAAATAGTCCCGATCGTGGAATTGCCGCCGGCCGTGCCGTTCACCTCCCAGGTGACGGAGCCGACACTGCCGACGTTGGATGTTGCCGTGAACTGCTGTGTCTCACCCGCCGGCACGCTGATACTGCCCGGGGCAATGCTGAGGCTCGGCGGCCCGGATGACGAGGATCCGCTCCCGCCGCCGCTGCAGGCCGTCAACACGCCGCATGCCATTAATGAACAAAATAGCCAGGCATTTTTCATGGGTTGCCACTAACTGATCGCTGTTTGCGAGGTAAGCCTACACAAATTTCGCTCACGTACACTTCTTCCATCGCCATAGACTACCGCCGAGTTCAAGAGAAATACGCTTGAAGTGCAGCATCATTATACGTGGAATCGGGTGTGATCAGGCAAATGACTGCTTTGGTAAACGCTTCGCGCGTGGCATATTGAAAACCTCGGCTTAGATTATGATAAGTTGCAAAAAAGCTAAATACCTGTGTGCCAATAGCTCGTACCCAACAAGTCTTGCTAGTACGGGTAGCGTTTTTTGCTACCGATGCGCTAACTTCTAAGCTAATTGAAGTATTCCAAACTCCTTCATCGCTCCAAATAAGTGACAAAGCAGACACATCGGTGACGGATAATGTAACTTCAGGGCATCTGCCGCGTTTAGGATCTCCGCATGTCGATTGTGCGTTGATGCCAGCGACTGTGATTTTTAACGCTTTTGCAGGGTTGAAATAAAAATTGGATGGCGCTGCCTGTGTACCCCTGAATTGTGGCACCTCTTCCTGTTTATTTTCAATTGATGGAGCGAGTTGCAGCTCGATGGTTTGATCCGCAATGACCTTGGAAACCATGGGCCCCACATCCGGATCGCGATACGCAGTGGCTAATGTAAAATCTCCGTTGATCTGGTACGGCGGCCAGGTATCCGCACACGACGTACAAAGCGTCAAAAGCCCTAAGAGCGCGAGTGCCTGAACTCCCAATGAATATTTCATCAGCACGGCCCGTTTCCTACGAAGGTGCAATAGAGATGTATACCGCCCTGCCCCCAACTGAGGTTTATCTCGGGATTCAAGAGCAGGCTGATCGGCCCACCGCAAATCGGGTCGTCATATTGGCAGAACGGCGTGGATCCCGGCGCAACGATCTTGCCAAACGGCAGGGCATAGAGGTCACTCGACGTTATATATCCATAGCCTTGCAAATTAGCGACATCCCACGAACCCAGGCTCTCGCCATAGACATTCCCGGTATAGCCGCTTTCGATAAGGTTGATAGCCGAGGCCGTCGGTATGCCTTGCAATGCGAGCAGCGCATCGGTGCTGTCGAAAATAAATTCCAGCGGACCACGCACATACGAAGAAGCGCCTGCGAGCGCTCCACCCGAGTTGTCAAAGAATCCTCCGATACCGACCTGCCCTTGAGTACCCTCAAAGTTAGTCGAGTATCGTGATCCGACCAGTGCATTGCCAACAAAGGAGAAGGCGAACAATTCCGCATCCAGTTCGACCGGATTCATTCCGTGATTAGAGGCGTAGCGATCGACCTCCTGCTGTGCCACGACGTTGCCAATTTGAAATGCTGCCCATTGCCCAGTGATTGCCGCGGTATTCGGCATATTCCCAGTTCCCAGAAGCCAATAGTTGGTTTCCGCGTTATTTATGTCCATCTCAAGTCCCTGATATGCTCCGCCCAACTCGTAACCTTCCAAGGCGCCCATTGCGGCTGATTCAAGCACTTGGGTACCGTTACCCCCGTTCAGCGCAGTGTCAGTACCTCCATATGCTGCACCAGCAGCGGCAAGGCTACCGGCCCCCCAAGTTCCTCCACCAGCGGCCCAGTCTCCCGTGTAATACGCGACGACGACGGCGATAATCTGATTGATGTGATCTTGTGCTACGAGACCGACATGTGAAACTACCTGCCCTATTGCGGACGCCACATCACCCACCGTATTGACCCCTGTGCTAAGTCCGGGTATGTCACTTACCGCTTGTTCTGTGCAATCTTCTCCTCCACCAAAAATACTGAATCCAAGAATAGAGACTGAGCAGTACCCTGATGGATCCGTGAATTCCAATGGATTGTTGTAGGCATAAGCGTAGCGGTTCCCTCCCTCGGTCGGATCGGCGCTGATAAACCGCCCGATACTCGGGTCATACACCCGCCCGTTCATGTGGATGAGCCCGACGTTGTCCAACTGTTCCTGGAACGTGTAACCCCGGTCGGTATCGTTCTTGAGCGCGGTGATCTGGGTGGTGGTCAGGTCATAATCCCAGTTGGCGGCGTCGCGCCGCAGGCCGAACGCATCGAAGCTCATCTGCTGGGCGATGGTGCCCTGATCGTTCGTGATGGTATCCACGCTGCCCAGGTGATCATAGTGCAGGTAACTGGTAGTCGCATTGCCGCTCTGGTCAATCGTGTGCACCGCGATGACCTGCCCGTCGGCGATGATGTTGTGCCGGTAGTGGGTGGTGGTGGCCGTCGCCACCACCTCGAACAGCCCGCCGATGTAGGTGGTATCCGTGCTCACGCCGTTATCGGTGGCCGCCTGAGAGTAGCGGTCATGGTCCGGCCCGTAGCTGAACGTGCTGCTGCCCTGGGACGCGCCAAGGCTCACGGGCAGATTATCCACCGTCCAGGTCAGGGGTGAACCGTTGCGCGTCAGCATGTTGCCGTCCGTATCATAACTGATGCCAAATTATCCGTGGTCTGTCCCCGGTATTCGCGGGATACATTGGCGCAAACCACTTCTGCCCATCTCACCCATTCAGCCTTGCCAACGGGAGTCGGACCATACATTGCACTTGGAACTTGAACCCGCGTAGCTTGTTGATAACATCATCGCAATATTAAATTAGCAATAGCTGATGCAAAAACAATTACAAGAAAAAATAGTACCACTCTTGTTATTCTCAATTGCCGCGCATACGTTTTTGGGTATTTTATTTTGTCGAGCTTCCAAAAATTCATTTGTACGAATATCATAAAAACTATTGCCATAATTATGAGAAAAGTTATTGTCGCAAGAATTAATGGTATAAGCTTCATATTTAAATCACTTTAAAAACCAAATCAATACAAGCATAAATAACTAAAACGGCAACAACTAAGCTCGATTGATTACAAAATCTGAGCTGTCCATGCAGCTCGTCCTGAGATTCAATTTCATTAGTTATAATTGATTTAATGTTTGTCTTCCATTTGTACATAAGCAATAAAAACGGAATTCCTAAAATTATAAAAATGATATCGCCTATTAAAAAAAACATGGTTAATTCTTCTCTTGTTTACCTTGCTTAGAGATGCTCTGACCAATTGAGTATTCTCAAGGGCACAACGGTTAACAACAACATGGGGTGTTGATGCTAGTCTTAGGATGACCCTTTGGCACCGTGCTGCTAATCTGAGAGTGACCCTGGCGGAAGCACGTGAACCGCAGCATAGGAGGTCATTTTGCGACTAGCGTCGCCCCATGGGCAATAACTGAGTGTTCAATTCTGAATATCTATTTCTCATGTTGGACATGTAGTCGGTTTACCTTTTCCGTCCATGCATGCATTCGGGCTCTTTCCCGTCACTTTTATCGGTGCGAGCATGATGGTAGCGTAAATAGGGGACAGACCACGGTTATTCATGCGGTATTACTTTGCGGGCTGGCCGCCCACTCTTTCCGGGTGCGACCCGGCGCTTAAGCATCCGTCCAATCTCGATCTGAAATCGATGATTCCCCAAAGCATAATTTCCGTTTGTCGCTTTGCGGATAGCTGATACCCGCTCCGGGTCCAGTTGAGCGTTGAAAAGCTCACGGTAAACCGCACTGCGTTCCCTCTCCGTCGTCCCCAAACGCAGGTATTCGTCATGCGGGCTAACCAGGGAATTGATTTGACCTTGTCCATTCACTCGATAACTGGACCAGCGATACTCCCCCGGGTCGGAAACCATGCCCGCCCGCACCGGATTCAGTTCAATGTATCGGTAGCACGCGAGTACATACTCTTCACTCTGTGTAAGGCAGGAGCGAAAACGACCCTCCCATAACGTGCCACTGCGCCGGTAGCAGCGATTGATGTACTGCACGTACCGCTGTCCGAGGTGTTTCATGAGCAGACTGGCGCTCTCGCGGCGTATTGGTGTAAGCAGCAAATGTACATGATTGGTCATGAGCACATAAGCATGCACCCGACAGCCATAGCGGATCGCCAATTCCTCCAGTGTCTCAAGGTAATGGTGGTAATCCTCATCGGCATAGAAACAGGCACTGCGGTTATTGCCCCGCTGAATGATGTGCCATGGAATACCGGGCGTGGCAAGCCGGGCACGGCGCGGCATATCGGACCTCCTTATCCCCCCGCTTCCCTGCGACCGATGTTATCAAAAATCAGAAAACCGTGGTCTGTCCCCTATTTTGGAAATGAATGAAAGGAGTCGGCCTGTAAGCCGGGTTCTGTCAAGGGACAGCCATTCATCTGGGATGCGCGTCACCGCGCACCTCAAGCGACCTACCCGGAAGCCATGCGGACCGCATGTGCGGGACAAAGCCCGCTGCTCCCCTATTTGGTCTTGCTCCGGGTGGGGTTTTCCGTGCCGCGGCCGGTTACCCGTCGCGCGGTGCGCTCTTACCGCACCTTTTCACCCTTACCTGAGCCCGAAGGCCATCGGCGGTATGTTTTCTGTGGCACTGTCCGTGGGCTCGCGCCCCCCAGGCGTTACCTGGCACCTTGTCCTGTGGAGCCCGGACTTTCCTCTGCGCAAAGGCAGCGACCGCCCGGCCGACTCCGGTGCAAACGATACGCAATGTCGTAGCGTTAAACAACACCCGTGAACCGATATCGTTGCATCAAAGTAGCGGGCCGCCCATGGATACAGGCATACTTCGCGCAGCTTTCCCAAGCATCCTTCATATTATGCAAAGCTCGCACATCCAGCATCCCGGATTCTTGCGCCGACTCACAAGCCGGATTTATGCCTTCGTCAATACCTTCAGCTTCAAAAGCTCAGCGGATGACTGGGAAAAGCGCTACGCCCACGGCGGCAACTCGGGCGGCGGCTCCTATGGCAAGCTGGCGCAATTCAAGGCGGAGATCATCAACGGGTTCATCCATCGGCATGCTATCCGTTCACTGGTGGAATTCGGGTGTGGAGATGGCAATCAATTAAGCCTGCTGAACAACCATGTGGATTATCTCGGACTGGATGTATCCGCCACGGCGGTAGCCTGCTGCCGGCAGAAATTCAACGACGACAACCGCAAGCGTTTCGTGATATATGACGCACAACGGGATCTGGATCCTGCGCTCGGTATCCGGGCGGAAATGTCCATGTCACTCGATGTGATCTTCCACCTTGTTGAAGATACCGTGTTTGTGCAATATCTGCGGAACCTCTTTAGCGCCGCTGAACGCTTCGTACTCATCTACTCGACTAATCAAGACTCCAACCCCATTAGCACACTGCCCCATGTGCGGCATCGTCAGTTCAGTCGCGAAGTGGCAAAATCCTTCCCGGCTTGGGCGCTGCTGGAACGGGTGCCCAGCCGTTACCCGCTGGCGCACTATAAGGACGGTTCGGATGCAGAGTTCTTTCTTTATGGGCGCGGCGTTTAAATCCTGCAATCAAATGTTCGGTAATTTACAGATTTCCAAAGCGCGTTGATAAATGGCGTTGCGTTTTCCGCCTGTCAGCCTGGCTGCCAATGCCGCCGCTTGTTTAACTGGTAATTCTTCCAGCAAAACGGTTAATATTTTGTCGGTTTCTATAGCGGTGTTTTTCGCCGCAAGACCAGCCACCAGTACCACCACCTCACCCTTCTGTGCATGACTGTCTGAATCTGCCCAGGTCAAAAGTGCGGCGAGCGTGTCTTGACGGACACTTTCATGTAGCTTGGTCAATTCGCGCGCAATCACGGCCTGCCGTTCGCCACCGAACACCCGCAGCATGTCGCTCAAGGATTCCGTCAGACGATGCACTGCCTCGTAAAATACCAGAGTGCGGGTTTCCGATTGCAATTGCTGAAGCCGGAGACGCCTGGCCGCCGTTTTCGGTGGCAGAAATCCCTCGAACACGAAACGATCCGTGGGTAGACCGCTCACGGACAACGTCGCTATCAATGCGCAGGCGCCCGGTATGGGTATCACGCGGATGCCGGCAGCCCGGGCGGCACGCACCAGGTTAAAACCCGGATCACTGATGAGTGGCGTGCCGGCATCCGACACCAGCGCCAGCGAGTCGCCCGCCAGCAGCTTCTCGACCAGCGCGGGAGTCCGTTGTGTCTCGTTATGGTCATGCAGCGCGGTCATCGGCGTGCGAATCCCGAAGTGATTCAGTAGCACGGCCGTATGGCGTGTGTCCTCGGCGGCAATCAGTTCGACCTCAGCCAAAATACGTTGCGCCCGCAGTGAAAAGTCCTCGAGGTTTCCGATGGGTGTGGCCACCACATACAGCACCCCCTGGTTGCGTTCCGTCATGCTACCCCCGTGGTTTTCCCGTGAGCCGCCCGTAAAGGTATGATTAGGCACCGCCCATCCTGCACCGGAAGCCAAAACCCATGCAAGGCAACTCCGCACCTATCTCAGTCCGACGCTGTTGCCTGATGGTTATGCTCCTGGGTGTATTGACGGGCTGTGCCATTGCCCCGTCAGTACAAACCCCGCAAGGCAAGGCCGCCCAGGCCATGCTGTTGGAGCAGCAGGGTAAATTCGCCGATGCCGCCAAAATCTATGCAACTCTGGCGGCTACTGCCCAGGGCGAACAACGCAACGAATATCTGGTGAGTGCGGCGGAAGCCTGGTGGCAGGCCCGCCAAAGCCAGAATGCCTGGCAACTGCTGGGCCAAGTACGGGAACAAAACTTATATCCCGCACTCAACGCACGGGTTGAACTGCTGAAGGCAAATCTGGACTTCGCCGCGCAACAACCCCAAGCCGCGCTCAAGCATTTGAACTTTCCGCTGGCGCCTCTGCCCGATGAGTTGAAAGCACGAACCCTGCTGTTGCGTGCGCAGGTGTATGTAGCCCTCGATGAGACCCTGGCGGCCGTGGAAGACTTGAGTGAACGTGAAGCCTATCTCAGCGACAACAGTACCGCTATCCACGACAACCACCAACGCATCTGGGCGGTAGTGACCCAGAGCCACGCAGCGCTCAATCTCCTGGCGTTACCGAAAACCATTTCATCGACAGTGCGCGGTTGGTTGCTGCTCGGCAACCTTGCCAGCAACATCTGGCAGCAGCCGCAAAATCTGCTGAAACAACTGCAAGCCTGGCAGGTGGAATATCCCGATCATCCGGCCAATCAGGATGTCGTTCCAGATCTGATCGCCAAACAAAAAGCCTTCATGACCTATCCGACACGCGTGGCCGTGCTGTTACCGTTATCGGGTCCCTATCAATCCGCCGCCGATGCAATACGAGATGGATTGTTCACTGCCTATTTCCAGTTATCAAACAATGGCAGCGCGCCGATGGTTACGTTCTATGATACCGGCGGCAGCGCCGTCGGTGCGCAGACCGCTTACCGGCAAGCCGTGGCCGCGGGCGCCGACATGGTAGTGGGGCCACTCATCAAAGACGCCGTCAGCGGCATCGCCGCATTGGGATCATTGCCGGTCCCGGTGCTGGCCCTCAACTCCCTCGACCCTGGTCAAACCGCACCCCCGGGGCTGTTCCAATTCGGCCTGCCCCCGGAAGATGAAGCGGCGCAGGTCGCAGACCGTTTGATCGCGGCAGGATTGAATCGCGGCGTGGCATTGGTACCGCAGGGTGATTGGGGCTCACGGGTGCTCAACGCTTTTTCCGTGCGCTTCTCACAACTGGGCGGCACCCTGCTCGGCACCCAGTCCTATCCGCCGAACGCCAGCGATTTTTCCGTATCCATCACGCGTTTACTCAACCTGGACCAGAGCCAGTATCGTGAAAACCAGCTAGCCGGTTTGCTCGGCACACGCTTGCAATTCGAACCGCGCCGCCGCCAGGACATCCAGTTCATATTCCTGGCGGCGCACGCCAATGACGCTAAACTGATCCGACCGCAGTTGCAGTTCTACCACGCCATCAATGTGCCGGTGTATTCCATCTCCCAGGTGTACCAGCCCGGCGACCCGGCGGATCCGGATTTGGACGGTATCACGTTCGATGACATGCCCTGGACCCTGGAAACCAGCGGCGCAGCAGCGACCACCAGCAAGACCGTTGCGACTCTGTGGCCCAATAGTTTTTCCGAAAACAGCCGGCTGTATGCCTTGGGGTTTGATGCCTGGCGACTGGTGCCATTGCTCTTCAAAGGCAAGGGATTCAGCATCCCGGTACAAGGCATGACGGGACTGCTCACGATGGACAGCGCTGGCCGCATCCATCGCCAACTGGATTGGGCCAGCTTCAAGAATGGTGTACCGGTAGTGCTCGCGCCCGCTTCCCTGTTACCCATGCCGGTGGCGGCCGCAGCCTACCCGACGCCATGAACCTCGCGCCGCATCTCGCCAGTGGCCGGCACGCCGAAGATTTGGCGCTTGCCATACTTACCGCCAGGGGTTTGCGGCTGATGGTACGTAATTACCGTTGTCCGCAGGGTGAATTAGATCTGGTGATGCTCGACGGTGAGACATTGGTGATGGTAGAGGTGCGCTTTCGTCGTGAGCGCGGATTCGGCGGCGGCGCCGAATCCGTGAATACACGTAAACAGCAAAAACTGCGGCATGCAGCCCAGCACTTTTTGCAGCAGGATGCCCGTTACCGCCGCCAACCGCTGCGCTTTGACGTGGTCGCTGTCAGCGAAAGCGCCGATGGAAAAACCCAAACTGATTGGATCAAAGATGCTTTTCGTGCTGATTAGTTGCGAGGAACACACATGAATATGAATGCCCGCGTCACCCGGCTTTTCAATGACAGCATTGCGACCAAACAGGCGGCGCTGCAAACCCTGGTGCCGCCCATCGTGAGTGCCGCTCAACTCATGGCGAAAGCCCTGAGAACCAACTGTAAAATCATGAGCTGCGGCAACGGCGGCTCGGCGGCGGATTCGCAGCATTTTTCCGCGGAATTGCTCAACCGTTTCGAGCGGGAACGCGCGCCGCTCGCTGGTATCGCGCTTACTACCGATACCTCAACCCTTACTTCGATCTCAAACGATTATGAATACAATGAGGTATTCTCGAAACAGGTGCGCGCGCTGGGTCAGCCCGGTGACGTGTTGCTGGCGATCTCCACCAGCGGCAACTCAGCCAACGTGATGCGCGCCATGGATACAGCGCACGTGAAAGGCATACACATTGTGGCACTGACCGGCCGCGACGGCGGCAAGATGGCGCCACTATTGAAAGCACCCGATGTGGAAATCCGCGTACCGGCTAATGTCACGGCGCGGATCCAGGAGGTACACCTGCTGGTGCTGCACTGTCTGTGCGACCTGATTGACGAACAGCTTTTCGGCGCGATGCACTAAACAACCTCCGCTAAAGCATGGGGTTTTCTGTTTGTCGGCTTCCAGCCGACATGAAATTACTCCCCTCTCCCGCTGGCGGGAGAGGGCGGGGGTGAGGGTGGAGTTGGTTTATCACCCCTCACCCTACCCTCTCCCCTCATGGGGCGAGGGGTTGTTTTATTGCTTGCTGCGTCTGTACGTCACTGCATTTCCTTTGTCCGCAGGCGTAGGGATTCCTTCCATTGTCGAAAGAGAGATTACATTCGTGAGTAAAGCATCCAGGTTGCCGGTGGAATTTCTCACGCGACTCGCCAACATCGTCGGACCCGAAGATTTATTCACCGACCCGGCCGACCGTTGGCCCTACAGTTACGACAATAGCCGCCGTCAGGTGCAACCGGGGGCGGTGGCCTTTCCCGCCTGCCATGACGAGGTGCGCGATTGCGTGCGCTTGTGCAACGAGTTCAGTGTGCCGCTGTTGGCCCGCGGTCTCGGCAGCAGCACCACCGGTTCGGCCGTACCTGTCGCCGGCGGTTTGGTACTGGCCCTTGAACGCATGAACCGCGTGCTGCGTTTCAATCCCGAAGACCGTCTCATGGTGGTGGAAACCGGCATCACCAACAGCGCGGCCCAGGAAGCTGCGGGCGCCGCCGGCTTCTTCTGGGGGCCGGCACCGACTTCCGCCGCCTATTCCACCGTGGGTGGCAACCTGGCCTGCAATGCCGGCGGACCCAGCAGCGTCAAATACGGCACGCCGCGGGATAACGTGCTGGGATTGCGCATCGTGACCGGGAGTGGCGAAGAACTGCGTACCGGGGTATTTACCAGCAAGGGCGTCATGGGTTATGACCTGACGCGCCTGGTGATCGGCTCCGAAGGCACGCTCGCCGTCATTACCGAGGCCACGCTCCGGCTCACACCCAAACCTGAAACCGTGCGGACGCTGCGCGCGGTCTATGCCGACATGACCACCGCCGCCGCCGCCGTATCCCGCATTATGGCGCAGCCGGTCACCCCCTGCGCGCTGGAATTCATGGATCACGCCTCGATCGAAATGATCCGTAATTATGCCCGGACGGATCTGCCCCGCAACGCCGGCGCCATGCTGTTGATCGAGGTGGACGGCCTCGCTTCCCAGATTGGGAGCAGCGTTGCCGCCGTCGAAGCGGCCGCTCGCGGTGAAGGACTGGTGGAATTACGTGCGGCGCACGATAACCAGGAAACCGAAGCGCTCTGGGCCGCACGCAAGGCGCTCTCGCCCGCACTGCGCAAGATCGCGCCGAAAAAAATCAACGAGGATATCGCCGTGCCGGTATCGCGCATGGCGGAACTGATTACGCGCCTTCAGCAAGTCTCAAAACACCACGGCATCACCAACGTGAATTTCGGCCATGCCGGCAACGGCAATATCCATGTGAACCTGCTGGTGGATCCGGATAACCAAGAACAGATGAAAAACGCCGAGCTCTGTTTGAACGAAATCTTCCAGTTGGTCCTGTCGCTGGACGGCACGCTTTCCGGCGAGCACGGCGTGGGACTGGAGAAACGCCGGTTCATGGCGCTGGAATTCAACCCGGTTGAATTGGACCTCATGCGCCGCATCAAGCGGCAGTTTGATCCCAAAGGCTTACTGAATCCGGGGAAATTGCTGCCGGAATGAAGAGGTGAGGCGTGAGGCCACCGGTTACGCCACCTGTGAAGTGTAAAGGGTTTGGAATCTTCGTAGGGTGCGCTCGCGCACCACTTGTATTGCAACCGATGTGTTGGGGTTCGCTCCGCTCACCCCAACCTACATATGCTGATCATGTTGGGTTTCGCTGCGCTCATTACGATCCAGATGAGCTTAGCCCGTGTAGGTTGGGGTGAGCGGAGCGAACCCCAACATCATCCGGCCTCGCCGAAAGCATTGCCGCCGAAGTGTACACTCGCACCCCAATCGGCTGGCAACCGCCCGTCTTCAATATACCGGTGAATGCTGGAATGCGGCCAATCGGCCGGGCGTGACACATAGCCGTGTTTCACAGGGTTGTAATGAATGTAGTCCACATGCCGGGCATAAGCCAGTTCGTCCCGGATCAGATGTTCCCAATAGCGTCGCTGCCAGATGCCCCGTTCGCCCTTGGACATACGGCTGACCCGACGACGCTCTCCAGCTGGAATCTTTCTGGAAAAACCGGCTTTTATCAACATCCAACGGGTTGAATAGTCGTCATCCTGCGAGGGCAGCGTCCAAACGGTGTGCAAATGATCCGGCAGGATCACCAGTGCATCCATATCGAAAGGATGGCGATGCCTGACCGCTTCGATTGAGGTGTGTAATGCCTCGATGTATCTTGTCAGCCATGCCGCTTGCCGTTCCGCCTTTGATTCTTGTCCGACGATATTGCATCCCTGCGTTCTCCTTTTCGCCTGTCGGTTGGGATTCGCAAAACTTACCCCAACCTACGCATCCGTTTTTCAGGGCTCATAAGGCTCACCCTCTCCTCTGTTGTTGGAGTTCGCTACGCTCACTCCAACCTACACATCAATCGTCTTCCTCGTTCGTTGAGCCAAGCAGCCTGCGGTAGATTGCCGCGTTCTCGGCATCAAAGCAGCAGGCCACAATGCTGCGGAATTCCTTGTCGTGTGTGTGCATCACCTTGAGGGCGATGCGCGCCGCATCTTCTTTCGGATAGTGGTACACGCCGGTGCTGATGCAGGGAAACGCGATGCTGCGGGCTTGTGCCGCTTGTGCCAGACTGAAAGAGCTCCGGTAACAGCTCTCGAGCAATTGTGGCTCGCCCTGTGCGCCCCCGCGCCACACCGGGCCCACCGCATGAATCACCCACTTGGCCTGCAATCGGAAGCCGGGCGTGATGCGCGCTTCACCGGTGGGGCAGCCACCCAGCTTCCTGCAAGCCTCCAGCAGCTCCGGTCCTGCCGCGCGGTGGATGGCGCCGTCCACGCCGCCGCCGCCCAGGAGCGTGGTATTCGCCGCGTTGACGATGATGTCCACGCCCAGATCGGTGATGTCGTATTGGATGACCTTGATCACAGACATTCATCTCCGGAATTTCGGAACCCAGGCCCACAGCATGCGGCACTGGATCGGTTGTTCACCGCTCTCGTCCGTGACCTTTACCGGCACCACGATCTCGCCTTTTTCTTCCTCCCGGATGCGGGTGCGCGCCACTGCGTCGAGGGTGGCTTCCGCGCGTAGATCGCCCTTGGCGCGCTTCAGATAATCCACCTGCATGCTTTTCAGCAGCGGCACCCGATCATCCGGCACGTTCATGCCCAATACCGCGCCGCTGGCGGTTTCCGCCAGCAACGCCATGGCGGTGGCATGTACTGATCCGATATGGTTCTGCACACGCTTTCGATTCGGAATGTGCAGCAAGGCGCGTTCCTCCGTCAGATCTTCGAAACGCACTCCCGCGGTGCGCACGAACCGCACCGAGCGGCCAAATGCCCAAGTCAGAAGCCGCCAGCGCAGCCTTGGGGACAGGCGGTCGAGCTTCTGTACGGTACGGTTCAGGTGGCTTTTAGTTTCCATAGTGGATCCGAGGAATGTTCGCAATAAATCCGACGAGCGATCTTCGCATGCCGTCATGTTCCGGGTACCGGAATCACAGGCGAATCCCGCAGCGCGTCAGCGTCCAGGCTAGAACCAAGTAAACCCCGGTCGTGAACAGGCACGCGACGGCGAACGCCGGCCAGAAGGACACGCCCAAGCGCAGCAGCGCCGGAAGTATCAGGAACAGGGGCAGCGAGGCCAGCACCAGCCAGAAGATGCCCTGCGACAAGGCCGCGACGGATTGGCTGTTGCCGGTATCGAGATACAACCACACAAACGCCAGCAGCGAGGTCAACGGCAGGGAAGCCAACAGTGCGCCCCAGAACGAGCTGCGCTTGCCGAGCTCCGAGACGGCCACGACGATTACCACCGTCACGACGATTTTGACTGCGTACTGCCACATGCTCGCACCGGCATCCGGATTCTGGAGTGCACACTCATTTGATCACCTTGAGCGTCGGTTTCTTGGCAGCGCCTGCCTTGGCATTCCCCGAAGTGCGCCGCTCCCCGGGCGGGGGCATATCGTGTTCCGGGTCAAACACCATACCCTGGCCGGTTTCATGCGCGTAAATCGCCAACACCGCGTCCATGGGAACATGCACGTGCCGCGACACGCCGCCGAAGCGTGCCGAAAAATCCACATGCTCGCTGGCCAGCTCGAGTTTCTGGGTGGCGTCATAACTGACATTCAACACCAGTTTGCCGTCTTTGGCATAACCAGGAGGTACTTCCACGCCGGCAACGTTGACATCCACCACGATATGCGGAGTATGTCCGCTGTCCACGACCCATTGGTGCATGGCGCGAAGCAGGTAGGGCTTTCTGGAAAGCATGGCGGAGAAATTTACCGCGGGAGAGGTGACTTAGGCGGCTGCGCGCATCTCGCGCTCGATTTCCGTGAGGCTGGACTTGAACGCCGGGCGTTTGAAGATGCGTTCGGCGTATTTGCTGATGGCTTTGGCCTGGGCCGGGATATCGATCTCGTAGCGCGGCAGCCGCCAAAGTATCGACGCTATGCTGCAATCCACCAGTGAAAATTCCTCGCTCAGGAAGTACGGTTTAGCGGCAAAAGCTTCGGACGCCGCCAGCAAACTCTCGCGCAGCAGTTTCCTGGCGCGCAGGTGCGGCTTGGTGGGCGATTGTTCAATCTCGTCCACGCAGCTGTACCAATCGCGTTCAATGCGATACAACGCCAAGCGGAAACGTGCGCGCGCCACCGGATCCACCGGCATCAGCGGCGGATGTGGGAAACGCTCATCCAGGTATTCCATGATGATACGCGGATCATAGAGTGCCAGATCACGATCAACCAGCGTCGGTACGCTGTTGTAAGGATTGAGTTCCAGCAGATCTTCGGGCAGTTTGCTGCCTTCGATATTGACGATGTCCATGGCGATGCCCTTCTCCGAGAGCACCAGGCGCACACGGTGGCAGTGGGGACAGCTTGCACGGGAATATAGCGTCATGGCGGTCGGCCTGTGGGCTGGAAACGGCGCTTCGGAATAGGTGGAGGTGCGCATCAACCGACGCGCTCATCCACACCATGCATTAATGTATTTTTTTCCAAATCTCTCTCTTTAAAAGATAGGCAAGAACGAAGAATATGATCAGGAAACCGATTACCCGCAGGCCAAGATCACGGCTCTTGAGCATGACCGGGTCACCCATGTAGACGAGAAAACTGGTGATGTCGCGGTCCGCCATGTCGAACTGTTCCGGCGTGAGCTTGCCGGAGGTTACCGGCTCGATATGATCGAATACCTGGTAAGTACTGCCATCGGGATTCTTTATGGTGTTGAACACTGCTTTCTGGGTGCCCTGGAGCTCCCACAGCACATCGGGCATGGATACCTTCGGGAACACCACGTTGTTTACGCCAGTCTTTGATTTCGGATCGAGGTAAAAGGACTTGAGGTAGGTATATATCCAGTCGGCCCCGCGGCTGCGGGATTCGAGTGATAAATCCGGGGGTGCCACAGTAAACCATTTCTGTGCATCCGCCGGTAGCATGGCGCTCACCATGGTGTCGGATACCTTGCCGCCCGCAGGCATCAGATAGCTTTCCAGCTGCACATCGGTCAGGCCCAAGTCCTTGCCCACACGATTATAGCGTACGTACCGGGCCGAATGGCAACCCATGCAGTAGTTCACGAAGAACTTGGCGCCGCGCTGCAGCGAGGCGGTATTACTCAGATCGACATTGGCGGACTGCAGTTTTACACCCTGGTCCTGGGCGTGGGCAAATCCCGGCAACAACGCCAACAAAAGCGCGCAGATGATGGCTTTCATTTCATCGTCACCCTTTCAGGAACCGGTTTCGGCTCGATGAGCTTCGGTGATAATGCCGGCAGTAGCAGGAAGATGAGGCTGTAAACCAGCGGAATCAGCCAAGAATACATCTTGAGCACAGCAGCGCTGGGTACCCAACTGACCCAGTCGAACAGACTGATAACAGCCATCACGCAGATAAAGGTGATTACCAGATAGGCGCGTGAACGCGGTTTCGAATAGGCCCAGGACACGGCGAAAAACAGGAAATACATTTCCGAAAGCCGTTGGCCGATCTCGGCCCAGAAGGGGGTGGCCGGCTGCATGCCGATATAGCCCAGCACGATGAAGGTTAGGACAAAGACAAACAGCAGGCCGCGGTACAGCAATCCCCGGTAGCGAATGGATTTCACCGGGTTACGGTCAATCCAGGGCAGCACGAACAGGATTACGATGGAGAGCAGCAGCGCCAGTGCCCCCAACCCCTTGTTAGGGATGGAGCGCAGGATCGCATAGTAAGGTCCGAAGTACCATAAAGGATGGATGTCAGCCGGGGTTTTGAGGGCATTGGCCGGCTCGAAATTGGCTGGTTCCAGGAACAGGCCATGCAGCCCCGGCGAAAAGAAAATGATGGCGGAGAAAATCGCGATGAATATGATGACGCCGCAGATATCCTTGATCGTGTAGTACGGGTGGAACGGGATGCCGTCCAGCGGAATACCGTCCGCTCCCTTGTGCTTCTTGATTTCCACGCCATCGGGGTTGTTGGAACCCACTTCGTGCAGCGCGATCAGATGAAAGACCACCAATCCCAGCAATACCAGCGGCACCGCCACGACGTGCAGCGCGAAAAACCTGTTCAAGGTGATGTCGGAAATATAGAAGTCGCCACGCACCCATTGTTCCAGACCGGAGCCGATGCCGGGAATCGCGCCAAACAACGAGATGATCACGTTCGCACCCCAGTAGGACATCTGACCCCAGGGAAGCAGGTAGCCCATGAAAGCCTCGGCCATGAGCGCCAGGTAAATCAACATGCCGAAAATCCACAGCAACTCGCGCGGCTTCTTATAAGAGCCGTACATCACGCCGCGGAACATGTGCAGGTAGACCACCACGAAGAACATGGAAGCACCGACCGAGTGCATGTAGCGTATCAGCCAGCCCCAATTGACATCCCGCATGATGTATTCCACCGAAGCGAAAGCACTGGCGGCGGCGGGTTTGTAGTTCATGGCCAGGAAGATGCCGGTAACGATCTGATTCACCAGAATCAGTAGGGCTATGGACCCAAAGAAATACCAGAAATTGAAGTTCTTGGGGGCATAGTACTGGGCAACCTGCTCGTTCCAGAACTTGGTCATGGGGAAGCGCGCGTCAATCCAGTCGCGCAGGCGGTGCAACCAACCGCCGGTGACATCCAGATAGTCGCGTTTTTCTTTTTCGGCGCTCATCAGGCGAGCCTCCCGGAATACTCAGCAAACTTGCTTCTCATACCAGTGGTTATCGCCAGATTGTTTACCATACCAGCGGCTCCCTCCAACTGGAATGGGATCCATTGGGATCTTCGCCGATGCGGACCACCTTGTCGCTGGCATAGTAATGCCGCGGCACCGGCAGGTTGAGAGGCGCAGGCACGTTCCTGAACACGCGCCCGGCAAGATCGTACTTGGAACCGTGACAGGGACAGAAGAATCCACCTGGCCAGCTGGGACCGACGCTCGGATCACCGGGTTGCGGCACGTACAGCGGTGAACAGCCCAAGTGCGTGCAAATGCCGATCACCACGAACAATCCGGGCTTGATGGAGCGCCATTCGTTTTTGGCATAAGGAGGCTGCTGCGGTTCGTCGGAGCTGGGATCGCGCAGCAACGAATCGTTCTTGGGGAGTTGGCTGAGTACCGACTGAGAACGCTGCACCACCCAGGCGGGCTTGCCGCGCCATTTCGCCTTGATCATGCCGCCCGGTTCGATCTTGCTGATGTCAATGTCCACCGGGCCGCCCAGACTCTTGGCGCGGGCGCTGGGTTCCATAGAGGAAACGAAGGGTACGGCCGCCATAACCACGCCCACAGAACCTACAACCACAGTGGCCACGGTGAGAAAATGACGTTTGCTTTTGTCAATTTCTTCGCTCATTCACCCCTCTCCTGAGAATCGAGAACCGTCGCTCACGAACGCATCGGCCCGTGTAAGGCGATAAACCAGGCGGAAGACTACAAAAAGAACGGGGCATTATACACAGCGGCTTTGCAGCCCCGCCAGTGCAAGCAACCGCGGCTGTCGGGCCGCGCGGTCGCATGTTAGCTTATGGCAATGAGAACCTTGCTACGAAGCTTGCTTTTCCTGCTACAGGCGGTCGTGGTCGGCCTGGCCATCGCCTTCGTGCTGGTATATTTCCGCCCGGGCTTGTTGACGGGTGACATGACGCGCAGCCCTGCGGATTCGTATGCCGCCGCTGTGGACGCCTCCTCGCCGTCGGTGGTGAACGTCCACAGTGCGCGGCGCACCGAGATTCCAGGTCCGCTCATGGACGACCCCTTCTGGCAACGGTATTTCGGCAATCAGTACGGAGCACCGCGGGAACGCACGCAGACCAGCCTCGGTTCTGGGGTCATCATCAGCGCCGACGGTTATATCCTCACCAATTACCACGTGATCAGTGGCGCGGACGCCATTAAGGTGGGCATCGCCGATGGACGCAGCGCGGCGGCCCGGGTGGTGGGGGTGGACCCGGACACTGACTTGGCGCTACTGAAGGTAAGCCTGCCGCATTTGCGGCCCATTGAAATGGGCCGATCCGATAATTTGCGTGTCGGCGACGTGGTGCTGGCCATCGGCGATCCCTATGGGGTAGGCCAGACGGTGACCCAGGGTATCGTGAGCGCACTGGGACGCAGCCAACTGGGCTTGAGTACGTTCGAGAACTTCATCCAGACGGACGCCGCCATCAATCCCGGCAATTCCGGGGGTGCGCTGGTGAATACCCACGGCCAGCTGGTGGGTATCAACACCGCCTTGTTCTCGCCCAGCGGCGGTTCCAACGGCATCGGCTTCGCGATTCCGGTGAATCTGGCCCGCGGCGTGATGCAGCAGCTCATCGCCTACGGACGGGTGCGGCGCGGTTACTTGGGGGTGGAACCCCAAGACATCACTCCACAACTGGCCCAAGCCTTTCAATTGACGAGCACCAACGGCTTCATCATTACCAGCGTGGCCAAAGGCGGTCCGGGAAGTAAAGCCGGTCTCGTACCGGGTGACGTGATCGAAACCATTGACGGCGCGACCGTGAGAAACAGCAGCGATGCGCTCAACCGCATTGCCGGCAAACCACCCGGCACCCTGATAACCTTGGGCGGCGTGCACCAGGGGAAACCCTTCAGCGTACGGGTCAAAGTGGCGGAACGGCCGTTACAGAGCAGCCGTTGACACTGCGCCGCTCACGCTTGAATAAATAGCTGGTTGCGGGATTTTTGGCGCAGCTGAATCCCCGGGTATGCTGCATTTGTCAAAGTCACAGCGCGTGTTCAAATGACCCTGCGATTGGAGCTTAACTGAAGGTTTCCCCCTTCAGGCCGGCACCCGGCGGATTTTTGCGCCAAGTTGACCCAGCTTCTCCTCGATGGTCTCGTAACCACGGTCAATGTGATAAATACGCTCCACCACGGTTTCGCCGTCGGCCACCAGTCCTGCCAGCACCAGACTCGCGGACGCGCGCAGATCCGTGGCCATGACCGGCGCACCGGTGAGGTGCTCCACGCCCTGGCTGATAGCGGTGTTCCCTTCCAGCTTTACATCCGCACCCATGCGCTGCATCTCCAGTACATGCATGAAACGGTTTTCGAAAACCGTTTCCGTAATGGTGCCGGTGCCTTGCGCAACAACATTGAGAGCGGTGAACTGTGCTTGCATGTCGGTGGGAAATGCCGGGTAAGGTGCGGTACGCACGTCCACCGCCTGTGGCCGGCGGCCGCGCATATCGACCTCGATCCAATTGCTGCCCTTGGCGACCTGGGCACCGGCTTCCTCGAGTTTTGCCAATACCGCATCCAGTAATTCGGGTTTGGTGTCCTTGACGCGCACGTGGCCGCCGGTTAGTACGCCGGCGCAAAGATAGGTGCCGGTCTCGATGCGATCTGGCAACACGTTATATTCAGTTCCGTGTAATCTTTTCACGCCTTCGATGATGACGGTATCACTACCGTGACCTTTGATATGCGCACCCATTTGAATCAGGCAATTGGCCAAGTCCACCACCTCCGGTTCACGCGCGGCGTTCTCGATAATGGTAATACCGTCAGCGAGTGTCGCGGCCATCATGATGTTCTCGGTGCCGGTCACCGAGACGGTATCCATGCAAATGCGTGCGCCATGCAAGCGCCCGGCCGAAGCGCGGATATAGCCGTTTTCCACCTTGATATCGGCCCCCATGGCCTCCAAACCCGCGATATGCAGATTCACCGGTCGCGTACCGATGGCGCAACCTCCGGGCAATGACACCTCAGCGCGACCGTATTTAGTAACCAGCGGTCCCAGCACCAGAATGGATGCGCGCATGGTCTTGACCAGTTCGTAGGGCGCATAGAACTCGCGGATACTGGTGGGATCCACCTCGATATGCATGCGCTCGTCAATAGTGACGCCCACGCCCATGCGGCCGAGCAACTCAATGGTGGTGGTGACATCGTGCAGATGCGGAACGTTGCCGATAGTGACGGGTCCGTCCGCCAGTAAGGTGGCAGCCAAAATCGGCAGGGTGGCGTTCTTGGCGCCTGAAATGCGGATTTCGCCTTCCAGGGGACGCCCGCCATTGATAAGAAGTTTATCCAAAGGATCGCCTTCTGGGTTTGCGCCGGTTAGCGGCTCTGTTGTCGCTGCCGTTCATCCGGCGTCAGCGTATGCAGGCTAAGGGCGTGTATTTCACGGCCCATGCGTTCACCCAGGGTTGCATATACCATCTGGTGACGCGCCAGCGACGGTTTGCCGCTGAAACTCGACGCTATGACCTCGGCTTCGAAATGCGTGCCGTCATGGCTGCTGACGTGCACCTCCGCAGCCGGCAATCCCTGCATGATGAGGTGCTTGATCTCGGCGGGGGTCAACGGCGTGCTCCGGTGGGTTGCAGGGCTGGATGCCTGGGAAAACTCGAAGAGTTCGGCAACCAATGATACCCGATCGACCGTAGCCGCCGGAATGGGCGTGCACGGGAAGCCGCCGCAAAACGTGTATTATTAGGCCTTGAACCGCTCCTTCCCGCCAGGCAAGCGCCCGCCGATGAACAGGAACGACACCGCCAACCTGCTGCGTCTCGCTCGCCAGGTGCTGGAAACCGAGGCGGCCGCGATCACCGCTCTGGTACCGCGTCTGGACGAACATTTCAGCGAGGCTTGCCGCCTGCTGCTCGCCTGCCGCGGCCGCGTGGTGGTCATGGGCATGGGCAAATCAGGCCATGTGGGCAATAAAATTGCGGCGACCCTGGCCAGCACCGGTACCCCGGCCTTCTACGTCCATCCCGGCGAAGCCAGCCACGGCGATATGGGCATGATCACCGGCGAGGACGTGGTATTGGCCCTGTCCAATTCCGGTGAAACCGGCGAACTCATTATCATCCTGCCGCTCATCAAGCGTCTCGGTGTGAAGCTTGTGGCCCTCACCGGTCAGTCAAATTCAACCTTGGCGAAAGCCGCCGACGTGAATCTGGATGTGTCTGTGGCCCAAGAGGCCTGCCCCCTAAACCTGGCACCCACTGCCAGCACCACCGCGGCACTCGCCATGGGTGACGCCCTCGCGGTATCACTGCTATCCACACGTGGCTTCACCGAGGAAGATTTCGCCCGCTCCCATCCGGGCGGGAGCCTGGGCCGGCGCCTGCTGCTGCGCGTACAGGACATCATGCATACCGGCGAAACGGTTCCCGCCGTGGCCGAGGGCGCACTCTTGAGCCAGGCGCTGGTGGAGATGACCCGCAAGGGTCTGGGCATGACGGCCATCGTGGACCCGCGAAATCATGTCGCGGGTATCTTCACCGATGGCGACCTGCGGCGCACGCTGGAGAAGGAAGTCAACGTACACCGCACCAAGATAGACGAAGTGATGACGCGCCGCTGCACCACCGTCGCGCCGGAAACCCTTGCGGGCGAAGCGTTGCATCTCATGGAAAGCCACAGGTTCAATGCGCTGCTGGTGGTGGCCCCGAGCGGCGTGCTCGTCGGCGCGCTTAACATGCACGATCTGCTGCGTGCCGGCGTGGTGTGAGATGACTGACATCCGCGAATTAGCGGGGCGCGTGCAACTGGTGATTTTCGACGTGGACGGCGTGTTCACCGACGGCCGTCTGTATTACGGCGCCGATGGCGGGGAACTGAAGTCCTTTCACGTACGCGACGGCCACGGTATCAAATTGCTGCTCCAACAGGGAGTACAAGTGGCGGTAATCTCGGGTCGCAGCTCGGCGGCCGTGACCCGGCGTATGCGGGAATTGGGTATCCGACATGTTTTTCAGGGTGATGACGACAAACGGCCGATATTGGAAAAGCTGCTGAAAACACTCGGGTTGAGCGCACACCAAACCGCCTGCGTCGGTGACGATTCGGCGGATCTAGCGCTCATGGAAGCGGGGTGCCTGGCCATCGCCGTCGCGGATGCGCAACCCGAGGTGCGCGCCAAGGCCCACTGGTGCACCCAGGCCCGGGGCGGGGAAGGTGCGGTACGTGAGGTCTGCGACCTGATTATTTCGGCGCGGAACGCAGACGGGTGAATCCGCGTTTCTGGCTGCCGATTCTGGTCCTGGCGCTGGCGGCGGGAGGTACCTGGTGGTTGCTCCGGCAGGTGACGCCCCCGGTACTCCAAAAGCCCGCTCCCGCCACACACATACCGGATTATTATTTCACCGACGCCACCGTGACGACACTCAACGACCACGGCAAACCCGAAGCCATCATGACGGCGCCGCGCATACTGCATCACCCGGACGACGACAGCGTGGAAGTGTTCGCACCGCGCGTCGAATATTTCATTGCCGGCGGGCAACCCTGGCATTTGCAGGCTGATCATGCACTCTTGCCTTCCGGCGGCAAACTGGTGGAACTGGACGGCCACGTGGAAATGCAGCGCGCGGGTAACAACGGCGGCCCCCCGCTTATCATCCATACCGATAAAATGAACGTGGATCTTAATACCAAGATTGCCACCACCGCCGACCCGGTGGAGATACTGCAGGGCAACAGCCGCATGACGGCGGTGGGCATGACGGCTTACATGCAGGACAATCGCTTGCAATTGAAGGCAAATGTACGAGGCAACTATGTCCATAAGCAATAAATGGCGTCTGCTGCTTCTGGCATGCGCGCTGTGCGCCGCCGCTTCGGCCTGGGCGCTCAAGAGCGACCAGCACCAGCCCATCAATATCCAGGCGGATCATGGTGATTTTCAGGGTGATTCCAGCACCAACAACGGCACCGGTATCTATACCGGCCACGTAGTCATCACCCAGGGAAGTATCCGGATTACCGCCGACAAAGCCATCCTGCATATGCTGAACGGCGCAATTCAGACCGCGAACATCACCGGCACACCGGCCACGTTCCAACAGCAACCTGACATCGGCGCACTGGTGCACGGCACAGCCAACGAAATCACGTATGATCAAAACACCAATGAAGCGGACCTTATCGGCAATGCGCATTTGCTCCAGGGCGAACGTTTGTTCACCGCCCAAGTCATCCATTACAACATTAGCAGCGAACACGTGACCGCCAACGGCGGCAAGAACGGCGGTCGGGTTCACATCACCCTCCCGCCGAAACAACCCGCCAGTCAGAACCCTCCGCCGTGAATACCTTGCGCGCGGAAAATCTTCTCAAGCGTTACCGCCGCCGCGAGGTGGTGCGCAACGTTTCCATGGAACTGGCGCGCGGTGAAGTGGTGGGACTGCTGGGACCCAACGGCGCCGGTAAAACCACATGTTTCTATATGATTGTGGGGCTGGTACCCGCCGACGGCGGCCGTATTTTTCTCAACGGCGTGGAAGTCACGAATCTGCCAGTGCATGCGCGTGCGCGCCTGGGTCTCGGCTACCTGCCCCAGGAAGCTTCAGTATTCCGCAAGTTGACGGTGGCGGAAAACATCCTGGCGATTCTGGAAACCCGTCCCGGGCTCAAGCGTGTGGATCGCGGAAAACGCCTGCAAGAACTGCTGGATGAACTGCACGTCGCCCACCTGCGCGACTCCCTGGGTCTGTCGCTTTCCGGCGGTGAACGCCGGCGCGTGGAGATCGCCCGGGCGCTGGCCGCCGATCCGGCTTTCATGCTGCTGGACGAGCCCTTTGCGGGGATAGACCCCATTTCCGTCATTGATATCCAGCGCATCATCGAACACCTGAAGGCCCGCAATATCGGCGTGCTCATCACCGATCACAACGTGCGCGAAACCCTGGGGATATGCTCGCGCGCCTATATCATCAGCAACGGCGAGGTCATTTCCGCCGGCCCGCCAGAAACCATCCTTGCCGACCAACGGGTGCGGGAGGTCTACCTGGGGGAAAATTTTCGGCTATAACTATTCTTTAGGGCCCGAGCATTCTGCGGCCAGCTACAGGTGACCGGGGTGACAGGTGGTAGCCGCTCCCCTTAAGGAAGGGCTGCATCAACACCAACCCATTGTTTGCAATAAGGATTCAGAATTTTGAAAACGTCTTTAGGCCTGCACCAGACCCATCGTCTCGCCATGACTCCAGAATTGCGGCAGGCTTTGGGACTGTTGCAGATGTCCGCCCTGGAATTGCATGACCTGGTGCAGCAGGCGCTGGACCATAACCTGCTATTGGAAAAGGCCGAGGATGGCGATGAATCCCCGCCCTCCGACGAAACCACCGAGTTACCGCCCACGACCAATCAGCAACAAGAAGAGCAGACCTCTGAGGTACCCGAAGAATCACCCGTTGCGGAATGGGATAGTGCCGAACTTGCTCCATCTTGGGAGAGTGGCGGTGAACAGGATTTTCCCGAGCCGACGGCGCCTGTGGATATCAGTTTGCAGGACTATCTTCGCCAGCAGCTGGAGTTGGCTCATCTGAGCGCCCGCGACGCGGCTATCGGCGCCCTGCTTGTCGATAGCCTCAACGAGGACGGTTATTTGACGGCGAGCCTGGATGATTTGCGCCAAGCCTTCGGCGACAATGGCAGCAGCCCGGACGCGGAGGAAATGGAGGCGGTGCTGCACCATCTCCAGACCCTGGATCCGCCGGGGGTAGCGGCTCGCGACTTGGGCGAATGTTTGAGCATCCAGCTGCGCCAGCTGGAACCGTCCGCCGCCCAAGAACTGGCGTTGCGGCTGGTGGCCGCACATCTTCAGGAACTCGCGGATCATGCGCATGCACAGCTTTGCCGGCAGTTGAATGCCAGCAACGACGAACTGGCCGCGGCCATCTCCCTCATCCAGTCACTCAATCCCCGCCCCGGCACCGCGCTGGCCTACAGCGCCGTGGACTTCATCATTCCGGATGTAGTGCTGTCGCGCCGCGGCGGCCGTTGGGTGGTGGAACTCAATCCTGCCACCGCGCCACGTCTGCGTGTCAACGCCATGTACGCCGCGGCCATTGGCCGGCGGCGCAACGGTGAGAATGCTGATCTGGGGCGCCAACTGCAGGAGGCACGCTGGTTGATTCGCAGCCTGAAGATGCGCAATGAGACCCTGCTGCGCGTGGCTGAATCCATCGTGCGCCATCAGGTGGATTTCCTCGACTCCGGCGAGGAGGCCATGCACCCGCTGATGCTCAAGGACTTGGCGGCGGAACTGGGACTGCATGAATCCACCATCTCGCGGGTGGTCGCCAACAAATACCTGGCTACGCCGCGCGGTACCTTCGCCTTCCGGCACTTTTTCTCCAATGAACTGTCAACAGATGATGGCGGTGCGCTCTCGTCTATTGCCATCCGCGCCTTGATCCGCAAACTGCTGATCCAGGAGGATCCAAACAATCCATTGAGCGATGATCGCATTACCAAGGAGCTTGTGAGCCGCGGCATCCGCGTGGCCAGACGCACGGTCGCCAAATACCGTGAGTCCATGACCATTCCCCCCGCCCACAAACGTAAACGCCTCGCAATGAGGTGACAACATGAGGAACATCAGGAGTAAAGCATGCAAATCGACATCACCGGCCATCATTTGGACATCACCCCGGCTCTGCGCAATTATGTGCAGAACAAATTCGAAAGACTGGCGCGGCATTTTGATCATGCCACCGGTGTCCACGTGATATTGACAGTGTCCAAGCTGGAACACAGGGCCGAAGCCACGCTGCAAGTGAATCACGGCAAGATTTTCGCCGATGCGGTAGATACTGACATGTACGCCGCTATCGATGCCCTCACCGACAAACTCGACCGGCAAATCAAAAAGTACAAGGAAAAACTCACTGGTCACAACGATCGTGCCAGCGTGCGCACGGATGTCACACTCTAGCCCGATAAAGCCCTTGCCAGACCGGAACGGCGCATCCTGGGAGGCGCCGTTTTTCTGCGTGCGCAGCGTCAGCGGGTATGCTAGCGTCATGCTCAATACCGCCACCGACATTATGGGGAAAGCATGCGTCTCGTCATCCTGAGCGGCCTGTCCGGTTCCGGCAAATCCGTGGCCCTGCACATGCTGGAGGATCTGGATTACTACTGCGTGGACAACATCCCCGCCGGGCTGCTGCAGGATTTCGTGAGTGTGACCCTGTTGAGCAGCGATCCGGCTTATCACGATATGGCCATCGGCATTGATGCGCGCAACCGCATCGAGGACATCCAGTCAGTACCTGAAACCGTACGCCGCCTGCGTGCCAAAGGCATTGAATGCGAGATCGTGTTCCTGCATGCCGAGGAAGGTGTGCTGGTAAAGCGCTACAACGAAACCCATCGTCCGCACCCGCTGGCCAATGAGGGCCGTTCACTCCTGGAGGCCATCCGCGCGGAACGCGAGCTGTTGGGTGCCATCGCGGATGAGGCCGATATGGTGCTGGACACGACCCGCACTTCCATACACGAGTTGCGCGAACTGGTGCGTGCGCGCATCCATCGCGGCGAGCGCCGCGGACTATCCCTGTTGTTCCAGTCCTTCGGTTTCCGCCACGGTCTGCCCGGGGATTCGGATTTCGTGTTCGATGCCCGCGGCCTGCCCAACCCTTATTGGGAACCCAAGCTGCGAGCGCTCACCGGCAAGGATCCGGCAGTTGCACAGTATCTGGAAGACAGTCCGGTGGGGCAGCGTTTCGTTCAGGACCTGAGGACATTGCTGTCACACTGGATTCCACAGTTCGAGTCCTCCAACCGCCAATATCTTACGGTCTCCGTGGGTTGCACTGGCGGCTACCACCGCTCCGTCTACGTGGTTGAAAAGCTTGCCGCCCATTTCCGCGACTTGGGTCGCGATGTGCTGGTGAGGCATAACGAATTGAAATAAACCGCCTCAGCCAGTTACATGCGCGTCCCCTGCTATGAACTGCAGAATCTTGTCCGCCTGGGCGAGTCCATCTTTGCGGCCGAGTTCTATCAGCTCTTGGCAATATCCAGCCTCGAATAACAGATAGCTCAGCAACTGGCTCCCGGTTTTATGCAGACCGCCCATGGCACGCAGCAACAGGCGCATGCTCTGCGGAAATTCATAGATATGGCGCCGCGCGATGTCGCGAATGTCCGCACTCGGCACGATCACCAGAGTATCAATGATTTTGAGCGGTTGTTCGTGAAACTCCTGCTGCGACATACGCCCGATGGTGGTATTGATGCGCTGCAGGCGCTCCAGATCCGCATACACGCTGTCGCTGAAGATCACGTCCAGCAGATAGCCGGCGATCTGGCCGAGAGGCGGATACGGTACCGTCTCGCCTTCCGCCGGCAGTTTAGTGGGCTGTTCATTACGCACCCCGATCACCAGGATGCGTTCAGCGCCCAGATGCACGACCGGGCTGAGAGGCGCCGCTTGGCGTAGCGACCCGTCGCCGAAGTATTCCCGGCCGAGGCGTATCGCCGGAAAGAGCGCCGGCAGCGACACCGAGGCCATGATGTGATCCAGCCGCAATTCCACCGGCTGACCCAAACGGCGGGTGCGGTGCCAGGGCTTCAGGTCTGGCCGGCCTTCGTAAAAAGAGACCGCCCGCGCCGATGTATAGCCGGAACACGTGATGGCCAGCGCATCCAAGCTGCCGGCATTGATGGCCTCCCGCAGCCGCGCAAAAACGATGTGCTGCTCCAGCAAGCGCCTCAGGGGTGTATTGTCCAACAGTGAGATGGGGTTGCGCCGGCCGAACCCTGCATGCAGTAATGTCATGAGCCAGTACATGGAATTTTTGAAAATCGTAAAGGCATCCGTGCGGAATACCCGATGGCTGTGGATATGCCCCCATATGCCGGCCAGCTGCTCGACGCCATTGCGGAAATTTAAGGCGTGGGTGGCGATGAGTGCGGCATTGAGGGCGCCGGCCGAGGTTCCGGAGATCACCGGGAAAGGATTGGGCGCATCAGCAGGCAGCTGCTCCGCGATGGCTTTGAGCACGCCCGCCTGATAGGCGGCGCGCGCGCCGCCGCCTGGCAATACCAAACCCAGTTTCGGCCGTGACGTGGTGAGATCATTCATAAGGGATTCGACAAGAGCAGGCGGGCGGGTGCAATCATGCGCCACCCGTGGGCCATGCGCCATTCACCGCACCCCCGGCGGCCATCTCGATAGCCGGTGAAATACAGTGTCGCACCGCCAACTCAAGCGTCGCATGCATCAGAGTGCCTCCGCCCAGGGATAACGGCTGTTTCCCCCAGTCACATCCGGCGAAGTTCAGAACGTTATGACAGATGCCGTACTGTTTGATGACAATCTCCAGCTTCCAAGACCCAAGGTGCCCTACTCATTGAAAGTGCCGGGCGGCTCCCGGCCAGGGAGTACCCGGGCCGCGGCGCCCATGGCCCACACTCGCAAAAGCGGCCAGCATCTTCAAGTGACCGCGTCTCAGATAGTAAAATCATGTATATTCAAATGCCAGCTTTGGTATTGAAGGAATTACTTGATTTAGCCAGTAAGCAGGCTGCAGCGGTTTTCGCAACAGCATCCTAATCATTGCTCCATGCTAAACCTGAAACTGTGGCATCCCAAACCCGCGAACACGCCGGTAACCCAGCCGGAGGGGCAGGAACAACCGGCTACGGCTCTGCGACTGGTGCGCATCGTGGCACTCAACACCAAGGGTGGTTGCGGCAAAACCACGCTCTCCACCAATCTGGCGGGTTATTACGCCTCCCATGGCTACCGCACCGCGCTCCTGGATGCGGATGTACAGGCCTCCAGCCTGCGTTGGCTCATGAATCGCGGCGAAAAACCCGCTGCCATCACCGGCATCGCCGGTGCCGAACGCAACGGCCGGGTTACCCGCAGTTTCCAGTTGCGCGTGCCGCCGGACACCGAGCGGCTGATCGTGGACACACCTGCGGCTCTCGATCCTTTGCGCCTGCAGGATTTGACCCGCGACGCCGATGCCATCCTTATCCCGGTGCTGCCATCGGACATTGATATCCATGCCGTGTCCCGCTGCATCGCTGATCTTTTGTTGGTGGCCCGCATTGAACGTCGCGCCGAACGCGTGGCGGTAATCGCCAACCGCGTGAAAAAGAACACCCTCATTTACGAAAAGCTGCGGCATTTCCTGCAGACTCTTGGAATTCCTTTTGTCGCCAGTTTCCGCGATACCCAGAACTATGTGCATGCGTCCGAAGCAGGATTGAGCATTCACGAACTGGACGCGCGCAAGACCCGGACGGATGTGCAGGACTGGGAGGCGCTTATCAATTGGCTTGAGCAACGCCCGTTGCCGGATGCCAAGGCCGATGCGCTTGATAAGGGGAACGCACCGGTGCAGGATCAACCGGGCGGCTGAAATACCAGCGTGTCGCGTACCGCGCCCGGTAAAAACGGCGCAGCTTTCCCCTGCCCCCAAGCCGGCTCGCTGTTGCGATAGAACGGCGAAAACGGGTAACCGCTCTGGCCGGTGGGCATTTCGAATACCCCGTTTTGCTCATGGCCCGGCTCAACATCCAGGCGTTCCGAGGCACCGAAGTCCACACCCTGCACCCGCGGCATGTTGCTATCGCCGGGTAATTCCACCGTCGTCATATCCAGCCAGCGGGACAAGGCAGGCAGCGCGTGGCTCAACGGTTGGCGAATACGCACCGTGTTGCGCTGCCCCCAGGTGCGGGTCGCGAGCCCGGTATCCGGCAGCCATAACGACCGGTTGACCTGATCCACCGCTGCCAGCAGCAGAGCATCCCAGTTTTTGTATTTCGGATTGAGCAGATTGGGCGGCTGCCGCGTGACCATGGCCCACAATGGTCCTTCCCGCTGGGTAAGCACCGTGTAATCAAAATTGGGATTGATCTTTTTGCAAGGCGCGGTCAGCGCGCCGAATACCGTTTGATCCACTTGCGTGCGGAAATCCCTCACCAGACGATAACCGACGGAATCAACCGACGCCCGGCCACCCCAGGTTTCCACGTAGTGAAGGAATTGTGCGCGCCGCACATGACCCTTGACGTTCTCCGGCGTCAGCAGATGCAGGAGCAACGAGTGCCAGCGGCTCAGAAACACCGCCCGGTCATCCAGTTCGATGGCCAGCATGTCAGCGGGCGCAAATTTATCCTTGGCCATCAAATCATCACGGATCTGCCGGGCGCGAGCCCCCAAGTCGTAACCGCCGTCGCCAATCTGCTTGAGCATCACACCGTCCGCGGTGCGCGCATTGGCGGTCCACAGACGGCCATCGGGTGGATTGACGATGCGCGGATACTCGCCGGGCGCAAGCCAGCCCATCCATCCCACGCCCGCCTTGTCCCAGTAGGCGGGGAATTCCGGGTCGTAACCCGCGCGCACCGGGATTTTCCCGGCGATGCTCCAGGCGATATTACCGGCCGAATCCGCCACCAGGAAATTCTGCTCCGGCATGCCGGCGCGGTTAGCCACCGCCATGGCCTGCTGCACGTTTTGCGCGCCATCCATGCTGCCGAGCTCCAAATTGGTGGCGGCCGGATCCGCGGCCATCCAGTGCACCGCATACGGTACGCCGTCGTGGTCATGGCCTGATACCGGCCCCCAGATGCTATCGCGCACGTCCAACACTACAGCCTTGTGGCCCGCCACGCGGATGATTTCCTGGTGATGAGCGAACGCGCGCCAGCCGCTGGGCGTCAGATAATAGTTGGGATCGTCTGCCTTGATATGCAACATCACCAGATCCACCCAATCGCCATAGCTGTTGGTGAATCCCCAGGCCACGTGACCGTTGCTGCCCACCACGATCACCGGTAAACCCGGCAGCGTGACTCCGGTAATCGCAATGTCTTTCCCGGAATGCGCAGGATCGGAATAGTTCAATTGCGCGCGATACCAGATATTCGGCACCGTCAGGCCTAAATGCATGTCATTGGCGAGAATGGCGTGTCCGTCGGCACTATGGGCCGCATCCACCGCGAAGCTGTTGCTGCCGGTAACCTCAGGTTCAAAAAAATGCCCGCGGTTTATATTTGCAAAATCCGCGGCTGGCCAAGTGCGGATATCCACCTGCTTGCCAGACGGAATCGGCGGTGTTGTGAAGGCCTGGCCCATGAGCGGCGCATCCCATTGGGTGCCGGGCGCATTCAGGAACTCAAACAGCGGCCCAGGCAGTATCTCGCGCATCAATGCCAGATCCGATTCGCGCCGGTCATCGACGCCCTGCAAATCGAAATACATGGCGAAGATCACCAGCACCGAATCCTCCGGGCGCCAAGGCCTTGGGCGCTGCATGAGAAGCACATATTCGAAGGGCCGGGTCGTGAGCGCCTGCAGGCCGGCATTCACGCCAGCGGTGTAAGCATCGATGAGTGCGCGCTGCTCAGGCGTGACCCGCGCCAATACTGCACGCGCCACCGCGCGCAACCTGAACAGGCGGTGCCGCTCGTCCACCGGCAGCGCCGCCGGCCCCACCAGGGCGGCCAGTTCGCCGGCCGCCAGGCGGCGCATCAGATCCATCTGAAAAAACCGATCCTGGGCATGCAGGTAACCCAGGACCCGCGCCGCATCCACACGACTCTGCGCGCTGATGCTGGGTACGCCGAGCTGGTCACGGGTCACGGTGACAGGCGCAGTAAGGTCCGCCAGTTTGAGGGTGCCATCCAGTCGCGGTGCGTTGCCGTGCAGGAAGCTATAGATAGTCATGGCTGCCAGCAGCACCAGGATAACGAGGCCGGCTCCCAGACCGATGACGATACGTTTCATGACTCCCCCTGTTCCGGCCGCGGGCTTCAAGGCCGGCGGGATTGTACCGCCACTGTCGCCGCGGCCGGCAAGCGCCGCTTGTCAGTCACACATAAAACCTGCGCCCTTGGGCAAGCGCGGCATGGGAAAAGCACCGCCGCCCGGACTGTAAAACCCTGACCCGGGAGAGAACGTATGACAACGGAAACGGAACGCAATTGGGGCATGGCCGCACATCTTAGCGCGCTGGCCGGTTACGTCATTCCCTTTGGATCCATGATCGGCCCACTGGTGGTGTGGCTCATCAAGAAGGACGAGATGCCCTTCGTAAACAGCCAAGGCAAAGAAGCCCTGAACTTCCAGATCACCATGACCATCGCCGCGATCATCAGCATCGTGCTGATCTTCGTGGTTATCGGTATCTTCCTGTTATGGGCACTGGCGATCATTGACCTGATCTTCATAATTATCGCCGCCATCCAGGCATCCAAGGGTGTGGACTATCGTTATCCCTTTGCTTTGCGGCTGATCAACTAGCTGGACCATCTATTTGTGGGAGCGGCGGTCCCCAACCCGATTCCAAAACCATCGCGGCGAATATCGCCGCTCCCACAGCAGCTATTCAGTAACAACTTCAAGTCTGGCGCAGACTGGCGGCGATCGGCATGCGGATCGGCGATCTTCAATACAAAGAAGCTGACCGTGTCCTTGACGAAGGCGCGGGCGTCAGATATTGGAGCGCAATGGGAGCTGCTGACCGAGTCGCCAGCCATATTGTTTCGCTAGCGACGCGTCCACGATCACACCGCGCTTGTCGGCAAACCAAGCCTGTTTCTGTGCGGCGGGCAGCAGATATTCGGCGTGGATATCCAGATAATTTTTGGCCTGCACCGCCATGGCGAAAATGGGTTTGCGCGGATACTGGAAATAACCGCCCACCCAGGCCTCGCCGGCCACTTCCTGCACCCCCTTCACACCGGAGATCTGCTCGCCATAACTGATGGGCAGGGAATTCACGAGTGAAATCGCACTCATGGTGACCAAGCGGTCAGCGCCGGCCAAATTCGCGCCCAGGGTGAATACCTGGCGCATGGCAAGCAGCACGCCGAACAGCAGGAATGCGAAGATCACCGACAGCAGCGTAAAGAGGCTGCGCGTCTTGCGGCGGTAAGATTGGCCCAGAGCAGCGGCAGGTATTTCATGCTTCTGGCTCCAGGCCTATAACGCCCTTATTCATGAATAGGGTGCGTTGCGCGTTGCTCGCCCAAAGGGCTGGCTATAACAGAAATCCCGCCTTTTTGACTTCGATATAGAAGCGGTCTCAAATACCAGAATCCGTTCATGTTGAGCCCTTCGGCTCCACTCAGGACAGGCTGCGTGAAGCGAAGTCGAAACATCCCTGCCGCGGTAGAAATTCCACCCTTCGACTTCGCGCCTTTGGCACTACGCTCAGGGCGAACGGCATTTTTGAGACCACTTCTAGTCGCCGACGCGCACGATCTTGAGGCTGTTGGTGCCGCCGGTGACGCCGCTAAATTCGCCCTTGGTGCAGATCACGAAATCGCCGTCCACGACGATGCCGCGTTTTTTGAGCTCATCCGCAGCGCTGCGCAATACCTGGTCTGGATTGGTGTGCATCACGTCGAAGGCCACCGGATAGACGCCGCGATACAAGGTTACGCGCCGGCGCGTGGCTTCATGCCGCGTCATCGCGTAGATGGGAATGCCGGAGCTGATGCGCGACATCCAAAGCGCAGTCGAACCGGATTCCGTGAGCGCGAGGATGGCTTTCACGTCCATGTGGTTGGCGGTGTACATCACCGCCATGGCGATGGCCTCGTCCACGCGCCCGAAATGCCGATCCAGACGCTGCTGCGAACTCGCCGACATGCGTTGGCGCTCGGCGCCTTCGCACACCCGCGCCATGGCCTCCACGGTCTTCACCGGATATTTGCCGGCGGCGGTCTCCGCCGACAGCATCACCGCATCGGTACCGTCCAAAACCGCGTTGGCGACGTCCAATACCTCGGCGCGGGTCGGCACCGGACTGTGGATCATGGACTCCATCATCTGGGTGGCGGTAATCACCACGCGATTAAGGTCCCGGGCGCGGCGGATGATGTGCTTTTGGATGCCGGGCAGTTCCGCATCGCCGATCTCGACCGCCAGGTCGCCGCGCGCAATCATCACCACGTCGGAAGCCTGGATGATGGCGTCGAGATTCTCGATGGCCTCGGTACGCTCGATCTTGGCGATGATGCCGGCCTTGCTGCCTGCCGCCTGCAAAAGTTTGCGCGCGCGCTCGATATCGCCGGCATCCCGCGGAAAAGACACGGCCAGGTAATCCACGCCGAGCTCCGCCGCCAGCTTGATGTCGTGCAAATCCTTATCCGTAAGCGCCTTGGCGGACAGGCCTCCGCCCTGGCGGTTGACGCCCTTGTGATCAGAAAGCTCGCCGCCGTTTTCCACACGGCAGAGAATGCGTGCGCCCACCACCTTCTGCACGCGCAGGCTGATTTCACCGTCGCCCAGCATCAGCAGGTCGCCGGCTTTCACATCCTGGGGGAGCGCCTTATAGGTGAGTCCCACCGCTTCCGCGGTGCCAGCGTTGTCGGCGAGTTCCGCGTCCAGCACGAACGGCTCGCCGTCCTTGAGGGTGATATGACCGCCGTGGAATTTCTCGATGCGGATCTTCGGACCCTGCAGGTCGGCAAGCACGCCTACATCCTTGCCGGTGGCCCAGGCAGCCGCGCGCACCAGTTCCAGGCGGTGGCGATGATCCGCGGGTTCGCCGTGGGATAAATTCAGCCGCACCACATCCACGCCGGCGCGCACCAGCGTTTGCATGACTTCCGGCGTGTCGGTGGCCGGGCCGAGTGTGGCGACAATCTTTGTTCTTCGTGGCATAAACTACGATCCCGATGTGTGGCTCGCGCTCAGTCTCAAACAGTTTCTTG
>Ga0307374_10000686_pt1 | contig 64064 bp, 53 predicted proteins | sample OX3MG_FD_202532 | JGI IMG/M metagenome (GOLD analysis project Ga0307374, IMG submission 202532) | Soil microbial communities from Risofladan, Vaasa, Finland - OX-3 | ecosystem: Environmental > Terrestrial > Soil > Coastal area > Acid sulfate soil | place: Finland: Risofladan, Vaasa | collected... | reverse complement strand
CGGCGCTCTATGAGCGCCGGAAACCGTTGAGGATCCAACTTCGGCGCTCATAGAGCGCCGCTACAGCAACCAAACTGAGACACTACCAGGCTTTGGGTAGTCCCGTGGTTTGCGGGTACGCCGGCATCCCTTCACTCCGCTCAGGGCAAGCTCTGCCGGCAAATGCCGCCGATGCGCCATCCATGCTCTCACACTCGCCACGCCCTATGCCAATTGCCCACCATCCACGAAAAGCAGCGCGCCATTGACGTAGTCCGCGTCCCGGGAGACCAGAAAAGTGGCGGGGCCGGCGACATCTTCTGGAGTTCCAAGGCGTCCCAGCGGAATGAGGTCCTTGTACTTCTTCATAAAACGGCGATCCTTGAGCAGGGGCTCGGTGAGGCGGGTTCGAATCAGGCCCGGACCCACCGCATTTGAATTGATCCCATAATGTCCAAGCTCGCGCGCCAGGGTCTTGGCCAGCAGATAGATTCCTGCCTTGGACACATTGTAGGGAGCCAACTCGGCTTCCGCGTCCCAGGAGTTGGTTGAAGCCATAAACACCAGCTTGCCTCGCCGCTGTTGGATCATGTGAGGCGTCACCGCGCGGGCCACCAAAAAGGCGCCTTTCAAATTGATGTCCATTGTCCAGTCCCAATGCTTTTCATCCGTCTGAACAAAGGGAACCGGCTTCCCTACCCCAGAGACATACATCAGGATGTCGATGTGGCCGTGCCAGCCCAGGGTCTGAGCCACCATCGCCTCCACCTGGCGCTTGTTCCGAACATCACAATGGAAATTGCGAACTTGCCCGCCCTGTTCGGTAATCTCACGATTGGTTCGAGCCATCATGGGACGGTCGATGTCCGCAATGGCAACAGCTGCGCCTTCCATCGCCAGTCGCACCGCAATCGCCTTGCCGATGCCTTGCGCGCCTCCCACCACCAACGCCACTTGGTCCCGGAATCGATCCGAATTGTACGCAGAGACAGAGCCAGCCGTCGATCGCATCAAATACCCCGCCTTCTTGTTGCTATTAAATTCTGTTCGCCGCAACCACAATCAAGTAGGGAGACAAGCCGCAGACCTGCGCCTTTCAGGTCTGCGGCTTGCCTCCCAATCACGTCTGCGGTGTTGTATTCTAGCGCCGTGTCGCGGCTCTGTCGCCCTTTTCTTTCTGATCGCTTCCTTTTTGTCACCGTCCGCTGGCGGTGTTCCAATGTCAACACATACTCCGGCGGGAGCCCCAGGGAACAAGAACGGCACTGTGGGTTGACAATTGACCGGGTGAATATGCGTTCGGGTCCGAAAGCACAAATCCGACCGATACAGGCCATCAACGGCCAGGAAAGCCGCAGACGTGAAGGACGCGGGTCTGATCTAACTGCTTAACCCAATTCACCTGCACACCACTCGATAACTTTTCGTGACCGACTTACTCTTCAACTGCAAACTGTCGATTCCTAGGCGGCAATAGTTTTCGTGCGAACCCGGAGCGCTAAGGACGTTCCGATAAAAGAAAGAACGATATGCCGGGATCCCAAACGCAAGGCCTTCAAAAACCAAAGTCGTACCGACGGCACGCACCCGAATTTTGGGGCGGGTATCCTTGTCCAACGACTCGGCAAACGCCTCCCTTTCTCCCTTCATCTGTTGAACACGAGATGCTTTTTCAGCGGGGCATCCTAATGACATGCTCTTCATAACGTCACCGGAAAGAATTCCCTTGCTGTAACCGACCCTTACGTACCAGATATCCAAGGCGCAAAGTGCCTTACGCTCGTTATACAACTCTCTTGCTTCTGACTCCCGAACCACGGCATTTCTGAACATATCAGAGGTCAATGTCAAAGCTTTATCGAGAACTACGGCGTCAACGTCGTATCCCCGGCTTTTGAAAGTCTGTTCCAAATTCATTGCGTATTTGTCGGCTGGCGACATCTGCACAGCAAGTAGAGCTTGGGCGCCCAGCAATCCTGCGAGCGCCAAGTGCATTGTTCTACGCAGTTTCATTTTCACCCCCGCTAAAGCGCCTTGCCTTACTACGGTTCAAAACAATCTCTGAGCAAATATACCCCTCCCTCTCATAGCCTCATTGAGGGATCAGGTTATTCAGGCTGCTCGCTTCCGCTTACGAGACCTCCTACGTCTCGTAGCGAAAATAGAAGTGAGTTCAGCCTTGATCGACCGATGAACTTTGCACAAGGGGCACCTCTTAGTCCATTTGGCCTTTTGGGCTCTGTTCTCGTTCTCTTTTGGCTGAAAACGATGGATTGCTAGGCATTCCAGCGCCGGAAGTGATCTCCTTCCTCGAAGTGCATATATATCGATCCTGGTGATGCCGTTAAACCAGTGGATGTTAAAGTGTGAAGAAGGGCGACCAACTCCCTCCCTAGTCCTACCAACATAGACACATTTCCTTCCCTTCCAAAATGCGTAGATGCAACTCCGGTAAGGGATGTGCTCATCAAACCATGCCTTGAATATTCGCTTTTTCGCCTTGCGGCCGTACCCCTTGACTTGCCAGCTTTTCTTTTTGTCGATGGACCTCGAAAACTCAGTTCTTGCGAGCTTAGTAGCAAGGGCTGCAGATGCGATCCCTTGCAGCTTTTTAATCGCTCCGTCTACATTCTCCTTGCTAAAGACGGGGGGAGCACCCGGGCTGCGTTTCCCAATAACGTGCCTGAGCCAATAAGTCCGCCGAGTAAAGAGGCCCTCCAGCGTATCCTTGAACTGAACCGTTTTCGCCATCTGGTCTCCGGAAACTTTGGGCGTTCTCTCCTACATTCATTTTTTTGCGTTATATGAGCGGATAGCCTCGGTCGGTGTTTTCCTGGCCATCGTTCCAGCAAGTAGCGCATACCTGCCCCATTATAGAAGGCCAGCGGCTTGTCCCGCAATCACGTCTGCGGTGCTGTATTCTAGCGCCGTGTCGCGGCTACGTCGCCTACTTCTTTCGATCGGTTCGTTTTCGTCACCTAAGGATCGTATAATAACCGAGCGCCTCGCCAGAAAGATTCTTATGGTCTCATCCATTTGCTTTACATGACCAGCATCCCGCACTGCGGAACCGTGCCTTCGCCACCGGCAGATGGTGGGCCATGCATCGCATCGATTCACGCTACATCTCCATCAAGCCCAAGCTGATTTGGATGGCTCGATTGACCTTGGCCAGAGTGCCAGGGTCAATCACACCCAGTCGTTTGATCAATCTTTGCCGGTCCACGGTTCGGATCTGGTCCAGCCGTATGGCGGAGCGGATCGCGAGGCCGTTGGCGCCGGAGGCTTCAATCACGACTTCTATTGGAAAAGGAACAGGGGAAACCGTGGAGGTGATGGCCGCCACAATGGTCAGAAGACTGTAATGATTGCCAATGTCATTTTGGATGACCAGAGCAGGCCGGGTCTTCTTGATCTCGTGTCCAACTGTCGGGTCGAACGAGACCAGATAGATTTCACCGCGCTGGATGCTGGTTATTTCCTGCCTTTGCGGCCGGCGTGAGATTTTTGCCATGCCTCTTCCTCAAGCGGGAACCACTCCACGGCCATCTTTGCGCTTTCTTCGGCATTGGCCCGGTACCCCGCTTTGAGCTGCTCTCGCAAGACTTGCTTACTGCGGTTTTTTACGTAATGCAGGACGGCGTGGGAGATAAAACGGCTGCGATTGCCTTTGCTCGTGACTCGATCCAGCACGGCCAGGGTACTTTCCGGCAGCATAATGTTGACGCGCTTGTTCATGGAAGCTGGCAATAAACCGATTTTGACATTACTAGAATACACACCTCTGGTGTGGATGTCAAGTCATGTCGAGTCGCGGTAGCGGGTCAGTTTGCTGAAGCGGCGGTCTCTGACCGCCGGAAACTGTTGAAGAATAAAATTCGGCGGTCAGAGACCGCCGCTACAACAGCGAAAATGCACCACTACTCAATCGCATTTCGCTTTGAACTGAAGCCCCGGACGTGCTATGAATTGGCCTATGGACAAGGTTATCCGCAAGGTTACCAGCCTTGACGCTTTGAAGGCGGACGAATATCGAGAGTGGCAGCAACTCCCCGCCCATGAGCGCATGAACGCGGTTGTGGAGATCACCCTTGCGGCTTACCAGATGAAGGAACCAACCCCAGATGTTCGACGACTTCAAAGAACTCTTGTCCATCTTCAACGACCGGAAAGTTAAATACCTGATCGTGGGCGGCTACGCGGTATCGCTTCATGCGCAGCCCCGCGCCACCCAGGACATTGACCTTCTCGTGAAACCCGACGCCGGGAACGCGAAGCGTGGCATCTCTCCCGAAATGGCCGTGAGGCTGTCTAGAGTCTTCGGCGGCAGCCCCGAAAGCTGGCTTGCGCAACAGGCGGAGTACGGCCTTGCTCACGTCCGGGCCAGCCGGACAAAGCTCAAACGGCTGGAATTTGCCTAGAAGGAAACAAATGGATTGGTCCCAACTCTCTCTCGGTGCGATTGCGGGTAGTGCTGGCACTTGGCTTCTCGGAGTGTTGAAAACCTTGTTCGAGCATCTACTCGAACAACGAAGACAGCGGGCGGCGGAAGAGAGCGTGATACGCGCCGAGCAACGAGAGGAGGAAAGAAAGGCAACCGAACGCAAGCAGACCGAAGCCGATCGGGTGAAAGAAGACGAAGCCACTCTCCTGATGTACAAAACGCAATTGAGGGGATGCACGGAGCTATTTACCGCCGCCAGGGTAGTGGGTGGCATCCACAGCTACTTCATCCAGCGGCCGCAGTATCTAGGACACTCCGCCAATGCAGGTTTCCTTGAGAAGTATCCGGGTAATCTCCACGACCAAGTGTGCGTTACTCCCGACCAATTTGGTCCTAATGTTCTTGATGAACTGAAGCGGGCTGTTGAAGCCCTGCAGGTTCGTCCCAACGCCGACAATTGAACTAACCACGGGCGGACGGGTTTTCTGTTTCAAAAAGGGTAAGTTTTGAGACACGGGCCAAGGCCCTGAAATCAAGTGCTTGCGCGTCTCAAAACTCTGTCTCAAAATCAGGGCATGAAATACGGCTAGCGTCCGACCTGTTGTGCCGCCTGATCGATCCACGCGCCGATATTCTGATGCCCCCCGCCGTTCACGTAGTCGTAGACGCGGGTGGCGCCGACATCGCCTTTTATGTCGGCGACCGTTAAGAAGCCAGAATAGGCTATGGATAACACGCGGCGACAGAGATGTTGCGAGCGTACGAGGGGCGCATACATCAAGGGCAATCCAGCGATCCCGCACGGCGCACTTGAGCGCGGAGGCGGAAAAACTGAGGAGAGCGACCCATTCCTCACTCCAGGTGGCGACGTACCAGAGCGTTTCGCTGATCTTCGGCAGAGAACCCAGGTAGTGGTGCTGTCGCATCAAATCCTGGTAACGCCGCTCCTCGAACGAGCGAACCGTCCGGACAACGATCTCATGCAGCTCCAATGGAGTCTCCCGCCGCAAAACTATGGTTAAGGCTTTTCACATGGGAGAATACATCATCGGGAAGAGGTTGTCCAGAGCAGAATATAACTATCTAAATCTCATAGCACTTGAAGGCCTGAACAAAATCACCCTGGCCACTACCGACTTATATCTTGACGGGGAAGAAAACGATGAGTAGACTTCGAATGGTACTCTTCTCATGCGTTTACTGGCGCAAATGACGGCGGCGGGCATGATGCTGGCGCTTTTGCGTCCCGCCATTCAGTGCGCGGTTCCGGCGCCGGCCCCACTCATGGCCATGAACTGCTGCAAATCGATGGGCAACTCCTGCCGCGGCCATTTTTCAGAAAGGCCACAAGATTGTTGCCAACACGTCTTTTCCAGTGCTGGCCCGTCCTCGCTCATCTTGCCCCGGCCTCCGGTCGACGGCCATTGTACTCTGGCGCGGCTTTGTATCCTTCCGGTCACGGCTTATGCTTCCTCGGTTTTGATGCGACCCACCGGCGGTTTGATTGCCGGCTGGGAACATCCTCCTCCCTTACCTCTCTTCGTGGTCCAAAGCGTCTTTCGGATATAGATCTTACCTGCCCTTCGCGCCTTTCCGAACTCAATGAGTCCGGCGCGGCGGAGATGTGCCCGGCATGCCTCATGCCGGCAGCAACCGCCTTGGCGGCCTTTCCAGTTTGAACGAGGCTCTAGCCTCAATACTGTTCAGACGAGGGGATATCTTGTAGGGGCGAACCTCTGGTGCTCGCCCACGGGCCGGTACAAGGCCCGCCCTTACAGCGCGTGGGAGTCAGGCTCCAATGGGATAGTTGGCCAAGTGAACAGCATTGGGGCTGACCCCGTTTGTCCGGCCGGACTCCAAAAAGAATTTGCTCAGGAGGTTTGGATGCTAACCAAATTGAGCTTCGGCTCCATTCTAAGTTGGGCTGTTGCTTTCCTTTTGTTTATTGCTCTTGATCCGGGGTTTGCACTGGGTGCGGCATACGGCGTTAACCCTCCGCGTCGTCCAAAGGAGGCAGCGGTTGAATGGAAATCCGCGGCGCGATGGAAGCGCGGACTCGGCTCAGTCCGCGGAACACTCTTCATCCGGCGGGATGGAATTCGGTTTCAGCCAGATCGTGGAAATCCATGGCGTTGGCAGTACGAGGAGATTCAAACCTTTTATGCCACGCCGCGACGGCTGATATTGACCGGTTATTCCAGTCGCCATTGGTGCCTTCCCGGAACAAGAGTTTTTCGCTTTGACCTGAATCATGACATGCCGCCTACGATTGCTTTTCGCCTCGCCAAGAGCGTTGGCAAGCCCTCGCGCAATGTGAACCCGCTGGCTCACACTCCAGCGTTTGCTTCACTCGCCGCGCAGCATTCCAGGCGAGGCAGCGGCACCAACGGTGTGCTGCGATTCCGGAACTCCGGTATTGACTATGTGACCGCCCGTCCGGGAGACAGCCGCAGTTGGCGTTGGGCAGACATCCAAACCGTTGCCAGTCCTGATCCCTATCATTTCCGGGTCGCCGGATTCCGGGAGATTTACGACTTCGATCTGGAGCGGCCGATGTCGCGCCGCCTGTTTGACCACATCTGGGAACGGGTCTATGCCCGGGGACTTCAGCTCTCCCCCGGAAACGGAGGTGATGGCCGATGAGATGGCTCGCTCAAGAGTTGGAAAACAATACCCTCGCTTTTTCCATTCCCAAAAGGCCGGATCATGGCCAATCTGACCGGCGGCTCAACGGGGCTGCGTCACCCCAAAGCGGCCTGGCATTCGCGGTTCAAGCCATGGCCCTGGTGATTGCCCTCAGCCAGTTTCTTGCCGCTCAGACAAGTCTACTTCCGGGAAAAATCGATGCGGTCGCAGTGCCATCCGCTCCTTCGGCCTCTGTGACTGGAAGTGGGCCTGAGAGATCGTCCGGGGCTATAGCCGTGAGTGAGCTCGTGAAGGAGGCATTGGCGCACAACCCCAGCGTTATTGCGGCAAGGAGGAATTGGCAGGCGGCGGAACAAGTGCCTTCTCAGGTTTCGACGCTACCGGACCCTGAAATCAGCGTGCAGCAGTTCAGTGTGGGAAACCCCCGGCCGTTTGCTGGATTCATCACCAACAATTTCGCGTTTGTAGGCTTTGGCATCTCTCAAGATATTCCTTACCCCGGAAAGTTGCGTCTGCGAGGCGAAGCCGCCCAACGCCGAGCGGCCTCATTCCGCGAACAGGGCAATTCTATGCGGCGCTCGATTTCGGAGGAAGTGAAGGCAGCCTACTTCCGTCTCGCCTACAGTCAGCAAGCACTGACGATTCTGCAACGCGACGGGAAATTGATCGAGCAGATCGAAAAGATTGCCGAGGCCCGTTACCGCGTGGGCCAAGGCAACCAACAGGACGTTCTGAAAGCGCAACTGCAGCGGACCAAAATCCTGCAGGAAGAAGAAATCCAGCGCCAGGAAATTGGCAGCCTCGAAGCTCGGTTGAAGCAGATCCTCAACCGGCCTCCGGACTCACCCAGTATCACGACCGAAGAGATGACGGAGACAGCGCTTCCCTACACCTCAGATGAACTCCTGTCTCTGGTCAGGACCCGCAATCCCGATGTTCTTACCCAACAACAAATGGTACGCAGTCAGAGTTTGCAAGTGGAGCTGGCGCGCAAGGATTTTTACCCAGATTTCAACGTTCAGTATATGTGGCAGCAGACCGGGCCACAGTTCCCCAATTACTACACGCTGACGTTCGGCGTGCACGTTCCGATATGGCGGAGCCGCAGGCAACGGCCTGAGTTGGCTCAGGCCGTTGAGGAACTGAACAGCTCGCGGCATGAATACGAGGCTCAGGTTCAGCAAACTTATTTCGAAGTTCAAGACCAGTTCGTGAAGGCCGAGACGGGAGCACGACTTCTGAAGATTTACCGCGAAGGACTGATTCCCCAGGCTACGGCTACATTTGATGCCGGTCTGGCTGCCTACCAGACCGGCCATGAAGACTTCCAGACCTTGCTCGATTCGTTTCTGGACGTGCTCAATCTCAATATCGAATATTGGAGGACCCTGGCCAGCCATGAGACGGCGCTGGCGCGACTTGAACAGCTCACGGGCGTGAATTTTCCCTGAAGACTTCCGGCTGGCCGCGGTACACCGGAGTGGCGGGATTCCGTTCAATAAGGAGAATCGAACATGAAAAGCTATCGCAAGGCGTTCTTCATCACGCTGGGAATCGCCGCGCTTCTTGCTGCCAGCCTCGCCTCGGTCGGGTGGCGGTACGTCCAAGGCGGTCGTGCGGCAGTCCTTCCGAGGCCCCAGGCGGCGGAAGCGGCCGATAATACCGGCCAAGCTGAAGCTCCAGCCGCTCCTCCGGCTCAGCCGTCTTTAGCGCCGGTGCAGCTTAGCCCGCAACGCTTGCAGAGCATCGGCGTCAAAACCGACGTGGTGAAAGAAGAGGGAGTTTCAAATGAGATTCGAACCGTCGGCAACGTGGATGTCGATGAGCAACTCCTGTCTTACGTTCAACTCCGCTTCGGAGGCTGGATCCAGAAGGTTTTTGCGAACTACACGTACCAGCATGTCCGCAGGGGACAACCGCTGTTTACGATTTACAGTCCTGACTTGGTGACCACTGAACAAGAGTATTTGATCGCCAAGCGCAATCAAGACCTGCTCGCCCCCAGCACTGTGCCGGGAGTCGCTTCGGGCGCGGCGTCGTTGCTGGCCGCCGCCGGTGAGCGCCTGAAGCAGTGGGAAATCCCTGGCCGTGAGATTGCCCACTTGGAGGCCACGGGCCAGGTCCGCAACGAGCTTGAAATTGATTCTTCCGTCTCGGGTTACATCACGGAGCGCAACGCGCTGCCCAATCTGTACGTGCAGCCGCAAACGCGCCTCTACACGGTGGCTGATCTCTCCACCGTCTGGGTCTATGCCGAAGTTTTCCAGAACCAGATCGGCCAGATCAAGATCAGCGATCACGCCGTCGTCACTGTGGACAGTTACCCCGGTCGCGCTTTCTATGGCCGGGTGGATTACATCTGGCCTCAAGTGGATATGACCACACGAACCGTAAAGGTCCGTCTTGTATTTCCGAATCCCGGACTCAAGCTTACCCCCGGCATGTTCGTGAACGTGCAAATGACGATTCCGCTGGGTACGCATATCATCATTCCGGCGTCAGGGGTTTTCCATACCGGGACGCGAAACATCGCCTTTGTAGATCACGGCGGGGGGTATCTTGAGCCACGCGACGTCCAACTCGGACCCCAGGCTGGCGATCAGTACATCGTTCTGAAAGGACTCAAAGCCGGGGAGCGGATCGTCACATCAGCCAACTTCCTGATCGATTCAGAGAGCCAGCTTCAGGCGGCGATTGGATCATTCGCGCCGCCACCACCCGGAGCGGGCGCTGCGGCTGCGATGAACGCCCCGACCAGCGCCGCCACCCTTCAGTTCTCGACCGTTCCCTCGCCGCCCGCGAAGGGTGCGAACACGTTCCAGGTGAAGCTCATCGCCGCCGATGGGTCACCTGTCACGGGCGCTCAGGTCACGGTCACATTCTACATGCCCGCCATGCCCGCCATGGGGATGTCCGCCATGCGCGATGTCTTCACGATGGTCGAAAAGGGCGGCGGCTTGTACGAAGGCCGCGGTCAGCTCCAGAACGCCGGCACGTGGCAAGTGACCATCGTCGTCCAAAAAGGCGGCCAAACGGTCGCCACCAAACAGATGACCGTGAACGCCGAAGGAGGAATGTAACGTGATCTCCCGATGGATTGACTGGTGCGCGCGCAACCGCTTCTTGGTTTTCGCCGGAACTTTCCTGTTGGTTCTGGCCGGCATCTGGTCTCTCAAGAACATTTCGCTCGATGCCCTGCCGGACATTTCCGACGTTCAGGTGATCATCCACACGGCCTGGGACGAGCCGCCGAACATCATCGAAGACCAAGTCACTTACCCGATTGTCACCACGCTGCTGGCGGCCCCGCGGGTCAAGGCGGTGCGGGCGCAAACCATGTTCGGTGACTCCTATGTTTACGTCGTTTTCCAGGACGGGACCGATCTCTACTGGGCGCGCTCGCGCGTGCTGGAGTATTTGCAGCAGATGGAGGGCCGTCTTCCCCCTGACGTTCACCCCGTGCTGGGTCCGGACGCCACCGGCGCGGGCTGGGTCTATGAATACGTTCTCGTGGATCATACGCACAAATACAGTCTGGCTGATTTACGCAGTCTCCAGGACTGGTATCTCCGCTACCAACTCGAAACGGTTCCGGGCGTGGCTGAAGTTGCAACCATCGGAGGCTTCGTTCGCCAGTACCAGGTGAATCTCGATCCGGACAAGCTCCGGGCTTACAACGTTCCCCTCTCCACGGTAATCGATCGTGTGCGCCAAAGCACCAACGAAGTGGGCGGGAGGCTGCTCGAACTCGGCGGGGCGGAGTACATGGTTCGCGGCCTGGGTTATTTCAAATCGCTCGATGACCTGAAAAACATTCCGGTGGGGACGAAGAATGGCGTGCCGGTGCTGGTCAGCAATCTTGGTACCGTCTCCTTCGGGCCGGACATCCGCCGTGGCGTGGCGGAATGGAACGGCCAGGGGGAAACCGTGGGCGGCATCGTGGTCATGCGCTTCGGTATGAACGCCCTGAACGTCATCAATGGCATCAAGAAGAAACTCCAGGATATTAAATCGTCACTGCCGCCGGGAATTGAGATTAAAGCCGGCTACGACCGTTCCGGCCTCATTAACGCCTCGATCGACACGCTGAAACGCGACCTGCTGGAAGAAGCCATTATCGTCAGCCTCGTGATCATCATCTTCCTGTTTCATTTTCGTTCGGCGCTGATTCCGATTCTCACCTTGCCGATTGCGGTCATTGCGTCCTTCGCCGCGATGTATTACCTCGGCGTCAGCGCGAACATCATGTCGCTCGGTGGCCTCGCCCTGGCAATCGGAGTGCTCGTCGATGCCGCCATCGTCATGGTCGAGAACGGATACCGGCACTTATCGGAAAAGCAGGAGCTGGCGGCTGGGGGCTCGGGGTTGGGCAATGAAGGTTCTTCCTCCCCGAACCCCGATCCCCAAAATCCGAGCTCCGGGTCCCGAGTCGCGAATCCTCTGTCTGCTCGCGAGCGCCAGCGCACCCTCCTCGATGCCGCTAAACAGGTCGGCCCGGCGATTTTCTTTTCGCTCGTCATCATTGTGGTTTCGTTCCTTCCGGTCTTTCTGCTCGAAGCTCAGGAGGGGCGCATGTTTCGCCCCCTCGCCTGGACCAAGACGCTCGCTGTGGGCTTTTCCTCGTTGCTCTCCATCACGCTCGTGCCGCTGCTGATGTTGATCTTCATCCGCGGGCGGCTGAAGCCCGAATCCGCCAACCCCATCTCGCGCTTCACACAGGCCATTTATCTCCCGATCCTGCGGCTCTGCCTGCGCTACCGCAAGACGACCATTCTGCTCAACGTCGTGTTCCTCGCCCTGACGATTCCCCTGGCCTTCAAGATCGGCAGCCAGTTCATGCCGCCGTTCTACGAAGGCTCGTCTTTGTATATGCCGACCTCTTATCCTGGGATTGGCATTACCCAGGCTTCCGAGCTCTTGCAGGAGCAGGACCGCATCATCCGCTCATTTCCTGAGGTTGCCAGCGTGTTCGGCGCGGTCGGCCGGTCGGACAGCGCCACTGACAACGCCGATCTCAGCATGTACGACACGACCATCATGCTCAAGCCGCGATCCAAGTGGCGGCCCGGCATGACCTATGAAAAGCTCATCAATGCAATGGACCAGAAGCTCCAATTCCCCGGCCTCACCAACACCTGGACGATGCCCATCCAGAACCGGCTCGACATGGAGTTGACCGGCATCAAAACGCCGGTGGGCATGAAGATTCAGGGCCCCAGCCTCGAGGGCATTGAACGGGTCGGGACCCAGGTGCAACAGCTTCTCTCGGGGCTACCCGGCGTTCGTTCGATCTTCGCTGAGCGCGTCTCGCAGGGCTTTTACGTGAACATCGAGGTGAACCGCGCCGAAGCCGCCCGATACGGCTTGACGGTGGGGGACGTCCAGCAGGCCATCACCTCGGGCATGGGCGGCCAAAACATCGCGGTGAATATTAAAGGACGCGAGCGCTACCCGATCAATGTCCGCTACAACCGCGACTTCCGCAACAATATCGCGGCGCTCGAGGGCGTCCTGATCCCCACCCCGACGGGCGCTCAAATCCCCATCCGCGAGGTGGCTCGTATCTCGTTTTCCCGCGGCCCGGCGGGTATCCGGGACGAGGAAGCTCAGCTCACCGGTTACGTCTATATGGATCTCAGCACGAGCGATTACGGCGGCTTTGTCAACAAGGCCAGCGACTTGCTTCGGGAGAAACTGAAGCTGCCGGTCGGTTACACGTACAAATGGTCCGGGGAATACGAATTCGAATTGCGCGCCAAAGAGCGGCTGAAGATGATTTTGCCCATTGTATTCTTAGTGATCTTCATGCTGCTCTATATGGTCTTTCGCTCGGCCACGGAAGCAACGGTGCTGATCTTGCCCACGTTTTATGCGATGACCGGCGGTCTTATCCTGCAATGGCTTCTCGGATACGAATTCAGCGTGGCGGTTTGGGTGGGTTATATCGCGCTCTTCGGCATCGCCATTGAGACCGGCGTGGTGATGGTGGTCTATCTCCATGAGGCGCTAGACAAGCGCCTGGAGACGGGCACGCCGCTCGCCCACGAAGACATCGAGGCGGCGGTGGTGGAAGGCGCGGTGCTGCGCCTGCGGCCCAAACTTATGACCGTCTGCGCGGTGCTGGCAAGCCTCATTCCGATTCTGTGGGAGAGCGGTGTAGGCTCGGACGTCATGAAGCCGATTGCCACGCCCATTGTCGGCGGCATGATCACCTCAACCATTCACGTTTTGATTCTCGTGCCGGTCTTCTTTGCCATGATGAAGGAGCGCGCGCTGCGGCATGGCACGTTGCGAGCCTCAAAGGAGACCGATGCATAAACCCTCCGATGGGCGGGTTTTGAACCCACCTTGGCGGCTTGCGGGGTCAGGCTCCTGTAACCTGCGAGCGATCGTGGAGGGCAGAAGCCCATTCGCGTGCTGATTAGGGCGAGTGTTGGCACCGCCCATCTGGCAAGAACGCCGGCCCTGCTCCGACGTGGTAAAATATGTTCCGCGTGTGAAGACGGAAGCGTGGCCGGGCTGGAAAGGAGGGACCTGTGCATGTGAAACAGAGTTTGGTCATCGTCGCGGCGCTTGCCGCTATTGTTGGCGTCAGCGTTCTCGCCTATCGCTCGGCGGTTCCCGAACATCCCCCTCTTTGTCAGATTTGCCAGCGCGCCATTCCGAAAGAAACCGGATTTCGCATGGAAACGGCCACGGGAACGATCCTGGCTTGTTGCGCGCGCTGCGCAATGCACCACATGATCCACGAGCCCGGCTTGTTCAAAAAGGCCTGGGCGACAGACTACGTTTCCCGCCGCATGATCTCTGCACAGTCCGCCTATTACGATGAAGGCGGCGATGTTCATTACTGCACGCCGCCCGGGACATCCGTCGAGCGCCAGCCCGAGGGCGTGCGCGTTCGCGTTTACGATCGCTGCTTGCCCACACTGGTCGCCTTTGCCACGCGCGAAGAAGCCACCACCTATCAGCGCCAGCACGGCGGCCGCGTGCTAACCTACGACGAAGCCTGGGAGGGCGTTCGGCAACAATCCCTCGGCGCCGAGGTTACTCAAAGCCCGTAGGTTCCGCTTCGCCAGCGCCGTTTGAAATTGCGCCGGTATTGGGATTACGATAGCCCAACTGCCGGGTCACGAGCCGAGGGGCGTGGCTGCGATTCCAGATACGCCTACGTGGAGGGATTTGCCATGAGAGATGAAAAACCGAGCCGACGGAATTTCCTTGGGAGAGTAGCGAGCGGGATTGCCGGGACAGCGGGAATCTCCGGGATGACAAAGGGAACACCATTGCTTGAAGTTCCTCTGGGCGAGATGGCGCGCGCCACGCCCGCTGGCGTTCCGTACCGCACGCTTGGCATCTCTGTTGAAAAGGTTTAGGGCGCGTTCAGAAATAACTGTTCCATCTTCCAGCCGGCACCCCTCACCCGCCGCTTCGCGTCACCCTCTCCCCGCTGGCGGGGAGAGGGCAGGGGTGAGGGGATGTGTTTGGTCCGAAGTCCGAAATGGACCAGTTGGTATCTGACCGTCCCTTAGTCCCGCATTCCACACGGCTTGTTTCAGCGAGACATTCAGGATGCGGGACAAATAAACATTCGGAAATTCGTTCTTCAACGCGCTTATGACGTGTCCTGACGGTCCGCCAAGCAAAGCTCATGAATCGTCCGGTCCAATGTTTCAGGTCAGGTTTTCGGGGGCAGGGGAGTGCCCAGCCAAAACATTGGAACGCTCCCGGTCACTTTCCACTGTTTTAGGATTGCTCGCCCCGTGTTATAGTTTTGTCGTTATGAAAAAAACAAAAACGCTCTGCGAATTGATGATGTTGCTGGTTCTGGTGGTATCGGTTTCTGCTTGTCATAAGTCGCACGTGGCGGCCGGAGTTCCCGCTGCCCCGGGGACGGCGGCTGCGGCACCGCCCCCGCCCTTGCCGCCCACGTGCTCCCTCACCGCCGAACCCGCAACAATCGAATTGGGGAAATCGGTGACCTTAACTTGGGCTTCAAACAATGCTACGGCGCTGGATCTGGAGCCGGCATTGGGAAAGCAACAGGTGGAGGGATCAACCACGGCGACGCCCCAGGAATCCACCACCTACACTGTTTCCGTGACCGGACCAAGTGGGTCAGGCACTTGCACGGCACGGGTCACGGTGACGTCCCCCGTGGCTCAGACCGGTTCGGTTTCGGAATCTAATCTTCCAGCAAGTGGCGCCGGTTCAGCCTCGCCGCTGACGGATATTTATTTTGACTACAATCAGTCCACGTTGCGTCCCGACGCCCAGAATACTTTGACCCAGGATGCGGCTTATCTCAAGTCACACCCTGATGGCAAGGTTAGGATCGAGGGATATTGTGATCCCCGAGGCAGTGAAGAATACAATTTGGGCTTGGGTGACCGCCGTGCAACCGCTGCCAAGGCTTACATGGTGAATCTCGGAATCACTTCGGACCGGATCGCCACTCTGTCCTATGGAAAAGACAAGCCTTTCTGCACGGAAGCCACGGAGGAGTGCTTTCAAAAAAACCGGCGGGATCATGTGGTGCTCTTGCCCGCCGGGCCGTAGCCCGGATTCACAGCATCCATCCTCCCGTTACATTCAAGACCTGGCCGGTGATGAAGGAAGAATCTTCAGACGCGAAAAACTTCACCGCTTGCGCCACATCCCACGAAGTCGCCGGGCGGCCCACGGGGAAGCGTGCGTCGGGCACGCGGCGGGCTTCCTCCAGCGACAAGTCAGGATCATCAATGATGGCCGGATTGACCACATTTACGGTAATTCCGTTTTTTGCCTCTTCCAGGGCGAGTGAGCGGCTCAAGGCCACCACTCCGGCCTTCGCCGCCAAATAGGCTGAAATCTTTGCTTGGCCGAACGCTCGTTCGGCTCCCGCCGATCCCAGATTGATGATCCGGCCCCAGCGCTGCCGCCTCATCGCGGGAATAGCGTGTTTTGAAGCGTAGAAGGCACTGAAGAGATTTGATGCGACCACTCCCAGCCATTCGTCAGGAGAAGATTCCACCGCCGTCTTCCATTGGAAATCTCCGACGTTGTTCACCAGAATATCCAGCCGGCCGTAGTGTTGAACCACCGAATCCACCAACTTCTTGACCTGGGCAGGATCGGTGACGTCTGCCGCCAGCGCCAAGGCCTCTGTGCGCAGCGAACGCATTACTCCCACCACACGCTCCGCCGCATGTTTATTGATGCGGTAACTCACCGCCATCCGGGCGCCTTCGCGGGCAAGGACCATGGCTATTTCTTTGCCGATGCCGCGCGACGCCCCTGTCACCAATGCCGTTCGATTTCGCAGAGACAAGTTAGCTCCGGGGATTCCGCCTTCGCCGTACAGTTTAGCGGAGTTGTGGAAGGTGGGCAACGAGAAGGTAGTGGGTCAGTTTGCTGGTGCGGCGGTCTCTGACCGCAGGAAGCTGTTGATAAATAAAATTCGGCGGTCAGAGACCGCCGCACCAGCAGCGAAAATGTACCACTACCAACGAGAAGCCATCGGTTAATTATTTTGGAGATCGCGCTCAAAGGGTGCCGGCAGAGGGCGTTAGCAGAATTTCATCCAGGTTCGAGCGGCGGGGTTTCAAAAGCGCATTCAAGACTTCGCTCGCCACGTCCTCCGGCTGCAACAACCGCTGGCGCTGAACCTTAAAATCAAACTCGTCCACCATCCCTGTGTTCGTCATGCCGGGGAGCACCGCCGTAACTCGCACTCCCTTTGAACGCAATTCCTGGGCCAGAACCCGCGTGAAACCAAGCGCGCCAAACTTGGATGCGGTGTAGGCTGAACAATTGGGAAATGCAGTGCGGCTTGAAACGGAGAGAATATTCACAAGATGAGGCGAGCCGCTGCGCAACAACAAAGGCAGCGCCGCCTGGGTCATCAGGAAGAGCGATGTCAGATTGGTCCCGATGTTGTTCTCCCAATCTTCAAGAGTCGTTCGAAGGAACGGCTTATAGGTGAACAGCCCGGCGTTGTTAATCAAAATGTCCAGCCGTCCGGTCTTGGCTTTGACCGATTTGAAGAGGCGTTGAACACTACTCACGTTACTCACATCGGTGGCGAAGACATGCGCATCACAAGGCAGGCGTTTCGCGGCTTCCCGAAGAGGCTTGCCTCCCCTTGCCACCAGCATCAGTGTGGCTCCGGCATCGGCGCAGGCAACGGCAATTGCCAAGCCGATGCCGCGGCTGGCCCCGGTAATGAGCACGACTTGCCCTTCGAGACTTTGGGCCGCGCCGGCTTGAGAACCAACCCAGCGTTCATTCCGTTTTCCTTTCGGTGCGAGTGTCATTAAAGTGTGGAAGATTGCTTTGTCCCGGGACCACTTGGGTGTTTGCCGGGTAGTAGGTCAGTCTGCCGCGTCAGCTTGCCGGGCGGCGAATCAAGGTCAGGAACTCTTCGCGTGTTCTCTGGGCATTTCGGAACGCTCCAAGCATGGCAGAGGTAACAGCAATCGAGTTCTGCTTTTCAACACCCCGCATAATCATGCAAAGGTGGCGAGCCTCGATCACAACACCGACGCCGCGTGGATTGATTTTTTCCATGATGGTTTCAGCAATCTGGGTTGTCAGCCGTTCCTGGACCTGCAGGCGGCGGGCGAATACGTCCACCAGGCGGGGAATCTTGCTGAGGCCGATGACCTTGTTCGTGGGAATGTAGGCCACGTGGCACCTTCCAAAGAAAGGCAGCAGGTGGTGCTCGCAGAGGCTGAAGATCTCGATATCTCTTACGATCACCATCTCGTCATAGGCAACGTCAAAAAGCGCGCCATTCAAGACCTTGTCAACATCCTGGCGATAACCGCTGGTCAGAAAGCGCATGGATTTGGCAACCCGGCCGGGCGTTTTGACAAGCCCGTTGCGTCCGGGGTCTTCGCCGACTTGCCGAATCACCTCGCGAATGTTGTCCGCCAGGCTGTCCGGCTCCGCAGCCTTTGTGTCGTCCAGCAATTCTTGAATATCCTCTTCAATCACTTGGGAATCTCCGTGTAAGTTGTTTTGTCGGCGTCTGCCCCTGGTATTCGAAAAAGTTTGAGCTGGTTTCCTCCAAGCGCACACGAAGCAGGGAAGTCCGAGGGGCGCCAGCCGAATGGGTGAGCCTCGGTTGCAAATTGCGGTAAATTTCCACACATAAATTTTCTGTAGTGGGCACGATCCGCCGGAAAACTTCAGTATCCAGATTCAAATGAACTTCATCGAAACGCTGAATCACCTCACGGTTGACGACCCCATCCAGAAAACCCAGATCCATCACCATACCCGTGGATGGTTCGACAGGCCCGGCGACGGTCACGTCCAGCACGTAATTGTGCCCATGTCCAAATGGGTTATTGCATTTGCCGTAGATTCTGGCATTTTCTGAGGCGCTCAAGGCCTCATTGTTCAATCGGTGAGCCGCAGAAAAGCGATAACGGCGGGTCAGGTGAACCATCATTCTCCGTAGTAGTCAACGTAAAGGTCGGCGGTCTCGTAGAGACGAACGCGATGCAGCGTGCCCTGAGAAACTTTGGGGGCCAGCAGACTCCAAATCACCCTGGCAATGTTCTCGGTCGTCGGAATCTGGGTCTGGAAAGCGGGAACTTCCTTGTTCAAGAAGCGGTGATCCATACGGTCCATGACTTCGGTTTCCAGTAACTGTTTCAAGTCTTTAAGGTCCAGAACCATTCCCGTCCGGGGATCAATTTCCCCGGCCACCGTCACTTCAAGTGTGTAATTGTGGCCATGACCATGAGGATTATTGCACTTGCCGAACACCCTTTGATTTTCCTCGGGCGTGAAAACTGGATTGTGATAGTAATGCGAGGCGGAAAATTCGATCCGGCGAGTGAGGAGGATCATGCACTCTCCTTGGCGGCATAAACACGCCCCTTCCAATGGACGTGACCACTCCACCGGTAAATGCGAGCGGAGTTCAGCAGGAGCAATGCGAACAATCCCGAGCCAAGCGGCCCGTACCGGGCCAGCGAAGGAGAATACCCCAGCCGTTCCAAATCTCTGCGAAACCGCCAATACTGAGCCGCAAGCAGAGTGCAAGCCGCAGCCCAACCCACCAGCAGCCAAGCCCCCCCCTGGCTTGTACGAAGGAAGAAAGGAAGAAGAAACAGAAGGAGTGGCAAGATCCCATTCAATATCGCCAATCGAAACGCCGCTTCCAACAATAAAGCCAAATCCTGCCGGAAAAGCAGATAAAAGTTCTTTGACCAGCCACTCCACATCTCTTGAAAGCTCTGGTACATCCGCGTCTGGACCCACGCATGACCCGGCAAGAAAATCAGACGCCCGCCGCTCTGTTTCACACGACGGGCAAGATCAACGTCCTCCAGAATGGCGTGGCGCCCCGCTTCGTGGCCGCCCGCTTTCTGATAAGTGGAACGGCGAATCAAAATGTATTGCCCATTGGCAGCGGCTTGTGGGGAATGGGTATCGCTCACATCTTCAAACCGGTAGAGCTTTGCCAGTTCCACGAAAGCTCGTGGCAAAACGGCCTTCTCCCACCACGTCGGCGTTTGCTGACCGGGAGAAATTGAAAGCAAATCGGCTCGTGTGGCTTCGGCTCGTTCCAAAAGTTGTTCCAGGCTTCCCGGCATGTGCTCCGTATCGGCATCGGTGAACAGCAGCCATTCACCTTGCGCTTCGGCCGCGGCAGCCGCTACCGCATGGGCCTTGCCGGTCCAGCCTTCGGGCAATGAATCGATGCGGATGGTCCGGAGGAGAGGAATTTCCGAGCTCAATCCAGCCAGAATTTCCGCGGTCCGGTCCTGCGATTGATCATCCACCACAAGGATTTCACAGATTCCCCGTTGCCTGGAAACAGACCGCACGCTTCGGGCGATGTTGGCCTCTTCATTCCGCGCCGGAATAATAACGGAAACAGGGGCTTTGGTTTTTCCATTCACTTTGCACGTCTCAACGGGAAGTACGGGTTCGCCAAAATTTGCCTGATTTTGCTTGTTTCCATTCATTTCTTGCTTCGGCGTTGTCAATCAGTAAGTGGTCCATTGCGGCCCCCATAAGTCCCTCACCCCTTCCCTCTCCCCGCTTGCGGGGAGAGGGAAGGGGTGAGGGGCCGCTGGTCGGCGGTGGAACAGTAATTTCTAAGCAGGCGCTTCGCTTAACAGTATAATAGACGTGAACCCTGATGAGCAAACAACGAACCATTTGGATTGCGGGTATACTTGGCGCAGGCTTGCTGGGCGCACTGTTTGGGCTCAGGAACCGCCCGGCTCAGCCGCTCAAAATTGGCTCCGAGTCGCCGGCGCTCGCGATCCCGCTTCTAACGGCGGGGACGGTTTTATTGAGAGATGATCGCCACCAGGTGCTGGTCGTGAATTTCTGGGCCACATGGTGCCCTCCTTGCGTTTCGGAAGCGCCAAGCCTTGAAAAATTCGCTGAGCGCGTAAAACCGCTCGGCGTCAAAGTCCTGGGCGTTAGCGTGGATCAGGATGTCGCTGCGCTGACCAGCTTTATCGCAACTCACGATATCACTTTCCCGGTCGCCAGAGACCCGAACCAATTTTTGTCTGCCCGATTCGGCACCTTCAAATTTCCGGAAACGTATATCTTTGATCGAAACGGGCGCCTGGCGGAAAAGGTCATCGGCACCACCGACTGGGATGACCCGCGCATGATCCAATTTGTGCAAGCCCTTGCCGATTGGAAGACACAGGCTGGGATGAACCAGGCCTCTGCGGACACGGCCTATTAGCCCCAATACCGTTCAGTTAAGTTAGTGCGTACCTCCTGTGCAGGGTTGTCGCGCTTCCCCTCATGCCATCCCGCTCCCTGCAAGCGGGAAGTGGAGATATGAACCCCCGCCCAAGCGGGGGGTGACGACAAAATGCAGGGCCGCGGCCGCTGGAGTTGAAGAGTGCCGTGGGCCGCGCGAACTGACGGGGGTGCGTTATTCCATCCCCGGGCTTGCGCCACTTGGCCCTTGTCGGGGCGACCCTTGTGGTCACCCACGGGCGGGCACAAGGCCCGCCCCTACGCCGACGAAAAATGCGAGCAAAGCCATTTTTTGAGCTGATTTTCCGCGCAAAGTCCACAACTGATTGATTACAAGTCCATTGCGTTGATTTTCTCGAAAAATCGATGTAACTTTAGCATTATCTGAGGGTTATCTGGTTTATGATGGCTCGTTAGTGCCTTTGTTCTAGCTTTGTTACTTTTGGCTTCTTTATGTTGTAAATGGCTCACAGACTTTTCCATAAGTAAAAAAGGATTGTTTTTTCTGCTCTTTTGGCTCGCACGCGCATGTTTACTGGGTTCTTCGCACTGTCGAGGTGGCTTTGTTCCTGGAACAGCAAATTGGTCTTCCGTTCCATTGTGGATTCAGGAGAGAAGTTCATAGATAATCCAGGTTAGCGCGACTGAGTTCCGACAGTTTCCCCATGCACGGCAGAACATATCCCGGCAACATATCCAAAGCACCGGTTGGTCCCTTCGCCGCATCGAATTAATTGAGTCATAAAACCCTGGTTTCACATCTTCGGGGTCACGCAATTGCTCTCAGGCAAGCGAGGAAGGCAAATGGCGACGCCACAACCCAAGCCGCATGATACCGGTTCGAAGTCGCCTGGCAGCGATGTCAAAACGGTTTCACGCAACCGGGTTAAGGACCTTGTCTGCGGCATGGAAATCGATCCGCTCACCGCAGCGGGGACTTACGAGTATCGCGACGAAAAGTATTATTTCTGCAATCCAGGGTGCCTGGCGAGGTTTCAATCCGATCCGGAATCCTTTTTAATCTCGGAAGATGACCACCAGAAGGCCAGTGGCCAGACACCGTCCGCAGTGCCCGCCGAATCAGGCGCGTCCACTTACGTTTGCCCCATGGATCCGGAAGTGAGCGAACCTTCGCCAGGACCGTGTCCCAAATGCGGGATGGCGCTTGAGCCGCTGGCGCCGGTATTGGCAAAGTCCCGGACCGAATACGTTTGTCCCATGCACCCGGACGTGGTCCGGATGGAACCCGGCACCTGTCCCATCTGCGGCATGGCGCTTGAACCTCGCACCGTGTCATTGGAGGAAGAGGAAAACCCGGAATACGCCGATATGAAGCGCCGGTTCTGGGTGAGCCTTATCCTGACGGTCCCGGAATTGATCGCGAGCATGACGGGAATGGTGCATGGCGCAATGTTTTCACGATTGCTTTCTCATCCAGCGCTCGCCTGGGGCGAACTCGCGTTTGCCACTCCAGTCGTTCTCTGGGGGGGATGGCCATTTTTTCAACGCGGATGGGCTTCCATCGTCCATCGAAGTCCGAATATGTTCACGCTTATTTCGATCGGCACGGGGTCCGCCTATCTCTATAGCCTGGCCGCAACCATTGTGCCTGGCATATTTCCCTCCAACTTCCGGGACGCATCCGGACAGGTTGAAGTCTACTTCGAAGCCGCGGCAACCATCACCACGCTGGTTCTGCTTGGCCAAGTCCTGGAACTTCGCGCACGCAGCAAAACTTCAAGCGCCATCAAGGCACTCCTGGGCCTTGCCCCCAAGACCACTCGTTTGGTGAAGGCTGACGGTACGGAGTTGGACGTTCCGCTCGAACTGGTGAAACCCGGCGACCGGCTTCGCATCCGGCCCGGCGAGAAAGTGCCGGTCGACGGAATCGTGATCGAAGGATCAACTTCTGTGGATGAATCCATGATCACCGGCGAACCGGTTCCTGAAAGCAAGGAACCGGGCAGCCGCGTGACGGGAGGAACGTTAAACAACAGTGGAACGGTGATTATCCAGGCAGAGAAGGTGGGAAGCGATACTTTGCTGGCGCAGATTGTGCGCATGGTCAGTGAGGCGCAACGTAGCCGCGCTCCCATCCAGCGCGTGGCCGATGTGGCATCCGCTTACTTCGTTCCTGCCGTCGTGGGTGCGGCGGTGTTGACCTTTGTTGTCTGGGCGATTTTCGGTCCGCAGCCTCGCATGGCCTTTGCCATCGTTAATGCCGTGTCCGTCCTCATCATTGCCTGCCCTTGTGCCCTGGGCCTGGCGACACCCATGGCGGTCATGGTTGGAACCGGACGGGGAGCTACCGCCGGCGTGCTGGTGAAAAATGCAGAGGCGCTGGAAGCATTGGAAAAAGTCGACACGTTGGTTGTGGATAAGACCGGTACGCTGACCGAAGGCAAACCCCGTCTTACCCGCGTTCAAGCATTGAACGGCTTCGATGAAAGCCAGGTCTTGAGACTGGCGGCGAGCCTGGAGCGAGGTAGCGAACACCCGCTGGCGGGCGCGCTGGTTGCTGCGTCTGAAGCGAAGGGCATCTCATTGGCTGGAGTTGCTCAATTCCGGGCGATCCCAGGCAAGGGCGTAGAGGGTCAGGTTGAGAACCGCTCGCTGGTGCTTGGCAACCGCTCCTTGCTCCATGAAGCAGGCATTGAAGCTGGGGACCTCTTCCAGCTCGCCAATGCGGCAGAGCACGAAGGCCAGACCGTCATGTTCCTTGCCGTGAACCAACAACCAGCGGGCTTGCTCGCCATATCCGATCCCATCAAAGAATCGGCGGCGGGAGCAATCCGGACGCTGCAAGATGAAGGGATTCGCGTGGTGATGTTGACAGGCGATCACACGGGCACCGCCCGGATCGTCGCCGAAAAACTGGGCATTGACGATTTTCAGGCCGAGGTTCTTCCAGGCCAAAAAGCTGAGGCCGTTAAGCGTTTACAATCGGAAGGGCGGATCGTGGCGATGGCTGGCGACGGGATCAACGATGCTCCGGCGCTGGCGCTGGCTAACGTTGGGATCGCTATGGGCACGGGAACCGATGTGGCCATTCAAAGCGCCGGAATGACCCTGGTGAAGGGTGACCTTGGCGGTATTGTGAGGGCGCGCCGCCTGAGCCGCGCCACGATGCGCAACATCCGACAGAACCTCTTTTTCGCCTTCGTCTATAACTCCCTTGGCATTCCACTTGCGGCGGGAGTTCTTTATCCCTTCTTTGGCTTGCTCCTAAGTCCTATCATCGCCAGCGCTGCAATGACCTTCAGCTCAGTTTCCGTTATTTCAAACGCCCTTCGCTTGCGGCGATTGGCATTGTAGCGTCGAAGCCTCTACGCCACGCCTTGCCAATTTTTAGCACCCATGTTTCAATCACCGAGGCGCACTGCCAAGAAAACAATCCCCAACCTGCAAGGAGGAAATTTGGCCAATCGTGTAACATTGATCCCGGGCGATGGAATCGGTCCAGAAATCACCGAAGCCACGGTGCGCCTTTTGGAAGCTGTCAAGGTTGACCTGGAGTGGGATGAGCAGGACGCACGCGCCCTGGCAGGCCGTCGCAAGGATGACCCCCAGGGAAGCCCGGTGGTCGCATCCATCCGCAAGAACCGTATTGGACTGAAAGGGCCTTTAACCACACCGATTGGCAGCGGGCACCGAAGCCTGAACGTTAGCCTCCGCAAGGAACTCGACCTCTTCGCCAACCTCCGGCCCGTAAAGAACATTCCCGGAATTCAGACGCCCTTCAACAACGTGGACTTGATTATCGTCCGAGAAAATACTGAAGACCTTTACTCTGGATTGGAGCATATCGTGGCCCCCGGCGTGGTTGAAAGTCTAAAAGTGATCACCGAACGCGCCTCCACCCGGATTGCCAAGTTTGCGTTTGACTACGCCCGGCACCATAGCCGCAAGAAGATTGTGGCGGTTCACAAGGCGAATATCATGAAACTGTCGGATGGGCTTTTCCTGGACAGCGTGCGGCGGGTCAGCAAGGTTTATCCTGAGATCGAATATGGAGAGGTGATCGTAGATAACTGCTGCATGCAATTGGTGATGAGGCCGCAGAATTTTGACGTGCTGTTGCTGGAGAATCTTTACGGTGACATTGTCTCCGACCTGGGAGCTGGCCTGGTGGGCGGCTTGGGATTGGTTCCGGGAGCCAACATCGGTGAGGACATGGCGCTCTTCGAGGCCGTTCACGGCAGCGCCCCAGACATTGCCGGCAAAAGGCAGGCGAATCCCACCGCCATGATTCTGTCCGCCGCCTTAATGCTGCGTCACATGGGGCTGAACGCCCCTGCAAACCGGATTACCAAGGCCATCGACAAGATTTACGGCGCAGGGATGCATTTGACGCGCGACGTGGGTGGAACGGCTTCAACTGAGGAGTTTACAACCGCTTTGATTGGATCGCTGGAGTAAAGTGAAGTGCAAAAGGGTTGGCGAGGCAATGGGGGGTCTGAGCTATACAGGGCACCATAAGTCAGGGCAGGTCACTCGCTGTGGCGCCGCTCTATGAGCGGCGAAATACGCCGGTCGCGGACCGGTGCTACAGTCTTGCAACGCTGTCGGCTTCCTTCGTCGAGTATAACAGCCCGAGGTGGGGTGCATGACCGGGCCCGTGATCCTCAAAGGTCAGCGAGCGGTTTCGAGTGTCGCGAGAGTTGCTCGCACAGCGAATTGTCTCCCTGGCGTTCCGCTTGCCGCGCGTGTTCCCAAGCCAGATTCAGATTGCCTTCTACCGCGTAGAGCCTTCCCACTGCCACATGAGCCGCTGAAAAGCCCGAGTCGATTTCGATGGAATGGAGGAAGCAATCCATCGCTTCTTTCTTGTTGCCCCGCACATGGTAAAGGCTGCCGAGCCCAAACCATGCCTTGGCGGATGTTGGATCTTGGCCGAGCACGGAATGCTGCGACTGAATTTCCTCATCGATGCCGGCGTCGAGGGCCGGTTGAATGACGTGCTCCCGCCAGAAGTTCATAGAACCTTTGAAGTTAAATTCTGCACGTTTCTGGCAGAATCTTTTTGGCTATTGCTGTTTCGCCCTGTATTTACGCGGCTTTGGAGGCATTTCAAAGTGCCTCCAACTTTTCCTTTTTGGTTCCGGCTATGCCGGGTTAGGGGATAATCAGAACCCGTTCAGGAATAACTGTTCCATCTTCCAACCGGCACCCTTACCCGCCACTTTGCTGCACCCTCTTCCCGCCCGTGGGGAGTGGGTGGAAGTGAAGGGGTGCTTTTGATTCGAAATGGAACATCCATTATCTAACAACGCCTTAGCTTGCCGTGTTCGAAGTCACACTCGCAGACGGCATAAATGGCTGGAGTTCTCTTTCAAATTGAGCTGCGTCCATCGCCTCGCCGGAGTTCATCCGCACCAGCAATTTATCGATCGCGGCCTTTGCCTGGTCCTTCTTGTAATTCCGGATGAACCCGTCAAAGAAATGTTCACCCGCCATGGCGCGGTTAATCTCATACTCCTTATTGTGATCCTGAAGCTCAGTGAAATAGATCACCTTGAAGCGGCCCTGGTAGGTGGTCTCCTTGTAAACCTCGAACATGATTTTGTCAGACTCAAATGGCATCGATCACCCGCTGAGCTTGCGCTGCTCGCTTCGGCCCGCTGATTCGTGACGAGAGCTTTTCCGGTTATTCCGTAGGATCAGGCGGTGCCGGACGGTGCTTTGCTCAATGTCGCGCCGCCGGCAATCGCAAATGTAAACAATTTGAAAATTGCAAATTTGAAATTTGCCACCTTGAACGGTAACCCGCTCAGCTTTTCACCGCTTGCCCGCGAATTTTCTGCAACTCTTCCAGGAACTCATGGCGGTCTCGCAGAGCCGTTTCGCGCTTGCGCGTCTTATCATCCAGGTATCGCTGCCCTCTGATACCCGTGCTTTGTAACTTATCGGCCCAGCCTCGCAGTTGTCTTGAAATTCCTTCGGCTTCAATTTCAAATTTGAAATTTCAGATTTGAGATCAGCGAATTCAGGAATGGTTTCCAGCAAGCAAAGCATCGAGCGAACTTCACCCGAAGAACCACGGGCGATATAGAGAAACGTGAGCAGTTCCTGCGTGGTGCCGCGCTCGAACCCTTCGGCGATATTATTCGACACCGAAACCGCGGCACGCTCGATTTGATCGCGCAGGCTCCACTGCCCCCGGAATGCCCGGTCTTTGGCGAGATGATAAATCTGCTGCGCCAGCTTGATCGCCGCTTGCCACACTGGAAGCTGCTCGAAACGCTCGTAGGTCATGGTGGTATCTCAAATCTTCAAATCTCAAACGGCACGCCGATGGAAGCGCCAGGTTAACAGAGTCTTGTCATTACCCAGCGGGAAGGGCACCGTCGCCTTGTGAGCTTTCGTCCACGGGACAAGCAGTACACGTTGTTCATAGCAACAGTCCCGGAGAGCCCTTGTGAACGGATAGAGCTTGGCGGTCGTCATACTGAAATCACCGAAAGGGTCATCAGCCCTCAGACTGCTACTCTTCCTGCCGAATGGCATTCATCCCTACCGGGCTCTCAATCTCATAGGGCGCGGGCGGTACGCCCACCGGCAACTCATCCATCTCGGCGCGAAGCTGAGCTTCCAGCTCCTTCAGTTTTTCATGAATTTCACGCTGCTTCTGCTTGCGAGTCATTATGTCCTCGCGGTAGCGCTTCAGGAAGTAACCGATGGTCTCGACGCGAATCTTGATGGAACCCGCCGGCTTGTTTTCATCAATGTCCTTGAAGGAGAAATAGGGCGTGCCGGACTTGGTGACCGTTTCTTCCACCACGGTATAGATGGGAGCGTCGTGGCCGCATTTGAAGCTGGAAAGCTCCAGCGCCACAAGGTTGGGATGCCGAGCTGTGAACTTTGCCGCCCACACTTTCTGCGAAGTGTTTTCGCTGTAGCTGTTTTTCCAGACATCTCGGATATCCATGGGGTGCTCGATGTCACCGCTTTCCATGTCCTCCCGGAAGAGCGGCTCCAGAATGTCATCATCGATGGGAAGCGATTGTAGCGTAAGGACCGGGTAACCGATCTTCTGGAATTCCTCCATAATCTCGTGATTGACTCCCGGATCGTTGTGATAGGGGCGGCCGAGCAGCACGATTCCGATTTTGTCTTCGGTTTCGAGCCGTTTCAAAATATCGCGGCCCTGGGCCCGCAGGATGCCATTCATAAATTTCTCCTGCGCTTTGAAACCTTCGTTGAGGGCCCGCAGGTTTTCTTCTTCGGAAATTCCCAAAATGTCAGAAAACTGCTCGTAAAGCTGCTTAGTGAGCAGGGCCGGCTTGCCCGGACATACGAAAGTGTCAAGGTACAGGATGCCGTTCTCCTTGAAGATGTCACTCTCTTTGGTAAAGGCCGCTTTGATGGCTTCCGGCGTGGTCGCCACCGTGGGGCAGGAACGATGGCTCTGGGCGAACTTCAGATCGCTCGGCAGGTCATCAATCATCGGACAAAAAATGATGTTCAGCGGCTTCTTCTTATGGTGTACGTAAAGCAGGTTGTGAACGTGCGGAATTCCAACCTTGGACGGGAAGCACGGATCAATCGCGCCGCGCTTGGCGCCCTCCTTGTAAAGGCTCTCATTGGTGTAGTCCGAATAGATGAGATTTTCCGCAGGGATGCCGAGCGATTCAAAATAAGCGCTGAAAATGGGCATGACCGAGTACATATTGAGAATGCGGGGAATGCCAATCCTCAAATCCTTGCGCTTCTTCATGAGCTCGACACGCTTCTTCTGTCCGGTGGTAATGGCAAAGCGCGGCAGTGGATCAGCAACGACCGGCGGCGCATAAGATTTGAAGGCCGCCCGCGCTCCGGCTTCGGCCATGTTGGGATTGTCCTTTTTCGCGGCGTCGAGACCCTTCTTGATCTCGCGCATGTCGTTCACGTCCTCCACCAAACCCTTTTCGCAGCTATTGCCGACGATCAGGCGCTTCACTCCCTTTTCGAGAGGGATCTTCGACTTCTTCCAGGACTCATCGGCGCTGGAAATCTTCACGTCGATAAACGTCCGCATACACTTGTTTTTGCAGAAATAACAACGAGTGTCCTCACTGCGGTGGGTTAAGTAGGTTATCTGATCGACGGCCTCAAAGCCGATGAACTTGGTCCGCTGGCCGCGATTGTAAAGGCGGCGAGACTCCAACGCCGCGCCGATGGCGCCCGATTCTCCGCAGTGCTCGTGGACGATGACGTTCGGTTTCGCGCCTTTGTCCCTGAAACGGGACTCAATGAAGTCCACTTGAGCTTTCACCGCAGCCAGATTGTGCTGGGTGCCGCCTTGCAAAACAAACGTGGAACCGAGCGAAGCCAGATTCGGAATCTGGGAGACGTAGAGCCAAATGTTCTTGGGCAGAACGTTCGCCAGGCCAGCCATGATCTCCTCCGGCTTCCAACCCTGGCGCTGGAAGTCCACAATGTCGGACTGCATGAACACGGCGCACCCATAACCAAACATGGGCATGGCCTTGGCACTGAAGGCGAGGTCGGCATACTGCTTTACGTCGTAACCAAAACCTACGCAGGTGGATTGCAGGAAATAACCATTGCCCGCCGAGCATTGGGTGTTCAGCTTGAAATCCTTCACCCGGCCATTTTGCAGGATAATCAGCTTGATATCCTGTCCGCCCACGTCGCAAATCACGTCGGCATTCGGATAAAAGTGCAACGCAGCTTCGGTATGGGCAACGGTTTCGACGATGGCAACGTCTGCCTGCAAAACGTCCTTTAGGATGTCCTTGGCGTAACCCGTGCTGCCCACCCCCAGCAACTCCAGCGTCGCACCTTGGGATTCCACCTGCTTGCGCAGATTGGCAAACATCTCCATGGTGTCTTCCAGGGGATTGCCCTTGGAGAGTTGGTAGCACTTCACCATGACTTCGGCCTGTTCACTGAGCAGCACCGCCTTGGTGGAGGTGGAACCTCCGTCAATTCCCATGAAAGCGCGGACGTGCTCGCCAGGGTTAAAGGCGCGAGGGACGAACTTGTGGGGCTGATAGCGGCCCTTGAAAAGCTCCAATTCATCATCTGTCTTGTAAAGGCCAGCGGATCCTTTCTTCTGCTTTTCCTCGACCCGGCCCACGTTGATGTACCACTCCAGCTTTTCAGAACCCTTATAAATTCCGATGTTTGCATCCTCATCCAATCCAAAGCGGACGCAGCCGATCGCGGCAAAATACTGGGCATTGTCAGGAACGCGGATTAATTCCTTGGGATCGACGCCTTCGGGCAATGGATAGTTGCGCTCCTCCCAAACTTTGGGGATGTTGTGCTTCCAGCAATCCTGCATGCCCTGGATGTAGGTGTTGGGGCCGCCCAGCAGCAGCACCACCGGCCGCAACGTGTTGCCGCGCGTGAGGACGGCAAGATTCTGCTGGATGATGGCCTCAAACAAAGACGCCATAAGCTCCGAGGGAGGCACACCGGACTTCTGCAGACCATTGATGTCCGTTTCGGCAAAGACGCCGCACTTGCCCGCCACCGGATGCAGCTTTAACCCGAAATAACCCATCTTGCACAGTTGATCGGCTGGAATGCGGACCTTGGCGTTGATCTTATCAATCACGGCGCCCGTGCCGCCGGCGCACTTATCATTCATCGAGGGAATCTTTTTCTTCCGGCCAGTTTCCGGGTCTTCCTTGAAGATGATGATCTTGGCGTCCTGGCCCCCAAGCTCCACCACCGAACCGCATTCCGGATAGAGGTGCTCCACTGCCAGGGAAACTGCATTTACTTCCTGAACAAACTTGGCCCCGATGAACTGAGCGATGGTTCCCCCGCCGCTTCCGGTGATGAAAATGCGGGTGTCGCCGGACTTGATCCCGGTGTCCGCTTCCATGCGCTTCAGGAACTCCAGCGTCTTCTCGGGCTGCTTCGTGTCATGGCGCTGGTAATCACTCCAAACGATATTCTGGTTCGTCGCGTCCACTACAACTGATTTAACTGTAGTCGAGCCAATGTCGAGTCCGACCATCAAATCTTTGGGGCCTGGTATGTTCATGGTCACTCCCGTATCCGCGTCCAGTTTAGGGGCGGGACTCGTGCTTGCCACCTGCCAACAAGCCGCCCCAGCGTGCCGATTTATTGTCGGTGCCGGAGGGCGGCTACAAGAGCCGCCCCGATAGCGAGCTACACCGCCACCATCTGACGCGCCTCCACTTTCATGCGCTCCGCAGCGTGGAGTACGAAATTCGCCCCGACCCCGATTACGCCCTTCTTGTGCCCGAACTTGTACAGGGGCCGTTGCATTTCGGGATGATCGTTCACAAAACTTTGAACGTCCTCAAGCGTCACACCTACGCCGGAAAGCACGGTCTTCATTTCATTCTTGGCGCGATTCTTGGCCTCACCCAGCGCCATCTGCACGCGGCTGTGGGCATTCACGTCACCTTCGCCGGAAGTCTCGACGGGAAGGAAGATCATGTCCTTGTACTGGGAGACTACAGCGGATTGCGCTCCGTCCGATTGAGTGGAGGGCATACATCCGAACGGCTTAAGACTCAGCACCATGTGGCAAAGATCCTTATTGGAATAGTAGATGTTCTTCGCTACTTCCAAGTGGCCTTCGCCGCCACCGGCGCGGGAGTTATAGAATGGATGGCCGAGGCGTTGCATCTCGTATTGGTCGGTCAAATGGTGGGCCATCGATCCCAGCGCCTCAATCAGCCGGTTGTATTCACGCTTGAAAATGCCCTCGGCAAGGGTGAGCTTGGTGACACGTTGGGATGTGTTCAAGTGGCTGCCAAAGACCTTGCTGAAGTTCCACTTGGAGACGCCGTTCGCGATCAAGTCCACGCCGCGCTCATCCTTGATCTTCTGCTTGGCCTGGTGAATCATGTACATGATCCAAGTTCCAATCGGTTCCACCAGCACCTGCGCGCCTTCCTTTTCGAGGAACTTGAACATATTGAAATTGCCGTCGCCCTCGGTGGTCTGGGCCCAGAATTCTCCGGTGATTTTTACGATGGGCTTCACCCGAGTGCGGTCCAGCGCGATGGCGTTGAACCGATCGCGCACTTCGTGGAGCGCGGCCACGTATTCATCCCCATAAATCTGATTCAGGAACTTGCCGGCAAACTCTGCGGTGCCCGCAAACGAGGTCTTTTTCAGCAGCGACCCCAGTTTGCCCTCAAGCGTCCACGGCTGCTTCCGCCGCATCACTTCCTGCAGCAGGTCCATGCATTCGTCCAGGACGCGGTCCGTCTCCCCAGCGTTCACCTCAAACGGGCGAATCTGGTAGGCAACGTCATTCACAATGTCGCCAACATTCAGGGCGTTCAGAATGCCGAGGAAGAAATCCAGGTTCATCTCCAGGCCGGCTGCCGCTTCGGCCTGGTTCAATCCCCCACTCTGTTGGAACAGCAAAACACGGAAGCCGTCGAATCCGGAATTGCGCAAGGCCAGCCGGTATTCCGCTTCGTACATCCCAAACCGGCACGGGCCGCAAGCGCCCGCCGTGAAGAAGACGTAGCGTTCCGCAATCTCCTTCTTGTTTAACCCTTTTTCTTCAAGGTGTTGCAGGTATTCCACGAGATTGCCTACGGTGAAATAGGTGGGGTTGCACTGGCCGTTGTTGCCGTATTCTTTGCCGAGCTGAAAGGCCTTCTTGTTGGGCACGGGAAGTGCCTCACAACGGTAGCCGAGGCTTTCAAGCGCGCCGTGCACCAATTTTTCATGCTTCCAGGTGAGGCCGCCGAAAAGGATGGTGGTATTGTCACGGTCCGAGCGGACAAAGGGCCGCTCCACCGGCTTCCGGAATTTTTGAGCGGAATGGCCCGCCAAACCCGCCTCTTCCTCCAAGCGGCGGCGTTCGTCTTCCAGCCTTTGGCGAATCATGGCCTCTTTCGGGAGGATTTGTACCAGCCCGCCTTCTTGGGGCGCCTTGGTCAATGGAGTTGTGCTCATGGCTTACCTCGTTGTTTCGGGATTTTAAGAGTCAGACTCAAATGAATGGTTCAAGCCTTGGCAAAACCATTCCAGGGGGAAAATCCGGACCTAAATTGGGGCAAGCACCTGGTGTCTTCGCGCTTTATCTCTCTGGACCAGGTAAGGGTGAAAGTAACCGCGCCTGGCCGGTAAAGCCACATAATTATCAATACCTTTGGCAGCCTCGAAACCTCAAAACAGCGAATGGGAGATATCAGAAACTGAACTGGCTCATTACGCAATGGACGGGACGGAGCTTTTCCTCAATAAAACCCGGAAAGGCACTTCGTTTTGGCGATTATCGACATTGAAGATTCGCCCTTCCATTCCTTCCCTTATGTTAGTCCCTTCTCCTGCAAAATGCCGGGAGGAAATTTCGAACTTCGGCGGGAATGAATTGGCCCCGTCAGAACTTTAATCATTGTTGGCAGGATGGTGATTTCCAGCGGCAGCGCCCCCAGTGGCTCTCCGTCGACTTCAATGAGCGTTTCCGGGTCACCCTCAGCCACAATTTTTGCGGCGCGGAACGCATGAACTTTGGGATGGCGGAGGACATTGGCGGAATACAGGATTTTGATCTCACGCACCAATCGCAGGAACGGCATATAGTCGATCACCGTTATGTCGAGAAGGCCATCATTGAGCATCGCGCTGGGGCATGGATGCATTCCTCCGCCGTGAAACTGGCCGTTTCCCACCGCGATGTTTGTGACAAAGGCACAGATGGGTTGAGGGCTGTCATCCAGGAAAAGACTAACTGATTTGCCGCGATAACGCAGGAGCACGAGAAAGGTAGCCCACAAAAAAGCGACTTTTCCACCAAGGAAGCTCAGGAAATTCTTGGCACGCGAGGCCACGGCTCCGCCCATTCCAAAACTGACAAGATTCAAAAAATATCGCTCCCGGAGCGATCCATCCCGCGCCGTGCAAACCACTCTCCCCATGTCAATCCAACCGGGCATTCCCGATGCGATCACCTCGATGGCGTCCTCGATTCGCGCGCCGATGCCCAGAGACCGCTGAAAGTCGCCACCCGTTGCGATCGGCAATATGCCCAGAACCGCTTCAGAGTTGACGGGGCTGCCCCGGTCCAGAAAGCCGTTGGCGACTTCATTGAAAGTTCCATCACCACCCGCCGTAACAATCAAGTCGAAACCCTGACTCAGCAGCTCGCGGGCTAACAGGGTGGCGTGGCCCGGCCTTTCTGTAAAGCGCGTTGTGAACGGACCGATTCTCGCTTCAAGTCGCTTCGAAATCACGGGCCACTTTTTGCGGGCCCTGCCGCTGCTTGCATGGGGATTGACGATGACGGCTGTTTTTTTATGGGGTGTCATCAGAAGGCGTAATCGATTCGGATGGAACCGGTCTTGTGTTGCAAATGCTTGGTGGCCGGCTCAAGCCCGCGCGGCTGGCCGCGCCAGAATATCTTCCACGGTATCCTTCAAGGTTGCAATCGGGTCGCGCGTCTCGAAATGTAATTGGTTCCGCGCTTTGGCCGTATCACAGTACCAAAAGAGAGCTGACATTTTAATGGACGCATCATCCAGCTTAAAGGGCTTTCCGAATAAAGGCAGAACTACCCGAAGTACCTTGGCGCTGAGAAGTGATAAACGGAGCGACGGCTGCATCATCGGAGAGCGTTTCCGGGAAATTTGCGCCACGCTCTCGATCAGCTTGCGAAAGGTCCAATTGGGACCGCCCAGGAGATAACGCTCGCCCGCCTTGCCCAGCTTCATGGCTGAAACCAACCCAGCCGCAGCATCCCGCACATCCACAAAACTGAGTCCACCCAACGGAATGGCCATAATCTGGCCTTCGAGGAAAAGCGCCACGTCCCCAGTCGATGAGCCGTACACATCTCCGGGGCCGAGAATCAAGCTCGGATTAACCACCACAACCGGAAGCTGTTCTTGCGCCGCAAACTGGAGGGCCAGCTTCTCCGCATAAATCTTGCTCAGGTAATAGGGCCATTCTCCCACCACATCGACCTTGTAGCCTTCCTGCTCGTTGTGGGAGACGGGTTCCGGGCCCACCGCGATCGTACCCGATGAAGAGACCACGACAATTTTCTTTGTCCCACTCTTCTGGGCCGCTTCGCAGACGTTCCGCGTGCCTTCGATGTGGGTTTCGTAAAGAAAGCGATTCTTCCCGGGTGAGCGGGATACTACACCCGCAAGGTGGTAAATTTCCTCGACGCCTTCGGCCGCGCGTTGGACATCCTCAGCATTGGTGACATCGCCACGAACAATTTGCATCGAAGGATCGCTGTCCCAAGGTGTTTTGCCCCGCGCCAGGAGCCTGAGATGAGCGTCCGGTAGTGTTTCCTTCAGCCGGTTCACCAGGTGTCTGCCGAGAAATCCCGTTGCGCCTGTCACAAGGATGGACTTCATGGATGCTCAGACCGCCGCCGGGGTGCCATTCACATCGGCCATCAGAATGGGAGCAAAGTGCATCATGGTTACGCTCGGCTTGTGGCCCACGTGACTCTGCGCCATGTCTAAAGCCTCATCCATGCTCTTCGCTGTATCCCACCCCATGATGGAAGCTGCTTCCTTGCTTTCGGCCCCCACCACAATCACCCTCCCAATGTGTGCGCGCCCATTTTCCCCCCAGTACCACATGTAAAAAGGATGAACGCCATGATAGGCATGACCGGTGCGGTACATGCGAATGTAGTCCGGGTCGTGGGCAAACTCCTCTTCGTATTTGTTTTGTAATTCAAAGGAATCGCGCGTCTCGGCGAGGATGCGATGGAAGAACTCAATGTAAGAAGGATGATGGCGCGGATCAAACTCGTCATAAAGCGGATGGGTAATGATCAGGACACCGTTCTTCTTCACCACCGGCATGTGACGGTACATGTTGTGAAAGTAGCCGAGGGCCATCACCTGCACCAGCAACGGGTTCAGAATGGAGTTGACATTATAAGGACTGACGAAGGGGATGCCATAGACTACAACGTCCGATTGCCCCTCGACAGGGACGCAGTATTGCGCATAGCAGTAGGCGACCGTCTTCTCATGCACCGGAAGCGTTGCGCCGGAGTGTACGGCGATCATTTGGTAAGCCGCGGGGATGGCAAACAGGACTTTCCTCTTGGCGGAGCGCGGCAGCATCCCCAATCCCTTGCGCGCCGAAGCGAACAGGGTCCGGTCCACCACGGAATGGCGGTCCTCAGTCTTCACGAAGAATGACATCGCCGGATCGAACATGGCATTGTTGAGGACGGTTTCAATATGGAAGACTTTCAGTTGCTGATTGATGATTTTCTGGATGCGGTTGCACGACCGGTTGATCCCGGAGCGCGTGTGATCGAAATAAGAATCCGACTTCAAAATGGTCTGGGGGTTGTGATGAGCGCGCAAAGTGGCGTAATCGCATAACCCCACGCTGACGGATTTGCTGCCTCCATCCATCGGCACCAGGTTGATATTGACGTAAATCAGCAGATCGGATTCTGCAGCGCGCCGGTTGATCCTCACGTGCTCGCCCTGTTCGGTCAAGCCCAGTTCCACTATGCCATCCGGCGCTTCGCCGTCGTGGTTATAGAGGCGCTGCGGATAGTATTCCCGGAAGATCTTCTTGCCCACGACCCAGCGGATTTCAAACGGCTCCATGCGCCGGTGGTATGAAGTGGCGATGATGATGTGAACGTCGGTAACGCCGTGCTCCGCGAGCATCGGCAGCAGGACGCTCAAAACCGATTCACGAATGTCCGGCCGCTTCATTTTGGGAAGCGGCAGAGAGATATCATCAATCGCAATGGTGACTTTCATCCCGGGACGCAGTTGCGCCCTGAGCGGGTCCATCTCCTCGGGATGCTCTAAGGCATAGCGAATGGCGCCCGGCACATCTCGTAGGCCGGGAATCGTAGGCTTCGGATAGACCACGCGCGTGCCTTCCGGCATCCGGACTTGCAACAGGTCCTCGCCAGACCACATGAGACGCGGTCGAGACTTCGCGCCCAAGCGAACCACGCAGCCTTCGGAAGAAACCAGCGCATTACGGCCTACGGCGTTGGGGGCCGGATCGGAAAACTGGTAGGGGCGGGCGCTGCCGCTCGCCAGAGCTTCAGCCCGTGATGACATGGCCGTCTCCCCCATTCTTAGCTTTCAGGTTCAGCACCGGCCAGCCTCGCTCCCGGGCCACGCGCAGGAGGCGGCGGTCCGGGTTGACAGCCGCCGGAAGTCCCACGGCTTCGAGCATCGGGACGTCCGAGAAGCTGTCCGAATAAGCGCGTGCGTCGGCCATCTTAGCGCCCAGCGTCCGGCATTTTTCCATCATCAGAGTCACTTTTTCCCGCCCGGCAATGAGCGGAAGCTTGACTTCACCGGTGGCTACGCCCTCTTCAAAAATCAAGGAATTTGAGATCAATTCGTCGAAACCAAAATAGCGTATCACGGGCTGCAAAGCGATGTCGAGTTCGCCCGACACCAACACCAGATAACATCCCTGCTCGCGGTCGCGCTCCACCAATTTCAGCGATCCGGAGTGGATGGTGGGACGAATCACCTGTTCGAATAGGGCGCCGGCCATCTGCCCGAGCCATTGCTGTTTCATGCCCCGGTAGGCCCGGAAGAAGACCTCGTTGAAAAGGCGGCGCGAGTAGAAGTCCAGACCGAGATAGTACGGAACCGACGCCAGAAGCTTCGAATACTTTATCAGGGCGCGCGCCCGCGAGGGAAGCCTGCGTACGAGGAAGGCATAACGGGTCACCACGTTGCTCGAAACCAGAGTTCCATCGAAATCGTAGAAGGCGATGTGGGCGGGTTGAATCATTGGATCATGCCGGGCGGAATGGGGAGAACGGCGTATCGAGGCCCGGACGTTTCCATATTGAGGATGTGACCATCACCTCTCATGGGCGCCACTTCCGCCCCGGCTCGGCGCCATCAACAGGTTCCGGATATTCTTCTGGTGACGGTACACCAGGAAAAGGGTCATGGTGGCCGCGTAGAGCGCATCCATCTTCCCCACAAAAATCAGCATCAGAATGACAAACAGAATCCACGTGGCGAGGGAAGCGAGAGCGCCCGCTTCTCGCCATTTCCATTTGCTGCCCGTCATTCGGAGGATCACAAAGAAAATCAGCCCCACCGCCGCCCATTCCGGGTAGAGCATCAACATCACACCGGCCGAAGTTGCAATCCCCTTTCCTCCGCTGAACTTCAGGAATGGTGAGTAACAATGGCCCAGGACGGTCACAAATCCAAACAACCAGCCGGCCGCCACCCCCGCACCAATTCCGTGCGGCAACACCATCGGCCAGACTCGCAACACGATCCAAAGCGCCAGCAGCCCCTTGCCCATGTCGCCAATCAGGGCAATCATCGCTCGTCCCTTGCTCACGCGGAGCACATTGTTGAATCCTGGATTCCCCGACCCGATTTTGCGGATATCCACTCCGGATCCGACCATGGAAAGCACCGCGAAGGGAATCGAGCCCAGCAAAAAACAGATCACGCAACGAACCAGCATGATTCTCCACAAACAGCAGAATAAACTTTCGCGGCGCAGAACCCCCGCAACATTTCTGTCGCAAATCCGTGAAGATGAATAAGCCTGCTCCGGCCGCGATGCAAGCCAGCCCTGATGTTCAACGCCCGATGGGTTCAGACGCATCGAACAATTGCGCAAGTCTTTCCCGGCAATCTTGGCGGAAGCGGATAACCTCAAAATGATCCGGGTTGGAACTCCAAACAGCCTCACCCACAGCGATTCTAGCTTTCCCGCGCTGGACGGCATGGTGGGCCGGAGCCGCTGCTTCCGGATACTTCCAGTCATAGGTCCTCGCGGACCGCTCGACGAGGCTCTTCATCATCGCCTGCGTCCCCTCGATCGCCACAGGGATAACAGGCCGCAAGGTTTGAGATGCCGATTGGAACGGTTCCAGCCGGAAGCGGCAGCGGGCGGGTGAAAGCCCGGCGGGGCCATCCGCAAACACGAGCACGGACTGTCCAGCCCGGAGGCTTTGTGTCATCCGCTCCTGAAGCGTGCCTCCCGGCGGAATTTTCTTTGCGGAAACCTCCGGCAAAACCAACGATGAAAGCAGAAAACGGATGGCCGGGGGCAAGGGTCGAAGAACGGATCCATCGGCAAGAACCCACGGGCCTGGAAGCGTCGCAGCCGCCATCAAAGGGTCAAGAAATCCTGCCCGGTTGGCGAGGAAAATCACAGGCAACTTCTCCTTAGTCGGGTATCCGCTGACCACCGGCAAAGGTTCGCGAACCGGCCACAACAGAAGGCGGGCGCTGGCCCGAACCACCCCACACCGGGCGGAGGCATGGGGCGCTATCCTTGTCAGCGTCCCGCCGGCGATGCCCACAGCACCCACCCACGCCGCCTGAGCCATGATCTGAAGTCTTCTCGCCAGCCGCTCCCCAATCTGCTTCGCCCAGGCGCCGCAATGCTCGAACCAAAGCCTGGTGATTTGCAGCCAGGGTGGCCGTTTCCCGTCATGAAGTTTTCCGGACTCAAACAGTGACCGTGTCGCATTCCGGCGAATTTTGCCGCTGCTCGTCTTGGGAATGCTGTTCGGGAGGACAAATACCACGTCGTCGGGCGGAATACCAATGGCCGCGCTGACGGCCTTCATCACTTCGGCCCGCATTTTCCGTTGTTCTTCCGTCCCAATCGCACGCGCTTCCGCAACCACCACCAATCTTTCTGTTCCAGAGGCGTGATCGAGCGTGCCAAATGCCGCGACGCAGCCTTTTCTCACCCCTGGCACTTCCGCCGCCGCCTCTTCCACTTCTTGAGGAATGATATTGCGCCCCGACTTGATAATCAGGTCTTTTTGCCGTCCGGTAACGTAAATCTCGCCGTTCGCCCAATAAGCCAGATCTCCGGAATCCATCCACCCGTCCTGCGTAATCACTGCGGCCGAAGCTTGAGGGTTGCGGTAGTATCCGTTGGTCCGCGAAAGGCCGCGGAAGAAGAGTCTTGCCTGCACGCGCTCGCTCACTTCCTGGCCTTGGCTGTCCACCAGTTTCACTTCATGCCCCGGCATGGGGCGGCCGTTGGCGACGAACCGCAGGACGTTCATATCGCCGGGTTTTGCCGCGATGGCCCGGCCTTCGCCTTCAAACAGGTCACGCTGGATCACGTCAATCACCGGCTTCCGATCCATGGGCGGAAAGGTGAGAGCTACGGAGGACTCCGCAAGGCCGTAGCAAGGCACAAAAGCCTCAGCCCGGAATCCATAAGGTTTGAAACGGTCCGCAAAACGCCCCAAAGTATCCGGCAGCACGGCTTCCCCGGCGTTGATGGCAACCCGCCAGGCGCTCAAATCAAGACCTTGCAGGGCGCGGTCGGGAATCTTACGCGCGCAAAGCTCATAGGAAAAATTGGGCGCGGGACAAAGAGTTCCGCCCGAATCGTGCATGGCCCAGAGCCAGCGCTCCGGTCTGCGCAGAAACGCCAGAGGTGACATCACCGTAATCGGCGATCCGAAATAAACACTGAACAGCCAGGAACCGATGAGCCCCATGTCGTGATAAAGCGGCAGCCAGCTTACTACAATGTCCGTAGGTCGGAAATTCACAGACCAGCCGATGCCGCGCACGTTGGCCAAAACGTTCGATTGCGTCAGCACGACGCCTTTGGGGTCACCCGTGCTGCCTGAAGTGTATTGGATAAAGGCAATGTCCGACGGCCGCCCTGCCGCCCATTTCGCATTTTCTCCCCGGGCTGCGAGCGTTGCCACCGTCGCCACGCCAAGAAGGTCAGGCAGGTTTAGCCTCATAATCTGGGTGACGGCCTTCACTTGGTCGAAGCTGATCAGGAAACGGACATCGGCATTGCGCAGAATCAAGATTTGCCGCCGCACGTACTCTTCAATCTTGTCTGGCCGGGCCGGAGGGTAAATGGGAACCGGGATGCCGCCCGCCAACATGACGCCAAAGAAAGCGAAGAAAAAGTCATCACAAGTCGGCAGCATGATGGCGACGGTCTCATCCCGCCGCAAGCCGGAACTGGCAAGCCCCGCCGCCACCCTCGAGGCCGTCTCATAAAGCTCACCGTAAGTAATGTCGCGGCCGGAGTCTTCCTCCAGCAGATGAACCTGCGCACGGCCCGGGTCAAACTGCGCGTGCCGGTCCAGCACATCCACCCAGGTCTCTGCGTCCTCCGGCGCGGGCGGCGCCTCGCGCGAGGGCTGGATGATCGAGTAACGCTTTCTTTCGGGCTGATGGCCATGGCCATCCTGTAACGCCTCAACCCAATCGGCCAGCGTTCCAGCCTGTTGCGCCATTTCTTCCGGCAGGCGTGTATTGAAGCGCGCTTCAAGCCGGACGAGCAATTCAACCCGTTCGAGGCTGCCCAGGCCCAGGTCTTGATCCAGAGATGAGGAAAGGGACACGCCTTCCGTTGCCTGCCGCGAGCCAAGCTCCCGCAACAGTTCCCGGGTTACCTGAAGAACCTGCTCCTCAGCCTCGTCCTGCCGGACTGTTTTGAACCCCGTCGCCATAAGAAATTATACGTGAGGACATAAGCCGGCGACGCTCCGTCCCGTAGCGCCGCCGACTTATGTCCGTGTGTATAGTTGCGAGTGAAAAGTGACTAGACTCCCCTCACCCCCAACCCATCTCCTCCGAATCGGGGGAGATGGGTTGGGGGTGAGGGGGTCACGCTGAACTCAAATCCGGAACGCCCAATTCCGCACCGCTTCCGGCTCAACCCACTTTTTGATGCCGGCGATTTGGTGGTGAATCCAGTAATTCTTCCAATCAATTTCCTCTGGCGCCCACGGCAGCAGCTCACGATCTCTTGGCGAGACTTCGGCTCGCGCCACACGAATGTTCTCCGACTCAAAAACATAGCGGTTGTGCATGATGAACGGCAGATATTGGTCCAAAGTCTGTTCGCGAAATGTAATCTGGAGATCCATGGCCCGCAGGGCCGTCTTCCACCCGCGGAAAGGTTGTCGTCCATTTATTCGGACCTTACCCAGCAATGTCTCCAATCCTCGCACAACACCTTCCGCCCGCCGGATTTTTTTGCGGAGCTGCGCGCCCCGTGCATGATATTGAGCCGGGGTCAGGAACCGCACTGCGCTTGTCCCGCCGCTCCTTCCGGCTCCTACCAACCACCTCGGGACGCCGTGACGCGCCTTTGGGTTGGGAATCCCCTGGCCCGCAAGTCCGGCTGAATGGCCCAGTAGCTTAATCAGCGGCTCAAGCTCGATGGGATTCACATCCGCGCTTCCCAGTTGATAGACCGAGGCGGACCGCCCCGCCAGCAGGAGTCCACCAATCATAACGATGGCCGCCGCAACCATATCAACCGGTATCACCTCCAACGCCGCGTCCCGCCGCGCCGGCCACTCGCGCTGACCAGCCAGGGCCATCAGGACCAACGGCGCAGAGGTCCTGCCTCCTTCAATCCAACCTGGAAAAGGGAACTTCCACGAGCTCTCTACGATGGCTGGGCGCACGATGGCATAGCTCAGGCCTTCTGTTGACGCAATCACCTGCTCGCCCAAACTCTTGGTGTAAGTATAAGTGTTCGTCCATCCCCATGCCGCGGCTCGCTGCCGGCCCAGCGCCGTCAGGCGGTCAACCGCCTCCCGGCTTCGCTTCTTGTTGGGGGTAGCATCCTCACTGTCCGCCAGCGAATTATAGATTTGGCGGATCATCTTCCGGCAGTGATCGATCTCCACTGCGTGGTGGAAGCTCTGATCTTGCGGACCGCGGCGGCGAGGGTAAAAGCCCGGCACCGGCTCACTTTCCTCAATCAACCCGTCCGCCTCACCGCATACAAAGGCCGTGGAAATGTGCAACAGTTTAGCGCCCGCTTCCAGCGCCAGCGCCACCATGTTCTCCACTCCGTCCACATTGGAGTGGAATGAATCATCGACGGGCGGGAAGAAATCCACCTTGCCCGCACAGTTGATAATCAACGCGATTCGGCTCTCAAGTTCGTTGTGTGCGTCTGCATTCAGCCCGCAATTGGAATTTCCGATATCTCCGGACCAGACGGTTACTTTGGCTGCCAGAGCCTCCCGGCTCCATTTCTGACGGACGAATTCGAGGGCAGGCGAGGCCAGTAATTCCCGCTCAAATCTCTCCTGAGCCGTCATTCCCCGTCCTGGACGAATGAGAACGTGGAGGTGTTTCAGTCCAGGATAGCGGTCCAGAAGAAGACCCAGGATGACCTTACCCAAGAACCCGTTCGCGCCAGTCAGCAGGACTTCATGCTCGCTCAGAACTTGGCCAATGTCTGTCAAAAACTGCACCTGCCGGAGTCTTGAATTGATTCCCAGCCCTCGCATCGGGCTTGGCTGCGATCCACCCACTGCCAGCCTCACCCCAAGATTCCCCGTCCTGGGCCGCAAGCATAGCACTCCTCCGCCTTCGCGCCGGTCAAGCCCCAATTGGCGCTGGGCGAGTGGCCATTTCCCGCATGGATCGATTGGCATGAGTCATGCGCGGCCTGCGCCGGAGGCGCAAGGCAAAGGCATGGTGGGCCCAGCAGGATTCGAACCTGCGACCAACGGATTATGAGTCCGCCGCTCTGACCGGCTGAGCTATGGGCCCGTCCTTCGATTCACATTATGAACGATCCCCGCGCCGCGTTCAATCGCTTCCAAAACGGGTCAGAAAATGTCCGCTGCCCACGACACACCTGCGATTCCGGGTCCCGGCATCGTGCTCTTTGCAAATTTCGATTCGGTCCGGCTGGCCGATCCCCTTTTCCACTACCAGATCTGGCAGCGGTCCGCCGCTGGGCGGACCATCGGGTCACCGGGCTTGCAGTTGAAAGCTTTGGCAAAGGCCGGCATGTTGGAGAGCGGCCCCAGCACCCGGAATTTGGCAATCGGATGCGGGTCCGCGGACACCAGTAGCCGCGCGAACTGGGGCCGTATATTTTGCGCCCAAATCTGCGCGTAGCTCAGGAAGAAGCGTTGGTCCGGCGTGTAGCTTCCGATTTCCGGTGGTTGAGGTTTTCCTTGCAGCGATTTCTGAAAAGCGGCATAAGCGATGGTTAAGCCTCCCAGATCGGCGATGCTTTCTCCCAGAACCAGTTTGCCGTTCTCATGAAGGTCGTCCTGAACCACGAAGCTGTCAAACTGCTTGGCTACGCATTGGGCGCGGGCTTGGAAACGCTTCAAATCGCCGGGCGTCCACCAGTTCACCATGTTGCCTTTGGCGTCAAACTGCCGGCCCTCATCGTCAAAGCCGTGCGTCATTTCATGGCCGATGACGGCGCCCATGGCCCCGTAATTCACCGCGTCATCTGCCTTGGCATTAAAAAATGGCGGCTGCAGAATGCCCGCGGGGAAAACAATCTCATTCATGGAGGGATCATAATAGGCGTTCACGGTGGGCGGAGTCATGTCCCACTCGGTGCGGTCTACGGGTTTTCCAATCTTGTTGATTTCACGATGAAACTCAAACTGCGCGGCGCGAAACACGTTTTCCACGTAGGGTCCTTGATTCACGGTTAAAGCAGAGTAGTCGCGCCACTTACTGGGATAGCCGATCTTACGATTGAATGCCTGTAGTTTGGCGACCGCTGCCTTGCGGGTTTCGGGTCCCATCCAACTCAGAGTTGAAATGTCACTATGCAACGCCGCGATCAGATTCGCCACCATCGCTTGGGCGCGCACTTTGGCGGCCGGGGGGAAATACTCTTGCACGTAAACCTGGCCCAGCGCTTCACCCAAGCCACGGTCGGCGGCGGCGGTGCACCGTTGCCATTGCGGCAGGTTCACTTTGGATCCTGTCAGGATGTGGCCATTGAAATTGAAGTTTTCCGCGACGAAGGGCGTGGAGAGATCGGGGGCTGCCCGGTCAATCAGGCGCCAACGAAGGTAGGTTTTCCAGCCGCCCAGGGGGACACCGGTCAGCGCTTGGTTCACCTCTTTGAAAAAGGCTGGAATATCCACATTGATGGAACCCATGCTGGGATGGCCGACTTCAGCGAAATAGGATTCCCAATCGAACGACGGGGTGAGCGCCTTCAATTGCGCCAGGTCCATTTTGTGATAAAGGACCTGTGGATCACGGCGCTCGACCGGAGTGAGTGACGCTTGAGCCAATTTCGTCTCAAGATCCATCACCGTCTTGGCTTCGGCTGAGGACTTGGTAGCGTCGTCGCCCAGCAACTGGAACATTTTGGTGATGTGGGTAACGTATTCCTCTCGAATCTGCTTGGACTTTGCGTCCTGCTTGGTGTAGTACGTGCAATTTGGCAATCCCAGACCGCCCTGATCCGCGTCTCCAATTTCCTGGTCGCTGTGCTTCAAGTCCTGCGAAGAAGTGAAATTGAACAATACGTCCACACCCATCCTCTGCAGGCTCGCGATTTCAGCTTCGAGGCTCGGGATGTCGTGGATTCCAGCAATCTTCTGGAAATCCGGAGCCAAGGGTTTTACGCCCGCCGCGTCCCGGGCGGCCTGGTCCATGCAGCTTGAGTAGTAGCTGCCAATCTTCTGTTCGTCGGACCCATTCGCCGCAGTCTTGTCCGCCGCGGCTTTCTCCAGGATTTTGCGAAGATCCTCGCGGTTTCTGATGGCAAGCTCATTGAACCGTCCCCAGCTTGGATATTGCGGAGGAATGGGGTTGTGAGCCAGCCATCCTTCATTGGCATAGGTGTAAAAATCGGTGCAGGCCTTCACCTTGGGATCAATACTTTTCAGGTCCAGGGCATGATTGCCCGGCTCACTTGCAGTGGATGTTGCATCTCCCTGCGAAAATATAAAGTTCGCCCGGCTGCCGACCGATCTCGCGAGCACGTGACCCTGGCTGCTTGAAAGCAGCGCGCATGCCGCGACCGCAAGCAACAGCGATAGAGCCAAAACCCATTTCACGGTTCGACGCATCTTCGTGATTCACCTCAGTCCCATGAATCGTCAAATAGCAAACCCTTATCCTAGCAGATATTTGCGCCGCCTTGAATCTGCAATTGGGCGATTTCTCGCGCATAACGAGTGATTGAAATGATGGGACATTCCGGTTTTGTTCCCAAGCCCTTTGCCGCTTTGCCCCGGAGAGTTGTGAAGAAAAGTTGACGCTGAGCGTAGAGCGATGCCCCAACTTGCCGGCCTTCCTCACCCTGAACCCATTCATTCTCCTGCAAAGCAGCGCCCAATAGAAGCGATCGGATGCCGAAAAGCGTCTCAAGCGTCTCAAGATGCCCTGATTGGTGCTGGCCTTACCGCCCAAGAGACTAGCACACCGGAATGAGAAGAGTGAGACGAGTGGGACAAGTGAGACGGATTATTCTTGCCTCCATTTTTAGCGGCTGAGAATGCGGCTGCGGATGGAGACGAGCAGGAATGAAGATGAGTGCGGCGGCAATCCACCACAGCGACTGGTGCTCGATCACCCTGCCGAATCATGATGATACGGGTGAATGACAATCCTGCGCCCCCAACGTCATTTCGGCGCTCTCGCCGTCATTCCCCCGTCCACCCTCGTCGCCCCCGCGCCCTCACTCCTATTCCCACGCAGGCAGGAATCCACAACGTTGACCAAGTCTTGTCAGGAATGGATTCCCGCCTGCGCGGGAATGACGGATGGGGCGGGATCTGGCCAAAGCTTGCCTTGACACTTTCTCCCTCCGCTTCTACACTCCGCTTTCACGATTTTGGCTGGAAGGTATCCGTGGATAACGTCACGCACACCCTGGTGGGCATCGCGCTCGGAAGGGCAGGCTTCAACCGCAAGACGCGCTACGCCACTTTGGCAATGGCGATTGGCTCCAACCTGCCGGACGTGGACATTGTCGCTGCATGGCACGGCAGCATCAACTACCTGCGCTACCACCGGGCCATCACCCACTCGCTGATCGGCGTGACCGTGTTGGGCTGGCTCCTGGCCTTGATCTTGTACCTTTTCGGAAGGAGGGCTCGCCCGAAACCGAACGTGCCGCTTCTCAACATGCGATGGTTGATCGGTGCCTGTTGGCTCTCCACCGCTATGCACTTGTTTATGGATTATACGAACCAATACGGCGTCCGGCCCTTTCTGCCTTTCAGTGGGAAGTGGATCGCTTTGGACCTCATCCCCATTGTTGACCCGTGGCTGCTGCTGATGCTGGTGCTTGGCCTGGGGATGCCTGTGGTTTTGCGGCTTGTCTCTGAAGAAGTGGGCGCGAAGAAGAAAGATTCCAGGGGTGGGCAGCGCGGAGCAATCATCGCTTTGTGCGGAATGGTGTTTCTGTGGGTTGTCGCTGGTTTTTCACACTTGCGGGCCGTTGGTATGATTGAATCCCATTTGTATGGCGGCGAAAACGCCGACCAAGTTGGGGCCTTCCCCTCCGCTCTAAATCCCTTCATTTGGACGGGCGTGGTGGAAACGGGTTCAGCGTTCACTATGTTTCCGGTCAATTCACTGGATAACGGCCTGGAACTTGATGAGGAGCGGACGTTCCCCAAGCCCAAGCCATCCCCTGTAATCCTTGCCGCCCAACACACCACCACCGCGAAGATTTTCCTGAACTTTGCCCGGTTCCCGTGGACTCAGGTGGACGAAGGAATCGAAATGGATGAAGTGACGATTCGCGACCTGAGGTTTGCTTCACCCGGCTCCGGACGTTCGGGATTCATGGTCGAGGTTTTAATGGATAAGAACCTGAAAGTGCTCAAGCAATTGTTTACGTTTGGGGGCCGGACCAGAACCAGCGACCAGCCCTGACCCAATCATCCCGCGCCCTCAACCTTGGCTCCAATGCTGTTCAATTAGCCAACTATCCCATTGGAGCCTGAGTCCCACCCGCCGTAGGGGCGGGGACAAAACCCGCCCTTATTCCTCCAAGAGATTTCCTTGAAGTATAACCGACTGCGTATTACACTATGGGTACATCTTGGCGCCGGCGACTCGGGTGTAGCGGCTCCGGCGCGGTGACAAGAATGGGATGGTGCGCTATTCTGCGGTCAGGAGTGAGTGGGATGATGATGCGAAAAGGATGGACCGTCATGGGTTGCTTATTCCTCATGATCGTATCTTTGGCGGGGCCAGCTTCGGCTTCCCGGCAACCCAAAACCGAGTTGCAACGGATGAAGTTCGAGCACAAGGCGGAGCGAAAGTCTTTGAAGGCCCAAGAGAAGGCATGGAAGCGATCTTTCCAGGGCGGCCGCATCCCGCGCGCGGATAGGATCCGTGAAAAACACCAAATGCAGCGGGACATGCACAACATGAAGCAGCGCCAAAGGGACCAAATTCAGGATTATAAGGATCACCGGAGGATCCAAAGGCAAATCCGGACCTCTTAACCCCATAAGCGTTTACTTAATGCCACTTGTGTCTATTCCGCCTCGGGTGGAAGCGTGTCGATCTTGCATTTCTCGGTAAAAACTGACGTTCGATCCGCATCCTACCGGTCTCCAAAAAGCCCACAACAGCCCGGAACCGGCTTAAGTGAACGCTTATGCCTCTTAACCCCCGTTGCCCGGTCTCCACGGTCCCCAAGGTTCGGTGATTATCGCCGATGATGGAAAAAGAGCTCCCAGTCTCGACAGGTTTGTAGCGCCAGGGTCTCGCTGGCCCCCAGGATGCGCTGATGTCGCGGCGGCGCTTTGGCTTCACTTCCCCCACGATCCTCGAAATCATCGACTGCTTCCCAACTTCACACTTTCCTGTCGTAAGAAATTCAACTTTTATGAAAGCGCCCTCGTGACCCGTCTTAGCCGCGCATTTGACGTGCGCAGGACCTGTTCAAGGCGTCGCTTGCGGCGTGTGCCACGTCATTTAGAGAAATCGCTCCCGGTTTTTGCTAGACTGTGAGCGAGATCACATGCTGGCGGAGGTTTCCCATGAAAGTGCATCGGTTGGTTGGGAACTTGATCTTTATGGCCTTTGCAATCCCCCTTTCCACCGCATTGGGCGGGCAGGACCAAAAGCCCACGTTGAACAAGCCGGATTCCTCGCAAAGGCCGAGCTTGGGCAGCGCCGCGCCTTCCCTCAACGGGCCAACCAATGCGACGATCATCGATGCCCATCAGCTCATCATGGTTCACCGCGTCTATATTGAATTCATGGATAATCACTTGAACTTGAAGCTCGATCAGGCGCTGGCCAAGCAAGGGCCTTTCCAAGTGGCGTCGAGCCGGGACGAAGCGGACGCAATCCTGCGCGGGACTTGTTTTGACTCTCCGCACTTGAAGGATGTCCACTCGGAAGTGTTCCTGACCACCAAAGCTGGCAAGGCGATCTGGCAGGACGTCATCCGGCGTCCCTACAATCCCCCGGCCTTGTCCCAGGTTGTGGCGCAAACGGCGAATATGGTGGTGATGCAACTCAGGGAAAGCGTGGAAGTGGCCCGGCGCCGGTAGGCCTGTCTTGGATAATTAGCGAACTACCTGTCAAGGGAAATGGCAATTTCCAGGAATGCTTGTTCTCGCTTTGCGAGGCAAAGTGCCACCATTCGCAATGACGGTGACGTATTCTTGCAACGGTCTTCAACAACCCCTCACCCCCAGCCCGTCTCCCCGTAAGCGGGGAGAGGGTGGCGCACAGCGCCGGGTGAGGGGGCGGGAGATGCGATCAAGCTCTCCATTCGGCCGGCCCGCAGGCCGGTCCGTAATGCCGAAATCTCGTTCTTATTTTCAGCTTTGGTGACAGAAGCGTCTTGCTGACATTTCACAAGATGATCCAAGGGTGCCGCGAAGGAGATGCGGAAGCGTGGCGCGCGCTGGTGGCGCAATACACGCCAGTGCTGGCGGGAGTGGCGAAAGCCTACTCCTCCGATCCCGGTCGCATCGCGGGCGCCTGGCGGGGAGTGCTCGGCAGCTTGGCCGGTCACGATTTCGCCGCTCTAAAGGAAGTGGAAGCCCAGTCCGACCGCGAATTCTTCAGCGTTCTGCGCGCTTCTCTTCTGGAGCAATTCACCGCCGGGCCGGAGGACCTCACTTCGCCGGATGGCCTGGACACTATCACCGTTCTGGAGGATTTGAGCCGCCTGATGCGGGAATCGCCTCTGGTTCATCAGAATATGATGTTTCTTCACTTGACCGGTTATTCGGACCCGGACATCGAACTGATCTTAAGGATCAGCCCCGCAGTCGCCCAAAGGAGCGTGGAACGGCTAAACGCCGCCTTCTGGGCTGACTTTCGCCGTTCTATGGAAGCGGCCCATTGGCAGGCGGCCTGGCTCCGGATGAATCGCCGGATGCGCAGGAGCAAAACCCCGGATTGCGTTCCCATTCGCCCATTGATCCGTATTCTCGACGGTCAATTTGGCTGGTATGAAAAGGACCCGATTGAGAGGCATCTCGGCGCCTGCCTGCATTGCCTGGAGGCTTGGGTTGGATTGCAGGAAATCACCCACTGGATGCAGAGAGGAACGCCGCTCACTCCGGCGCAAGTGGATGAGCTGCTTTCCGGTCTGCCGGTCAAGGCAAAATCCCAGGGGCGATTCTCGCTCCTGAAGCGCGCGTTCCGCTGAGCGAAGGCACGCCACAGATGCGCGGCGGCCTCGACCGCGAGGCATCAAGAAACCGAACCATGCCCGATTCGCAAGTCTCAAACCCGCACCGTCTTGGCTTCATCATCCGTGATTATCTGCCTTCCGAATTCGATTTGCTTTGGAAGATAGACGGCGAATGCTTCTCGCCGGAGATCGCGTATTCCCAGGAGGAATTGGCCGATTTCATCGGCCATCCTGACTCGCACACCTGGGTGGCGGAGGGCGACGGTGCGGTAGCAGGTTTTCTGGTTGCAACCCGTGTTCAAGCGCGAAGGCTGCACATTGTTACGCTGGACGTGGTCAAGAGCTGGCGGCGGCGCGGCGTAGGCCGCGCTCTGATGCGGGCAGCGGAGAATTTGGCTCTTCTCGAAAGACGGTCCGGCATTGTCCTGGAGACGGCGGAGGACAACTTTCAAGCTCAGGCTTTCTACCATGGCCTGGGCTTTCAAAAGGCACGCCGGGTCAGCCCCTATTATTCGGATGGAACAGCAGCATGGGTGATGTTTAAGAAACTGACGTGAGGGATTTCATGCCGGTCAAACTGACCTCCAAGCAATATAAAGTCATCGCCGCGGCAGTTCTGATCGCTGCCGGCTGTCTCGCCATCTCCCTCAAATACTTTTCCCGCGCTTTCCCGGAGGCTACCATCCAGTTCCGCGTGAACGCGCAGGAATCCGGCGGCATCGCGAACCGTTTCCTGGCCGCGCGTGGATGGAACCTACCAGGGTACCGCCATGCGGCGATCTTCGATTACGACGACGACGCCAAACTGTATCTGGAGCGAACGCAAGGCCTGAAACAGATGAACCGGCTCACCTCCGGCCCCATTCATCTCTGGCGTTGGAGGCACCGCTGGTTCCGGCCGCTACAGAAAGAGGAATTCCGAGTGGATGTAACGCCCGCCGGCCAGGTGGTGGGTTTTGAACACGAGATTACGGAGACCGCGCCGGGCGCGAACCTCTCTGAGGACCAGGCCCGCTCCATCGCAGAGGGTTTTCTCCAGAATGTGATGCAGCGCAGCCTGAGCAATTTGTCCTTCGTCGAGGCCAGCAGCGATAAGCGTCCGCACCGGACCGATCACACCTTCACCTGGAAAGAAAAAGATGTGGATTTGGGGCAGGGCAGTCTGCGCGTGGAGGTGGACGTTGCTGGCGACCAAGTCAATGGCTACGGCGAATACGTGAAGATTCCCGAGCAATGGCAGCGAGGGTATGAAAAGCTACGCTCCCGCAATGATTCGACGCAAGTGGTGGACGAAGTCTTCTGGGTGCTGCTGAGTGTGGCCATGCTCGTGATCCTCTTCCGCCGCATCCGCGACCGGGACATTCCCGTGCGGCTCTGCACCGGCTTCGGAGCGGTGGCTGCGGTGCTGGCATTTCTCGGGCACTTGAATACCTTCCGCCTCACCGAGTTTTCCTACAGCACCACCGATTCCTTTTCCAGCTTCATTACCAGCTATTTTTTCCAGGGTCTGGCCAGCGCCGTGGGCATCGGAGTTCTCATCTTTCTGGTGGTGGCTGCCTCCGAGCCGGTCTACCGGGAGAGCTTCCCGAATTTTGTTTCTCTGCGGCGCGCCCTGAGCTGGAACGGCTTGCGCACGCGCTCTTTCCTGATCGCCAACATCGTTGGCATTTGCCTCACGTTCTTTTTCTTCGCCTATCAAACGGTGTTCTATCTTGCGGCCAACAAACTTGGAGCTTGGGCTCCCGTTGACCTGCCATTTTCAAATGAGCTGAACACTCGGCTTCCCTGGATCGCGGTACTCTTCACGGGTTTCTTCCCCGCCGTGACTGAGGAGATGCAGTTCCGCGCCTTCGCCATTCCCTTTCTCCGGAAAATCTCGCGGTCATGGTCTGTGGCATTGGTTCTGGCCGCCTTCAACTGGGGCTTTCTGCATTCCGCCTATCCCAATCAGCCATTTTTCATTCGCGGCGTGGAAGTGGGTGTGGGCGGCATCATCACCGGCCTCATCATGCTGCGCTTCGGAATCCTTGCCACTCTCATGTGGCATTACTCCGTGGACGCTCTTTACACCGCTTTCCTGCTGCTGCGCTCACCCAACCATTACTTGATGATTTCCGGGGGACTGTCCGCCGGGATCATGCTTATCCCTCTGGTGGTGGCTTTGGCCGCCTATTGGCGCACCGGTACCTTTAAGGATGAAACCGATGTCACTAACGCTCGCGAAGGAGTCTCCCGGGCGGAGACGGCGGTTGCTGAACCGGCAGCGGAGCCTTCGTTGCAATACCGGGTCCTGACTCCAGCCCGCGTGCGTCTGGCCATTCTGCTCGCCATCATTGGGTTTGCGGTTTCCATCATTCATGTGTACCACTTCGGTTCCGGGTTGAACATTCACGAAACCAAATCCCAGGCAGTTCAGCAGTCGGACACTTACCTTCAGAATATTCATGTGAATCCGGCGGGCTATAAGCAGGTTGCCTGGTTTGATGAAAACGTGGATCCTTTGACGGTTCGATATCTGTTGGAACACGAACCGGTTCAAAAGACGGATCAGATTTATCGCCAATCCACTCAGATGCTGCTTTGGGAGGTTCGCTATTTCAGGCCCCTGCAAAAGGAAGAGTTCCGGGTTTTTGTGGATGCGGAGAATGGGAAGGTGTTTGGCGTCGAACATCTGCTGGACGAGAGTGCTCCCGGCGCGTCTCTTTCAAGCGATCAGGCCAAATCTCTTGCTGCGAAGGCTGTCGAAGAACACGGCTACAAGCTTGACGGCTTCTTCCTTCAGGACCAGCAAGCCTTAAAGCGCAAGGCAAGGATGGATTATTCGCTGGTTTGGCAAGCCAAGCCCGGAGACCCTCGCAATGTGGGCGGCGCATTTTACAGGCTTGATGTTGAGATTGCGGGCGATCAAGTGGTCAGCTTTTCCCGGTACTTCAAGTTGCCGGAAGCCTGGATTCGCCACCATGAGTCCTCGGGACTGCCCAACTCCATCCTGTTGGGCCTGACCATTCTGTTCGGCGCCGGCGTCTCCGGAGGCGTGGTCTGGTTATTAGTCCGGCAAGTGAAACAAGCGTGCATCCTGTGGGGCCGCGCTCTGATGGTAGGGTTGATTTCTACCGCCATTGTTTTCGTTTCTGAGCTGAATCAACTCTCCACCCTGAATCGCGGTTATAACACGTCCATTTCCTATGCCAATTTTCATCTTCAAACGGTTGTGGCTCTTGTTGTCTTGCCTTTGGTAGCTGGCCTCTTCATCTGGCTGCTCGTAGGGCTTGCCGCGAGCCTTTATCCGGACTCCTGGCAATTATTCAGCCGCAACTCGCGCCGCCTCTGGCGCCGGGATGCCGCCCTCGTGATCGTGCTGGCGGCTGGCGTGTCAGAAGGCACAGCGAAACTTCTCGCCTGGTTTACGAGCCGCTTCCATGCCTACGCGCCGGTCGGCATTGGCCTCGCGCCATCGCAAGTGGACGCATCATATCCTGCGCTCGGCGCTTTTCTTCACGCCCTACTCTATGGCATTGCTTCTGCGGCGGGGGCTGCTCTTGCCATTTACGGAGTCTTCTTTCTTTGGCGGCGCGCTCGATGGCTCTTGGGGGTGGGCATCGGCTTGCTCTTGATGACGCTGGGACCTTCCGGCGCGCACTCCGTCCGGGAGTTTGCAGCGGGCTGGGGGCTGCGTTTTCTCCCTATGATCGCCGCGATAATCCTAGTTGCATTCTTTTTCCGGGATAACGTTGCGGCCTACGGTGGCGCGGCGGTCGTCTCCGGTTGTGGAAGCTCCATCATTGCACTTCTCAGGGTTCCGATCCCTTTCTACCGCTGGAATGGAGCTGTTTTGGCAGTTCTGTTGGCGATTTTCCTGTGGTGGCTTCTGGCGCCGGGACGAGCAGGAATTGCGGCTGGGCCCGGTGAAAAATAACCGTAGAGGGGGCCTTCGTGGCCACCCGAGGCCGCAGGGGGCGGTGTTTGCCATGCCTGACGGTCCCTCAAGGGAAAGTCGAGAATAATCTCGCGTTAATACAGCACCACGGAATCCACCATCCTGCTTCCGCCGTTTTGCCATAGGGCGTATTGCAGATGGAACTTTGCATTCATCGACGCAGCCCCAATCTCGCCCCGGTTGTTCATGGCGATTACGGCGGATTCGCTGTCTCGATTGGCGGGGTCGGTCTTGACCATGAAGTGCAGCAGCTCTTCGCACGCCGCCTGCGGAGTCAAACCCCGGGCCATCATGTGGACAATCGAAACGCTCGTGCAATAGTTGGTCATCAGGTCGCCATCGCCGGTGGCGGAGGCGGCTCCAACGCTGTCATTCGCGTAAACCCCGCAACCGACCAGGGGTGAGTCCGCAATCCGTCCGGGAATCTTCCAAGCCAGGCCCGAAGTGGAGCAGCCGGACACCATGTGTCCCTTGCCGTCCGTGGCGACGAAGCCGATGGTGTCATGATTCTCCGGTGAGACCGTCCAAAATGTTTCGTGGTGGGGCTTGGCCCTCCAATCCAGCCATTTTTGCAGGCTCTCCGGCGTCAACAGTTGCATCGGCTTGAAGCCCATTTTCACGGCAAACTGGTAAGCGCCCTCGCCTGCCATCGTCGTGTGCCGGGTCTTCTCGAGCACCTGGCGCGCCACGGAAATGGGATTTTTGATCATGTGCAGATTGCAGATGGAGCCAGCACGGTGGCGCGTGCCGTCCATGATCGCCGCGTCCAATTCCACCACGCCCTCTTCATTGGGAAGTCCGCCGTAGCCCACGCTCATCACCTTGGGATCATCCTCTGGAACGTTGATGCCCTTTTCCACAGCGTCCAAAAGACTTCCTCCGGAGTGGAACACTTTCGCCGCCTTGTCCACTGCCGGGTGGCCATGAGGCCATGTCGCCAGAAAGACCGCTCCGCTGGTTCCGCTCGCTGCATCAGCAGATTCCGCGCCCAATCCCGTTTTGAAGTCCACTGCCGCCACCGCCGCAGTCCCCGCGATGGTTTTGATAAAGTCTCTTCGATCGAACGGTTCCATGTCGCCCTCTTTCCCAAAATTGGGTAGTGGGGCAGTTTGCTGTAGCGGCGGTCTCTGACCGTCGAAAGCTGTTGAAAAATAAAAGTCGGCGGTCAGAGACCGCCGCTACAGCAGCGAAAAAGCACCACTACCCAAAATAGTGAAGTCAATCAGAACTATTCTATACAAACCTTTGTTTCGCCGGCGGCTTGGCGGATTTCTTTCTAGCTTTCGTCTGGGGTTTTCCCCAACCGCCGCCTCCGGGTGTTTCGATGCGCAGAACGCTTCCTGCGGGCGCTGCGAACATGGCCTTCGATGGCAAAACCACCGCTCGCCGTTTGCCGGTCCTCGGCAAAATCAAGACGTTCCGGCCCGGCTTTCCGGGATGGCCTCCATGTAGACCGTAAGGCGGAAATCGCCTTCGGTCGGAAAGGATACTGCAATTCACGTCCGTGAGGAATTCAATTTCGCGGATGATGCCATCGCCGCCGCGAAACAAGCCCTTGCCGCCCGGCGCGCAGCGCATAGCGCCGAACCCGGACGGGATAAGCTGACTCCAAGGCTTCAACCGGCGTGTTCAGCGAGTTTGTCATGTGGGTGTGAACACCGCTCAAGCCATCGGCGGCCGGGCGAGCGCCCATGCCGCCCGCAATCGTTTCGTAGTAGGTGAACGTTTCGCCCCGGCGCGGCCCGGGCCGCGGGTCGGCGCCGCCGAAGGAGAGATTATTCATGGTCCCCGAGCTCGCGGCCGGGATCTCCGTGGGCAGTGCCTGGGCCAGAGCTTTCAAAAGTACGTCCACGATGCGCTGCGAAGTTTCAACATTGCCGGCCGCAACCGCCGATGGAAACCGGGCATTTACTACGCTCCCTTCGGGTGCGATAACCGTGATGGGTTCCATCAGCCCGGAGCAAGCCGGCGCTTCCTCGCCCAACAAACAGCGGAACACATAGAAAACCGCCGATGTGGTGATCGCCAAGACCGCGTTCAGGCTTCCGCGCCGGGAGGGAGAAGTCCCGGCGAAATCGACATGAATGTTTTCGCCGCGAACCGTGATCGAAACTTGCAATCGAACGGGCTCGGCGTCGAACCCATCATCATCCAGAAAGTCTTGCGCCGCGTAAACACCGTCCGGAATATCGCGCAGCGCTCGGCGCATCAAGCGGGCCGAGTAATTCTGAAGCTCATCCAGATAGAAACGGGTTTTCGCCGCGCCCTGCTTGGCCACAATCTCCCGCAGCCTGCGCTCGCCCAACCGGCAGGAGGCGATTTGCGCCATCAGGTCTCCCTCGCGCTCGCCCGGCGTCCGCACGTTGGCCAACAGCAGGGCTCGCACGCCCTCTTCCACTTTCCCGGCGCGGAAGAACAGCGTAGGAGGGATGCGCAATCCCTCTTGGATGATCTCCTCGCTCAAGCCCATCGACCCGGGATGCGCGCCGCCCACGTCCGAATGATGGGCTCGATTCGCCACATAGAACATCGGCGCGGCGCTTCCGGGCACGGCCACCGGCATCACCAGCGTGATGTCCGGCAAGTGAGTGCCTCCTGCATAAGGGTCATTCAGGATGGCGATATCACCGGGCTTCAGCTCCAGCGCGGAGGCAGCGGCGCCGACGGACATGGGCATCGATCCCAAGTGGACCGGCATATGATCCCCCATCGCCACCGCTCTCTGCTTGCCGTCAAAAACCGCGCAGGAGTAATCCCGCCGCTCTTTGATGTTCGGGGAGAACGCCGACCGCCGCAGAGCGCCTCCCATCTCTTCAGCGACCGAGTGGAAGAAACATTTGAAGATCTCGAGTTCGGCGGCGTCAACGCGCATGGCGCTCCAGAACCAGGCTCAGAAACCGGTCAACCCGGCAAGAATAATCCGGTGGAACGACCGTGGTCGAGCTGTACTCGGTAATGATCGCCGGTCCGGAGATGCGCATCGCGGCTCGCAGCAAGCGGCGATCGTAAACGCGGCTGCGGGTTGGCTTGCCACCAAACCATACCATTCTCTGTCCGGTCTGGGTGGAGGATGCAGCGCATTTCGCCGGACGGTGGGCGCGAACCGGCGGCTTCGGAGTGGGAATCATCAACCGGACTCTGAGGCTGACGATTTCGAGCGGCCGTCCCGGCTGTGAATGGCCGTGGGCCTTGAAATGCTCTTTATGAAAGTCTTCTGCAAATAGCGGGCTGAACGGGACGGTCAGTTCATAACCTTGCCCGGCGTAGCGGACGTCGAGGCGGCGTTCAGCGCGGGCGAGTGGTCCGTCGAAGCCTTCCTGCTGCAACGCCGCCCGCCCGGAATTCTCGAGCTTAAGAAACCGGTGTTCCAGGTCCTCGAAAAGGGGGTGGGATGGGTTTGATTTCCCGCCATTCGGTTCCAGTGGAACCGGCATCAGCACAGAGATCGAGATGTCTCGCACCAGATCCGAAAGCAGAACACCCAGGGCCGAGAATGCGCCAGGATTTTGCGGGATGAGAACCATCCGGATTCCCAATGAACGCGCCAGGTCAGCCGCGTGCAATCCCCCCGCTCCACCAAAGCTGACCAGCGTAAATTCGCGTGGATCGTGGCCACGCTCGACGGAGACGACCCGCAAAGCGCGTTCCATAGTAGCGTTGGTCACGGAGACGATTCCCAACGCTAGCTCGAAAATATTCGAATAGGATCTCGTGGCGGGTGATGGCAGGCCGCGCGTCGCCTTAAGAAATAGATCGAAGCATTTCGTAGCGGCCCGTTCATTCAATGGATATGCACCGCCCAGAAAGTGTGATGAATCCAGCCTGCCCAGAATCAGGTTGGCATCGGTCACGGTGGGCCGTTCGCCGCCCCTGCCGTAACAAGCCGGTCCCGGTTCGGCGCCTGCACTTTCCGGTCCCACTCGCAGGGCTCCGCCCCGGTCGATCCTCGCCCACGATCCGCCTCCGGCGCCGACCGAGTGAATATCCAGCACCGGGGCGGCAATCGGCAATCCGCCCAGAACCGCTTCGCGCGTCAGGTGCGGACTTCCATCCACAAGACACACGTCGGTGGAAGTGCCGCCCATGTCGAAGCTCATCACTTTTCGCAGCCCCAGCCGGCAAGCGAGATGGTAAGTGGCTGCCACACCTCCGGCAGGTCCGGAGAGAATGGTGCGAACCGGCTCCATGCGAATCCGTTCGGCCGCGGCGATTCCGCCGCTCGATTGCATCACGTAGACCCGGCTTGAGGTGAAGCCGTAAAGAAAATCAACAGCGGCCGTGGAATTTCCCCCGGCGTGGGTTGCGCCCTCGCGTTGCAGGGCACTCAAAGCGGCAGAGACTTTCGGCCAGGTCTGGTGGAGAATCCGGCGGTTGGCGGGTCGTTCGGAGAGTGAAGCCGCTCGCGGCTTGAGGCTTTCCTCAAGCTGTGTCAAGTAGCGGCACATTAAAGGCACCAGGTAGGCGTTCACCACCACCGTCGAAAGGCGTTCGTATTCCCTGAATTCCGGCAGAATTTCGTGCGAGACGGAGATGGGTAGGCCCGTGGTCCGCAATAAATCCGCCACCGCTTTCTCATTGGCAGGATTCCGGAAGGAGAACAGAAAGCACAGAGCCACCGATTCTGCGCTGCTCTTCAAGATGTCTTGCTTCAGGCGGCGAAGTCCAGCAACGGTTGCCCGGCAGAGAATCTTTCCACCGGCGTCCGTTCGCTCCGCCACTCCAAACCGCCGTTCTTTCGGAACCAGTGGCGGTTCGCGCCGCACTTTCAGGTCATAGAGCCGGGGCCGGGCTTGGCGTCCAATTGCCAGGAGGTCCTCAAAGCCTTCGGTGGTAACCAACGCCACCCGCGCGCCGCTCCGTTCAAGAAGGCTGTTGGTGGCCACGGTAGTTCCGTGAATCACTTCGAGCGCGCTGCGTTGACGGGAAGGGCGGGGAATGATTTGCGCCAGACCCTCCATGATCGCTTTCGCCGGATCATCGCGCCTGGAAAAGACCTTCACGGTTTTTAGTTCGACTCCGTCAAAAATGACGGCGTCTGTAAAGGTACCGCCTGTATCCACTCCAGCTCGTATGAGGTTGACCATTTTCCTTTTGCGCAAACGCCTATTCTAACCCCAACCCTGTTCACTTTAGGTCCGTTCGAGAATAACTGCACACCGTTGAATCCGGGCCCCTCACCCGCCGCGACGGGAAGCACTGCTTCCCCGCGGCAGCCTCTGCCCGCTTGCGGGGAGAGGGCCGGGGTGAGGGGGAACGCGACGACCCTGCCATCAAAATCATGAGGTTCATCCTATCTGAACAGGATTGATTCTAACCCGGATTATTCAGCTCCTTCCGGCGGCATGGGCTGGCAGGATGGCGGCGCTACAGCCGGGCGCACGGTCCGGAGGTTCTGGCCGTCGACCCAGTGTGGGGACTTGCGTAACCGCATACTGGCCCGCTGCCATTGCAACAAGAAGATTGCGTTGGCTCACTGCCTCCCGGTACAATAAGCGGCCAAACCAAGGGGAAACGTTGATCGGTCATCTTAAAACTCTCATTACTGCACTCGGACCCATCCTGAGCCGGTACGGAATCTGGGGATTGTTTGCCATTTCGTTTCTCGATTCGTCATTCCTGGCGTTTCCAGTGATCAACGACCTGCTCTTGATCAAGCTCTCCAGCGCCAATCCTCATAATGCCTTTTTAGACGCCATCGTATCGACCGTGGGATCCGTCCTGGGCGCCTACGTGCTCTATGCCATCACCGCCCGAGGCAAAAGGATGGTAATCAAGGAAGGAACGCCGCGGCAAAAGACGCAGATTCGGCATTGGATTGAACGGAACGATTTCGTGTCCATCCTGGTGGGTTCATTGTTACCGCCTCCAACTCCTTTCAAGCTCTTTCCCATCATCGCCGGGGGCCTGCACGTGGAGGTTTCCAGATTTCTCATGGCGCTGATCATAGGCCGCGGTGTACGCTTTGGCGCCGAAGCTTGGCTTGGGGCCCGGTACGGTCCTCTGGCCGCCAGATACCTGAAGCAGGACATCGGGTGGATGTCCCTGGCCGCAGTAGCGGCCGCTGTCGCCGGCACGGTGATCTATCGCTGGGCGGGAAGGCGGCGTGAAACTCCACCTTGAGCGGCTCATCCGACGCTTGACCCCGCTCGGGCGCTGGCTGGCCTCGCTCTGAATGGCCAGCACGGCTTGCAACTTCCTGATAATTAATCCAGGTGAAGACGAGCGCCGCAACGTGATATCCTGCCGCTTCCAGGAGGTTTATCTGATGATCGTGACCACAACCTACTCCGTCGATGGTTACAACATTCGTGAGTACAAGGGCATCGTGCGAGGCATCATCGTCCGCTCGCCAACCCTTTTCCAGGGATTGATGGGTGGATTGAAGTCGATCCTCGGCGGACAGATCGGGGCTTTCACGGAAATGTGCGAGCAAGCCCGGGTGGAAGCCTACACTTGCTCATTGGGCACGCCACCCAATCGGGAGCCAATGCCGTTCTCGGCTTCCGGTATGATGCCTCGGAGGTGGTGGCCAACGAATCGGCCACGGAGGTCCTGTGCTACGGAACGGCCGTGGTGCTGGAGCGGGACGCGCATCGAAATCAAGCCACAAACCCGAGTCGGTCTGTCACGGTGACCAAGTCCAAGCAGGATGGCCGAGCTACTGTGCAGACGGTGACGCAAGTCCAGCTTGAGCAGGCCACGCGAGTGAAGATGTGGAACCCAGCGCGCCTGCATAACCGGGAAGTCGGCGACGGCCCTCAAGTCACGTTTAACGCCGCGCGATGACGGTCCTCCAACAGAAGCTCGTGAATGAAGCCCAGTAGCAGGACTATGAAAATTCTCACTGCTGCTCAAATGCAGCGGATCGACCGGCTCACCACCGAACGTTACGGCATTCTCAGCCTCACCCTGATGGAAAATACCGGCCAGCGGGTTGTCGAGTTTCTCGCAGAACGCTACGCTCCGATTGACCGTCAGCGAATCACTATTCTTTGCGGGCGGGGAAACAATGGGGGCGATGGGTTGGTGGTGGCCAGGCTGCTGCGCGGCTTGGGGCTGAGTCCGCGCGTCGTCTTGTTTGGGGATCCCGCAAAAATCCGGGGTGATGCCTCTGCAAACCTCGAACGCTACAAGAGCTACTGGCCGGTTTCGGTGGTTCAGACCATCGAGGAGTGGGAACAACTGAAACCGGAAATTGCGGATACCACTTTGTTCGTAGATGCCATGCTGGGTACTGGTCTTGCAAGGCCGCTGGAGGGACTGATCCTGAAAGTGGTCGAGGATCTGAACGCTGCTTCCGCAACTTCCAAAGTGGTTGCCGTAGACCTTCCGACCGGTCTCTCCGCGGACAGCAGCCGCCTCATCGGGGAGTGTGTGCGCGTCAAGGCTTCCGTCACTTTCACGGCTCCCAAGCACGCGCACGTCTTCCCGCCTGCCTGCGAGTGGGTGGGGGAGTGGCTGGTCCGGGGAATCGGAACGCCGGAAGAGCTTCTGGAAGGCGATCCGGACCTTTTTCTGAATCTGACCCGGCCGGAGGATTTAGCATGGCTGAATCAGCCTCGGCCCCTGGACTCGCACAAAGGCAGCTTTGGACATGTATTGGTGATTGCTGGATCGGTGGGCAAGACCGGTGCCGCGGCAATGGCCGCGAAAGCCGTCCTCCGCGCCGGAGCGGGGCTTGTGACCATCGCCACGCCTTGCAGCGCGCTTTCCACCGTCGCGTGTTTTGGCATGGAGTTTATGACGGAACCCTTGCCGGAGACCGATGCCGGAACGATTTCGCTTGAGGCGCTCAAAGGTGGCGTTCTGGCTAGAGTTCTTGAGGGCAAGACGGTTGTGGCAATGGGCCCGGGGCTTGGCAACCATCCGGAAACAGCAGAATTCGTAAGAAGAGTGGTGGACGAAATTGAATTGCCGGTGGTGATTGATGCGGACGGTCTGAACGCCTTCGCCGGGCACGTGGACCGGATTCAATCGTGTGGCCGGACTCGTATCCTGACCCCGCATCCCGGCGAGATGAGCCGCTTGACGGGTCTTGAAACCCGAGAAATTCAGGACCGGCGGATTGACGTGGCGCGGGAATTTGCAACATCTCATCGGGTGGTGTTGGTTTTGAAGGGATCAAGAACTTTGATCGCCGCCCCGAACGGCAGGGTTGCAGTGAACCCCACCGGGAATCCGGGAATGGCAACAGGGGGAACCGGTGACTGCTTGACCGGGCTTACCGCCGGGCTGTTGGCGCAGTTCCGCTCACGGCCGGCGGAGGACGTGGCCGCCGCCGCGGTTTACGTCCACGGCCTCGCCGGCGACGTTGCCGCCGGACGCCAAGGTCAAGCATCAATGCTTGCAGGTGACCTTCTGGACGCTATTTCTGAAGCTTTCCGCCAGTTGGCACAGTAGACGGAGACTCAAGGTCACGCAAAAAGAGGATTGGTCAAAATTCGTTCCCTGTGGGCTGTCCGGCATCTTTTGGAAAAAGGCTGGTCCTTTGGAAACCCTCCAACTTTATGATATTGTGACCAACTCGCCGGAGGAGACGATAGCCTTCGGTGCCAAGCTGGCCGCGCACTTCGTTCCTCCCACCGTCGTGCTTCTTGAAGGCGACTTGGGCAGCGGCAAGACCACGTTGACCAAGGGCATTGCGGTGGGCCTCGGCGCGGCCCGCGAGGATGAGGTCACCAGTCCCACGTTTACCCTGGTTCACGAGTATTCGCGGCATTCCTCGAGGGACGTGCGGGCAGAAACAAATCGCCTTTTTCATGTGGACTTGTACCGCATTGAAGACCCTCGTGAAATCCGCAGTTTGGGACTTGATGAGATTTTCAATTCTCGCTCGACCGTATTGATCGAATGGGGTGAGCGGCTTCAAGAGCAGCCCTCAGCACCTTTTTTCAAGGTGCATTTTGAGTATTTGGACGATACTCGGCGCCGGATTCAAGTCATGGAATTTTTGGACGAAGGTTAGCGCCGGGCAAGTCCTGGCGCACTCGACGCTAAGTTTATGAGTAATCCAGGCAGGAGTAACTAGCACAGAAAATATTTCATGCGGAGAGGAAACGGGAATGAGTGGAAGTTCTGTGCCCACACCTTGGGCGCTGATTGTGGGTTCGTCCAGCGGGTTCGGTGAGGCGGCTTGCCGCGAACTTGCCCGCGAGGGTTTGAACATTTTTGGAGTTCATTTTGACCGGCGTTCAGCCATGGGCCACGTGACCGAAGTCGTCGAAGCCATCAAGTCGGAGGGACGCGACGTCCTTTTTTTTAATGTCAACGCCGCGGACACTGATAAACGCGCGAGGGCGCTGGACCAGATGGAGGAGTACTGGCGCTCCGCAGGTGGCGGGCATTTCGTCAAGGTTTTTCTGCACTCCATCGCGTTTGGCTCGTTGCAGCCTTACATCGGCGAAAGCAAGGACGGCGAAGTGAGCCAGGCTCAGATGGAAATGACCCTCAACGTCATGGGTAGCAACCTGGTTTATTGGGTGCAGGAGATGATGCGGCGCAAAATGATGAGGTCCGGCAGCCGTATTTATGCCATGACCAGCGCCGGCGGCCACAGTGTGATCCCCAACTATGGTCCAGTCTCCGCCGCCAAGGCGGTGCTGGAATCGCACATCCGCCAGCTCGCTTTTGAGCTGATGCCCCACGGCATTACGGCGAACGCACTCCAGGCGGGTGTTACGATTACGCCCGGGTCCAGCAAGATTCCTGGCATCGAGCAACTCGCCGAGTTCGCCAGGATGCGGAATCCCGGCGGACGCCTCACCACGCCGGAGGATGTTGCCCAGGCCATCGCCGCGCTGATGAGCGATAAGACGCATTGGCTGACCGGCAACGTCATCCGCATTGATGGTGGCGAAGATATCGTCACGTAACCGGCAGAAAAACCCCTTCTGATGACTAGAAGACCCCGATCCTTTGATAGTGCGTGGCACCATGTCGGCTGGGCCGTGGGGCAGCGTTGGGGCGGCCAGCAAACACGGGCGGCGGCGGCGGGCGAGGCGGAAGCAGCCCCGAGCAGATTTCTCACCCGTG